>Ga0070741_10015025_pt1 | contig 13234 bp, 15 predicted proteins | sample Coa_R1_4_FD_66440 | JGI IMG/M metagenome (GOLD analysis project Ga0070741, IMG submission 66440) | Surface soil microbial communities from Centralia Pennsylvania, which are recovering from an underground coalmine fire - Coalmine... | ecosystem: Environmental > Terrestrial > Soil > Unclassified ... | reverse complement strand
CAACATCTACGTCGACGCGCTCGACTCCGACGTCGGCGCGGGGTGGAAGCGCGTGAACAGCTTCCTCGCGCACGGGCCGGTCGGCGGCTTCTGCTACGGCTTCTTCCCGCACGGCGGCCACCTCGGCGTCGGCACGTCGCTGCGGGCGACCGCGATCGGCCCCGGAGTGACGCCGGACCTGATGTGGGAGGGCGCCGCGCCGGGCGGCTACAGCGCCGACGCCGACCGTGCCGCGGACGCCGACCTGGCCGAGCTACTTCGCGGCGACCGGCTCTGCCGGGCCAACTGAGCCCTCCGCGACGAAGCGGAGGGCGGCGATCGCGGTCTCGGCCGCGAGGCGGGCTCCGGCGACCGCGTCCTCGAGGTCGTCCCCCCGGGAACGCTGCTCGTCGAGCTGCTCCTGGACGGCGACGAGCTCCAGCTCGAGGTCTGCGATGCGCACCTGCGCGGCCTGGAGCTCCTCCTCGGCCGCGAGCCGGACGCTCGCGACCTGCTCCTCGAGCTCGGCGACCCTCGCGCCCTGCACCTCGGTCTCGTCGCGCGCGGCCTCGAGCTCTCCCTCGAGCTCGGCGATCCGAACCCGGGCGGCCTCGAGCTCCTCGGCGCGCGTCTCGGCGTCTTCGAGCTCGGCGATCCGCGCGTGCGCGGCCTCGAGCTCCTCGACGTGCGTCCCGGCGGCGTCGAGCTCGGCGATCCGCGCCTGCGCCGCCTCGAGCTCCGCCCGCACCGCGTCGACCTCCGCCCGCACCGCTTCGAGCTCGGCGCTCGCGGCCCCGGCCGCGTCGTCGTTCTCGGCCGGGACCGGGACCGCAGGCTCGGCCGCGGGGTCGAGCGGCGGTTCCAGGACGGGCTCCGGCGCGATCTCGGCCGGCGGGGCGAAGCCCATCGCGAAGCCGTACTCGGTCTTCAGCGGAGACCCGTGCTGGGTGGCGAGGGCCATCGCGACGCTCGGGGCGTCGACGAAGCCGAGGCGGATCAGCACCGCGCCGATCTTCTCCCCGGTGCGGCCCTGCTCCAGGAGCGCCTGCACGAGCTGCTGCTCGGTCAGGAGGCCGAGCGTGATCAGCAGCCTGCCGAGCGGAACCGGCGCGCCAGGGTTGGAGGTCCCCTCGCTCGGCGCCACGCTCATGCCTTGCTATCGGCCGAACCGCGATAGGACCTTCGACCCATGCATAGCCCACGGTGTGGGATTTCGCCTCACGCACGACGGGTGGTTCTTCAGGCGGCCTACGGCACGAGCCGGGCCAGCGCCGCGCCCTGCGCCAGCGCGAGGGCGCGCTCCTCGCCGTACCGGTTCGCGATCGCCGTCACGGCCTCGCGCAGGCGGCCCGGTCGCTCGGGCCGGTGCGCATCCGAGGCGACGAAGTCGCCGACGCCGAGCTCGAGCAGACGCCACACGCAGTCCTCGCAGCTCTGGCCGTGCCCGCCGACGAACGAGTCGGCGTTGAAGCACACGAGCGCGCCCTCCTCGACGAGCTCGAGGACGAGCTCCGGCCGGCGCTGGACGCCGACCGACCGCTCCGGGTGCGCCAGCACGACCTCGAACCCGGCCGCCCGGACCGCGTCGCCCTGCGCCCGCGTCTCCGCCACCTCGTCCTCGAACGAGAACCACGGCCCCGGCAGCTCGAGCAGGATCGCCCGGGTTCCTTCGAGCACGTAGTCGCCCAGGTCGCCGATGAGTACGCCGGTCGCCGCGAGCTCCCAGCCGAGCCGGAGGTCGAGGCCGAACTCGGCGCAGCGTGGCTTCATCTCCGCGTAGCTGCGCCGGACGAGGGCGATCCGCTCCTCGGAGATCGGAAACCAGCTGTCCGGCGGGTGGGCGTGCGGCGTGCCGTAGACGACGCTGGTGCCCTCGGCCGCCATCGTCCGGCAGAGCTCGATCCCCGCCTCGACGCTCGGCGCCCCGTCGTCGTTCGACGGGATCACGTGCGTGTGCAGGTCGACGAAGCCGGTCACGCCCGGACGCTACCGGCGCCGGCGCGCCCGGCCTAGGGACTGGCGACGGGGCGGGGTGCGCAGCCGGACGTCTTCGGCCCGGACACGACGACGTGTCCGTGGACGAACGTGGCCGAGATCGAGGAGGCGCCGTAGCTGCAGCCGCCGGGCTGCGGGGCGTTCGTCGCGTGCGAGCTTCCCGTCGTGAGGCTGATCGCGAGCAGCACCGCCACGGCGACGGCGGCGCTCGACATCGCCACGAGCCGCAGTGTCCTTCTCGACCGCACCACTCGATGGTCGGTCGCGGGCATTAGCACTTTGTTTGGACGCGGTAACGACTTCCCGCGCGCCGCGCCCGTTATCGTCTCCCGGACTGCGACCGGCGAGGAGGAGCGGCGGATGAAGCTCGGGATCGGACTGCCTCAGATGATGCCGTGGGGCTTGGACCGGGGGATGGTCCTCGAATGGGCGCGCCGCGCGGACGCGGCGGGCTTCAACTCGCTCGGCACGCTCGACCGGCCGAACTACGACTCCTGGGAGCCGCTGGTCACGCTGGCCGCGGCCGCCGCCGTGACCGAGCGGATCCGGCTGGCGACGACGATCCTGCAGATCTCGAACCGGAACGAGACGCTCGTCGCCAAGCAGGCTGCGGTCGTCGACCAGCTCTCCGCCGGGCGCCTCGACCTGGGCGTGGCCCCGGGCATGCGCGAGGACGACTTCGAGGTCTACGGGGCCGGCCTCGACGGCCGGCGCCGGTTCCGTGCGCAAGTCGCGCGCATCCGCGAGGTGTGGCAGCTGGGCCACGGGTCGACCGCGGAGCACGGCAACGTCGGCCCGGCCCCGGTGCAGGTTCCCGGGCCTCCGATCTGGATCGGCGCAGGCACTCCGGGCGGGATCAAGCGGGCGACCGAGATCGGCGACGCCTTCGTCTTCACCGCCTCGCTGCAGCCCGAGCAGATCGGCGAGATGCTCCCCGCCCTGCGCGAGCAGGCGGAGGCGAACGGCAGGGCCGGGTACGGATTCCACGCGATCGCGTACTGCGGCGTGGGCGATCCGGACGACGTGCTCGCGACCGCGCGCACCCAGCTGCTGCGCTACTACCGCAACCCGGACATGCCGTTCGACAAGGTCGTCCACCGCGGCTCGCCCGACGAGCTGGCCGCGGTCGCCGCCCGCTACGCGGCCACCGGCGTCGACTCGCTGATCCTGATGCCGCAGGTGCCGAGCCTCGACCAGGTCGACGCCCTCGCGGAGCACGTGCTGCCGGCCTACGCCTGACGAGGGAGTCAGCGATCGGACGGGCGCCCGCGGACGATCGCGGCGGCCGCCCGCGCGACCTCGACCACCAGCACCGCGGCAATCGTCAGCGCGGCCGCCGCGTCCGCCCACCACCAGCCGGCCAGGCTGTTCGCGAGGATCGCGGCGAGCGTCAGCGCGGCCAGCGCGGCCGAGGCGCCGGTGAGGATCGCGTCTGCCCGGAGCGCGCGGCTCGGGATTCGCGCGGCGACCTGCGCCTTCGCGTGCGACAGCCAGGGCAGCAGGACGACCGACGCGATCGTCACGCCGAGGCCGACGGCCGACGTCTCCGGATGCGAGCCGCTCGTCAGCGAGTGCAGCCCCTGCACGGCCAGGAAGACGACGACGCCGAGCATCGCGACCGCGATCGCCCGCTCGGCCCGGCGCTCGAGGATCGCCGCCGCCCGCGGATCGGCGGCGTCCTTCCAGAAGCGCCAGACGAGGATCACGGAGGCGCTCAGGTCGATCACCGTGTTGAGCCCGAACCCCCCGAGCGAGAGGCTCCCGGCCGTCAGGGCGGCGGCGAGCGCCAGGCAGCCGGCGACCAGGTTCCAGGCGATCGTGAGCAGCGACAGCCGGATCGCGGAGCGGACGGGCGACCGGTGGGGAAGGGGTGGCGGAAGAGCGGGCATGGTCGACTGACGCCGACCAGCCTTCCCGGCACACCGGTGCGAAGCGTACCGGCGCTACGCTGGGGCCGTGGTCCTGTTTCCGATCGCGTTCGTGTGGATCGTCTGCGTCGTGATCTGGGCGCTCCGGCAGACGCTGGAGCCGACCGAGGGGCCGTGGCGGCCCTGGCGCAGGCGCGGCCGGGACCCTCGCGGCGGCCCGCACGGGCACCCTGCGCGCGGCGGCGGCCGGACCAGAGGTGCGGGCCGGGCGCAGGCGAGCGTCCCTCCAAAGGGGGTGACGGCAGCGGGCCGGCGCGGTCGATGAAGGAGCATGGCCACCGCCCTGCTTCTCCCGCTCGCCTCCGCCGTCGTGCTGTTCCTCGTCGTCCTGGCCGTCCGGACGTCGTTCCTCTCCTGACGGCCGCCGAGGCGTCGCCCGTCAGCCGGGCGGGGCTTCGGGCCCGGCCGGGAGCGGGTTCGCCAGCACGCGCGCCACGCTGTTCGCGTCGACGTCGAGCGCGAGGCGGCGCTCGTCGGGCCGGTCCGACTCCGCCGGATCGAGCCCGCGCTGGATCCGTTCCTGCATCCAGCGGTCGCTCCCGATCTCGTACGCCCCCACCGCCTGGCATTGTTAGCACGTCCGCCGCGGCGCGGCGGCCGGGTCAGGGCTGCACGCGGGGGCTCTCGCCGCGGATCGGGAGCCAGTAGAACGCGTTGAACGCGGCGATCACCGCGACGCCGAGCTCGGGCACCGCGGCGCCGAACAGAGCGCCGGCGGTGAGCCAGGCGAGAGCGAGCTGGAAGCGCCGCCCGATCGCGGTCGCGCCGGCACGGCCGAGTGCCTCGTCGACCAGGCGGGTGCGCGAGGCGTACTGCCAGACGAGGTTGAACGTGAGCGCGGTCGCGTCGAACGCGATGCCGTAGAACACGACAGCGGTTCGCTCGTCGTGCCCGCTGCTCAGCGTCCGGGCGAGGACGGAGGTCGCGAACGGCAGGAACGCGACGGCCATCAGGAGCAGGGTGTTGAGCAGCAGCACGGGCCGGTCGGCGACGCGGATGTGGTCGAACATGACGTGGTGGTTCGCCCAGACCTGTCCGATGAACAGGAACGTGAGGGCATAGGCGAGGTAGGACGGCCAGAGGTCGAGCAGGCCGTGCAGGAGGCTTCCGTCACCCGAGGGCGGGCGGATCTCCAGCACGAGCAGCGTGATCGTGATCGCGAAGACGGCGTCGCTGAACGCCACCAGCCGACCGGTGTCGCGACGGACGGCCGGCTGCCCGGCGCCGCCGTCGCCGTCCAAGGCGCGCGCGACGGCGAGCCGGTGCACCCAGCGGGTCAGAGCAGGTCTCGTCCGGTCCCAGTACCCCGGCGGCGCGCGGCTCTACCGCGGCCGCCGGTCGTCGCCCTCAGAGCCCGGCGAGCGCCTCGACGAGGCGGTCGACGTCGTCCTCGTGGTTGTAGAAGTGGATCGAGAACCGCAGGTTGCCGTCCCGCGCCGAGCAGGCGATCCGCCGGCGGGCGAGCTCGGCCACGACCTGCGCGGCGTCGCGGTCGCGGGCCGGGACGCTGACGATGTGGCTCCGGCTGGACGTCTCGAGCGGCGCCGGCGGCCAGCCGGCGTCGGCGAGCGCGGTCCGCAGGAGTGACGCCAGCTCGGCGTTCCTGGCGTAGATCGACTCGGCGCCGAAGCGGTCGAAGGCGGCCAGCGCCGCCTCGTTGCCCACGGCCGCGAGCCAGCTGATCGAGCTGTCGAACCGCGACGCCGTCGCGGAGAGCTCCATCGCCGGGCCGAAGAAGCTCTCGAGCGGAGCGGCGCCCGCCCGCCAGCCGGCGTTGACCGGGACGAACGTGTCCCGGACCGGCGGGGAGAGGTAGCAGTACCCGAGCCCGCGGCCGGCGTGGAGCAGGAACTTGTGGTCGGATGCCGCCAGCACGTCGACGTGCTCGAGCAGGTCGGCCATCGGCATCGCCCCGAGCATCTGCGACGCGTCGACGAAGACGATCGCACCGGCCGACCGGGCCAGCGCGCTGAGCGCGCGGACGTCCGTGCGGTGACCGGTGGCGCTCTGGACGGCGCTGAAGGCGACGAGGCTCGTCCCGGCGTCGACGTGCCCGGCGACCTCCTCGGGCTCGAGCCCGCCGCCGCGGAACGGCACCTGGCGCACCTCGTAGCCCTTGCGGGCCAGCTGCCGCCACGGGAAGTGGTTCGAGCTGTACTCCCGCTCGCCGATCACGACGTTCTCGCCGTCGCTCGCCCGGTCCAGCTGCGCCGCCACCAGGCCGGCCGCCGAGGACACCGACGGGATCAGCGCGACGTCCGCCGGGTCGGCGCCCAGCAACGCGGCCACCGACGCGCGTGCCGCGCCGGCGGCCCGCTCGCCGCGGACGAAGTCGAATCCGTCCGCGGTCCACTCGTCCAGGAGCGCCCGGTAGGCGTTCGCGAGCGACCGGCTCGCGAGCCCGACCGACGCGGTGTTGAAGTACGCCCAGCTCTCGGTCGCCGGGTAGGCGGCGCGGGCATCCCGGACGTCCTCGACCGCGGGAGCTGCGACCGGCGAGCCGGGCGTCGACGGGCCCGATGCCGGCACGTGGCTAGGCGGCCCGGGCGGGCGCGGCCTCGAGCCTGCGGACGTGCGAGCCGAGCTCGTTCAGCATCCTGAGCGCGAGCGCCGGGTGCTTCCGGGCGAGGCGCAGCACGGCGTCGCCCGGGATCCTGATCACGTGGAGCTCCTCGGTCGCGACCACCGTCGCCGAACGGGGCGCGCCGCCGAAGACGCCGAGCTCGCCGAAGTAGTCGCCGATGCGGAGCGTGCGCGCCGCCGGCTTCCCGCGCGCCCTGGCCGATCCGCCGAGGATGACGTAGAGCGCATCGCCGGGCGATCCGGCCTGGACGACCGTGTCGCCCCTGGCGTACTCGGCGATCGTCGCCTGCTCGGCGAGCCTGCGCAGCCGGCGCCGCCCAACCCCCTCGAACAGCGGAAGGGTCGCCAGCACGTCCGCCCAGTCGTCGGCGTTCGTCTGCTCCCAGTAGCGGCTCCAGCCCTCCGGCCGCGTCAGGTTCTGCATCGCGTACAAGTCCATGTCCAGAGTCTGCAGCCGAGCGAAGGCAACGGGAATGGAGGCAGCATGCGTGCGCGGGTACGGGTAACCGCACCATCGAGGGCGCCCGCCGGGACGGCGGCCGTCGTCGGCGGGTCGATCGGCGGCCTGACGGCGGCGCTCCTGCTGCGCGACGCCGGCTGGGACGTCGACGTCTTCGAGCGGTCGGCGACCGTGCTCGAGGGCCGCGGCGGCGGGATCGTCCTCCATCCGGCGACGATCCGGTACCTGGTCGAGCGGGCGGGGGCGACGCCGGCGGAGATGGGCGTGCCGGTGAGGTGGCTGCGCTACCTCGACGCCGCGGGCAGGGTCGCGCACCGCTCGCGCTGCGACTACCGGTTCACCTCGTACGACACGATCTACCGGCGCCTGCTGGCGGCCTGGGGAGGCTCGCGCTACCACCTCGGCGAGGAGTGCGTCGGCCTCCGCGATCCGGACTCGCGCCCCTCAGTCGAGCTCTCATCGGGGCGCGTCGCCGCGGCCGACGTGGTCGTGTTCGCGGACGGGATCAACTCGTTCGGCCGCGGTCTCCTCGCGCCCGGCGCGGAGCCCCTGTACGCGGGCTACGTCGCCTGGCGCGGCACCCTCGACGACGGCGGCGTCGACCCCGCGGCCTTCGAGGCGCTCGCCGACGCGATCACCTACCAGGTGCTCCCCGACGGGCACGTGATCACCTATCCGATTCCGGGACCCGCGGGCGACGCCGGTCCAGGACGCCTCCGGAACTGGCTCTGGTACTGGAACCTGGCGCCGGGCGCGGAGCTCGACGAGCTCCTCACGGCGGCGGACGGGACGCGGCTCGCGACGTCCGTCCCCCGGGGCCAGGTGCCGCCCGACCGGGTCGAAGACTTCGTCCGGCGGGCCAGGGCCAGCCTGGCCCGCGAGCTGGCCGAGATCCTGGGCGAGACGCCCGACCCGTTCATCCAGGTGATCCTCGACGTGGCCGTCGAGCGCATGGCCTGGGGGAGGGTGTGCCTGATCGGCGACGCGGCGTTCACGGCGAGGCCGCACATCGCCTCGGGGACGGCGAAGGCGGCCGAGAACGCGTGGACGCTGTCGGCCGCGCTGGCCGGCGCCGGCGACGACGTCCCCGGGGCGCTCGCCGAGTGGTCGCGCGGCCAGACCGCGCTCGGCACGGACGCCGTCGCCCGCTCGCGGGACGCCGGGACCCGGCTGCAGGACGGGACCTGGCCGCTCGGCGAGCCGCTGCCGTACGGGCTGTACCGCGTCGGCGACGGCACCTTCCCGCGGGCTAGCTAGTACGCCAGCCGGTGCAGGGCGGTCGCGAGCACGCGGATCGCGGCCACCGCGTCCTCCACGGAGGTGAACTCCTCCGGCGTATGACTGCGCCCGTCCTTGCTGCGGGCGAAGACCATCGCCGTCCTCGCGATCCGCGCGATGTTCTGGGTGTCGTGGCCCGCGCCGCTGTGCATCGTCCTGAACGGGATCTCCAGGTCGGCGGCGGCGCGCTCCAGCTCGGCGACCACGGCCGGATCCGACGGGCTCGCCGGGAGGTCGAGCGGTGTCGTCCAGGAGATCTGCAGCCCCCGGCGCTCGGCGATCTCCCGCATCAGCTGCTCCTGGCGCGCGTGCTGGGCGTCGACCGCCGCCTGGTCGGGGTGCCGCGAGTCGAGCGTGAACCTGACCACGTCCGGGACCGCCGAGGGCAGGTTCGGCTCGACCTCGATCCGCCCGATCGTGGTCACCGCCGGCGGGCCGCTCTCGAGGGCGACGCCGATCACCGCCGTCGCGATCTCGGCGAACCCGGCGGTCGGGTCGAGCCGCCCGGCCATCGGCCGCGCGCCGGCGTGGTCGGAGCGGCCGCGGAGCTCGACCACGTAGTGGCGGATCGCCGTGATCGCGTCGACGACGCCGACCTGGAGGCCCTCGTCCTCGAGAATCGGCCCCTGCTCGATGTGGAGCTCGATCCACGTGTCGATGTCGTCGCGCCGCGCCCCGGCGATCCGGCCGGGATCCAGGCCGACGCCGCGCATCGCCTCGCCGATCGAGACGCCGTCGCGGTCGCGGATGCGGTCGGGCTCGTCCGGCCCGATCGCGCCGACGATCGCCCGCGAGCCCCAGAAGTTGGTCGCGTGGAAGCGGCTGGCCTCCTCCTCGCACAGCGACACGGCCTCGAGCGTGCGGCGGGGCGTCCCGAACTGCTCGCGGAGCGAGCGCAGCGCGACGATCCCGGCGATCACCCCGAGCGCCCCGTCGTAGCGGCCGCCCGGCGCCTGCGAGTCGATGTGCGAGCCGGTCGCGACGACCGGCCCGCCCTCGCTGCCGGCGAGCCGTCCCCAGACCGACCCGACCGCGTCCCGCCGCACCTCGAGACCCGCGTCCTCGAGCCAGCCGGCGACCTGATCCTGCGCGGCGGTCCACTCGGGCGTGTACACCGTCCGCCAGACCCCGGTCTCCCCGTAGGCGCCGTGGCGGGCGAGCTCGAGCAGGAACCGCTCGACGAGGCCGGCGTCGACGTCGACCGCCATCCGCGGAATCTACGCGACCGCGCTCCGGTCCCCGGCGCGAGGTAGGTTGGAGCATGGCTTCCCCCGCGCGGCTTCCGGTGGTGTTGGCCGTCGACGACGATCCGGAGGTCGTCGCCGAGCTCGAGAGCCAGCTCGTCCAGCGCTACGGCCGCGACTACCGCGTCGAGTGCTTCCGCGACCCCGAAGAGGCCCTGGCGCGGCTCACCGAGCTGAGCGAGAACGGCTCCGACCTGGCGCTCGTGCTGGCCGGCCAGTCCCCGCCCGGCACGCCCGGCGACGAGCTGCTCGACCACGTCAGGCGGCTCCACCCGCACGCCAAGCGCGCACTGCTCGTCCCGGCGAACGCCTGGGCCGACGACGAGACCGCCGACGCGGTCCGCGCCCTGATGGCGCTCGGACGCATCGACTACTACGTGCCGCGGCCGCTGCCGGCGTCGGACGAGGTGTTCCACGAGGCGGTGTCCGACTTTCTGCTCGAGTGGGCGCGCGACCGGCTGCTCGTGCCGCAGACCGTCCGGATCGTCGGCGAGACGTGGGCCGGGAGGGCGTACGAGCTCCGGGACGTGTTCGCCAAGTGCGCGGTCCCGCATTCGTTCTGCCTGGCCGACTCGGCCGAGGGCCGCGAGCTCGTCGACCGCGCCGGCCCGGACGCGAAGCTCCCGCTGATGGTGCTCCCCGACGGCCAGATCCTCAGCGACCCCTCGAACGCCGAGATCGCCGAGGCCGCGGGTGCGCCGTCCGGCCTCGAGGAGAAGGAGTTCGACCTCGCGATCGTCGGCGCGGGCCCGGCGGGTCTCTCCGCCGCGGTCTACAGCGCCTCCGAGGGCATGCGGGTGCTCGTCGTCGACGCCGGCGGCATCGGCGGCCAGGCGAGGGCGAGCTCGCTGATCCGCAACTACCTCGGCTTCGGCAGGGGGATCAGCGGCAGCCGCCTCGCCGAGGAGGCCTACGCGCAGGCGGTGTCGTTCGGCGCCGCCTTCCTGTTCATGCACGAGGTGGCCGCGCTCGGGCAGTCGGGAGGAGCGTTGACCCTGACCCTCTCCGACGGCCGTGCTCTCGAGGCCGGCGCCGTGATCCTCGCGACCGGCGCGAGCTACCGCCGCCTGGGCATCGAGGCGCTGGAGGAGCTGAACGGCGCAGGCGTCTTCTACGGCGGGCCGACCTCCGAGGCTCCGGCGCTCGCCGGCCGCGACGTGTACGTGGTCGGCGGCGGGAACTCGGCGGGGCAGGCCGTGCTCCACCTCGCCCGCTACGCGCGCCGCGTGACGCTGGTCGTGCGGGCGCCGTCGCTCGCTGCCGGCATGTCGCACTACCTCGTCCAGGCGGTCGAGGCGGCGCCCAACGTCGACGTGCGCACCGGCACGGAGATCGTCGGCGGGGGAGGGCAGGGCCGGCTCGAGCGGCTGGTGCTGCGCGAGCGCGACGACGGCACGGAGTCCACGGTCGACGCCGACGCGCTCTTCGTCCTGATCGGCGCGCGCCCGCAGACCGAATGGCTGCCCACCGGGATCGCCCGCGACGAGTACGGGTTCCTGCTGACCGGGGAGGACGTCCCGGGCGCGGCGTGGACGCTCGAGCGGCGGCCGCTCTCGCTCGAGACGAGCATGCCCGGCGTGCTGGCGGCCGGAGACGTCCGCCACAGCTCGATCAAGCGGGTCGCGGCCGCGGTCGGCGAGGGCTCCGTCGCGGTCCAGCTCGCCCACCGGCTGGTCGCCGAGCCGCGGCTGTCCGCGGCGACGGGAACGCACGCCGCGTCCCGCTAGCAGACCCCGTCCGGGCTACTCGGGTTCGCGCGGGCGGCCCGGCGAAACGGCGATCAGCTCGAAGCGGCCGAAGGTCCTGCCGCGAAAGGTCGCCCGCCCGGCGATCCGGCCGTCGCCGACCTCCTCCAGGACGTCGACGAAGCCGAGAAAGGGCGTCCGGTACCTCAGCGTGGTGCCGTCGACGACGAAGCGGGCGACGAGCGGCCCGAGGCGGGTCTCCCCGCGGCCGCCGGCGATGTACTTGCGCATCCCCGGCATCGGCGGGAGCAACCCGTCGATGCGCCGGATGCGCCAGATCCCGTCGTAGGAGGACACCCGCCGTGCTCAGCCGCGGCCGGCGTACGGCATCTTCGTCGCCATCACGGTCATGAACTGGACGTTGGCGTCGAGCGGAAGCGTCGCCATGTAGACGATCGCGTTGGCCACGTGGTCGACGTCGATCGTCGGCTCCACCCGGGTGGTGCCGTCCGGCTGCAGCGCTCCCGCCGTGCCGAACCGCTCCGTGAGATCGGTCGACGCGTTGCCGACGTCGATCTGGCCGCAGGCGATGTCGAACGCGCGCCCGTCGAGGGCGGTCGACCGGGTCAGCCCGGTGATCGCATGCTTGGTCGCGGTGTAGGCGACCGAGCTCGGCCTCGGGACGTACGCGGAGATCGAGCCGTTGTTGATGATCCGCCCGCCCCGCGGCGTCTGGCTCTTCATCAGGCGGACGGCGTGCTGCGTGCAGAGGAAGGCGCCGGTCAGGTTGGTGTCGACGACCGCGCGCCAGTCGTCGAGCGCCAGCTCCTCGAGCGGGACTCCCGGAGCGCCGATCCCGGCGTTGTTGAAGAGCAGGTCGAGCCGGCCGAAGCGCGTCTCCACCTCGCCGAACAGCGCCGCGACCGCGTCCGGATCGCGGACGTCGCACCCGACGGCGACGGCGCAGTGGCCGGCCTCGGCGACGGTCTCCTCGAGCCGCTCCTGCCGTCTGCCCGCGACCGCGACCGTGAAGCCCGCGCCGGCGAGGGCGACGCTCGCAGCGCGCCCGATCCCGCTGCCGGCCCCGGTGACCACGGCGACGCGATCCACGAGTGGACGCTAGCGGACGGCCGCCCCCGGCTCGGGGGCAGCCGTCCGTCCGCGGCCTATGCGTCGAAGCGGCCGACGAGCTCGCCGACCTGGGGCCGGCTCCGGTGCCCGGCCTCCTGCATGATCGCCGGCACCTCCGGGTCGGAGGCGAACTGCGCCCAGCCGTCGAGATCCCAGTCGAAGATCGCCCAGACGCGGTCCTCCTCGTTCGGGTCGCGGAAGACGGTCGAGCCCTTCGACCCGTGCAGCTTGCGCTTCTCGGCGCCCTTCGTCGAGTAGATCTCCACGAACCGGTCGAGATCCTCGATCGTCGTCGTCGCCAGGATCACGGTGTGCCTCCTTGCTCGCTCCGCGCCGCGGTTCGGCGCGAATGACGCCCTCAGCCTGCGCCACGCCGGCCCCGACGGCATCGGGCGAACGCCCTATCCCTCCGGCGGCCTACGAGGCGTGGACGAGGTCGTTCTCGAAGGCCCAGAGCGTCGCCGCCGCCCGGCTGCGGACGCCGGCTTTCTCGTAGACGTGCTGGACGTGGTGGCCGACCGTCTTGGCGGAGATCCCGAGCCGCTCCGCGATCAGCTGGTTCGAGTTGCCGAGCACGAGCGCGAGCAGCACCTCGAGCTCTCGCCGGGTGAGCCCGGCCGGCAGCTCGCGCGGCTGCCGGGAGACACGGTGGCCGGCCGCCTCGAGCACGGCGTCGACCGCCTCCTGGTCGAGCCGCTCCTCCCTCGCCTCCCGTTGCAGCTCGGCCTCGGCGGCGGCGGGCTCGAGCGCCCGCCGGTAGGGCCGGTCCTCGCGCATCGCGCTGTAGCAGTCCGCGGCCGCGAGGATCCGGGCGGCCCGGTCGAGCGCGGCGCCGCGAAGACCGCGGTGGTAGCCCGACCCGTCGAGCCGCTCGTGGTGGGTTCCTGCGAGCGCGCCGATCGGACCGAGCGCCTCCGACTGCGCGAACGCGCGCTCGGTGAAGTGCGGGTG
>Ga0070741_10015024_pt1 | contig 13235 bp, 9 predicted proteins | sample Coa_R1_4_FD_66440 | JGI IMG/M metagenome (GOLD analysis project Ga0070741, IMG submission 66440) | Surface soil microbial communities from Centralia Pennsylvania, which are recovering from an underground coalmine fire - Coalmine... | ecosystem: Environmental > Terrestrial > Soil > Unclassified ... | reverse complement strand
TCGCGCTGAAGCTGGTGTAACCTGGGGAGAACTTGACCACGAAACTCAAGCACATGGTCTGGCTACTACTGGTGGAACAGTTACCTCCACAGGTATAGCAGGGCTTACTTTAGGAGGTGGTATAGGCTGGCTTATGGGAAAATATGGGCTTACCTGTGATAATCTTTTATCGGCTGATGTCGTTACTGCTGAAGGCCAGTTTATTAATGCCAGCGCTACTGTTAATCCAGAGCTTTTCTGGGCATTACGAGGCGGAGGTGGGAATTTTGGCGTTGTTACATCCTTTAAATACCGATTGCACCATGTTGGACATGTACTAGCTGGCACGGTGATTTACCCATTGGACAGCGCCTTGGAAGTTCTTCGATTCTACCATTCCTTCAATGAAGCTGTCCCCGATGAACTAACTGCAAACGCTTCGCTATTCACTTTATCAGATGGAACCCCTGTTGTCTCTATAGATCTGTGCTATGCCGGTTCTATTACTAAGGGAGAAAAGATTTTGAAACCTCTCAGAGCGTTTGGCTCTCCACTCAAAAACCTTATCCAACCTATGTCCTATTGCTATCTTCAATCTATGTTTGATAATCCATTCCGAGCTGGTCAGCAGAGTTATTGGAAATCGAGTTTCTTGCAAGCTTTAGACAATGAAGCTATTAACACAATTATTGCATACTTTAAACGTGTTCCGTCAACGAAAACAATTGTATTCATTGAACACTTTCATGGAGCCGTACGTCGAGTAGCTGATAACGAAACAGCCTTCAGCCACCGTAGTGCAGAATATAGCTTGCTTATCGCGTCTAATTGGTCTGACACAGCAGAAGCGGAACAGAACAAACAATGGTCTCAAGATTTCTTCGGTGCGATGCAACCGTTTACAATTAGTAGGGCTTATGTAAATTATATAGGCGAAGAAAGCCAGGAAAGAATCAAAGAGATATATGGGGCGGAGAAATATGAACGGCTCGTTGCAATAAAAAACAAATACGATCCAACAAATCTTTTTAGGATTAATCAAAATATCAAGCCTACGTGATGACCATGTCTGATACTCGAATTGTTGAATGTTAAGTGAGGACATTTATGAGAACTTTCTCCCTTAAATACTTATCTATCAAATCAAGTATTGGACAGAAACAGTTTTCGCAATACGAACTATTCTATATCAATCTTCTATTTAACCTATCTCGGCAAAGTAATTTATCTCAAGTATACTCTAAAAACAGTCAGAAATAGATATTTCCCGCTCTTCTATGCTATACTTGATCTATGAACTGTGCTCAAAAGATGCATCCAAAAATCCTGCTAAATAGCAAAAATAACAGCGGGAAATATTTTTCTTTTGCCTGGAGGAACTCAGGCAACATGTAAGCACCCTGAAAATAGATCAGCAAGAATGGACCCCAGACCTGCTCCTGGATTCCTGGTGCCAATATTTACTGGAACATGATCGTTCATCAGGTACTATCAAAAAATACAGTCAGGCCGTCTCTCATTTTCTCGTCTGGTATGAACACGAGGAATGCGCCCCACTGCGGCTTGTCAATCTCACTCCTATCGCCCTCATTGGCTATCGCAATGATCTCCAACACGAGCAGCACAAATCCATCAGCACCATCAACCTGCGGCTCAGCGCCTTGCGTGCTTGGTGTGCTTGGCTGGTCGACCAAGGATATCTGCCACTGGACCCTGCTGCACGAGTGAAGCTAGTCGGCGGAGAAGTTGGCTCCAAACGAGAAGGTCTCTCGAGTTCCCAGGTAAATGCCTTGCTCCGTCAGGCACAACTCTCTCGTAATCCTACACGCAACTATGCTATTGTGCAGGTATTATTACAAACAGGGATTCGTTTGAGTGAATGTAGCAACCTTACTTTCGGCGATATTACCTTTGGCGAGCGAAGTGGCCTGCTCCTGATCCGCGCAGGGAAGGGCAATAAGGTCCGATCTGTTCCACTCAATGCATCTGCGCGTGAAGCGCTCGCTATATATGTTGCCCCACGATTGAGAGTTGAGAAAGCTTCGATCAAAACCGTGGCCGCAAAATGGCCGAACCCGAACTCTTCAGCAGCGTTCACACCGCTCTGGGAAAGCCAAAAAGGAGGAGCGCTCACCTCCTCGGCGATGGGGCAGCTGATTGCCGACTTGGTGAAGGCCGCTGGGACACTGGTACCGCAAGAGACGAGTGCACATACCCTACGTCATACCTTCGCACGTAGTTACCTGGCACAGTATCCTGGTGATGTGGTCGGACTGGCAACCCTGCTTGGTCATAGTTCGCTCGATACGACACGACTCTATAGCCAACCATCGGTGACCCAATTGACTACACGAGTAGAGCAGCTCAATATCAATGCTTACTCAAGGTGAAGACCTAATGTAGATCTTGAGATGTTTTTTGGTTGTACATCTGGAATGAGTGCCTATCACATACCACCAACATCACAGACGAGTTGTGTTAACAGAAGTGCAACGTACGCAGAAACTCAAACATCTTCTTCTCATTCGTCAGTTTCTCGAAGATGATGTTTCAAGAATCATGGTAATGGAAAAACCAGCGGATCTTCAACAGGTTTCTTCATCCACAAGACGTGTCGGCAGTATACTGAGTTGTGTGTAAATTGAAGAGTCTGGTATCCTGAACTGGTCAACAGTTCAAGATCACCAGGAGGATACCAATGACTCATGCATACAACCATAGCGAAGAAGTGTTCGGAAGTCAAGAAGCCTTTGAACAGATGGTAAAAGAACGGTTACGGCAAGCAGTTCGTGTGGCTCTGATCAGTGTTCTGGAGGAGGAAGTGACCGCCTTCATCGGGGCCAAGCCCTATGAACGCAGTCAAGCCCGTCGGGATCAACGCAACGGGCACTATAGGCGCGACCTGGAAACAACGGTCGGCCATATTGCCGATTTGCCAGTCCCGCGTACACGCGGTGGGCACCAGACGCAGGTGTTTGAGCGCTACCATCGTCGTCAAGACGAGTTGGATAGCGCCATCGGCGAGATGTTTGTGAAAGGGGTGAGCACAGCCAAAGTGGGTGAGGTGATCGAGACCCTGACGGGCACTCAGCCGAGCGCCTCGACAGTTTCCCGTGTCTTTCACACGCTTGAGACCGAATATGAACAGTGGAAAAGCCGCCCACTCGCAGAGCGGTACGAGTATGCCTTTGCCGACGGAACCTACTTCACCGTGATTTACAACGGGCAAGGCTGCAAAATGCCGATTTTAGCGGTGGTGGGGATTGCCACGACTGGAGAGCGAGGCGTGTTGGCCTTTCGCGTCGGGGATCGGGAGAATCAACAGGCCTGGGAAGATCTCTTCGATGACCGGCATTCGCGCGAGGCGTCAAAGAAGTGGGCTTGTGGGTGAGCGATGGAGGCCAGGCGATGATCAATGCCATGACGGCGAAATTTGCGGCCTCACAGAGACAACGCTGTGTGATGCATAAAATGGAAAATGTGCTCTCGTATGTGCCTGCCAAACAGCGAGAGCAGATCGAGTCGGAGCTCAAAGGCTTATTCTATCAAAAAGGTCGCAAAGAAGCTGACCAGGCTGTGGCAGCCTTCGTCGAAAAATACCAGAAGATCTACCCAACAGCCGTTGAGTGCTTACAGCGAGATTTGGAGGCGTGTTTGACGTTCTACGCCTTCCCCAAAGAGCATTGGAAGACCATTCGCACCAACAATGTGATTGAGCGGCTCTTTGGAGAAGTCAAGCGTCGTTCACATAAGATGGCAGCCGCTTTTCGCAACGAGGGGAGCTGCGTGCTGCTCTTCTATGCGGTGATTCGTCGTCTCAAGTTCAACAAGCTCACGATGCCACAAGCATCGAAGGAGCAACCAGCCTCTGAGATTCTACACACCACTTGACATACTGCCGACGTGTCTGGAAGCATTTATTTCTCCGATACAAGCTGTCTGATCCTCATTTTAAGCGTATCAAAGCGCAAGAAGTTCGTGCCTTTGGGGTTGAGACCTGTCGCAGATTAAATGCCCAGGTTTTTTTCTATCACCATGACCCCCTGCTTCGATACTTCCACTTCATTTAAGTATGGATAATCGCTTCGTTAATATTGTATTGAGCAGTCTCCCAATCCAGCACATCAGCCAACTCCTCTTGAAACGCGGCGAGATCTTGTTGACGTATAGACTCTTCGGGCATCTCCGTGTCTTTCCAGATAAGCATTATCTGTAGAGCTGTTAGCGCGCTATCTCCTTTAATGACATAGCGTGCAGTTGTCCCAGGAAAGGTGTGGCGACCAGCTTTTTGGATTGCTTTTAATTTCTCCACGAGCTTTTCCTGTTGACCCATACGTACCTGCACGTGAATGTCCGTTGCAAGCAACTTTCCTCGACTGCGATAGACTCGCCAAGAGGGAGCCTTGGTTCGTACACGTCCCGAGGGGCCGGGCTTGAATCGTTTGACATCTTCCGTCGGAAGGATCAAAATGTGGCCTACCCTTTGCGCTGGGAGACGACCAGACATCACATATTGGTAAACTCTTTTATCTGAAACACCCAATATCTCAGCGGCTTCTTTAATTGAAACGTAGCCTGGGAGATTAGGAATATCAACGCCATCTATCATGAGTGCAGTGTAGTAGTAACTACACTTAGCTGTAAATTTAACTAGTTAGATATTCAAGAATATATTGTTTACTTATCAGTAACGCTTCTTTACAAAACTAGAATGAATCTGCTATAATCATTATCGGTTAACGTAACCTGACCTTCAGAGTACAGAAACATGTTACCTTGTGGAGAGGGAATAGTGGTGGAAGGGAAGAAACATGTTACTCGTCAATGATCATTAGCCTCCCTTATTGCGACAACGAAGTATCTGTTCTCCATCAAGATAGCAAACTCTCTATTCTTGTGATTGCTCTGAGCGAGATATTTGGGTTAAATAGGTTAATGTTCATAACATCTTGAAAAGCTCATCAATCGTCGTGGTGCAACACTTTTACAGGCGTCTTTGGCCTCCCCGCCTGTAGCATGAACACCAACAAGATGCACGCGTAATCTTAGCCGAGAGATTCGTACAGTGCATCTGGGAGAATCAGCTGATCCCTGCACACAGAGAGCCAAGATGGTGTGCGTTCTTGGAATGAGACATACAGGTTTGGCATGAGGGAAAGGGGGAGGATGTGTGCGGTAAAGCTAGCGGAGAAACTGGTTAGCGTTTCTCCTATCTTTCGCATTTGCATGACCGATGATGTTCTAAATAAGAAGCCTAGCTTCACTTGAGATAGGAATATTTGCGAGGAATTAATCGATGAATATTGCGCTCCAACCATTGTTAAACCGAACAGAACTTCTTCCAGATGAATCACTGCCCTCTTTTCTAAGACGGCTGACAGAATTGAATTTGTATGAATCTCATATTATTCTTAGAGATCTTATCTTGGAAGAGCTTAAAGATTCCAAGACTCCTAGAGACAATTTAGAACTTCCCACTAAATCCACAACTTATGAAAAATTGACTGCTCTGACAGGATTAGATGCTTCCTCACTCTATATGGCTACGCTTCACCGCTTCGCCCTAATCCTTACACCTCCTCCTGAATCTGTAAGCTATTTACAACTGTCATCCGGCCATACTTTTCCAGGTTTTCCCAAAGGCTATATTCGTAAACTGCTACGTTTTCAAAAAACTGTGCAATTTTGCCCACAGTGTCTTAAAGAAAAAGCTTACTATACATTGAGATGGTCACCAATAGCAATATCTGCTTGTTTACGGCATCAATGCATACTCGTTGACCGCTGTCAAGGATGTAATCATTCAATATCCTTAGTAGATTTGATAAATAAAACATGTAACAAATGCAAATTAAATCTCACACAAACAGAAACTATTTCTATAGCTAATGATAAATTAGGGTTACTCGCCCAAAATGTTATTCAATCGTGGTTCATGACTAATGCTACTCCTACATTTGCTAGTTCTATGTTGCCTAACGCAACGGGTGCAGTACTTTATAAAATCATTGAGGACCTACGATCAAGTTTAGAAAAGATAGGAAATCGATATGGGTTGTATCTACAGGGCTCTTGCGAAAAAGAGCCAATGGCTTTATCTTATAATTTTGAGGGTAATGAAGTAATGACTCCATATGAAAGCTACCAGCTTTACACGACTGCATTTAAGGGGTTGATCGATTGGCCGCATGGCTTCTATAACTTCCTGGACGATTACCGACACCAAATAGTTTCACATCAGGATTTAAACTACAATAAGCTGCACTATTCGAGCCAAAAAGGGGGGCTAATCACGGGAGCAATTCGAGACAGTTTTGACTATCTCTACACAAACTGTATCTGCCAATTCTGGCTACACAAAGACTTCGAATTTATTCAAAAGACCTTTAACTTCTATATTGCTGATAATTACTGGTTAGATTATCCAGGAGAATTAGTAAGTTTTTGCAAAAAGCATCCTGATATTGCAGAAAAATGTCAATGGGTAGACCTTCACGCTGCTGCTCAATTCCTAGAAATGTCTCCGAATACGCTAGAGATTTTACTCGAGAATGAGCAAGTGAAACATATAACTTCAGCTAAAGACACAGTTACATTAGTGAAAAAGAAGACGGTATTTTCTTTTAGTCAAACAAACAGTCAGCTCATGCCATTAGGCAGAGTTGTTAGATTTCTTGGTATAAAAGAGAGCGTCGTTAAAGATTTGGCTGGAGCTGGATTAATTGAGCGAGCATACAATACACGTAGGCAGAAGCACATGATTTGTGAGGAATATACTCTCACTAGTGTGACAGAATTTTTAGAGAAGATATTACAAGCTACAAAGTATTATGATCCTGATGAAATAGCAGATAGGGCTAACTGGCTCGATCTATTAGAAACTACTCACTTGCTATCTTCGGTCAAGCTCAACATGATAACTATATTCATACGTCTAATGAGTGGTCAGCTATGGGCCTATCACGCACAAAATCAGCGCTACCGGCTGAGTAATTTGCTTTTTAAGTTTGTCGACATAGAAACGCTGATAGACTCTGAATAAGCTACTACAGCAACTTGTAGAAAAGCGATCGCTTCATCGGCTTATTTTTGCTGTGGCGCTTTTATTGGCCATTGAGCTAGAGAAGCCTTCTCCAAGAATGTTCTCAACTAAGTGCAATTGTAGTAACCTTAACCGTACCTCCATCAGTATGGATAAGCACTTCGTTCTATCATGCGGGAGGGGGTATTAGCCGCTATACTTTGTTGTAAACTTAACTCGTTGGGTACTTTTCATATGTTACTTGTCATCTAGGTTTATTTACAAAACTAGAATTATCTGTTATAATTCTTACTGGTACATTTTGACTTGGTCTGGGTCGTATATGATATTGTGGAAAGGTTGATGATGGAAGAGAAGATGCATGATATTTACCAAAGAGTATTCATACTCCCCCTATATTCCTGTAATTGCTCTCTGCGAGACGCTGGGATTGCGCATATTATGCGGACTCCGAACTGTTTACTCCTCAACAGAGGAGATCGAGATCTCCTTACATCTGCTGCCATGACGATTTCTTTGACACACTAGCACTAGGAATCATCTGTTCTATTAGAGCTGTAGGGAGATGCCTATGAGATATCAAAATACTCTCCCATTTTGAAGTGTATGCTCACATCATACAGTTGCTAGGAGCAGGCGATGGAAGATAAGACCTATCTCTCAACATTCGCCAAACAGGCTCATGGCAATAATAAGCAGTGCTAAACTTGAAGAGCTGATCATAACAGTTGTGAATGTTTTGAATGCGAGGTAGGAAGATGGAAGGGCCAGCTAGAAAAGTCCGTCATCACGACAAAAACATTATTGTAGTCTTCCAGTCAATCAAGATGAAGCGTAGTATAAGATGCGAGTCTACAATAGAAGGTGATCTGCCCTACTTCTTAGAATATGACCCTACAGTGTTAGAGTATTATCCTCAGCCATTTACCATCACCGATCCTACAGAGGAGAATAACCGCTACACGCCAGACTTCCAGGTAATACGAACTGACAAGAAGGAAATTGTTGAGTGCAAGCCAAAGACACTGATAAATGGTGAGCACACTCAGAAGCAAATAAAACGAGGCTCAACATGGGCAAAAGCTAATGGTTATAACTTTGTTCTTGTTACAGATGAGGATCTACGTACCGGGCATGCCTTAGCCAATTTGAAAGTATTGTGGCGTTATAGCCGTCTAACAGTACCGACAATACTCTTAAACCGTTGCATTACCCACTTGATGGCATATTCTCAAGGAGTTTCTTTTGAGAACTTAGCATCCTTTCTATCTAACACATCAAATGATCAAGCTAATTCTCTGCCATTTACTCAAATGCCATTTATTTATAGCATGCTCTTTCGACACATCCTCCAGACAGATTTAGATAGTCCAATTACCCCCAGCTCTACTATCAGGTTAGCTCCTAGTACCCCAAATCCTAACATCATAAACTCTTTGATTCGCGGTTCTAGCCTATAGGGGAGGATATATGGCACGTCTACGTTTCACTGTGGGAACTCGCTATCTTTACGATAATCAGGTCTATGTAATTAGCCAATTACTAGCTGACAATAAAATCGTTGTTGAGAATCAGAGTTTTGGTGGCTCAGTTACATTAAGCCGAGAGGAATTAGCAGATCTATGGAAAGAAGAGAAAATACGTTTCGAATCGCACAAGCGCTACGCAAAGAAGGAGCCTAACACACCTTTTTCTGTAGAGTATACAATCACAGATTTTCAACAACTGCCGTCGAGTCGCCGAGATGAGGCACGGCGCAGATATGAGATTATTCGTCCTCTTCTAGATCTTTCGCCTGAAGAGCGCACTAGAGAGTACCTAAAGGAATATGCACAAAAGTTAGCATCAGCTCAGAATGTTCAATCGCTTCCTCTCGGTTCGCCTAAAAATCCCCGCCAAACAAGCAAGCATATTGGTCAAGCTATTGGCCGTTCTAGCATTGAGATGTGGCTAGAAGCTTTTATAGAAAGTGGATACGACATTCGCTCTCTTGTTCCAGAAACTGATCGACATGGGGGTAAGGGTAAGGCGAGGATTAACGCTGAAACAGATAGAATTATTAAAAGCGTCCTGGAAGAGTGTAAATCTCACCCTAAGCAACGTACAGTAGAAGATGTCCACCTGACAATAGTCAATCGCATAGCCGATGAAAATAAATTTCTTCCCCCAAGTGAAAAACTGACACCACCAGGAATAGCAACGACTTATCGACGTATAAATGCGGAAGGTAAAGCATCTATTCTACGACGTCGAGCAAGCCGTCTCGAAGCACAAGCTGATAATCCAGTATATCCTGGCCCTAAACCTACAAGGATATTGGAGCGTGTAGAAATTGATGATACTCCGCTAGACCTTATCGTCGTTGATTTGGAAGATCGGTTACCTATTGGTCGGCCAACGTTAATGTATGCAATTGATGCTTATAGTGGCTTCCTTTGTGGTTTATATGTAGGATTCGAGCCACCGAGTTATTTGGCTGTCCAAAATTGCCTTCTTCACAGCATTCTCCCGAAGCCGGATTGCCAAGAAATCTATGGAACAAAGCACTCCTGGCCGGTTTATGGTCTTCCTGAGACACTCATAGTAGACAATGGAAAGCACTATATTTGTAATCACCTGGAGAATGCGTGTGGCCAGCTAGGTATTAATGTGCATGAAATGCCTATAAGGACCCCTTGGTTCAAAGGACGTATCGAGCGGTTTTTCCGAACTAACAACACTGGGCTCATACATAGTTTACCAGGTACGACTTTCTCAAATATTATTGAATGTGGTGATTATGACCCTCAAAAGTCCGCTTGTATTTCCCTCACAGCCTTTATGGAATTGCTTCATGTCTTCTTGCTCGATAAATATTCTCAAGAATGGCATGATGGGATAGGAGAATCAGGAGGCGTTCCAGCCAAACTTTGGGAAGAGAGCTTACAGAGTGGTTTTATTCCTTGCTTACATGAAGATGCTCGCGAATTACGTTGCATTCTTTACCCAGGGGAATATCGCTCTATCCAGCGCAGCGGTATAGACTTTGAGTCGCTCCGCTATCAACATCCTAGCTTAGCCCCAATTCGCAGCCGTTTGAAAAAGCAACAAAATCGATCTAAGGGGGAAAAGGATGATGAAGGCAGTGAGAAATCAAAAGAGAATCTAGTCCATGTCAAATACAATCCTGCGGATCTAGGTATGATATATGTTTATGACGACGAGAAGCATACCTGGCTAGAAATTCCTGCTGTTGATCCAGAATATGCCAAAGGGCTATCAATTTGGAAACACAGAATTATTCGGAAATATATACTACAAAAAAGAAAAAAAGCGGTAAACATCTACGAGCTTGCGGCTACGAAACAGCACATGCAGGAAATTGTAGAGCGTGAGTATGCACTTACCCGCAAGAGCCGAGGGCGTAAAAAGGGCGCACGTTTTCTCGGAATTGATACAACGATTACGCCTACTACTTCTTCGGAAGATTCCCAGCCAGCTACACCGAAACGTAAAGGACCTGAAGACGTTAAGGCGAGCGATGTGCAGGAGAACGCTTCCAATGAATCTATGCAAGCTGTGACAGCCACCGATGGCTCTGCTAGCCTGTCTACTCAAAAAGAAGGTAAAGCTCGTAAGAAAAGGGAGAAGAAAAATACGCCTCAAACAAATGAGAGTACTTCTCCTAGTCAGATAACATTCCAGCTAGATTTGAGTGAAGAGGGTTGGGGAGGAGATTATGGATTGCCATTGTAGAGAAGCGATTTGTGGGGGTGTCTAATGAGTGGAGGTGATTCTAAGCACGACGATACAGAGAAGAAATTTTCACGTGAGGAGATGTGTAAGCTTCCTAAATCTGCGCGTTTACGTTGGGTAGAGCAGATGCGAGTCTTCTATCCCCTCTGGAAAGAGATTTCTGAGGAAATCCAAAGATGTCATCAGATGAAAGCAATAGCGGCAGAGCCACAATGTATGCTACTAGTGGGGCCTTCAGGAGCGGGGAAAAGCACCCTTGTTGGGTCCTATGCAAAACGGTATCCGCCAATTATCACAGACAAGGTTACGTTGAGGTCGGTCGTTATGGCTACTATACCCTCCCCTGCTAGTATCAGCAATCTAGAAACAGCCCTTCTCAGCGCGCTGGGAGATCCTGCCGCAGCAAGAGGTACGATAGGAGCGAGGGAATATCGCCTCATTAGGTATTTTAAGGAGATGTGTAACGTAGAGCTACTTATCCTGGATGAGCTTCAGCATTTCGTAGATCGTGACAACCAGAAGATACTGCTTACTGCAAGTAATTGGCTAAAAACTTTTGTGAAAGAAACTAAAGTTTCCTGTGTTCTCGTGGGCCTACAAGGCGAGGCGGAAGACGTTGTAGACGCTAACCCCCAACTAGCACGTTTGTTCAGCGACCCATTTGTGTTGGCACCTTTCGAATGGGATGAAACTAAGCCAAAGGACACGTGTGACAAATTTCGTATTTTTTTAAGCGAACTGGAAAAGCTTTTGCCACTCAAAGAACCTTCTTATCTTACTAACTACGAGACGGCTTTGCGCTGCTTTGCAGCCTGTGATGGCATCATTAGTTACCTCATGGCGCTTATTCGGAGAGCTACTTATTTAGCTCTAGAGAAAGAATGTGAGCATCTCGATCTTGATTTTTTAGCCAAAGCCTTTACTCAACGTCTTGCGGGTGAGAGACGTGGGATTTCGAATCCGTTTATTGGTGGTTTACCCAATCTTGAGGAGATCAGGAAAAACAGGACGAAGCAACAGCCAGGAAAACACAACAAAGGAGGCACGAACCAGCGGAGTAAACCTCGCAACCCCAATGAACCTCCAGAGGAAAGAATGAAAGACATTTTCTGATTCAGTATCCAAGAGACGGTGTAAAACTTCTCAGAAGTAAGTAGGCATATATAGATGCAGGGAGGCGATGGCAGTGAATGATCGAGAAAATACCTTAATAAGACGCACATCAATTATGGCAAATGAATCTTTACCTTCTCTTCTCAGGCGTTTAGCAGATCTGAACTGTTATGACCCTTATAGTACGTTAACTCAGCTGATCAAAGAAAGAAGCCATTGTAAAGACAAGATTGAGTTACCGCGCCAGGCGGTGACCTATAGAGAGATAACTGCACTTACACGCATCCCTATTTCAGAGATACACACATCGTCAGCTCACTTTTTTGCAGAGGTGCTTACACCACCTGATAGCGCCATCGATTGCCTAAACATAGACAACCGTGCTTTTCCTCTTCTTTCCCAAGCATATGCAGCTAAGCAACTACGGCCTTTACATGCTAGCCAATTCTGTCCAAAGTGTTTGAAGGAGTCTGCACATCATCGCTTGATATGGATGCCAATAGCAGTTTCAGCGTGTTTGCAACATGGTTGCCTTCTCGTAAACCACTGTCCCACTTGTCAGAGTAATATTACTATACAAAGCATCGTAGAAGCTCAATGCAGTAAATGCTACACACATCTTTCCCTTGCAGAGTCAGTTGTTTTGTATGGTGACGAATGGGGTGTGTTCTCCCAATATCTAATACAGGCCTGGCTCACGCAAAAGGCTGTTACTCACCCTGCGATTGCTCCTCTGTTAGAAAAAACGTCAAGAATACTGTATCGAGTGGTAGACGGACTGCAATGGACAGCGAGAATACTAGCAAGGACAAACTGGCCCTATCTGCACTACAGTACAAAAATGAGCCAGCTTAATAAGAAACAGTTCCAGCATAAGGCCGTGGGAAGTACCACGCCATATGAGAGTTATTGCCTGTATGCAACAGCCTGTAAAGCAATTGTGAATTGGCCGAATGGCTTTTATGATTTTCTGGAAGCGTATTCTGCTCAAATAAAGAAAACAGCGCCATCTGGCGGTGGCCCAAAGGCAGATCTAGGGAATCTCTATGTACAGTGGTTACAAGAGTATTGGCAGCACCCTGCATTTAGGTTTGTTCATAAGGCGTTCGAAGATTACTTTATTCATCACTACACTCTGAGCAGTGCCGTAATACGTACAAATGTTTGTCGAAGGGATGCAAGTATTCCAGAGCAGTTCGAACATATCAGCATAGCTGAAGCGGCTCGGCTTCTCGGAACTACCCCTAGTGTTAACGGTCAATAGAAATGGGACTGTTTGGCTATTTATTCGTGCTGATTTTTGCCTCCTCAAGTGGGGGAAGATGTTGATGGTGAGCTTGCTGTGCACGATAGCTGTCCACAGCCA
>Ga0070741_10015023_pt1 | contig 13236 bp, 4 predicted proteins | sample Coa_R1_4_FD_66440 | JGI IMG/M metagenome (GOLD analysis project Ga0070741, IMG submission 66440) | Surface soil microbial communities from Centralia Pennsylvania, which are recovering from an underground coalmine fire - Coalmine... | ecosystem: Environmental > Terrestrial > Soil > Unclassified ... | reverse complement strand
CTTCAGCACGTGGTACGAGCTGTTCCCGCGCTCGACCACCGACCAGCCGGGCGTACACGGCACGTTCCAGGACGTCGTGCGCCGCCTGCCGCACGTCGCCGGCATGGGCTTCGACGTGCTCTACCTGCCGCCGATCCATCCGATCGGCCGCGCCTACCGCAAGGGCCCGAACAACACGCTCGTCGCCGGCCCCACCGACCCCGGCAGCCCCTGGGCCATCGGCTCCGAGGAGGGCGGCCACAAGGCGATCCACCCCCAGCTCGGCACGCTCGAGGACTTCCGCGAGCTGGTGGCGGCGGCGGCCGACTACGGCCTGGAGATCGCGCTGGACATCGCCTTCCAGGTCTCGCCCGACCACCCCTACGCCCGCGAGCACCCCGAGTGGTTCCGCCAGCGGCCCGACGGCACGATCCAGTACGCCGAGAACCCGCCCAAGAAGTACCAGGACATCTATCCGTTCGACTTCGAGAGCGCGCAGTGGGCCGCGCTCTGGGACGAGCTGCGGAGCATCGTCGAGTACTGGATCGCTCAGGGCGTGCGCATCTTCCGCGTGGACAACCCGCACACGAAGCCCTTCGCCTTCTGGGAGTGGCTAATCGACGGGATACACCGCGAGCACCCGGAGGTGATCTTCCTGTCTGAGGCGTTCACGCGGCCGAAGGTGATGTACTACCTGGCGAAGCTGGGGTTCACCCAGTCCTACACCTACTTCGCCTGGCGCAACACGCGCTACGAGCTGACCGAGTACCTCACCGAGCTGACGCAGACCGAGGTAGCCGATTACTTCCGCCCCAATCTGTGGCCGAACACGCCGGACATCCTCACCGAGCAGTTCGTCTCCGGCGGCCCGCCGGCCTTCATGAGCCGCCTGGTGCTCGCGGCGACACTGGCCGCCAGCTACGGCATCTACGGTCGTCCCTACGAGCTGATGGAGAACCGTCCTTACGCCCCCGGCAGCGAGGAGTATCGCAACTCCGAGAAGTACGAGATCAAGGCCTGGGACCGCAACCAGCCCGGGACGCTGCGCGACTTCATCGCCCGCGTGAACCGCATTCGCCGCGAGCAGGCCGCGCTGCAGCGCGACGACACGCTCCGCTTCCACCCCACCGACAACGACCAGCTCATCGCCTACACGAAGACCACGCCCGATCGCGCCGAGGTAATCCTCACGGTGGTGAACCTGGATGTACACTGGCAGCAGGTCGGCATGGTCGACTTGCCGCTGGCGGCGCTCGACGTGGACCCCGATCGTCCCTACCAGGTCCACGACCTGCTGACGGATGCTCGCTACATCTGGAGCGGTTCGCGCAACTACGTCGAGCTGGACCCGCACGTCTGCCCGGCCCACGTCTTCCGCATCCGGCGGCCAGTCCCGGCGCAGCCGGACCGCTACGCATGAGCGACCGCGCCGCCCTCGACCGGCTCGCCCGCCTGTACGGGGTACACACGGCGTACTGGGACATCGGCGGCCAGCGCCAGGTGGCCGATCCCGCCGTGCTGCTCGAGGTGCTCCGGGCGCTCGGCGCCGCCGTGGAACGCCCCGAGGACGCCAGCGCTGCCATCCGCGCCCGCCAGCAAGCCCTCTGGGCGCGCGGCCTCGAGCCGGTGCTGCTGGCCTGGGATGGCCTCGCCCGTCCGCCGAAGCTGCGCCGCCCCCTCGCGAGCGCGGAAGCGCCGCTCACCTGCCACCTGCGCCTGGAGGCGGGCGAGACGCGCACCTGGACCGTTGGGCCGGACGCGCTGGTGGCGCGAGGTGGACACGAGATCGACGGCGTGCGCTACGTGGCACAGGTCCTCGCGTTACCGGACGCCCTGCCGCTCGGCTACCACCACCTGACCCTGGAGGCAAGGGGTTGGCGCGCCGAGGCGCACCTGCTCGCCGCGCCGCGCCGCGCCTACGGGCGCGACGAGAAGAGCTGGGGCCTGTTCTGCCCCGTCCACGCCTTGCAGACCGACCGCAGCCCCGGCAGCGGCGACCTCACCGACCTGGAGGCGCTGGTGCGCTGGGTCGGAGCACAGGGCGGCCGCCTCGTCGGCACGCTGCCGCTGCTGGCCTCCTTTCTCGACACGCCGTTCGAGCCGAGCCCTTACGTTCCTGCCAGTCGCCTGTTCTGGAACGAGCTGTACGTCGATCCGGCGCGGGCGCCCGAGCTGGCGGCCTGTCCCGAGGCGCGCGCGATCCTCGAATCCCCAGAGTACCAGGCCGAGCGCGCCGCTCTCCGCGCCGAGCCGCTGGTGGACTACCGGCGCCAGGCCGCGGCGCAGCGGCGCGTGCTGGCCGCGCTGGCCCGCTGCTTCTGGGCCGGCAGCGCCCCGGCGGCCGACGCCTTCCAGCGCTTCCTGGCCACTCAGCCGCTGCTCGACGAGTACGCGCGTTTCCGCGCCACCGGCGAGCGGCAGCGCGCTCCCTGGTCGGAGTGGCCGGCGGCGGTGCGCGACGGCGCTTTGCCGCCCGGCGCGTACGACGACGACGCGCGGCGCTACCACCTGTACGTGCAGTGGCTCGTCGCCCGGCAGCTCGACGCCCTGGCCGCCGCCAGTCGGGACGCGAGCGTGAGCCTCTACCTCGACCTGCCGCTCGGCGTCCACGCCGACAGCTACGATACCTGGCGCGAGCGCGCGCTGTTCGTGCGCGCTGTGACCGGCGGGGCGCCCCCTGACGCCTTCTTTAGCTGGGGCCAGAACTGGGGCTTCCCACCACCGCATCCCGAGGTGATGCGCGAGCAGGGCTACCGCTACTTCGTCGCCAGCGTGCGTCACCTGCTCAGCCGCGCCCGTGTGCTGCGCGTGGACCACATCCTCGGCCTGCACCGCCTGTTCTGGATCCCGCGGGGCCGCGAAGCCCGCGAGGGCGTCTACGTCCGCTACCCGGCCGAGGAGCTGTACGCCGTGCTCTGCCTGGAGTCGCACCGCCACCGCGCCCTGGTCGTGGGCGAGGATCTCGGTCTGGTGCCGCCGCCGGTTCGCGCGGCGATGGCCGCGCACGGCATCAGCGGCATGTACGTCGGTCCGTTCGAGCTGTCGGACGATCCCCAGCGCGGGACGGCGCCCGTGGCGCCGACGGCCGTGGCCGGGCTGAACACGCACGACCTGCCGCCGTTCATGGCCTGGTGGCAGGGCCTCGACCTGGTCGATCGCCAGGACCTCGGCCTGCTCGACGAGGAGGCCGTGCAGCGCGAGCGCGCCGATCGCCGGCGCCGCGAGGCGGCCCTCGTGGCGACCCTCCAGCGCCAGGGTCACCTGGGCTCCCTCCCCGTCCCGCCTGGCATCACGCTGGAGGAACCCGAGGACTCCGCCCGCCGGGAGGCGGCGCGGAGCGTCCTCCACGCCTGGCTCGCACAGCTCGCAGCCAGTCCGGCGCGGATCGTGCTGGTAAACGTCGAGGACCTGTGGCTGGAGACGGCCCAGCAGAACGTGCCCGGCACCTGGCGCGAGCGGCCCAACTGGCGGCGAAAAGTGCGCTATCCGTTCGCCGCCTGGGAGCGCCTGCCCGGCCTGCGCGCCGCGCTCCAGACCGTCGATCGACTCCGACGGACCGTATCCCCCGCGACGGGGGAGCAGGGAGACGCAGCATGATCGAGGCTCCGCGGCCGGACCAGGCCGCGCCCGACCGCCTTCGCCTCTCGCAGCCCGAGGCGCCGCCCGCGGCGCCCGCGGTGCGCCACGACGTGTCGCTGCTGAGCGCCGACGACCTCTACCTGCTCAACGAGGGGAGCCACTTCCGCCTCTGGGAGCGGCTGGGCGCGCACCCGCTGGCTGTGGACGGCGAGCCGGGCACCTACTTCGCCGTCTGGGCGCCCAGCGCACAGGGTGTCTTCATCATGGGCGACTTCAACGGCTGGCACCGCGAGAGTCACCCGCTCGCGCCGCGCGGCTCCTCCGGCGTCTGGGAGGGCTGGATACCCCGCATCGGGCCTGGCGCGCTGTACAAGTACTATATCCACGGGCCGCACCTCGGCTACCGCGTCGAGAAGGCCGACCCCGTGGCCTTCCGTTACGAGACGCCGCCCCGCACGGCGTCCGTCGTCTGGGACCTCGCCTACCAGTGGGGCGACGCGGACTGGATGGCCGACCGCTGGCGCTGCAACGCGCTCGACGCGCCGATCTCGATCTACGAGATGCACGTCGGCTCCTGGATGCGCGTGCCCGAAGAGGGCAACCGCTCGCTGAGCTACCGCGAGCTGGCGCCGCGCCTGGCCGATTACCTGGAGCGCCTGGGCTTCACCCACGTCGAGCTGCTGCCGATCATGGAGCATCCCTTCTACGGCTCGTGGGGCTACCAGACCACCGGCTACTTCGCCCCCACCAGCCGTTACGGCACGCCGCAGGACTTCATGTACCTGGTCGACTACCTGCACCAGCGCGGCATCGGCGTGATCCTGGACTGGGTGCCGTCGCACTTCCCCACCGACGAGCACGGCCTCGGCTACTTCGACGGCACGCACCTCTACGAGCACGCCGACCCGCGGCAGGGCTTCCATCCCGACTGGAACAGCTACATCTTCAACTACGGGCGCAACGAGGTGTGCTCGTTCATCATCAGCAGCGCGCTGTTCTGGCTGGACCAGTACCACGTCGACGGCCTGCGCATCGATGCCGTGGCCTCGATGCTGTACCTGAACTACTCGCGCCAGGACGGCGAGTGGATTCCGAACCGCTACGGCGGCAACGAGAACCTGGAAGCCACCGCCCTGCTCCGTCGGCTGAACTCCGAGATCTACCAGCGCTACCCCGACGTCCAGACCTACGCCGAGGAGTCCACCGCCTGGGCGATGGTCTCGCGCCCGACCTACATGGGCGGCCTCGGGTTCGGCCTGAAGTGGGACATGGGCTGGATGCACGATACCCTGAGCTACTTCAGCCGCGACCCGGTCTACCGGAAGTACCACCACAACGAGCTGACCTTCCGCCAGATCTACGCCTACTTCGAGAACTTCGTCCTGCCGCTCTCGCACGACGAGGTCGTCTACGGCAAGGGCTCGCTGATCAACAAGATGCCGGGAGACGACTGGCAGAAGTTCGCCAACCTGCGCCTGCTGTTCGGCTACATGTTCGGCCAGTCCGGCAAGAAGCTGCTGTTCATGGGCGGGGAGTTCGCCCAGTGGTCGGAGTGGAACCACGATTCCAGCCTGCAGTGGGACCTCACCCAGTACGACCGCCACCAGCAGATCCAGCGCTGGGTGTCGGACGTGAATCGTCTCTACCGCGACGAGCCCGCCCTGCACACGCGCGACTGCGACCCGGCCGGCTTCGAGTGGAGCGACGTCAACGACGCCGAGCACAGCACCTTGAGCTTCTTGCGCCTCGGCAGGGACCCGTCCGACGTCGTGCTCGCCGTCTACAACTTTACGCCCGTTCCCCGCTACAATCACCGGGTGGGCGTGCCGCGGGGCGGCATCTGGCGGGAGCTGCTGAACAGCGACGCCGCCGAGTACGGAGGTAGCGGTCTGGGGAACTACGGTCGCGTGGAGGCAGCGCCCGTGCGCTGGCACGGGCGGTCCCACATGTTAACGATCACGCTGCCCCCGCTCGGGGCCGTCTTCTTCAAGCCCGTCGACGCCTGAGCATGCGCTACGTCTGCGTCCACGGGCACTTCTACCAGCCCCCACGCGAAAACCCGTGGACCGGCGTCGTCGAGCGGCAGGAGTCGGCCTATCCCTTCCACGACTGGAACCAGCGGATCACCGAAGAGTGCTACGCGGCCAATACCGCCTCGCCCATCCTCGACGCCGAAGGCCGCGTCCTCAAGCGCCTGAACAACTACGCCTACATCAGCTTCAACTTCGGCCCTACGCTGCTGTCCTGGATGCAGCGGCACGCCCCGCAGACGCTGCACCTCATCGTCGAGGCCGACCGCCAGAGCGCCGAGCGCTACGGCGGGCACGGCTCGGCGCTGGCGCAGGTCTACAACCACATGATCCTGCCGCTGGCCAACCAGCGCGACAAGTGTACCCAGGTGCTCTGGGGCATCCGCGACTTCGAGTACCGCTTTGGCCGCCGGCCCGAGGGAATGTGGCTGCCGGAGACGGCCGTCGATGGCGAGTCGCTGGAAGTTCTCGCCGACCGGGGCATCCGCTTCACGATCCTCTCGCCCTTCCAGGCCCAGTGGGTGCGCCAGATCGGCGCGTCGCAGTGGCGCCCGGCCGGCCTCGGCGGCATCGACACGACGATGCCCTACCGCGTGCCGCTGCCGAGCGGCGCCGAGATGGTCGTCTACTTCTACAACGCACCGATCTCGGCCGCGGTCGCCTTCGAGGGACTCCTGAACAGCGGCGAGGCCTTCGCCCGCCGCCTGCTGGCCGGCTTCCCCAACGGCCGCGACGGGGCCCAGCTCGTACACATCGCCACCGACGGCGAGTCCTACGGCCACCACCATCGCTTCGGCGACATGGCCCTGGCCTACGCGCTCGACCACCTGGAGCACGACGGCGCGGCGCGGCTCACCAACTACGGCGAGTTCCTGGAGCGCTTCCCGCCCACGCACGAAGCGCTGCTGTTCGAGCACACCGCCTGGAGCTGCGCCCACGGCCTGGGACGCTGGCGGGAGAACTGCGGCTGCCACACCGGCGGCCATCCCGACTGGAGCCAGGCCTGGCGCGGCCCGCTGCGCCATGCGCTCGACTGGCTGCGCGACGAGCTGGCCTGGCGCTACGAGGCCGCCGCCGCGCCGCTGGTCGACGACCCCTGGGCCGCCCGCGACGCCTACGTGGACGTAGTGCTCGACGGCTCGCCGGAGAGCGTAGCCGGTTACATGGAGCGCCAGGCGCCGCACGCGAGATCCCGGACGGAGCGGCAGCGGCTGCTGGCGCTCCTCGAGATGCAGCGCAACGCCATGTTGATGTACACGAGCTGTGGCTGGTTCTGGGACGACCCCTCGGGCTGGGAGACCGTTCAGATCCTGCGCTACGCCGCGCGCGCCGTGCAGCTTGCCCGCGAGACCACCCACGACGACCTGGAGCCCGGCTTCCGCCGGCGCCTGGCGCACGCGAAGAGCAACTTGCCCGCCGAGCGCGACGGGGCGCACATCTACGACCTGCACGTCCGCTCGGCGATGTCGGCCGCGCCGGGAGGCGACAAGATGAAGGTCCTGCTGCTGACCAACGAGTACCCGCCCTACATCTACGGCGGCGCCGGGGTTCACGTCGAGTTCCTCAGCCAGGAGCTAGCGCGCCGGATGGACGTCGAGGTCCGCTGTTTCGGCGACCAGCGGATCGACAGGGATCATCTGCGCGTGCGCGGTTACGAGGTCGACAAAGCCGCCTTCACGGCGCCGTCGCACCTGCGCCCGGTGTTCGAGGCGATGGCGCGCGACGTGGCGTTCGGCGGCACCAACGTGGACGCCGACGTCGTCCACTGCCACACCTGGTACACGCACCTCGGCGGCATCCTGATCAAGCTCGCCTACGGCATCCCACTGGTCATCACCGTCCACTCGCTCGAGCCGCTGCGCCCGTGGAAGCGCGAGCAGCTCGGCGGCGGCTACGAGGCGTCGTCCTGGGTGGAGCGCACCGCGCTCGAGCTGGCTGACGCCGTGATCGCCGTGTCGGGCGAGACCCGCGCTGACGTCCTGCGCCTGTTCGACGTCGCCCCGGCCAGGCTCCACGTCATCCACAACGGGATCGATCCGGAGCTGTACCGGCCCGTCGCCGCGACCGACGCGCTCGACCGCTACGGTATCCGGCAAGACCGTCCCTATGTGCTGTTCGTGGGCCGCATCACGCGCCAGAAGGGGATCATCCACCTCGTCCGCGCCATCCCCGAGATCGACCCTCACGCCCAGGTCGTCCTCTGCGCCGGCGCGCCCGACACGCCCGAGATCGGCGCCGAGATGGAGCAAGCCGTGGCCGCCGTCTCGGCGCAGCGCGACGGCGTGATCTGGGTTCGCGAGATGGTCCCGCGCGACGCCGTGATGCAGCTCTACACCCACGCCACGGTGTTCTGCTGTCCGTCGATCTACGAGCCGTTCGGCCTGATCAACCTGGAGGCGATGGCCTGCGAGACTGCCGTGGTGGCCAGCGCGGTCGGCGGCATCCCCGAGGTTGTCGTCGATGGACAGACGGGCCTCCTCGTGCCCGTCGAGCAGCAGGACGTGGCGCCGTTCGAGCCGGTCGATCCGGCCAGGTTCAGCCACGACCTGGCCACCGCGATCAACCGCCTCCTCGCCGATCCAGCCCTGGCCGAGCGAATGGGCAAGGCCGGCCGCCGGCGGGTCGAGGCGCACTTCTCCTGGAGCGCCGTCGCCCGCCGCACCCAGGAGCTGTACCGCTCGCTCGTCGCCGCCCGCGCTTGATCGGGTCGCGCCAGGCTCGTGCCGCTGCCCGACAGTGCCAGCTCGGTCGCCGAAAGGCGCCGACGACTCGTGGCCGATCAAGCCGCTGCCCGTCCACTGTAACGAGCGGCCGGGAGGCACGACTATCCCTCCGAATGCGGCGCGCGGCCGATAGAGTCCTTACCGGAGCTCTGCACGGGCTGCTAGCGCGCCGGCAGGTAACTGCGAGGGTGGTCCGCAGCGGTTCGGGGCGCTCCCGCTGTCGGCCCAATTGCTAGCGGAGCATTCAGCCGCCCGGCTACAGTCGGGCTCGACGGTCCCGCCACGCTCGACGCAGTGAGCGGGTGCCGGAAAGGACGAGCGACGGATGGCACGCGACGCGGAACGCAACCGCCTGATCGAGGCCCGCGACGGCCGCGCCCCCTGGTATCGCTGGGGCTCCTACCTGAGCGACCGGCAGTGGGGCACCGTGCGGGAGGACTACTCGCCTGATGGCACGGCCTGGGACTACTTCCCGCACGACCAGGCGCGCTCGCGCGTCTACCGCTGGGGCGAGGACAGCCTGCTCGGCATCTGCGACGACCAGGGCCTCCTCTGCTTCGGGCTCGCCCTGTGGAACGGGCAGGACCCGATCCTCAAGGAGCGGCCCTTCGGCCTGACCGGTCCCGAGGGCAACCACGGCGAGGACCTCAAGGAGTACTACTGGTTCCTGGACAACACGCCGACGCACTCGTACATGGCCGCGCTGTACAAGTATCCTCAGCGCGCCTTTCCCTACGCGGAGCTGGTCGAGGAGAACCGCCGCCGCGGCCGGGAGGCGCCGGAGTACGAGCTGCTCGATACCGGCGTCTTCGATGACGACCGCTACTTCGACGTGCAGGTCGAGTACGCGAAGGCGGCGCCGGAGGACCTGCTCATCCGCATCAGCGTCACCAACCGCGGGCCCGACGCCGCGCCGCTGGAGCTGCTGCCCACGCTCTGGTGCCGCAACTACTGGTCCTGGGGGCGGGAGTCGGCCAGCCGGCCCCAGCTCCGCGCGGCCTATCCGGACGGCGCGCGCCGCCGCGTGAACGGCTCGGCGCACCGCCTGGTGCAGGTCGAGCATCCGATCCTCGGCGAGCACTGGCTGGCCTGCCAGGGCATGCCGGACCTGCTGTTCACCGAGAACGAGACCAACGCCGAGCGCATCTGGGGCCAGCCCAACCCCACGCCCTACGTGAAGGACGGCATCGACGCGGCCGTGGTTCACGGCAACCTGGACGCCGTGAACCCGATCGAGATGGGTACCAAGGTGGCCGCGCGCTACCAGCTCGTCGTCGCCCCCGGCGCGACAGAGCAGGTGCTCCTGCGCCTGTCGGCGCGGCGCAACGCCGCGCCGTTCCGGGACGCCGCGAGCGTTTTCACGCAGCGCCAGGCCGAGGCCGACGAATTCTACCAGGCCTTTGGCGCGGAGCGGATGACCGAGGACGAGCGACGCGTGCAGCGCCAGGCCTTCGCCGGGCTGCTCTGGTGCAAGCAGTTCTACTACTACGACGTCGACGAGTGGCTGCAGGGCGACCCGGGCCAACCGCCCCCGCCGCCCGAGCGCAAGCAGGGGCGCAACCGCGACTGGCCCACCCTCAACACCTACGACGTCATCAGCATGCCGGACTCCTGGGAGTATCCCTGGTTCGCCGCCTGGGATCTCGCGTTCCACTGCGTGGCGCTGGCCGTGATCGACCCGCACTTCGCCAAGGAGCAACTCGTGCTGTTCGGGCGCGAGTGGTACCAGCACCCGAACGGCCAGCTTCCCGCCTACGAATGGGCCTTCGGCGACGTCAACCCGCCCGTCCACGCCTGGGCCGCCTGGCGCGTCTACAAGATCGAGAAGCGGATCTGCGGTCGCGCCGACCGCGCCTTCCTGGAGCGCATCTTCCACAAGCTGCTGCTCAACTTCAACTGGTGGGTCAACCGCAAGGACCCCGAGGGACGCAACGTCTTCCAGGGCGGCTTCCTGGGGCTGGACAACATCGGCGTCTTCGACCGCAGCGCCCCGCTGCCAACCGGCGGCCACCTCGAGCAGTCCGACGGCACGGCCTGGATGGGCATGTACTGCCTGAACATGATGGCCATCGCCCTCGAGCTGGCGCGCGAGAACATGGTCTACGAGGACGTGGCCACCAAGTTCTTCGAGCACTTCCTGTACGTCGCCGGCGCCATGAACGGGGTACACGGCGAGGAAGGCGTGACCCTCTGGGATGAGGAGGACGAGTTCTTCTACGACGTGCTGCACCTGCCCGACGGCCGCCAGCAGCCGCTGCGGCTGCGGACGCTGGTGGGCCTCATCCCCTTGCTCGCCGTCGAGACCATCGAGCCCGACGTGCTCGAGTGTATGCCCGAGTTCCGCCAGCGGCTGGAGTGGTTCCTCGACAACCGCCCCCACCTGGCCGCTCTCGTCTCGCGCTGGTACGAGCCGGGCGTCGGCGACCGCCGCCTCCTCGCGCTAGTGCGCGGGCACCGCATGAAGCGCCTGCTGCGGCGCATGCTCGACTCGGAAGAGTTCCTCAGCGACTACGGCGTGCGGTCGATCAGCCGCTACTACCTGGACCATCCCTACGAGCTGCGCTGCGACGGCACGGCCTACACCGTGCGCTACGAGCCCGCCGAGTCGAGCACCGGCCTGTTCGGCGGCAACTCTAACTGGCGCGGTCCGATCTGGTTCCCGATCAACTACCTGCTGATCGAGGCGCTCCAGCGCTTCCACCACTACTACGGCGACGATTTCGTCGTCGAGTGCCCCACCGGCTCGGGCCAGAAGACCACGCTCTGGGAGATCGCCGCCGAGCTGTCGCGGCGGCTCTCGAGCATCTTCCTGCGCGGCGCGGACGGGCGGCGGCCAGTGTACGGCTGGCAGGACAAGCTCCAGCGCGATCCGCACTGGCGCGAAAACGTCCTCTTCCATGAATATTTCCACGGGGACAACGGCGCCGGCATCGGTGCCAGCCACCAGACGGGCTGGACCGCGCTGGTCGCCAAGCTGCTGGAGCAGGTGCACAGCACGCCGTCGGCGGCGATCGTCGCGGCAGAAAGAGCGATAGCGCGATGAGGAATGCCGTCTCGTCGCCGGCCGGCCAGGAGCCGTTCGTCCGCTTCGGCCGCGCCGTGTGCGGCGACCTCGACGCCGCATTGCGCCGTGAGTGGCTCGTCACCAATGGGCTCGGCGGCTACGCGTCGGGCACCATCGCCGGCGTGAACACGCGGCGCTACCACGGCTTGCTGGTGGCCGCGCTGGCTCCGCCGGTGGAGCGCACGGTGCTGGTGGCGGGACTGGTCGAGTGGGCTTCGCACGGTGGGAAGCGCTTCCCGCTGTCCACGGAGGAGTACGCCGACGGCACCATCGACCCGCACGGCTACGACTACCTCGAGTCGTTTTACCTCGACGGCACGCTGCCGGTCTGGACCTTCGCCCTCGACGACGCCTCCCTCGAGCGACGGGTCTGGATGGCCTACGGCAGCAACACGACCTACGTCAGCTACCACGTCGTCCGCGCCGACGGTCCGGTCAACCTGACCGTGACGCCGCTGGTGACTTACCACGACTACCATTCCCTCAGCTCGGGCCACGGCTGGCAGCCCGGCGTGGCCCAGGAGGCCCACGGCATCGTCGTGACCGCGTTCGAGGGCGCGGTGCCCTACCACCTGCTGTCCGACGGCGGCCAGTTCTCTGCTGGCGGCGACTGGTGGTGGAACTTCCACTACCGCGCCGAGACCGCCCGCGGCCTGGACGACCGCGGCGACCTGTTCAACCCGGGGATCTTCACGGTGACGCTCGAGCCCGGCGAGCGCTGGACCCTCGTGCTCACCACCGGGACCAACGTCGACCTCGCTGCGGTGCGCGCGGCGCCCGGCACGCTGCCGCCGTCGCTGCTCGCCGAGCAGGCGCGGCAAGCGGCGCTGCTCGAGCAGGCCCGCGCGACGGACGCGCACCCGCTCGTGCGGCAGCTCACCCTGGCGGCCGACCAGTTCGTCGTCGAGCGCTGGGGCTCGTCCACCCCGCCGCCGGCACCCGCCCGCGGCACGCCGCCGGAAGTGCCCGGCTCGCCCGACGGCAGCGGTCACGCCGTAGGCAAGACGATCATCGCCGGCTACCACTGGTTCAACGATTGGGGCCGCGACACGATGATCTCCCTGCCGGGGCTGACCCTGGCCACCGGCCGCCCGGCCGACGGGGAGAGCATCCTGCGCGCCTTCGCGCCCTACGTCGCCGACGGCCTGCTGCCCAACAACTTCCCGGATCACCCCGGTGCGGAGCCGGGCTACAACACCGCCGATGCCGCGCTCTGGTACGTGCTGGCCGTGCGCGCCCACCACGAAGCCACCGGCGACGAGGCGCTGGTCGAGGACCTCCTGCCCGTCCTGCGCTCGATCGCCGGCCACTACACCGGCGGCACACGCTATGGCATCGGCGTCGATCCGGCCGACTCACTTCTACGGGCCGGCGAGCCCGGCACGCAGCTCACCTGGATGGACGCCAAGGTGGGCGACTGGGTCGTCACGCCGCGGATCGGCAAGCCGGTCGAGCTGAACGCCCTCTGGTACAACGTCCTGCGGACGCTCGCCGCCTTCCTTGGTCCCGCCGGCAGCCGGCCCGCTCGCGACGCCGCTGCCGCCGACAGCTACGCCGCGCAGGCCGAACGCGCTCGCGCCGCCTTCCGCCGCCGCTTCATCCGGCCCGGCGCCCGCTACCTGGCCGACGTGGTGGATGGGCCGCAGGGCGACGACCTCGCCGTGCGGCCCAATCAGATCTTTGCCGTATCGCTGCCCTACCCGCTGCTCGAGGGCGCCGAAGCGGCCGCCGTGGTCGACGCCGTGGGAGAGTCGCTGCTCGCCAGCTACGGGCTCCGCTCGTTGAGCCCCGACAACCCTGCCTACCACGGCGACTACGGCGGCGACCAGCGCCAGCGCGACGGCGCCTACCACCAGGGTCC
>Ga0070741_10015022_pt1 | contig 13237 bp, 9 predicted proteins | sample Coa_R1_4_FD_66440 | JGI IMG/M metagenome (GOLD analysis project Ga0070741, IMG submission 66440) | Surface soil microbial communities from Centralia Pennsylvania, which are recovering from an underground coalmine fire - Coalmine... | ecosystem: Environmental > Terrestrial > Soil > Unclassified ... | reverse complement strand
CCGTACGCCCAGATGTACGCAGCACAGTTCGAAGGCACCGAGCCCGGCCTCGAATATCCGACCGGCGAGTGCCTCGGCGACCTGTGCGGGAGGTGTGTGGGTGATCGTCATACCGGTATGGCGCTAGTTCGCGACGCGCACCGCTACACGGTGGATGCTAGAGCCGCCAGGAGACGGGGTGTTCGGGGTCGTAGCGGCACCAGGTACCGGTGCGCACGGACGCCCGCAGGTGCCGGCCCAGATCGGGATGTGCCTCGGTGACCCGGTCGATTGCCTGGCGGATCCGGTTGGTCACCGCCTTGCGCACCCGCTCGGTACCCGAGCCGCCGACCCGGCGGCGCCCGCCAAGCCCGGTGACCGCCGAGAGCTCGGCGAGCAGCGCCTCGCGCTCGCGGGCCAGCCGGTCGGCGCGGGCCTGATCGGCGGCCGAGTCGGCCTCGTCGAGCTCGACGTCCAGTTCCCTCAGCCGATCCCGGTAGGCGGCCAGTGCGCGGCGGTCGGCAAGCGCCCCGGTGTCGGCGAGGACCGGGGTCCGGCCGCCGCCCGCGCCGGCGCCGGCCAGCTCGGTCACATGCGTCTGCTCGCCGGGCCGGGCCAGCAGCACCGCCAGGTCACGCAACCCTTTGCTGTCCCGCAACCGGGCGGTCGCGCCGGCGAAGCGCAGTATCCAGATCTCACCGTCACGCCGGAACGTCGCCTCCCGGTCGGACCCGGCCGCGGCCGGTTGCGCCGCCGCCGTGGCCCGTCCGGCTGCAGGGTGCGTGACTCCGGCGGCCCACCGCCGGGTGCGGGCGACCAACGCGGCACCGGCGGCGGCGTCCAACCGGGTGGCCGACTCGAAGTGGACGGCGGCCTGGTCGGTGTCCCCGAGGTAGCCGGCCAACAGCCCCAGGTGGGCTGCCACCGACCCCCAGGTACCCGCGAAGATGCCTTCAACCGCGCACAGCCCGGGGTAGGGCGACAGCGCCCGATACGCCAGCTCAGCGGCCGCCCGATGGCCGGTCAGCACCGACGCCACCGCCACCTGCGCCATCGCCGGCAGCCACTCGCTGTCCCGAGGCAGGGCGTCGGCACCGGCCGCGACCAACCGGTCCAGATGCCCGCGGGAATGCTCGGGCTGGCCCAGCTGCGCATACAGGAACGCGTACGAGCAGGCCGCGATGAGAGGCTCGTCCGGAACGAGCGCCGCCATCAGGGCGAAATCGGCGGCGAGCTCGTCGAGCTGCCCGGTGTCCACCGACCGGACCATCCGCTGCACCAGACCCAGCAACCGCGCGTTGACGCTGCCCGACGCCACTGCCAGCTCCGCCAACCGGGAAGCGCACGCATCCGCCGTCGTCAGATCGCCCCGCATCAGCGCGCGACCGCCCCGCCACAAGGGGACGTACCAGGCGAGGCGCGGCTGCCCGAGTCCATCGGCCACCCCGGCGTAGGCCCCGATCTCGGCGTCCACCGCCGGCCACCGGCCGGCCTCAGCGAGCGCCACCACCGCCAAGCGCCTGCCCAGCAACTCTCCGCCGCGATCCCCGGCGCGCCGGGCCAGCGCGGTCACCTCCTCGGCGGCAGCCAACCGCTCGCTGACGTGGTCAGGTCCGGACACCGCGTCGCAGCGGGCCGCCAGCGCGACGGCCAGCAGCCCCGCATCCCCGACCCGGCGGGCCATTCCGACCGCCTCGGCGCTGAGGGTGTCCCGCCGCCCTTCGGCCCCGGTGAACGCCAGCGCCACCGACAGCCGGGCCAGTAGCGCCACCCGGGGCCCGGAGTCGCCCGGCGGCAGCGCGTCCAGCGCCTCGGTGAGCACGACGACCCGCTCGGGATCCCGCAGGTCGATCTCGAACCCGCCACGTCCACCGGCCAGCCCGAGGGCCGCGGTGGCCAGCAGGTCGGGCCGCCCGGCGCGGCGGGCCACCTCGGCCGCTTCGGTGTAGGCCGCGCGCGCCCGCTCCGGGTCACCCGCCGCCAGCGCCGCCTCACCCAGCTCGCACAGCAGCCCGCCCCGATCAGCGGTACCCGGACAGACCGCCAGGGCCTCGACCAGCAGGCGGACGGCGTCCTCGTGACCTGCCCGCCGGGTCGCGTCGGCCGCCGCCGAGCGGGCCAGCTCCACCGCATCGGCCGCCAGCGCCGCCTCACCGAGGCCGACCGCCGCCAGCAGATGCCACGCCGCGCCGCCGGCGGCCCCCGTCCCGCCGCGATACCGGGCGGCCAGCACGGCACCTGCCGCCGCGTGACCGCGGGCCCGCTCGGCCGGGCTGAGCTGGGCCTCGAGCACCTCCCGGACCAGCGGGTGCGCGAATCGGCTCCCGACGAGCAGTCGGGCCGACCGGGCCGCGGCCACCGCCTCGGACACCACGCCCGGCTGCACCTCAGCGACCTCGGCCAGCACATCGGGTCGGAGGTCGTCCCCCAGCTGCGCGGCGGTGGCCAGCAACCCCATGACGGCCGCCGGCAACCGGCGCAGGCGCCGCTCCAGCACGGCGCGCACGGTGCCGGGAAGCACCCCCTCCCGGACCTCTGCCAGCTCGGGTAACCGGCCCTCCGAACGCAGCAACCGCACGACCTCGGCGGCGAAGTACGGGTTGCCGCCGGTGCGCGCATGCAACCCGGCCAGCTGCGCCCCCGCCACCCGCTCCCCGGTCGCGGCCAACAGTGCCGCCCCCAGATCGTCGGGCGGCAGCCCGGCCAGCACCAGGTGCCGCTCCGGGCCGACCTCCGCACACAGGGCGTCCGCGCCGGGCTCGGTGTCGCGGTACGTGCCCAGCACCACCATCGGGACGGTGGTCAGCTCGGCGCGCACTCGTCCCAGCAGCCTCCGGGACCCCGGGTCGGCCCACTGCAGATCGTCGAGCACGAGCAGCACCGGACCCGTTGCGGCGGCCCCTCGCAGGGCGACCGACACCGCCTCGAACAACAGGAACCGCGCCAACTCGGGATCGGCCTCGTCCCGCCCGGCGCGCAGCGCATCCGCCATGTCGAGCTGACCGAGCAGCTGGCGCCAGGCCCAGAACGGCGGTGCGCCGGCGTCCTCGGGGCAGCTCACCCAGGCACTCCGGTATCCCTCACCGACCAGGTGATCCGCCAGCTCGGCCGCCAGCCTGGTCTTGCCGATCCCGGGTTCGCCGCCGAGTAGACCGACCCAGCCCCGCCGTTGAGCGGCAGTCACCGTGGCAGCGCCGCACAGCTCCCTCAGCTCAGCGACCCTCCCCGCCAGCACCCCACGATCTTCCCGCACGGGCTGCCGGTTGGAACAGCATCGAATGATTACGTCCGGCTGACGTCATTCTCAGGCGCCGTTCCGTGTACCCGGGACCATTCGGCTGTGGGGCCGCGCCTGGTGGTCGACGGTGACCGGGCCGGTGCGTGCAGGAGATCCGCACGGCTCCGGGTCAACCAGCGTGACGGCGGCGCCTTGGTGTGAGCCAGCGTGACGTGAGCTTCCCGTCCACGAATCCGTGGCAGTCGATGCAGAACGTCGTGTTCGTCGCGGACCGGTAGGCCCGGACCGCCCAATTCGGGACGACCCAGGTGTTTCCGGGGCCCCACTCGGCGATCAATTCTCCGGCTTGTATCAGCGCCGACACGGTGGGTCGATCGTGGCCGAGCGCTTCCGCCGCCTCCTCGAGGGGCAGGAGCCGGTCCCGTTCAGCCACCTGCTCCGGCGATTGCCTGAACAGGGGCCGTAGGGCCTCTACCTGCTCAGACGAAAGCGGGGGCGCCGAACAGGCGATCTCATGCGCGCGCTTCAACGCATCGGGTGGCAGCACATCACTGGTATGAAAGCACCGGTGGTCGGCGCTCTCGTCAATGGCTTTCAAACGATCGAGGGCCCTTCGCCACTGCACCGCGAAGTCGTCCTGCCCAGACGCCGGGCCGCCCACGGGGTGAGTCTGGTCGCGCCATACGACAGTGTCGAGAAACCCCGGGTGTCCGGCCCGGGAATCCGAGGTAAACGGTTGTCGTGCAGCCGGGGATTCGATCGCCGACGTGTTCAAGAGACCCGGCCCAACCGGATGCTGAGGGCCGATTCGAACGCCATTAGAGATGCCCCTGTGACCCGCCGATGAGACAGTCACCTCCCGCACCCCAATTGGAGGCTCTCGTGCTCGCACTTCTCGGCGCCGTGATGTTCCTGATCGCCGCCATCGTCATCCTGGTCCATGACCCGATTCAGCTGAACGACTTCCTGAAGGTCATCGGATTCCTGCTACTCGCACTGCAGCTCAGTGGCGTCTGGACATACTCCCTGCGGCGGTTCGAGGCACTCGGTCTGGTCGCGGCACTGCTGTTCCTGATCGCGCTCGTCCTCGAGGTCACCCGGTACCCGGCCCTGACCGACACCGTCCTGACCACGATCGGGTTCATCTTCGTGGCACTGTTCATGGCCGGCATCGGGCCGAGGACGCTCCGCCGAGTCTGACCGGGGCGGCGTGACCGCACGCCGCGGCCGGGACTCGACCTGATACGGCGTGCGGGAGCTCAGCGGCTCATCGGCTCAGACGTTCGGACCAGGCACCGAACACCGGCGCGGCGAGATGCCCGGGCGGTGCGGCGAGCACCTCGGGGATGGCCCGGATCGCCGCGCCGGCGGTGGGCATGAAGAACGGGTCTTGCGGGTGGGTGATGTCCACGACGGTGCGCAGGCTCGGAGTACCGGTGATGTTCAGCTGGATCTGGTAGCGGCCGTGCGCCTCGGGCATCCCGGGCAGGTCGGGCTCCAGATACCAGCTCCACTGGTGGGTGGCGAACGGCTGGCCGTCGGGGTCGCCGGGACGGTAGCCCTCGAAGGTCCAGCTGATACCGGCGATGGTGCCCTCGGCGATCGTGCCGGAGGCGACCTCGAGGTCCCTGGTGGCGCACGCCAGGACGGGCGGCGCGATGCCCAGCCGCCCCCACGGCACCTTCAGCAGATCGAACAGCGTGTGGACGGCCTGCGGGAACATCGTGGCGCAGTACTGCAGCCCGGGGTGGCCGGGGTCGATCCGGAAGTCCTGCGGCTTCAGCCCGAACCCCAGCAGGTCCATGATCATCGCCGGGTTCGGGTGACCACGCAGGTCGGCGATCTCCAGCATCTCCACGTGATCGACCTCGGTGGACAGCCCGGTCAGGGTCGCCGGCAGGCGGTCGCAGAGGAACCCGGGGTCGATCCCGGTGCCGTGCAGGGTCACCCCGCCCCGCTTGGCCGCCGAGTCCAGGCGCTCGTAGAGCTCGTCGCTCTGCAGGCGCGGGGAGATGTAGTCGCTGACCGTGACCACGTTCAGCCCGGCCTCGAGCAGCGCCACCACGTCGTCGGCCATCCGGTCGAGCTGGCCGAACGCCTGCGCGCAGTGCACCACCACGTCCGCCCCGCTGGCCAGGATCCGCTCCGTGCTGTCGGTGGCGAGCACGCCGATCGGCTCACCGCCGGCGATCACGCCCGCGTCGACACCGACCTTGTCCGGGGAGTACACCCGCAACCCGACCAGCTCGAGGTCCGGGTGCCGGATGATCTCCCGCAGACTCCACATCCCGACCGAGCCGGTCGCCCACTGCACCACTCTGATCATTGCCACTCCTTCTGACGGTACTCAAGTGACACTCTCGCATATCAGAAGTGTCGCTATTTAGCAGATCGGCGCCGCGCATCCGGCCTTGTGCAAGGGACCACCGCTCCCTTAGGTTTGAGCGATGTACGACACCATCGTGGTCGGCGCGGGCATCAACGGTCTGACCTGCGCGGCCTACCTCGCAAAGGCCGGACGCCGCGTACTCGTGCTCGAGGCGAACCCACAGGTGGGCGGTTTCGTGGTCACCGAGGACGCTCCGGGCGCGCCGGGTTACCGGATCAACCCGTACGCCATCGAGTTCCCGTTCGCCGGCATGAAGCCGTCGGTGGCCGAGGAGCTCGACCTGGCGCGGTTCGGGCTTCAGTTCGTACCGCTGGATCCCAACAACACCTACGTGGGCCCGAACGGCACCCAGTTCTCCCTCTACCACTCCCTCGACAAGACCCACGAGTCGATGTCGAAGATCTCCCGCAACGACGCCGACGCGTGGCGGCGGCTGATGACCTCGCTGATGCCGCTGCTCGACGTCGGCCTGCCCTACCTGGCCGACCACCCGACCCGTCCGAGCGCCGCGACCCTGCGCAAGATGGTCACGCAGGCCGCAAGGCATCGGAAGGCGCTGCTCCCCGGCGCACGGATCCTGATGCAGACGCCGAACGAGATCCTGAAGAAGTTCGAGTCCGACGAGATCCGGACGTGGATCGCCGCCAACGTCGTCACCGGGAGCTTCCGCGACCTCGACGAGGTGGCGAACACCTCGATCCTGCTCTACTTCGCCGCGAACCATCAGTACCTGATCCGCCGGACCGTCGGCGGGGCCGGCGCATTCACCCAGGCGCTGGTGAAGTGCATCGAGCACCACGGCGGCGAGGTCCGCACCTCCGCACCGGTGCAGCGGATCCACGTGTCCGGTGGCCGCACGACCGGCGTCACCCTGCACAGCGGCGAGCGGATCGACACCGGTGAGGTCGTCGGCGCGATCGACCCGACCTCGCTGTTCACCAAGCTCGTCGAGCCGGGCGCGCTGTCGACCGAGCTACAGGACGAGGTCGACGACTTCCTGGTGCTCTCCAGCAACGTCAGCCACTTCATGGTCGGCATGGCGGTCAGCCGGCTGCCCACCTTCCCGAAGAACGACATCCCGCCGGAGGTGATGGGCGGGCTCACGTTCGTGCCCAGCGAGGACTATGTCGCGCGTCTGATGGCGGCGATCAAGGCCGGCCGGATCGGCGAGGAGATCGTGTTCTACATCGGCGTCCCGTCGGTCGTCGACCGCACGCTGGTCCCCGAGGGCAGCGAGGGCCACAGCCTGTGGGTCTACATCGGCGCGGTCCCGCTGAAGCTCACCGACGGCCGTGACTGGCAGGACGTCAAGCAGGGGTACTACGAGCACTTCGTCGACCTCGTCGAGGACTACTCGCCCGGCTTCCGCGACTCGATCCTCGGCGCCAGGATCACCAGCCCGGACGACATGAACACCGAGTGGACCTACAAGGGCTCCTCGCGCGCGGTCGACCTGATCCCCAGCCAGATCGGCCCGTGGCGGCCGAGCCCGGGCCTTTCCGGCTACGCCACACCGGGGATCGTGGGACTCTGGCGCACCGGCCACGGCACCCACCCGATGTCCGGGACCAGCGGCTGGCCGGGGCGCATCGCCGCCCGCACCATGCTCAAGCAGGGACGCGCCGGCAAGCGCCCCTGGCGCAAGGCCTGAGCGCACATGCATCGGCGACGGACGGGTAGTCGCGGTGCATGACGAACACGAACCTCGACCCCGAACGTAAGGACGCCTCGACCGGTGAGCTGGTGGGCCAGCTCAGTGAACAGATCAGCCGGCTGGTACGCGACGAGCTGGCGTTGGCCCAGGTGGAGTTGCGGGCCAAGGGCAAGCGACTGGGAGCCGGCGCCGCGCTGGCCGGCAGCGGTGCGGTCCTCGCCTGGTTCGCGGTCGGGGCGCTGGTGTGCGCCGCGATCGCGGCACTCGCGCTGGTCGTGCCGCTGTGGGGCGCGGCGCTGATCACCGCGGCCGTGCTGCTGCTGATCGCCGCCGCGCTGAGCCTGGTGGCCAGGAAGCAGGCCGCCGAGGGCAGCCCACCCGTCCCGACGGAGGCGCTCGCGGGCACCCGGAAGGACCTCGAGACGGTCAAGGAGCACCTGCACCGATGAGTGCCCCCACCGAACGGGGCGACACCGCCGACGAGCGCGACCGGTTGCTCCAGGACGCCGGGACGGCCCGTGAGGAGCTGGCCCACTCGGTCGATGCGCTGGTGGCCAGGACCGATGTGAAGGCCCGCGCGCGGGACGAGGCGAGTGAGCTGCGCGCGCACCCGACCCGCCCGTTCCGGAGCGGCTCCGCCCGGACCGGGCTGACCGGGCAACCCCGCCCGGGTCAGGGGGTGAACGCGTGCGCGGACTCCGGGGCCAGGTGGTGCAGGAGCGGGGCCAGGCGCTCGAGCTCGGCGAGGTGGAGCTGGCTGAGCTGCTCGATCCGCTCGGCCCCGAGCGCGGTCAGGGTGATCCGCACCGCGCGGGCGTCGTCGGGATCGGGGGTGCGGGTGACGAGGCCGCCCTCGACAGCGCGGTCGGTGAGCTCCACGGCGCTGTGGTGGCGCACATACAGGTAGGTGGCCACCTCCCGGACCGTCGGGCCCGATGGGTGGGAGTGGCCTTTCACCGCGAGCAGCAGCTGGTGCTGGGCCGGGGTCAACCCGACCTCTTGCGCCTGCCGCCGGCTCCAGTCCTCGAACCGGCGCAGCTCAGTGCGGAAGCGCAGCAGGCGCGCGTAGTCCTCACTCGACAAGCTGGCCACCGGACCCCCTCTCCGGGGCCGCGCAAGACCCCTGAGCGGCCAAGCGTAACCGGCGGCCGGTTCGAGGCTTGCATCGTATCCCGATATGAATGTACCGAGAGCCCGCTGGTCACCGCGCCCCGTCCGGCAGTCCCGGCATCCTGTCCGGCGGGCTCCGGGCATGGCGCCGGGCTCGCGCCGTTGGCGGCCGGCCCGTGCCGGATGCTGGCCGGTGACGAGCCCGCGCAACAATGCCTCGATGACCCACCAGAAGGCATGCGATACCGCCGGCGCGGCCGCTGCCGCCGCGATCGAGTCCCTGAACCAGCGGTCGGGTGAGCAGGGGCGGGAACCCCTGCGTGCGCTCATCATCGGTGCGGGCATGGGTGGGTTGTGCGCCGCGCTCGCCCTGCGGGAGTCGAAGGTCTTCGCCGCCGTCGACGTCTTCGAACAGACCGCCACGCCGAGCACCGCGGGCGCCGGGCTCAACATCCCGCCCAACGGTGCGCGCCTGTGCACCGGCTGGCTCGGGGTCGATCTCGACGGCGGCGACCCGTTGGGTGAGCACGGCGCGGTCGACGGCGGGCGGGCGGCGATCCTCGACGCCACCCGGATGATCGCCGATGACAACACCGTCTCCCGGAAACCGCTGGACCATGTCACGGCCGCGGGCGACGGTGCCGGGTTCCACCACATGCACCGCCTCGACCTCTTGATGGCGCTCTACAAGCGCGTCTACGAGTTCGGTCCCGACTCCGGGCAGGACTGCCCCATCACCGTGCACATGGGCAAGCGGCTCACCGGGCTGAGCCAGGACGACCGGTCGGTCACCGCGACGTTCGGCGACGGCGGCAGCGCCACCGGTGACGTGCTCGTCGGCGCCGACGGGATCAACTCGGCAGTGCTGCAACTGCAGTGGCCGGACACCCCACCCAAGCGCTGGACCGAGGTCACCGTCTACCGAGGGCTGGTGCCGCGCGCGGTGGTCGCGTCGATGACCAAGGCTGACGGCAGCCCGATGGACCACAACCCGATCGACTCGTTCAGCATGGACGTGCGGCGCAACCCGTGGGCCTGGTGTGTCACCTACTGGGTGCGCGGGGGCGAGCTGCTCAACGTGTGGCTGGCCTACTACGAGCCGGACTCCGCCGAGTTCGAGGGCGATGAGGGCGACTGGTTCCCCGTCGACCACGCCGAGATGGCGGAGAAGATGAGCAAGGCTTTCGCCGGGGACGCCCGTCACGACGACGTGCTCGCGTTGGCGGCCGGGATCACCCGCCCCACGAAATGGGGGCTCTACGACCGGGACGCGCTCGAGCAGTGGACCGAGGGCCGGATCTGCCTGCTCGGCGATGCCGCCCACCCGATGCTCCCGACGTTCGGGCAGGGTGCGGCGCAGTCGTTCGAGGACGCCGCCGCGCTGGGCAAGGCGTTCGAGCTACACGGCACCGACGTCTACAGCGCGTTGCTGCATTACGTCCGGGTGCGCCACTACCGTGCGACCCGCTTCCAGTTCATGTCGAAGTTCCTGTTCAAGCACCTCGAGCCCGAGGACACCGCCGAGCGCCGCCAGATCCTCAAGGCCCTCGACGAGCGTGACTACCCGGTGTTCGTGCACGAGGAGCGCGCGGGTAACGACGACTCCTGGATCTACGCCTTCGATGCCCGCAGCATCGGCGACAAGCTGCCGCTGCGCAAGCTCGGTCCGTGGCACTTCCGGTCGCGCCAGGCCGCGATGGCCGCCCGCCAGGACATCTCCCGCAACCTGTGGGTACCGGCGGTGCCCCTGAGCGGAGACCGCGCGGTGACGCGGGCCGAGGTGGCTCAGCACGCCACGTTCGACGACTGCTGGATCATCATCGCCGGCAAGGTGTACGACTTCACCGAGTGGAAGCACCACCACCCGGGCGGCCCCTTCGTGGCCCGCATGTACGCCGGGAAGGACGCCACCGCCGAGTTCGGCGACTACCACTCCAAACTCGCCGAACGCCACATGAGGAACTTCTGCGTCGGCCCGCTCCGGACCTGACGGACACCGACCCGCCGGCGGCTGCGGGTAGCATCCGCGGTGACAGATGACTCCGGTGACGAAGGCGTCCTGCATGAGCGTGACTGTCGATACCTCCGTGGTCCCGATGGGCGAGCGGTTCGACTACTGGGAGAGCGCGGCCTCGGACGTCATGCATCCGATGGCCCTGGACCGGTGGGATCGGCGGCGGTTCTCGGGTCTCATGCACATCAGCCGGGCCGGCGCGGTCGACATCTTCCACATCTCGGGTGACCCGCTGACGGTGAGCCGCACAGCCGAGCTCATCCGGGCGCACGATCCCGAGCAGCTCAACCTGGTCGACGTGCTGCGCGGGTCGTGCCGGGTGCACCAGGACGGCCGGCACGCTGTGATCGGACCCGGCGGCCTGTCGGCCCACGCCACGTCGAAGCCGTACACGTTCTGGACCGACACCCCGTTCGAGCTGCTGATCTTCGGGATACCGCGTTCGCTGCTCGGTCCGTGCGCCGACGAGATCTTCGGGTCGACCGCGACGACGGTCCACGACCGGGCGGGCGAGATGGCGCGACTGGGCCAGGACTTCCTGCGCAACCTGGCCCTCGGGCTCGAGTCGGGCCGGCTGGACACCAATGCCTCCGGGCTGGCCGAGTGCGTCGCCGGGCTGACCCGGGGCCTGTACACCCACACCGTCCCGGGCCGGCTGCAGGATCATCCGGATCAGCTCTACCCCCAGCTGCTGGCCTACATCGACACCCACCTCGGCGATCCGGGGCTGGGAGCCGCCGGCATCGCCCGCGCGCACTTCATCTCGGTGCGCCGGCTGCAGAAGATCTTCCACCAGCACGGCACCACGGTGACCCGGTACATCCTGGAGCAGCGGCTGGAGCGCTGCCGCCGCTCGCTGGCGTCCCCGGTCGAGCGCTCGCTCCCGGTCGGCTGGATAGCCCGGCGGTGGGGCATGCCCGACCTGCCCAACTTCAGCCGCCGGTTCCGGGCCGAGTTCGGGATGTCGCCCACCGAGTACCGGACCCAGCACCGCGGCTGACCGGCCCGGCCCTCCGGGCTCGTCCCCGCACGGTAGTTGTCCCGGAACGCCCGATGGTTGTCCCGGAACGAACACCCGCTCGCCGGGCATTCACCTGCGGCCCGATGAGCGGGATGCTGTACGGCGAGCGGAGGGGAGAGTCATGTCGCAGCAGGAGTTCGCCACGCGGGAGTTCGACACGGTCATCGTCGGTGCGGGGTTCGCCGGCCTGTACGCGCTACACAAGTTCCGGGACCGCCTGGGCCTCTCGGCCCGGGTGATCGAGGCCGGTGACGACGTGGGCGGAACCTGGTACTGGAACCGCTACCCCGGAGCCCGGTGCGACATCGAGAGCTACAGCTACTCCTACTCGTTCTCCGAGGAGCTGCAGCAGGAGTGGTCCTGGAGCGAGCGGTTCGCCGGCCAGCCCGAGATCCTGCGCTACCTCAACCACGTCGCCGACCGGTTCGCGCTGCGTCCCGACATCCGCTTCGGCACCCGGGTCACGGCGGCCCGCTGGGACGACCGTGACCGGCGGTGGACGGTGAGCACCGACGATGGGGAACAGCTCGTGTGCCGCTACCTGATCTCCGGGGTCGGCAACCTGTCGGCGGCCAAGGACCCGGACTTCGAGGGGCTCGACCGGTTCGGCGGTCAGGTCTACTCCACGGCCCGGTGGCCGCACGAGGGCGTCGACTTCACCGGGCGCCGGGTCGGCGTGATCGGAACCGGCGCCTCCGGCATCCAGGTGATCCCGGAGATCGCCAAGCAGGCCGGCCACCTCACCGTCTTCCAGCGGACCCCGAACTACGCCACCCCCATCGGCAACGGCGCCATGGACCCCGAGTTCGAGCGTTACGTCAAGGCGAACTACTCCTCGCTGCGGGACCGCTCCCGCAACCACTTCCTCGGGGTCCCGTACGACCTCGTGCAACCTTCGGCGCTGGCGGTGAACGAAGCGGAGCGCCGCGAGGTGTACGAGCGGCGATGGGCTCAGGGCGGGTTCCGGCTGTTCTTCGACGCGTTCGCCGATCTGGTCTTCGACGAGGCGGCGAACGAGACCGCCGCGGAGTTCATCCGGGAGAAGATCCGCCAGCGGGTGGCCGACCCGAAGGTGGCCGCGATGCTGGCGCCGAGCGACTACCCGTACGCCACGAAGCGGCCTCCACTGGAGACCAACTACTACGAGACCTTCAACCGCGAGAACGTCACCCTGGTCGACCTGCGGTCCACGCCGCTCCAGCACGTCACCCCGACCGGCGTGCGCACGAGCGACACCGAGCACCTGATGGACGACATCGTGCTGGCCACCGGTTTCGACGCGATGACCGGTCCCCTGCTGCGGATGAACGTGACCGGCCGGGACGGCGCACCCCTGGGTGAGCACTGGCGACACGGACCCCGGACCTACCTCGGCCTGATGGTCCACGGGTTCCCGAACCTGTTCCTGATCACCGGCCCGCAGAGCCCGTCGGTGCTCTACAACATGCCGCTGGCCATCGAGGACCACGTCGACTGGATCGCCGACTGCATCACCCACCTGCGCGAGCGCGGATCGGCATCGATCGAGCCGACCGCGGAGGCCGAGGCCGATTGGGTGGCGGAGACCGCGCAGCTGGCCAGCGCGACCCTGCTGCCCCGGACGGACTCCTGGTACATGGGCGCGAACGTGCCGGGCAAGCCCCGGGTCTGCATGGTGTATCTCGGCGGCGCTCCGGCCTACCAGCAGATCTGCGCCGATGTCGTGGCGAAGGACTACGCGGGGTTCGCGCTGGCCTCCGACGACGCCGTCACCACTGTCTGACGGACCACCGGGGCCGCACGGCTCGCCCCTGGCGCGCCGCTGTCCAGGCGCTATATCCTGATGTCCAATG
>Ga0070741_10015021_pt1 | contig 13237 bp, 12 predicted proteins | sample Coa_R1_4_FD_66440 | JGI IMG/M metagenome (GOLD analysis project Ga0070741, IMG submission 66440) | Surface soil microbial communities from Centralia Pennsylvania, which are recovering from an underground coalmine fire - Coalmine... | ecosystem: Environmental > Terrestrial > Soil > Unclassified ... | reverse complement strand
CGGCCGCCGGAGAGTCGAATCAGGCAGTGCTATCGGGCGCGGCCGGTCAGGCGCGGCCGGTCTGAGCGTGCGCCGGAAAGGCCGGCGCACCGACGCGCCGCGTCGTGCGGATCCAGGAGGCGATCGCCATGTTGCACACCAGGAAGTGGCAAGCGGAGGTGTTCCTGTTCGAACAGGACGGCCAGACTCGGGCCGACGTGGTGCTCAGCACAGGGGAGAACACGCTGCACGGCAACGGCACGGCCCGTTGCCACCCGGGCGAGGGCGACGTCCCGGAGATCGGCGACGAGCTCGCGGTCGGCCGGGCGCTGATCGACCTCGGCCGCAAGCTGATCGGCACCGCCGCGGAGGACCTCGAGGGCGTCGGAGTCCACCCGACCGGGCTGCAGAGCTGACCATCGGCCCGGAGCCGCCCCGGCACAGACCCACCCGCGAGCAGCCTGAAACGGAAGGTGAAAACCAATGACGGCCGTGCGGATCGGCGTCATGAAGGAAAGCGCACCCGGCGAGCGGCGGGTCGCCGCCGTACCCGAGACGATCGCACGGCTGCGCGCGTGCGGCGCCGAGGTCCTCGTCGAGCGCGGCGCCGGCGCCGAATCGAAAGCACCGGACGACGCGTTCGCCGAAGCGGGCGCGGCCATCGTCGGCGCAGCAGAACTGGACGCCGGCGCGGATCTCCTGCTGTGCGTGCGCGCGCCGCTCGCCGACCGCGCGGCCGGATTCCGCGAAGGCCAGGCGATCCTGGGGCTGCTCGACCCGCTCGGCGACAAAACCCTGATCGAGTCCTGCGTCCGCGCGGGCGTCACGGTGGCCAGCCTGAACCTGCTGCCGCGCACCCTCAGCCGGGCGCAGGGGATGGACGCGCTGACCTCCCAGGCCAACATCGCCGGATACCGCGCCGTCCTGCTCGCCGCGGCCACCTACGAACGCTTCTTCCCGATGCTCACCACCGCGGCCGGAACCGCGCAGCCGGCCCGCGTGCTCGTGCTCGGCGCGGGCGTCGCCGGCCTGTCCGCTCTCGGCACCGTCCGGCGGCTCGGCGCGATCGCCACCGGATACGACATCCGGCCCGAAGCCGCCGACGAGGTGCGCTCCACCGGCGCGCGGTTCCTCGACCTCGGCGCCGCGGTCACCGACGGCGGCGCGGCAGGCGGCTACGCCCGGGCGCTGTCCCTCGACGAGCGCGCCGCGCAGCAGGCCGCCCTTCAAGCACGCGTCGCCGAGTTCGACGTCGTCATCACCACCGCGCAGGTGCCGGGGCGCCGGCCTCCGGTCCTGGTCACCCGGGACGCGCTCAAGGCGCTGCGGCCCGGCTCCGTCGTGGTCGACCTGGCCGCCGGGCCGCTCGGCGGCAACGTCGAGGGCTGCGAAGCAGGGCAGACCCTCATCGTAGAGAACGGGGTCACCCTGATCGGCGCGGCAGACCTGCCCTGTTCGATGGCCGCCGCGGCGTCCGCCGCCTACGCGCGCAACATCGCCGCCACCGCCGCGCTGTTCGTCCACGACGGCGCCCTGACGGTCGACCTCGCCGACGAGATCCAGAACGCCATCGTGATCGGACACCGCGGCGCGTTCACCCGCCCGGACGCGGACGGCGCCGCCGCGCTCGCCGGCGCCGCGCCGCAAACCCTGCGCCAGCCCATCGAAACCGGAGGCCCCGCATGAGCGCCGACCTGCTGTCCGATCTGACCGTCTTCGTCCTGAGCCTGCTGGTCGGCTTCGAGGTCATCAGCAAGGTGCCGGCCACGCTGCACACCCCGCTGATGTCCGGCGCCAACTCCATCCACGGCATCGTCGTGGTCGGCGCGATGCTGATCGCGGCGAGCGTGCACGGGCCGCTCGGATACGTGCTGGCCTTCTTCGCCATGGCCTTCGCCGGCATGAACGTAGCCGGCGGATACCTCGTCACCGACCGGATGCTGCAGATGTTCCGCACCCGGCCGGCCGCCGCCGACGGCAAGCGCACTGCGATACGCGGCGACGGGAGTGGTCCCCGGTGAGCGTCTTCGACACCGTCGTCCGGCTGATCTACCTCACCGCGGCCGTCGGCTTCGTGCTCGGCCTGCACATGATGAACTCCCCGGCCACGGCCCGGCGCGGCAACCAGGTCTCCGCCGCGGGCATGCTGGTCGCCGTGGTGACCACCGTCGTGGTGATCGTGCACGACAAGACCATCACCGGCGCGGGCTGGGCCGTGCTCGTCGCCGGAGCCGTCTGCGGCGCGGGCGCCGGGCTCTACAGCGCCCGCACCGTGCGGATGACCGCGATGCCGCAGCTGGTCAGCATCTTCAACGCGGTCGGCGGCGGCGCCGCGGCGCTGCTGGCCATCGACGACCTGGTGCGCTCCGCACACGTCATCCCGCGAGTCGCGGTGACCGGCGCGCTGGACATCGTCATCGGCGGCGTCACCTTCACCGGTTCGCTGATCGCGGCCGGGAAGCTGCAGGGCCTGATCCCGGGTCGGCCGCTGGTCTTCCCGGGCTCCCGCTTGGCCAACCCGCTGCTCGCGGCGGTGTTCGCCGGCACTGCGGTATGGCTGATCGCGCAGCCCAAGAGCACCGCGGCGCTGATCCTGATGACGATGGCCGCCCTCGGCTTCGGCGTGACCATGGTCCTGCCGATCGGCGGCGCCGACATGCCGGTGGTGATCTCCCTGCTCAACGCCTTCACCGGCACCGCCGTCGCGATGGCCGGCTTCGTGCTGGAGAACACCATGCTGATCACCGCGGGAGCGCTGGTCGGCGCCTCCGGCAGCATTCTGACCAAGCTGATGGCCGACGCGATGAACCGCTCCATCGGCAACATCGTGGCCGGCGGCTTCGGCACCGGCGACTGCGCGGCCCCGGTCACCGCGGGCATGGGCTCCGTGCGCGAGGTGAGCGCCGACGACGTCGCGATCCAGCTGGCCTACGCGAGCAAGGTGATCTTCGTGCCCGGATACGGCCTGGCCGCGGCGCAGGCGCAGCATGAGGCGGCCGAGCTCGGCGAGCTGCTCGAGCGGCACGGCGTCGAGGTGGACTACGCGATCCACCCGGTGGCCGGCCGGATGCCCGGTCATATGAACGTCCTGCTGGCTGAGGCCAACGTGCCCTATCCGCAGCTCAAGGAGATGGAAGAGGCCAACACCGAGTTCCCCCGCGCCGACGTCGTGCTCGTGGTGGGCGCGAACGACGTGACGAACCCGGCCGCGCGCCGCCCCGGCAACGCGGTCTCCGGCATGCCGATCCTCGACGTCGACAAGGCCAAGAGCGTGGTGGTCATCAAGCGGTCGATGGGCCACGGCTACGCGGGCATCGACAACGAGCTGTATACGGACCCGAAGACCGGAATGCTGTTCAGCGACGCCAAGAAGGCCCTTGCGGGGCTCGCCGCGGCCGTCAAGACGCTGGTCGGCTCCTGACCCGGCACGAAAGCTGCACACTGCACGAAAGCCGCGCCGCGAGCGGCCAGGTTTCGGCTAGCCGGCCGACCCGCGGCGCAGCGCTACGGCAAGCTCGGCGCGCCCTGCCACGCCGAGCTTGCCGTAGATGCGGCCGAGGTGGTTTTCGACGGTCCGCTCAGAGAGCCGCAGCTGATCGGCGATCTGACGGTTGCTCAGGCCGTCCGCGGCGCACCCGGCGATCTGCCGTTCACGCGAGGTCAGGGCACGCAGCGGGCCGAGCCGGCTGAGCAGCGGCGTGCGTGCGTCGCACTCGGCAGCCAGCGCCAACGCGCGTGAAGCCGTCCGCGCGTCGCGAGCGGTCCCGCCACCTGGTCTTTCTCCGGCAGCCAGAGTGGCGGCCGCATACGCCTCGGCCGCGTAGAGCGTGAATCCGAGCGCGTGCAGTGCGTCAGCCGCCTCGCGTAGCGCGGCCGGCTTGCCGTTGGCGTCGATCAGCCGGCATATGCACGCGCCCAACGGCCAGTCGGCCGGGAGCGTGACCCGGTCCAGCAGTCGAGCCGCCGCCTCAGGAAAGCCGAGCCGGAACAGATCGAGCGCGCCCAAAACGGCCGGCGCGACCATGCCCTCGTCGATCCAGGTGCGAGCCGCCTGCTCCAGCTGCTTGCCGGATTTCTCGGCGTTCCCGCGGGCGCAGTCGTGCCAGGACCAGGCGCGGACCACTTCGGTGCCCAGCGCGCGCAACTGCGGCGGCACCGGCATGGACGAGATCGCCTCGGCCAGCCGCCGCGCCTGCACTCGATCACCGCGCTGCGCCACCGCCGACAGACCGGTGGCCAGGCACCAGAGGCGGCCGTTGGGGTCGTGCGGTGCGTTCTCGAACAGGCGCGCGGCTTCGGCGGCCTGAGCCGTGGCCGCTGGCAGGTTCCCGGCACCCAGGCACACGCTGGCCAGCCCCGCGCGAGCCCAGGCCTGGCCGACGAGGTCGCCGCGGTCGAGTGCGTCTTCGAGCGCGGCCCGCACGCGGGCGAGGGCCGCCTGCGGATCCCCGCAGTCGCTCATTGCGCGGGCCGCGAAGGCGACGAGGGACGGCGCGGCGGCCCCCGCGTCGTCATGCTGCCGGCGTTCGGCGATGGTCAGGTCGAAGGCCCGCAGCCCGGCACGGAAGTCGCCCAGGATCGGGTACGCCATCGCGGCGCCGGCTGCGGCGAAGGCGCGCACTTCCGGCCATGGCGCGTCGAGCAGTGGTTCCAGTTCGCCGACCGCGGCGTCGAAGCTGCCGGAGACGGCGAGCAGCAGGCCGTGGTGTGCCGCGAGTTGCGCTGCCGGCTGCGCCTGCGCGACCGTGCGGGCCGCGGCCTCGAGGATCGCGAGGCCCTGATCGAGCCGTCCGGTGATCCAGCTGATCCAGGACGCGTGCGCGGCCGCCAGCGCCGCCCGGTCCAGATCGGAGGACGCCAGCTCGCCGAGCGAGGTCAGCAAGACGTGCGCGGCCTCGAATCGGCCCGCGTCGACCATGGCCTCGTACAGCAGCAGGCCGTTGCCCACGTCACGGCGATACTCGAACGCCGCCGCGGCAAGACGCTCGCGCAGCCCCGCGTCGGTGCGCACAGTGGCCGCATGCCTGGCCGCGGCCGCCATCTTCTCCGGATCGGGCGCCCCGCCTCCGTCCAATCGCCATACCGCCCAGCGCAGCAGGTCCTCGCCCCGCCGCAGGCCCGTGGCTTCCAGCGCATCAGCCAACTGCCGCGCATAACCCAGCCTCGCCGAAACCGGGGTCGAGCGGGCGATCAGCTCGCGATAAAGCGGGTGGCATACACGCGTCGGCAGCCGTCGGTCGTCGCGCTCGACCTCGATCAGGCCCCGCCGCTCTAAGTCCTCGACGACCGGCGGCTCGACCAGGCCGAGCAGCAGCCGCAATCCCACCTCCGGAGCAAGGGCCGCAAGTTCGAGGGCTGCGCGTTGCGGACCGCTCAGCCCGGCCAGGCGCCCTTCCACCAGCTGCGCGAGACCGCTTGAGCTCCCGGCGATCCGCTCAAGCCGCCAGAACCCGTCCTCGGCGCGCCGCAACGTGCCGGCCGCCGCCGCGTCCAACAACAGCTCCCTGATGAACAGCGGATTGCCCGCGCTGAGCCGGTGAATCTCGCGCGTCGTCCCGGGGGAGACCTCGCCGCCAAGCGCGCCGGCCAGCAGGTCGGTCACCTCGTGCTCCCCGAGTGGAACCAGGTCGACGCGGCTGAGTAGCCCTGCCGCGAGCAGCGCCCGGAACGCGTCCGGAAGGTGAGCTCCGGTGCGCACAGTGGCGAGCAGGCGAGCCCGGCCCGCAGTCAACCACTGCTCGACGACGAGCGCCGAGACGTCGTCGAGCAGATTCGCATCATCGAGGACGAGCAGCCGCGGCGATTCAGTGCTCGGCGAGACTTTCTGCGCAACCTGTCGTACCAGCCGTGATTTTCCGACTCCCGCCGGGCCGCAGACGACCGCCCCCTTCACCGGGCCGCCGCCGACCAGAACGCGTTCCAGGGCGGCCAGCTCCGCGGCGCGCCCGACGAACGGCCACTGACCAGCCAGAGCCAAGCCCGCTGCGCCGTCGACCGGACGCGTCACAGAGGGCCTCATACCGGCGCAGCGTACCGGTCCGCCGCGTGTGAGTGGCCGCGCTCGCAGCGTTGAGTACTCGCCACTCTCGACGCCGGCGCGCGCCTGACCCATCCTCGGATCCGAACTCTGACACGAAGGGACCAAACGCCATGCGTCGACCAGCGCGTTCCGCCCGTTGGATGGTCAGTGGCGCAGCCGCGCTCTCGATCATTCTGTCCGCACAGGGGTCCAGCGCGGCCGTACGCGCCGACGCCGTCAGTCCCGCGCCCGACAACGGATTCGCGGCCACCGGCCCGTGGAACGCCCCGCTGCCGGCCAACGTGCCGCTGGCGCCGAACTCGCAGGCGATCGTCGACAACCTCATGCAGGACAAGCAGAACAACGGCGGCCTGTGGGCGATCAACACCGACACCTACTCCGCGCCGCTCTACTACGTGGGCCCCGACACGCCGCGCACGCAGTGGACGTACTCCGACTGCCAGAACCTGCCGCAGCTCGCCCCGGTGATCGCCGACTCGCTCGCCTCCGTGCCCACCCCGCCCGGCCTGCTCGTTTCGCAGGGAACTGACGCCTCCGTCGCGATCTACCAGCCCTCCACCGACACCTACTGGGACTTCTGGCGCGCCCAGCAGGACGCGAACGGGCACTGGTCAGCCTGCTGGGGCGGCAAGATCGAGCACTACAGCACCAACCCCGGCATCTTCACCAACCCGCTCGGCGCCTCCGCCTCCGGCCTGCCGTTCGGGGCGTACCTGATCCGCGCCGACGAGCTGCGGCGCGGGCACATCGACCACGCCATCAACCTCGAGACCGTGCGCACCCAGGCGAACTGCTTCTCCTGGCCGGCCACCCGCGACGACGGCAACACCCCGGGGGCGGACATCCCCTGCGAGGGCCAGCGGTTCCGCCTCGACCCGACATTCAACGTCAACACGCTGATCGATCCGGCCGCGCGCACCATCGCCCGCGCCATGCAGCAATACGGACTGGTGCTCACCGACACCGCCGGCGCCCTGGTCACCCAGGCCGAGGACCCGCGCCCGCTGGAGCCCGGCAGCGGCGGCGTCGACCCGTACAACCAGCTGTTCGACCCGACCGGCACCGGGATCATCCCGGAAAGCCTCTCGCGCTACCTCGTGCTGGTCGGCATCCCGCTCAATCGGCTCCAGGCCCTCCCGCTCAACTACGGCGAGCCCGGGCACTGACCCGGCACCGGTCGAACGCCAGGACCGCACGCGACGCGGCCTGCGGCGCGCCGCCCGCAAATCGGTGGACGCCGCCACGGCCACCGGAGATCATGCCGGATGTGCGTCAGGATGAGATCTGGGACCAGGATGCCGCCGAGCGCTATGACACCGAGGACGAGGGCATGTTCGCGCCCGAGGTCCTCGGGCCGACCGTAGAACGTCTCGCGCAGCTCGCCGAGGGCGGCCGCGCGCTGGAGTTCGCGATCGGAACCGGACGCGTGGCCGTACCGCTGTCCCGGCGGGGCGTGCCGGTCGCCGGCATCGAACTGTCCGAGCCGATGATCGGCCGGCTGCGGACGAAGGCCGACGAGTCGACGATCCCGGTCGTCGTCGGCGACATGGCGACCACGCGGGCGCCCGGCAGCTTCCAGCTGGTGTACCTGGTCTACAACACGATCTCCAACCTGCTCACCCAGGCCGAGCAGATCGAGTGCTTCCGCAACGCCGCACGGCATCTGCGGCCCGGCGGCCGGTTCGTGATCGAACTCTGGGTGCCCGAACTGCCGCCGCGCCCGCCGGCCGCGCAGGTCGTGGTCTACCACGACGAGCCCGGCTACCTGGGCATGGACACCTTCGACGTGGTCAACCAGCAGATCGTCTCGCATCACTTCCGCTTCGACGAGAGCAAGCAGGCCCGGCTCACCCGCAGCCCGCACCGCTACATCTGGCCCGCCGAACTGGATCTCATGGCGCGGATCGCCGGATTCGAACTCGAATCGAGGCACGGCGACTGGAGCGGAGGCGACTTCACCGCCTCCTCGTCCTCGCACATCTCGGTCTACCGGCTGCCGGAGGACTAGAAGTCCGCTCCGTTCGGCACCGATGACTCGGCCGCGCTCGGCACGTCACATTAGGTATGGACCAAGTGTTGGCGGAGGCGCGCGCGGGAGACGAGACCGCGTTCGCGCGTGTGATCGAGCCACTGCGGCGTGAGCTGCAGATCCACTGCTACCGCATGCTCGGCTCGATCGAAGACGCCGAGGACACGGTGCAGGAGACCTTTCTGCGGGCGTGGACTCGGCTCGACTCCTACGCCGAGCGCGCGTCGTTTCGGGCGTGGGTGTACGGCATCGCGACCCACGCGTGCCTGGACGCGTTACGGCGAAGGAAGGCCCGGTCCTGGCCCACCGATCTGGCCGGGCCAGCCGACCCGCGCCACTACGAGCTGGCCGGGCTCGACCTGCCGTGGCTGCAACCGTATCCGGACCGGCTGCTCGACGCGCCCGCCGCGGCCCGCGACGAGCCGGAGGCCCTGGTCACCGCGAAGGAGACGATCGAGCTCGCCTTCCTCGCCGCGATCCAGCGGCTGCCGGCGCGCCAGCGCGCCGTCCTGGTCCTGCGCGACACGCTGGACTGGTCGGTCAAGGACACCGCCGCCGCGCTGGACCTGAGCCAGGCGGCCGTCAACAGCGCCCTGCAACGGGCCCACGCGACGCTGGCCACGCACCTGCCGCGACGCCGCGCCGAATGGCGCGCGAACCCGACCGCCGCAGAGCGCAAGGCGCTGGACCGCCTCATCGCGGCCTGGGAAGACGGCGACGTCACGGCGCTGGTCGGGCTGTTGCGCGACGACGCCAGGCTGATCATGCCGCCGGGCGCCACCTGGTTCGCGGGACGCCGGGACATCGGTGCGTTCATCGCAGAGCACGTATTCGGAGAGATGGGCACCGGCTGGTTGCTGCGACCCACGGCGGCCAACCGCCAACCGGCCTTCGCCCTGTACTGGCGGCGGCCGGGCGACGACGCGTACCGCGCGTTCGCCATCGGCGTGCTCCGGGTCGACGGGGACGCCATCGCCGAGATCGCGCTTTTCGCGCAGCCCGAACTCTTCGACGCGTTCGCTCTGGCCCCCTCGCTGAACTGCGCCGCGTGATGCCGGGCGACCGGGTCCGGCGGTGGACGGTGCGGATCGATCCCGGCGCCGCCGCGGACTACACCGCCGCGGACTGGGCCGACGCGCTCGTGGTCGTCGAGCGCGGCGAATTGGAAGTCGAATGCCGCAGCGGACAGCGCGCCAGGTTCGCCGCCGGCGCGGTCCTGACCCTCGTCGGACTGCCCGTGCGGCGGCTGTACAACCCATGCTCCGAGCCGCTGGTTCTCACCCTGGCGGCGCGCTCTGTGCCGACCGATGACTGTTCGCGTCGGCGCGCGTCACACGAGTGACCCCATCGAATCCAACGGATAGGACACGCTGTGACAAGCCTTGCGAACACCACTTCCACCCGCACGACGCTCGTCGTCGGCGCCAGCAGCGGACTCGGCCGCGGCATCGCCGTCGCCTTCGCGGAGGCAGGCGCGCCCGTCATCGCCGTGGCACGCACCGCCTCAGCGCTTACCGAACTCGCCGCGACGACCAGCGGTATCACACTGGAGGTCGCCGATGCGTCTGACGCCGTGACGCCCGGCATTCTGATCGGCCGTCACCGACCGGACAACGTGATCGTGGTGGCCGGTGCCAGGCCTCCGATCGGGCCGCTGCACGAACTGACCTGGGAGACGTTCTCGGTCAACTGGAATGCCGATGTCCGCATCGCGTTCCACTGGCTGCGCGAGGCGCTGCTCAAGCCACTGTCGCCCGGCAGCCGCGTCATCGTGGTCAGCAGCGGCGCCGCGCTGAACGGCTCGCCGCTCAGCGGCGGATACGCGGGAGCGAAGGCCACCCAGCGCTTCATCACCGGATACGCCCAAGACGAAGCCCGGCGCGCCGAGCTGGGGATCGCGTTCACCGCGGTATTGCCCCAGCTCACGCCCGCGACCGAGCTGGGCCGTGCCGCGGTGAGCGCCTACGCGGAACGCGCCGAACAGCCCGTCGCGGACTACCTTCGGCAGATCGGCGATCCGTTGACGCCGCAGACCGCAGGCAAAGCCCTGCTGGAACTCACCCAGGCGGACGCCGACCGCCTCGCCCCCGCCTACCGGCTCAGCGGCGCCGGCCTGCACGAGCTGCGCTGACAGCGCGCGAAGCCGCGTGAAAGCGGCGTGAAACAGCGGTGAATCCCCCAGCGCGCACTCTCTACCTGCGCGGCGCACCGGCCGCGTCCACGGAGGGAGCGCGATGTCACCCACAACTTCCAGCCCGGCTATCACGGCGAGCGGGCTGCGCAAATCCTTCGGCGACAAGGTCGTGCTCGACAGGGTCGACCTGAGCGTCGCCGAGGGAACGGTCTTCAGCCTGCTCGGCCCGAACGGGGCCGGCAAGACCACCACCGTGCACATCCTGTCCACGCTGATGCGGGCGGACGGCGGCGAGGCGCGGGTCATGGGGCGCGACCCGGCCCGCGACCCCGACGCCGTGCGCGCGGTGATCGGCGTCACCGGCCAGTTCTCCGCGGTGGACGGCCTGCTCACCGGCCGCGAGAACCTGCAGCTGATGGCCGACCTGCACCACCTGCCGCGCGCGGAAGGCCGCCGCCGCGCCGCCGAACTGCTCGGCGAGTTCGAGCTGGCCGACGCGGCCGACAAGCGGGCGGCGACCTACTCCGGCGGCATGCGCCGCCGGCTCGACCTGGCGATGACGCTGGTCGGCGACCCGCGGGTGATCTTCCTCGACGAGCCGACCACCGGCCTGGACCCGCGCAGCCGCCGCACCATGTGGCAGATCGTGCGCAGCCTGGTCGGCCGCGGCGTCACCATCTTCCTGACCACCCAGTACCTCGACGAGGCCGACGAGCTGGCCGACCGGATCGCCGTGCTGGACCAGGGCCGCATCGTGGCCACCGGAACCCCGGCCGAGCTCAAGCGCCGCGTCCCGGGCGGCCACGTCCGGCTCCAGTTCGCCGACGACGCCGGCCTGACGGCGGCCGAACGCCTCCTCGACGGCGCCGCGCGCGGCGACGGCCTGTCGCTGAACGTGCCCGGCGACGCCGGGATCCACGCGCTGCGCGCCCTGCTCACCCGGCTCGACGACGCAGGGATCGAGGCCGAAGCGCTGTCCGTGCACACCCCGGACCTCGACGACGTCTTCTTCGCCCTGACCGGCCGCCCGTCCACTGACACTGGGTCCACTGACACTGCGTCCACCGAAGGCGTGCCCGGCGCCAGCGCACAAACCACTGACACCGCTTTCGACCAGAAGGAGTCCGTCCGATGAGTACCCTTGCTTTCGCCGCGCGCGACTCCGCGACCATGCTGCGGCGCAATCTGCGGTACACCGTGCGCTATCCCGTGACGATCATCGTGTCCCTGGCGGTGCCCGCCCTGCTGTTGCTGCTGTTCGTCGGGGTCTTCGGCGGAGCGCTCGGCGCCGGCCTCGGCGCGACGCCCCCCGGCGGCAAGTACATCGACTACGTCGTCCCCGGCATCCTGCTGATGTCCATCGGCTACGGGGCCTCGTCCACGACGCTGGCCGTGAACCGGGACATGACCGAGGGAATCATCAGCCGCTTCCGCACCATGGCTATCTCCCGCAGCTCGGTGCTGACCGGACACGTCGTCGCGGCCCTGATCCGCACGATCCTGAGCGCCGTGCTGCTGGTGGGAGTCGCCCTGCTGATGGGCTACCGCTCCAGCGCCGACGCCGGCCGGTGGCTCGCGGCGGCGGGCCTGATCGCCCTGCTCACCCTCGCCCTTAGCTGGCTCGCGGTCGCGATCGGCCTGGCCGCCCCGAACGCCGAGGGCACCAGCGGCTTCACGCTCATCGTGCAGCTGCTGCCGTTCGTGAGCAGCGCCTTCGTCCCGACCGGCACCATGTCGGGCCCGGTGCGCTGGTTCGCGCACAACCAGCCGTTCACCCCGGTGATCGACACCCTGCGCGGGCTGCTGACCGGCACGCCGATCGGACACAGCGCAATGATCGCGGTCGCCTGGTGCGTCGGGCTCGCCGTGCTCGGATACGTCTGGGCCGGGGCGCTGTTCACGAAGGGCGCGACTCGGTGAACTGATCACGCGCCCGTACGGCCGCGGACGCTGCGGCCCGCAGCGAGTCAGCGTCGAAGCCGGCGTATTCCGAGACCGCCTCGGCATACGCCGGCGCGTCCGCTTGCTCGCCCAGACGGCGAATCTGGGCGGCGGAGATCGTCGACGGGACGCGGAAACACTCGGCCAGCGCGATCATGCGCGCGCCCGACCTCGTCGCGCGCGCGTCGCCGGTCCGCCGGCCGCGGTCAACGTCCAGCAGGGCGAGGGCCAGCAGCTGCGTTCCGCACAGCGGGAAGTCCGAGTAGGACATCGCCGAGCCGTCGACGGTGTCCAGGACCAGTTTCGCGGCGGCCCGCGGCAGGCGCCCGGCCAGCTGCCCGATCAGCGCGAGCCGGCCCTCCTGCGCGTGGGCGATCACGGTCATCGCCTCGACGTCGAGTATCCAGGTGTGCGTGTGGAACAGCTCACCCGCGCGGGCTTGGACGCGAGGGTCGTGCAGCGCGTCGACGGCCTGACGCCACAAGCGCAGCCCGGCCTCGACCTCGCCGCGGGCCCGGGCGATCTGGGCCCGAGCCACCAGGCCGAACATCGGCAGCCCGGCGCCCTCCTCCCCGTCCTCGCGCAGGGTCAGATCAAGCCACTGCTCCGCCTCGTCCACGGCGTTGCGCTGCAAGTTCACCAGCACCATCGCGCTGCGGATCCGGGACGCGCTCGATCCGGTCCGGAACGCGTTGAGCTGCGGGAGCTCGTCCAGGATCGAGAGCGTCGCGGCGAAATGCTCATGCGCCTCGTCGCCAAGGCCCAACTCCATGCACAGCTCGCCGATCCGGCTGTGCGTCACGACCCGGAACCAGGGGAACTGCTTGTTGTGGCCTTCGAACGCCGTGAGCGTGCGCCGTGCCGCTTTCAGCGCGCGCTCGGGATCGTTGACGCTCTGCCACACGAAGCTGGCCACGGTGTTCGCCATCGCGCTGAGCAGCGGCTCGTCGCTGTCGCAGAGCAGGCTCAGCGTCGAGAGCTGCTCGTCGCGCGCCTCAGCGAGAGCCGTGAGCACCCGCGCGGTCGCCTGCGCGGGCGTGTCGGGCGGAGCCGAGGGCAGCCGCCGCAGGCTCACCAGGGCGCGCGCGGCGGCCGGATGCTGAAGGATCAGGGC
>Ga0070741_10015020_pt1 | contig 13237 bp, 15 predicted proteins | sample Coa_R1_4_FD_66440 | JGI IMG/M metagenome (GOLD analysis project Ga0070741, IMG submission 66440) | Surface soil microbial communities from Centralia Pennsylvania, which are recovering from an underground coalmine fire - Coalmine... | ecosystem: Environmental > Terrestrial > Soil > Unclassified ... | reverse complement strand
CTGGCGATAACAGCCCTTCCGTCCAACAATCACGATGAGGACAGGACAGGATTGCTCCTTCCTGGTCGCCAAGGGGCGAGTGATCGTTCGGGGCAGTCGGATGCCTCATTCTCTAGTCGCGCCTTCGCCGTTAGGTGGATCTATCCCGGAGCCGAGGATCTGAACTTCCGAACAGACGCTCAGGAGATTGGATAGCGAACGACGGTCTCGATAGCACCGCAGACCTCGATGGTGTATCGATCCTGTGCAGATCTTCCGGCGCACGTACGACCACCAGTCCACGGATCTGCGATTTTGGCGCCCGCTGCCTGAGTAGGCCCCCAAGGCCGCTTTCTCCGATCCGCACCTTCATGCGGCAGCTTCGCGATTTGGCTCTGCGATTTTCGGTGTGCATTACGTCGGTAATACCTACACAGGCGAGCTGCATGGACCGTCATTGAGTTGAAGGGGAGACCAATGGGCGATTAATCGTGTGCGTTCTAGCGTGCGCGTCGGCAGTGGGCGCTGGATGGGGACAGGCCTTCGAGGTGGCCTCTGTGCGGCTCAATAAGAGCGGTGCTCGGGTCGGGACGATGGAATTCCCGCCGGGCCGTGAGCGGTTTGTGATGAGAAACATGTCTCTTGGAGCGCTCATCCTTGTTGCGTACGACATTACCGTACGCCAGCTCGCCGGGACCGAGAAATTGATATTCGACGCCTATGACATTGCGGCGAAGGCTGAGCGGCCCGCCACGCGCGACGAGATGCGGGAGATGCTGCGACGCCTGCTCGCGGATCGGTTCCGGCTCACGGTCCGTCGCGAGGCCCGAGCGCTCCCGGTCTACGCCCTAACAGTGACGAAGGGCGGGCCGAAGCTAAAAGTAAGCAGCGCGCCGGATAAGGACGGCGGCACGCCATTGGTCCCAGCGCACGCGGGCGGGACGGAGGCTGAAACAGGTCATCTCATTTTCAGAAATGAGTCGATGTCAGAGTTCGCGTGGGCTCTATCCAGGACGCAGGCGACGGGGGACCGAGTGGTCGTCGATCAGACCGCCCTCAAAGGCACCTACGATTTCGAATTGAAGTGGGTGCGGGAGGGTGCCGATGGGCCTTCGATCTTTGAGGCTCTGCAAGAGCAACTCGGGCTCAAACTGGAACCGAAAAAGGCCACGGTGGAACTCGTCGTTATCGAACACGTCGAGAGGGCGACGGAGAATTGACCGGGGAGGTGTTGATTTCTAAGGGAGCCCGGAGTCGCTTCTCTTCGTGGGAGGCCTTGGCCTATATGAAACTCCCTCAGTTGAGTTCGCGCCGGCAGTGGGTTTCGTCTGGTCTGCTTGCGCAAAGTAGCCAAGTCTAGACGAATTGCCGCATTCGGGCCGGGGGACAGGGTTCATCGCCAATACAGGCCCGGTCAACCCGGCGATGGGGAACTTCTCATCCTCGGGCATTCTTCGCCTGAGTGACGATTCTAGCGGGACAGGCACCCACGCTACCAAGGTGGCGCGATCCCGTTCATCCGAGCGTATGCGATGAGTTGGCCCATGTGTTCATTGGCATGGATGATGATGCGCAGATACAACCCGTCGACCGTGGCATCACGGCCTTCGATCTTGACCTTGCGGCCAAGGTCGCCGGACTTCAAACTTGCTCGCCCCATCTTGACGGCTTCGAGCGATCGGCTTAGCCACTTGATGACATCAGCTTTTCGAGTGACGGATTTCTCGAGTTCATTCGAAGTAAGGTCATTCGGCATCGGCGGACCAGCCGCACTCAGCAGCCAGAAATTGTCAATGGCAATGTGCATGACGACCTCGCTGGTGGATCTCACGCCGGGGGCTGGTCGCCAGCCGTACTTTTGTGGCGGTATGGCTTCCGCTAACGCGATCAATTGTCGCGAAACGTGCCCCCATTCTCCGTCAAAACCTTGCCACAGGCCTTTTAGGGAATCGTGACGGGGCGCATCGGTCTGTTGCGCGCTTGCGGTCACGGCAAGCAATAGGACTACAAACAGTTTCAATGAACTCTCCTGACTACGTGCATTGTAATCAAATCGTGCACCGCCTACCGATCACAATCCGCCCGCACGGGTTGTCGGCGAACCACCGACGTGGACGTCCAGCCGATTACTCCTGTGTAGTCGCCAAGCGTTTACTGATGTGTCAGTCCCGAGGTGCTCCGACAGTGCATGTCCGCTAACGCTTCTCCGGTTCCTCTGGACGAGCCAGGCGTAGGCACGATGCCATGAATACTGACACAGGCCTCGAATATTGCCCAGGAATGGTGACACGAATTGTCAATATCTCTGACACGGGCACGCATCTTCCCCTTTGGTTTCAGTGGCGCCGTTGTCAACGACTCTGTAATCCTGCTGTCGTTGTCACAATCGGCGTCAGGAAACCGAGGTAGGCTGTTCTCGCTCATTGCCCTCCCCAACCGTGTCTCGATTTGACTGCGTCGCGTCTTTCGGTGCTGATGTCTCATTCGGCTCAACTATCCCGCCGCCGACTTCGCTCGACTCGAACAGAGACGGAGTTGCTGTCATTGTTGGCGACTTGCTTCCAAACACCGGTTTGCCGTCCTTTATCTCAGGAGTTGGCTTCGTAGCACACGCCGGAAGCACCTTCGAAGATCCCTTGCGCTTGTTCTCGAGTTCCTTCTTTCTTTCCGCTTCCACCGCTTTGAGGGCCGTTGCGTGCGCGGCCTCGATTTCCGCGAGGTTCGATCCGGCCTTTACGAATGACCCAGTGAAAGCAACGAGTTGACTGGAAAAGTCGCGGTCCAATTCTTCCGCTGTTCCGGTGACGGTCAAGGGTGTCGTCAAAGCACAATCGCCAGAATCGCCCTCCTTCAGGCCCTTCGGTATCACATGGACGCGAATCGCCTGCTCGTTGACCAAGGTGATGGTAAGCATTAAAGGCCGATTCCTCAGAATCGGCAGCAGTTCAGTAAACATGATTCTCCTCTTAGGCTGAACGCGATCGAGAAATTGTTTTATCTATTCAGTGGCACAGTTGCGGGCGGTTTCGGCGCGAGACGTCGTCGGTCGTTGTCCGCTTGCTTGCGCAACCGTACCAAGATGGCTGGATCGACCGGCAATGGCGTCACACGGCCGCTCTCCAGGTTCACGAAACCGCCGTGGTACAGGACGCGGCCATGCCGGAACAATCGAGCGAGCAGCGCCAATGCGTGGTTCGCAATGGAACTGTTGATGTAGGGCTCCTGTCGATCCAAGGCCTCGGCGGCGCTGCACGCCGGCAACCGATCCCTCCGGTCCGCTCGCCCGTGGATGATGGAAGGGAAAAGTTCATGCACGCAGGGCAATCGTTTCGACCGATCCTTTCGATCCTTCCGCAAAGGCTGGCCGAGCACGAACTGCCCACGATCGGCGAGGTTGCCGGTGTCGAGCCAATAATGAAAGCGCCGGGATTTGAGGCTCACCACGCGCGCGATCGCAGAGCGTGCCGCGCGCGTATCGACACACGAAATCAGGAAGTCCGAGTCGGGCACGTCCTGACCGCAACGGACGAAGTGCGGTACAGCCTGCCAATCCAGCCCCCAGAACAGATTCAGCCGGTTTATCAACACAACAGCCTTGTACAAGCCGATCTCCGAGCGGCTGAACGGTTGCCTCACACAGTTCGTCTCCCTGATGCGATCACCGTCGATCAGGTACACGCGCAATCCGTAAGGATGTCCCGCCGCCAGCAATGCCTGGTGCAGATACGGCATTCCCGTGACGATCTGCGAGCCGGTGCCTCCACTGCCTATCACACTCACTACAATGTGACGGTTCCGCCAGTTCACTATGTTCCGTCAGTTTCGTCTGCACAACCAGTCCTCCAGCGTGCCGGCTGGCATCAGCCATTCTGGAGGAAAGGCCTCCCGCCCGGCCAGATCGCGCCACAGACCGAGGTGACCCTCGGGATGATTGGTGATCTTCACTGCACCGGCATGCGTGAATTCACTTTGAAAGAAACTCTCGACCCATTCGTCCAGGCTCACGAGACCAACCGAGCGCGGCGTGGGCATTGAACCAAGACAAACGGCCCCGCCCTCGTTGACGTTCCAGTACGGCGCGACGGCGACCACACTTTGTGATCCAGGCCGGCAATTCTTGAATAACGCGCGGACGTTCAATCCGTTTTCGCCATCAAGAACGAACACAAGTGGCGGATGCGGATACAAGCGTCCGTTAAGCGTCTTGCCGTCTGAGGTATGGGCGAAGAACATGGGACGGACGACGGCGGGCACCCACCATGCGGTGACCTCCGGCGTACGCATCAGGATGGATTCGGGCAGAATCTCCGGTGTAATTCCGAAGCCGAGCCCTCGAGCGAGAGATCGCAGGAATTCAGTCGTCAGAGGTCGGCCAGCATCGAGATAAGGCGCGCCTCCTTCCGGATCGCGATAGGGTTCGTGAACAGATGCGAACGTGATCCCTTTCGCGCCTCCATACAGCAAAATCGCAGCTTTGAGCTGCACCGCTTCGGCTTCACCGAAATGAGCATCGAATCTCACTTTTGCTCCTCCAGAATGTCGCAATCCGGCAGGATCTCCAGGAGCTCGCCCAATGTCTCCATCATTCGCAAGAAGTGACGGAACTCCTCGAATCCTGCCGCTATGGATTCGCAATTGTGGGGATCGAAACCGGTGACGAAAGCAGGACACTGCTGCTCTCCGCCGTTCATCCAATCCTGCTCATCGCTCTGAAAGGCCTGGCAAACCAAGTCCTGCTCATGAAAGGCGAGGATTGTGAATGGAACCGAGAAGCTGCCGTTGGGATAATATTCGTCCCATATGTCGCAGTACGGGCGAGTGCGCTCGCGGCCTTTGGCAAGCGTCTGTAGCCGGCAAGCAGCTTTAAGAATGCGACGTGCCCGGCCTCCGGGTTTCAACGATTCGATGGCCAGGTCAATTTCAGTGCGCGGAAGTGGCTTGAATCGTTTCGCCAGCCAGGGCCCCTTCGCAGTTTCGATACGCTGAGGTTTCTCCAGCCCCTCTTCCCCGCTTTCCTTCGCCTCCTGATACGACTCCATCCTCCACTCGTAGAAAGCCTCGCAGGCCGATTCGTCGTAGACAAGGATCCACGGGCACAGGCTTTCGAGCAGCATCCGATAGAACGTTGCCGGCAACCGGGGATGTGCCTTTCCGAGGAGTTCGAGCGTCGGTCGGAGGTAAACGAGTGAAATGTGAGTCGCCTCGGCGGCGAGAAAGACCCGGTCGGGGTTTTCGTATTCCCTCTCGTGCCAGCTCGAAATGTAGGGACTCGTGCCAAAGAGAATATCGACGTGCGCAACAGCGTCGATTGCCTTCCGGTTGAATGCGGCAGTGGCCCCTTCTACGGTGCGAAGCATAAAGCCGATCGGATCACGCTTCGACTGTTCCCAGTCGTCGGGCTGACCGATTCCAGCCAGCAAGAGGTTGCGCGAAAGCACCAGAATAAATACGTCGTGGTTGGAACGGTTCGAGTGCCCCGGCCGCCAGTCGGGGAATCGGCAGAGCCGGCCCGCGCGCCATTAACCGGGAGGCAAACTGCTTGGCGGCGGTACGACTGAGCGAACGCGACGACGATCGCCGTACAGCGGATCCCTCCTCCGAAGATGTTCGAAGGCTTCGGCCACGATCCGGACAGCATGCTGGGTATCGCCGCATGGAATGTTCTCCTTACAAACCACCTCGTCGGAGCCGTCCGAAACGCGTCGTTCTATATCCGCGAGAGCTTCGTTCAGAGTCACCTTTGACCTCCGACCAGCGAAACGAAGGACGGCAAGTCAGCACGAGCGGCTGTTCCTCGAAGGCGCTACAAAACTCCCAGACCCCTTAGCGACTTTGGACGAACGCCGCACTTCCCATACGGCGCTGCTTGTCTATCCGCCTTCGTTTTCTATCCGATTTGTGGTATCGGTTACCGGCCCCAAGCCGACTTCTCGGGAGTAATCGGGCCCTCGGTCCTGTCCTTGTGATCATCCAGAACCTGCGCCACGTGCCAGTGCCTCCGAGAGTGTTGCTGCGGTATGGCGCTGGAACGACGCGCATCCCTCGCCCGATTCAGTCAGCCAAGGGTAGCCCTCGCTCGAGACTGAACAGATCGTCGACAAGGGGAATTGCCGCCTGCACGTGCGTGACTACAAAAATTTGCTTTGCCTTTATATACTCGATTCCAATTCCAACATCCCTCGCAAGCAACCTTAGTCACCTTTGATGATCTTGGCGATTTTTTGGAGCATTCCGCCAGTGTGGCGATTTACGTCATTCGCGCCTCGCACAGCGCCACGCTTCGCGTGAAATGCGATAAAAGCGTCCAGGCCGACTGGCGTCTCGATTCCTGCGGCAAGCAACTGAATGAATGTGTTCGAGTGGAGCGGCATCGCTATTTTTATTGATCCTCCCTCTTCCTTCACGACCTTCTGCAAACCCTCGAGAATCCGTTTGCCAAATTCTACAAACCACCACGCCTCAAACTTGCCGCGTACGTAAGACTTGGCGGGAAGAGTTTTTAGTTCTTTGCACGTCACCTTTAGACGCTGCCAAGATGGGGATGGGGATGTCGCCTGGGTGACCCTCATAAGATAAGCGATTGAACAACGCTTGGGCCTGCGGCTATTTCCGTCATCAGTCACACGAAACAATTCGCCAGGGTCAACGTTTTGAAGATTGACCTTGCATCGACTGCGCCGCATGATCACGATCCACGCCATTACCGGCAGCATCATCTGGTGGAAGTGAAAGAGATCGGTCTCGAATTGCTCCAGCACACTATCGATGTCAATCTCGACCTTACGGATCTTAACGTAGTCCTTACAATACCGGCTAAGAGCCTGCTTGTTGACAATGTAATTCTCTATCGAATAGCAGTCCGTCACAAAGATCCGCGGATCGCTTGGCCATTGAATGCCAACAATGTCGTCTACATCCTTGTCCAAAAAGAAGAGAACGCGCTCACAATTCGGATGCTTCTTGACGATTTCCGCATAAGCCTCCGCGACGCCGGCCTTTCCGTCGCAGTTGTAAGTATAGATCAGCCGTTGGTCTGGAACGTATTTTTGGATCTGCGCCCGATAGAATGCCTCATCGGCATCACCTTCAACAAAGGCATAGACACGCTCGCTGTTAGGGTCGTAGTTTGTCAAGAATTTATGAGACATCGCGACGCGCGTGGATCGTGCCTTTCGGAGCAGGTCGGTGAAGGACATTTATCGCTACCTGTTTAGTTTAATAAATTCGGCCAGCGCACCCACATAACCCTCGAACTCGTTTTCCCATATAAATGGGGAGTGCGTGACGGCAACTAGACCTGTGCAGCGACCGGTTTTCATGATGTCGGGAAGGAAACGCTGTTGCCATGGGACGGAGAGCGACAGCTCCGGCTCGTCAATGACGACGAAGAATTTGCCTTGGCCTGATAGGTACATATGCGAGAACAGAGACACGATTTGTTTCTCGCCGGACGAAAGTACTTTTAGCTCCAAGCGATTTGATGTGTCCTCGCCGCCATCCTCAAGAGCTATGCCCTGAATATAAATCGAATATTCGATGTCGTCATAAACAAATTCCTTGCCGGTAAGGTACGCGTTGCAGAGTCTGACAAACTCGCGCACGTCACTCTCATGCTCTTGTTGGTCAATGTAAAGTGCAACCAGCTTCGATAGGAAATGCGCAATGACTCGATCTTCCGACTTAATAGTGTATTGGGGCGCGTTGACGATCTCGGCGATCTTCTCTTGAAGGAGAACTTTGTCCTTGGAGGGAAGCGTTGCCTCGTCGATGCGGGCAAACAGTGACTGAAACGCGGTCGGATCGATGGACCGCAGCACCGTCAAGTCAGGATTCGCCTGTAGGCCGCGAATCACTTCGCTGAGATAGGTTCCCGTCAAAGTGCTAAGCCCGGTTCGTACTCGTTCCTTGATCTGAGCCATGCGAGCCTGGATGGTCCTTTCCACATCCTCCATCCCGAACTCGATTAGCTCGATATAACTGGAAGTCTCGCGCTTCCGAAACCTTTCTCGAAATTCGCGAACCTTCTCCTCGATTTCGATCCCCCTAAAGATCGATTTCAGATCTTGTTCAATTCTCCGGTACGTGGGCAAATAAAGGAACTGCCCAAAGCTCCACGACTCTAATCGCTTTAGCTCTTCCGCCAGAGGCTTCTTAAGCTTCGCTCCCTGGGTACTCAGTATTTCGAGAACGATTTGCTTCGCACGATTGCGGTTGCTACGTGTCAGTTCGGCAATTTGGTCAATAAGGAGTTCGACGGGCATTTCGCCAAAGAGACTTTCGTTTGCGACTAGCTGGGAGATTTGGCGGAGAATATACGTAGGAAAACGATGGCGAAGCTCTGCGCTTAATGGGCCGCTTTTGGACGCTGTGAGAGCCTCAATGTCATCGTGGGTAAACCGAACTTGGGCATCGGCGCTGCGGACCTGAATTGAAGAAAATCTATAATCCATGATCCTGCGCCACTGCTGCGTGAGCAGATAATAGAGAAGGTTGGCAACAGTGCTTTTCCCAGTCCCATTTTCTCCGACAAGCACCAGTCGATTGTCTTTGATTGGAATGTCTATCGTCCGGTTTCGTCCGTGCAGTCCCTCGATCTGGAACTGCGTTAAGGCAGTAGGCATAGCTGTTACGGGTGACACGACATAGTACCGCAAATACAGGGTTCCGTGGGGCTTAGCCTTTTGGAGCCCCTTCTGAGACTACTCCCCTGAAGGCCCTTGAGACCGTCTGAAGCCATACTGGTTTAAGGGTGCGCTCCCGGTTAGAACGGGAAGTATGCCTAAAAAGAACAGACGTAAACGCCCGCCTAAGACAGTTCTGCGGTTGCCCGACCTCGAGCAGTCGAAGTCTGCGGTCCTCAGTAGTCTGGCCTCTCAGAGTTCGCAACGCTCATATGACCACGCGATCCGGGAATTCATCGAGTGGTACTGCTCCGAGCCTCGACTCGCATTCAACAAAACCGTAGTCACCCGCTACCGCATCTTCCTCGAGCAGGCCCACTACGCGTCGTCGACCATTAACCTTCGCCTCGCCGCCGTTCGCCGTCTTGCATACGAGGCCGCGGACGCTGGATTGCTCAGCCCGGACCTGGCCGCCGGAATCCGTCGCGTGAAGGGGGTCAAAAAACTTGGAGTTCGGATCGGGAACTGGCTCACGGCAGAACAGGGGATACGCTTGCTTGCGGTGTTTGATCGTCAGACCTTGCGCGGAGTCAGGGATTATGCGATGTTCGCCGTCTTATTGGGCTGCGGCTTGCGCCGAGGGGAACTCGCAGCGCTCACCGTCCAGGATCTCCAACAACGCGAAGAACACTGGGTTCTTGCTGATCTCATTGGCAAAGGTGGTCACGTCAGAACCGTGCCCGTTCCGTTCTGGATCGAAAGAGGTGTGCGCGCCTGGTTGTCGCAGGCGAAGATCACAGTCGGTCCGATCTTTCGCGCAATTAACAAGGCGGGACGGATCGCCGCACACGGCTTCAGCCCGAAGGTGATCTGGGGCGTCGTGAAGCAAGCCTGCGCCACGTGCGATCTCGCCGGGGTGGCACCACATGACCTCCGGCGCACGTGCGCCCGTTTGTGCCATGAAGCGGGCGGAGAACTGGAGCAGATTCAATTCTTGCTCGGGCACGTGAGCGTTCAGACGACCGAGCGCTATTTGGGATGCAAGCAGCGGCTCCGGAATGCGATCAACGATTCGATCGGCATCGAGCCGGATAAACCCCGAAGTGCGTAACGCTGGGCTCCTTCAGGGGCTAATCCGGGGACATTTACGTCAAGCCGTTCTGCACAGTGACGAATTCGCTCTGTGCGAACAGCTATCAAGAACCATCCCGGCCCTTGCCCTGCCCTGTCAGGATGCGAGGCCCTTTTGCGATGGGCCTCCCGCTACTCGACGCTGTATACATTGATGACTTTGTCAGGGGTGTGACGATACGACAAGCCACCCCGCTCGCGTCTTTCACACCGCAGAGACCGACTGAAGCGGTCCGAGTGTGAGAGACGCCCAGAAATGACCTCCAAGTTGCTGAGTTCGCAGCCGTTCCCCTTCGAAAAGGCCGATAAGGAACGATAAACGCGCTTACGACCCGGAATGCGGTGCACTGGGCGATTGTCAGTCCCGAGAAATGGGCTGCTCTGGCCGAAATGACGCGTCATACGTAGGAAGCAGCTGTCTGCGCCTCTGGGCTTGACGCTACCGCTGACTAGAACCTTCCGAGGCTATCGCTCATAATTCGGGTGCGCCATTCGCCACGTGTCCTGATTCTGGCTCGCATCGCGTTCCTAATGGAACTGGAACGGGGTACCACTCGCAAAGCACCGCTCGGCCGTTTCGCCGATCCAGGTCGGCGTGCACCAGTCGCCCTGCCAACACCAGCGCTGGTCAAACGGTCCACGCAACCGTCCGGGAACTGAATGTTCGCGTGCGGTTCGTCGATCACCACGACGCGCACCGTGTTCTCGAAACGATACGAGACGGGCACTTTATGCTGCAGACGAGCCACGACGTCCAGGCTTGCGCATGAGTCGGCACCTCCCCGCGAGACTGTCGCTCCGCAAGCTCACGCCACACGGCAAGATGGAACTCATTGAGCGCGTACCGCATCAATACGATCACAGCACTCACACTCTTGTTGGTGCCGGACCGTCGGCGGCTATGGCGGGCCACGCCGAAAAGTGAGGAGGCTTACACATTTTGGCTACGTACTCCCGGCACCATCGGTATCCGTTGGCCGGAGAAACGCTGCAGTGATGCTCGCACCGGGCTCGCCGGCTTGTATCTGAGCCAACGCGTACAACGCCAGCAACGGCTTATGCGGCGCGCGCTCATCACCGCGCCGCCAGACGTTTTAGATCACGGAAGTTCAGGACCAACGCATCCGTTTTCGTCAACCTGAACAGATTATCAAGCGTCGATCTCTGACGGCAGCCCATTCGAAATAGCTGCCAGCCGTGGGGCGTCAGGACTGTGGGCGACATGTGTGATCGCCTGTGGTGGCATTGGCCTGAAAGTCTGAACACGGAAGTACGACGCGGCGGACGGCTTCGGCCGTCCGGAAAAGTGAGGAGGCGTAGCGTTCGACAATAGTTTCACCGCACCGAATCAGCGATAATAGTCGGCAATGAGGTCGCACCCATGAGAGTGAGGATGCTGTGGATAGCTGCACTCACGGCCGGAGCCATTCTCGCCGGCGCGGAAGGACCAGTTTTCGAGGTGGCAACGGTTAAGCCGTGGACTCCCACGGGAGGGCCGTTCCCCATCAACTTAGGCTTCGCGCGGCGAGGCAAGGTCTCTCTGACCAACGTCAACATGCTTGAGTGCATCCGTTACGCCTATGATGTCGCTGCCGAGTCGCAGATTGTAGGCCCGGATTGGATCCACTCTAGCGAACTGCGTTACGTTATCGTGGGCCAGGCGCCGCCGGAGACCAAGAACGAGGATCTCTTGCGCATGACCCAGGCCTTGCTGGTTGAGCGTTTTCATCTCATCCTTCACAAGGACAAGAAGCCGCTGCCTTACTTTGCGCTGGTAGTGGCGAAGGCCGGACCGAACCTGGCGCCTCCTAAGACCGGTGATTACGGCGTCCGGTTGATCGCGGGGCACTTCGACCACGGCCGGATGACACTACCGATGCTCGGCACGCTCCTGTCGCGCGTGGAACTCGCGCGGCCGGTGCTCGACATGACCGGCCTTGCCGGGCCGTTCGCCATCAAGCTGGACTGGATGCCGGAGCGACGACAGGGGCTGCCGCGTCCCGAAGGTGCCGCCGCTGCCCCGCAGACCGATGCCGCCACTTCGCTGTACACCGCCTTACAGGAGCAGCTCGGATTGAAGCTAGAGGCGCGAAAAGGCCCTGTCGAAGTCCTCGTCGTAGATCACGCCGACAAGGTCCCGGCGGAAAACTGAGAATCTTCGCCACAAAAGGCCACCTCTAAGGCGTTGCCGGGCGCCTTCCAGTTCAGTGTTTTGTCGACGACGCGACGGACAGCCCAGCCCAATGTCGGCGGACCCCGCCGCGAACCGATCGCAAGAGAACCAGACTTTCTCCGCAACAAAAGCCAACCTCAAACCAATGGGTGCACCGTTCAGACGTTTGGATCACGGAACCTCCGCCACGGCATCCGTCTTCGTCAACGTGAACAGATTATCAAGCGTCGATCGCTGAAAGAAGCCCCATCCGAATCAGATCGAAGGTACAACACATTCGCCCGCGGTTCGTTACCCTCTTGGAGGTCCACCTATGCTGACATTGGTCTAAAATCAGCACAAGGAAGTGACGAATCATTGGTCGGTCGTCGGCCACGTCGAAGAGTGTGAAGCGTAAGCGTTTCGGCAATGTAGCCTGGCAATGGAGCAACCCATCATCGCTGTCCGTTGGAACCCCGAAGAAACTCTGCCGCGATGCTCGCGGCGGACTCGATCGGCTGGACATACAATAGAACTTCGGCATATCGAGGACGAAGATGGCCAAACGCAAGATTTCGATTCCCGATCGAAAGATCTCCGAGACGTTTCTGGAGTTCGCGGCGCCGCTACTACGTGATCTCACGAGCGACACACTCGAACAGCAAACCCGTGGAGCCTTGCAGATCGCATTCACGGTCTGGAATGCGGTGATCTTCGCCGATATGCTCAACGATCATCGCCATCTCACGGAGATTCGACGCCTCACTGCCGAGAACCACGAGACGGTCCTAATCATGGAACAAATGATCACACGCAAGCGCTCGCTCTTTGGTGATGATGCCCGTCTGATTGGGACGTGGGAAGTGACGCGCACCGCCGATGGAATCAATCTGCGCGCGGACGCGCGAGACCCGTACTCTTTGCCGGCGAAGCGTACCATTCAGCATTAACCCGTCGGGTGCCGCCCGCGGCTGCCGAACTAAATTTTGGGTGAGATCGGCACACATTTCCGAATCGTGGGCCTCGGGCTCGCGTCTAGCTTCGCTCAGCGATACTTTAGTACAGGAGTTCAACAGAGCGCTTGAGACTGAAACCCGACCAGAAAATTGCCGGATGCGCTGCGACCCAGGTGCGGGCGCTACTTCGTCGCCTCAATCAGGACCTTTGGACGGTGGAAACTGCAGCGCGAGTGCTCAAGGTTCCGGTTGAGCAAGCACGCCGGACCGTCTACTCGCTGCGAAGGTTAGGTTATGTCGAAGTTGTGTCGCAGCAACGGCCGGGCAGATGGCGTAACACAATGGCGGGCAACGCACTGGCAAATGCGACAGCAGCCGCCCCGATTTCCCGGACTCAG
>Ga0070741_10015019_pt1 | contig 13237 bp, 16 predicted proteins | sample Coa_R1_4_FD_66440 | JGI IMG/M metagenome (GOLD analysis project Ga0070741, IMG submission 66440) | Surface soil microbial communities from Centralia Pennsylvania, which are recovering from an underground coalmine fire - Coalmine... | ecosystem: Environmental > Terrestrial > Soil > Unclassified ... | reverse complement strand
TCCCGCCCCGCCCGCCCCGGCTAACCGCGTTGACAGGCACGCGCAGATTTTTTCCCGATGGATCAAGATTCTGAGGTCAGGGTCGATCTGCTGGGCGATCCTTGGACCGACCCGCCGGACCCGCGTGGGCGCAAGGCTCACATTCGCAACGCGCAAGTCGCTGAAACGATTGCGGTTCTGCGCGCCGGCGGCTCGACCCAGCAAGAGATCGCGGCGCGGCTGCACACCGACGTCAAGACGCTCCGCAAGTATTATTCCCGAGAGCTGAACAAGGCCCCCGAGCTCGCCCGCCAGGCGCTGCTCGAGGCGATGTGGAAAAAGGCGCTGAGCGGCAACGCCGCTGCCGCCAACTTCGTCAAGGCCGAGCTCGAGCGGGGCGAGGCGCGCAAGGCCGCGGCCGAGCTCGACGCCCGCGCCGGCGGCGAGCGACCCGTCAGAGCGCCGAAGCTCGGAAAGAAAGAGGAGCGCGAGGACGCTGCGCGCGCCGTCGCCGAAGGCGGCGGCAAGTTCGCGCCGCCGCCCGCGCCGCGCCTGGTCGTCAGCAACCCGTAAGATGCCCGCGCCCTATTCGACCGCCTGCCTCGACTGGCGCGAGCGCATCGTCGCGGGGCGCTCGCTGATCCCCGCGCCGATCTTCGCCGACGAGGCCGAGGCGGCGCTCAACGTCTTCAAGTCGCTGCGCATTGTCGACGCGCCTGGCAAGCCGACCTTCGGCGAGGCCTGCGAGCCCTGGGTGTTCGAATTCGTTGCGGCGATCTTCGGGGCCTACGACGCCGCGAACGCGCGCCGGCTGATCGTCGAGTTCTTCCTGCTGATCAGCAAGAAGAACTCCAAGTCGACGATCGCCGCCGGCATCATGGTCACGGCGCTGATCCGCAACTGGCGGCACTCGGCCGTGCTGCTGATCCTCGCGCCCACCAAGGAGATAGCGGAGAACTCGTTCGGCCCGGCCAAGGACATGGTCGCCGAGGATCCCGAGCTGCGCGCCCTGCTGCACGTCCAGGAGCACATCCGGACCATCAAGCATCGCATCACCGAGGCGATCCTGCGGGTCGTCGCGGCGGATTCGGAGACGGTCGGCGGCGCCAAGGGCGCGTTCGTGCTGATCGACGAGCTCTGGCTGTTCGGCAAGCGCGCCAACGCCCGCAACATGCTGCGCGAAGCGACCGGCGGCCTGGCGTCGCGTCCCGAGGGCTTCGTCATCGCGCTCTCGACCCAGAGCGACGAGCCGCCGGCCGGTGTGTTCCTCGATTGGCTGCGGCGCTTCCGCGACATCCGCGACGGCAAGCTCGAGGCCCCCCGCTCCCTCGGCGTGCTCTACGAGTTCCCTGAGGACATGATCAAATCCGGCGCGTACCAGAGGCCGGAGAACTTCTACATCACCAACCCGAACCTCGGCCGCAGCGTCGACGAGCTGTTCCTAGTCGATGAATGGGAGAAGGCGCGGCGCGAGGGCCAGAAGTCGCTGGTCGGCTTCTACGCCAAGCACCTCAACGTCGAGCCCGGCATGGCCGCCCGGTCCGACAACTGGGCCGGCGCCGAGTTCTGGAAGCGGCGGGCCATCCCGCTCACCCTCGACCAGCTGATCGAGCGCTCCGAAGTCATCGTCGTTGGCCTCGACGGCGGCGGCATGGACGACCTCTACGGCATGACCGTGCTGGGCCGCGAGCCGCATGAGATCGAGCTCGACGCGGCTGCGGCGCCGGAAGAAGCCCAGCCCGGCTCGGCCGTTTCCGGGGTGAAGCGCATCAAACGCTGGCTCTCCTGGAGCCACGCCTGGGCGCACCGGGTCGTCCTCGAGCGCCGCAAGACCATCGAATCGAAGCTGCGCGACCTCGAGGCCGCCGGCGAGCTCACCTTTCACGACGGCGAGGCCGACGACAGCGGTTGGCCGATCGACATCGCCGAGATCGTCGCCCTCATCGTGCAGATCCGTGACGCCGGTCTGCTCTGCTGCGTCGCCGCCGATAGCTTCGGCCCCCTCGGCGATCTCGTCGATGCCCTCGACCAGGTCGGCGTCACAGTCGCGAACCGCGAGCGCGGCCGGGATTATCTCGTCGGCGTGCCGCAGGGAATCGCGATGATGAGCGCGATCAAGACGGCGGAGCGGAAGCTAGCCAACGGCACGCTGCTGCATGCCGACCAGGCGCTGATGGACTGGTGCGTCGCCAACCTGAAGATCGAGGCGACCGCGACCGCCATCCGCGCCACCAAGCAGAACGCCGGCGACGCCAAGATCGACCCCGCCATGGCGCTCTTCGATGCGGTGACCGTGATGGCCACGAATCCCGAGTCGGCGCGGTCGGTTTACGAGGAGCACGGGCTCATCGTGCTGGCCTGAGACGAGGAGCAGCCGATGCGTGACGCGATCCGCCGCGCCGGTGTCGCCTTCCTGTCCTGGCTGCCAATTGCGCTGAGCGACGGGTTCGGGCTCGTCGGACTCGGCGCTGTGGCCTACGGCGCCTATCTGCTGGCGCGCCCGGCCGGGTTCATCGTTGGCGGCCTCGAGCTGGTCGCGCTCTGCGCGCTGCTGACCGCCGGGAGGCGCTGATGGCGCGGGGCCTGTTTGGGGCGCTCGGGCGCGGCGTCCAGGCGCTCACGCGCAGCAGCGCTGATGGCTCGAGCGACGAGGTGGGTTGGAACGGAGGCTGGTGGTCGACGCCGTCGGCGACCGGCATTCAGATCAACCAGCAGACCGCGCTGTCCGCAACGGCGGTCATGGCGTGCGTCCGGGTTTTGTCCGAAGACGTGTCGAAGATGACGCCGCGACTCTACCGGCGCTTCGACAAGGGGATCCACAAGAAGGGCGCGCGCGAGGCGGTCGAAGTCACGGATCACCCGCTGGCTGCCCTGCTGCACCGCCCGAACGACTGGCAGACCTGGCCGGAGTTCTGCCGGATGCTCGTCGTCGCGTTCATGCTGCGCGGCAACGCCTATGCGGTGATCCTCCGCAATCGCCGCGGCGATCCGATCACGCTGGTCCCGATCAATCCGGATCGGGTCTCGCTGTGGCAGGGGCCGGACGGCAAGCTGTTTTGGTGGGTCACGCGTTCGGGGCTGCACGAACTCTGGGTGCTCCGCAACGAGCCTCTGCTGATCCCCTACGAAGACATGTTCCACCTCAAGGACCTGTCTGCGGACGGCCTGGTGGGGATTTCGCCGATCGCGCTCGCTCGCGAAGCGATCGGCCTCAGCTTGGGGCAAGAACAGCAGTACGCGCGCTTAATGGGCAATGGAGCCAGGCCGTCAGGCGTGCTGCAGACGGACAAGAAACTCACGCCTGAGGCCGCGCTCCGGGTGCGCGGAGACTGGGAACGCCTACAGGGTGGACTTTCGAATGCGGGTCGCACCGCGATCCTCGAAGAAGGCCTGAAGTGGCAGCAGCTGACCATCAGTTCCGTCGACCTGCAGTTCCTGCAGATGCGGCAGTTTCAGGTCATCGAGATCTGCCGGATTTTTCGCGTCCCCCCGCACATGGTCGGCGACCTCACCAAGGGGACGTTCAGCAACATCGTGCAGCAGTCGCAAGAGTATCGGAACAACACCCTCGGCAGCCACACCGACGTATGGGAGAAGCGCCTCGACTTCACCTTCGGCCTGAAGGCCGATGATCTCGAGGTCGACTTCGACGAGAGCGCGCTGCTCAAGGCAGACCTGACCGCTCGCTACAACGCCTATCGCATCGCGGTGCTCACGGGTTGGCAGACCCGCAACGAGGTCCGGGTGCTGGAGAACGCGGAGCCACTCGAGGGGCTCGACGAGCCGCTGGTGCCGGCAAACGAGAACCCCGGCTCGGACATGGGCGGCGAGAACCCCGGCGCGGGCCAGGCGAGCGGCGGCATCGACGTTGACAACCAACCGGCCGCGGGCGCGGCCGGGGGAGACTAGGGCATGGCGAACGCCGTTCGCGACGGCAGCGTGCTGCGGCGCTTCGCGGCAATCGGCGCCGCCGAGGTCGGCGCCGATGAATGTGAGGTGACGGTCTGCACCTCGGAGCTCGCTCTGGATGACGACGTCTGGGTGATGGAGGGGATCGACCTCTCCCGCTACCAGGCGCATCCCGTCGTTCTGCGCGATCACGACATGACGCAGCCGGTTGCGCGGGCGGACGACCTCAAGGTCACCTCGCAAAAGATTACTGCCCGCGTCACCTTCGCGCCGGTCGGCATCTCGGCCAAAGCCGACGAGACGCGCGGCCTGGTCAAGACCGGGTTCATCACCGGCGTATCGGCTGGGATCATTCCGCTGGAGAGCGAGCCGCTAGATCCGCGCAACCCGCGCGGCGGCCAGCGCATCACCAAGGCCATTCTGGTCGAATTCAGCTTCGTGTCTGTGCCCAGCGACGCGGTGAGCGGCGTGACGGCGCGGTCCAGAAGGGAGAGAGCCGTGGCGGACAAGCATGATTGGAAGGTCGGCGCGCCCCGCAACCTGGCCATCGATGACTCCGACGGGTGGGACGGTGGCGAGGCCGAGAAGGCGATCTTCGACCATGCCGGCGGCGACGAGTTCGATCCAGCCGAAGCGCGGCGAGGCTTCCTGTTCTACGATGCCGAGAACGCCAAAGAGCGCGGCGCCTACAAGTTCCCGATCGCGACGGTGAAGGATGGCAAGCTGGTGGTGCCGAAGGGCGCGATCCGCGCGGCAGCGGCCGATCTGCCAAAGGCCAAGGACATCCCGGACGACGTGCTTGAGAAAGGTCAGGCCGTGCTCGACGCTTACAAAAAGAAAGCGAAGATCGGCGACGACGACGAGGAGGGCGATGGCGAGCGCGCCATCCGTCTCGCGCACCGCCGCATGTTCGGCGTCCCGCGCCGTCAGCGCGGCCTCTATGAGGTGGCAAGCCTCTGCTACCTGATGGCTGGGCTGAATTACCAGGTGCACACGGCGAAGGCTGAGGCGGCGCTGGAAGGCGACGAGTCCGACGTCCCGGCAATGCTTCTCGACGTGCTCCATGGTGTCGGCGCGGCCCTGGTCGCGATGACCCAGGAAGAAGTCGCGGAAGTGCTCGAGGGGCACGATGCTGACGAGGCCGAGATGGAGGCGCTCGAGGACGAGGAGCGGTCCTTCGTCCGCGACGCCCGCTCCGCCAAGGCGCAGGCCTTCCGCCTGGCGCTCGTGCAGCTGCGCGCCGGAAAGGCGATCTCGAAATCGAACGCCGAGAAGCTGGAGCAGGCTGATGAGCACCACGCCCGAGCCCTCAAGCACAACCGAAGCGTGGCCGACGCCCATGACCAGGCTGGCGACCGGCTTGAAAAGGCCCGAGCTGCGTGTCGCTCGGCTGAAGCTGCCCTCAAGGAAGACCACGCCTCCCCCAGCGAGGATGGAAACGAGCGGGCCATGAAGCAGGTTCGCGCGGCCGCCGAGCATCTCGGAGGCCTGGCCGATGACCATGCGGACATGGGCGACGGCTGCCGCGCTGCGGAACGCTCGATCAAGGCGGCCCAGCGTTGCGTCCGCGGCGTGCTCAAGCAGGCCGCCGAGGTTGACGACGCCGACCCCGAGAGCCCCGACGACGGCGAGGGCGAGGCGGCCCGCGCTCGCCGCGCTCGCGCCCACCAGCTGAAAGCCAGGGCGCTTGAGTTGGCGGTCTGAACCGCCGGCGAGCCCACTCACGAGTCCCAACCACCTTTCCCCACCAGGCCCTGGCGGGGCGCCCCGGCGCGCGACTGCGCCGTCCACAGCGCACTAAGGAGACACCCTATGCCGCGCACCCTCAAGGAAGCCCGCCAGGCCTACAAGGAAGCCACGGACCTCCTGCCGACCCTGACCCGCGACGCCGAGGCCTTCGAGGCGAAGGAGCGTGAGATCGCCGCGATCGAAGCCGAGATCGGCCAGCTCGAGCGCGAGGCCCGCGCGGTCGACATCCGCAACCGCTCGCTGCTGCCGGCCGACGGCGTCGCCGACCCGTCCCGCGAGGAAGACGAGCTCGACAACGCCTTGTCGCGCTTTACCGGCCAGTCATTCAGCCCGAACGGCGGCGGCGTCGCCAGCGTGCAGCGGGCGATGCGCTTTAACCAGATTGTTCGGGCGGCGCGCGCCGAGCGCGGCGTCCGCCAGCTCGACCCGCAGAAGCACTTCCGCAGCTTCGGCGAATTCCTGCAGGCGGTGTTTGTGGCCGCGACCTCGCATGATCGGACCATCGATTCGCGTTTGGTGCGCGTCGGCCCCGACATCTCGCGCGCGGGTCCGACCGGCGCCTCGGAAGTGGACCCCACCGGTGGCGGCTTCCTCGTGCAATTCGACTTCGGCACTGGCATCTGGATGTTGGCCCATGAGATGGGCGACATCCTTGGCGCGGTGAACAAGATCCCGATCAGCGCGAAGTCCAACGGCCTGAAGATCATGGGTGTGGACGAAACCAGTCGCGCCACCGGCAGCCGTTGGGGCGGCGTGCAGTCCTATTGGGCGGGCGAAGGCGTCAACCCCGGCACGTCCAAGCCGAAGTTCCGCATGATCGAGTTCGACCTGAAGAAGCTCATGTCGCTGATGTACACGACCGAAGAGCTGGTTCAGGACGCCGAGGCGCTAGGCGCGATCGCCGCCCAGGCCTTTGCCGAAGAAATCATGTTCATGACCGAGGACGCGATCGTCGAGGGCTCGGGGGCGGGCCTGCCCCTCGGCGTGCTCAACTCCACGGCCCTGGTTTCCGTGGCCAAGCAGCCTGGTCAGGCGGCCGGCACCGTCCTCAAGGAGAACGTCGACAACATGTGGGCGCGCATGTGGGCGCGCTCGCGGAAGAATGCGGTCTGGTACATCAACCAGGACTGCGAGCCGCAGCTGAACCAGATGGGCCAGGTCGTCGGCACCGGCGGCCTGCCGGTCTACCTGCCGCCAGGTGGCCTCTCGTCCACGCCGTATGGCACGCTCTACGGGCGTCCGGTGATCGCGACCGAGTATAACCCGGCGCTTGGCACGCCCGGTGACATCCTGCTGGCGGACCTCAGTCAGTACACGATCGTCGACAAGGGCGCGGTGAACACGGCAACGTCCATGCACGTGGCCTTCCTCACCGACGAGTGGGTGTTCCGGATCACCTATCGGGTCGACGGGCGGCCGATGTGGACCCAGGCCCTCACCCCCTTCAAGGGCACGCTCACCAAGTCGCCGTTCGTCGCCATCGCCCAGCGGTAAGCCGCCGGCGAATTCCTTCTCCTCGCGCTTATTGCGCCGGGCGCGGTCCCCCGCCGCGCCCGCACTACCCCTCTCGCCGCTTTGGGGGGCGGCTTCGCGCCACCGCGCGCCAAGGAGACCATCGTCATGGCCCGTCAGTTCTCGATGCCCTACCAGATCCCGCCCGTGTCGCTGCTCGCGGCCGCGACGGACGCCGCCGGCCGCACCGGCTCCTACCGCTCGCTGCGCAACGCCATGAAGGCGTACATTGTGGCCGAGGTGAACCAGGGCAATGCCGCGACCGTGGCATTCACGCCCCTGCAGGCGAAGGATTCGTCCGGCACTGGGTCCAAGGCGATCAGCGCCGTGCCGATCTGGCTCAACAACGACACTTCGGTGAGCGACGCCCTCGTCGCACAGACGGCGGCGGCCAACTTCACCACGGACGCGACCACGAAGGACAAGCTCGTGGTGTTCGAGATCGAGCCGGAGGCCGCCCTCGATGTCGCCAACGGGTTCAACCACATCGCGCTGCAGACTGGCGCCTCCAACGCGGCCAACTTGACCCGCGCTGAACTCTTCGTGCTGCAGGCGGCGCAGGGCGCGTCGGCCCCGACGACCTACGCCTAACACGGCTGACGCTCGGACCCGCGCGGGTCCGAGCGTCGCCTTCCCGCTCTCACCACCTTTCACGCTCGGAGACCCGGCATGACCGCCAAGGGCAAAGTGCTGTATGGCCTGGACGTCTGGTACGACGACGCCACGCAGGAATTCACCAACGTAGGCGCGCCGATCCAGTTCAGCGAGGATTTCCAGGGCGCCGGCCACACCGCGACGTTGCCGGCAATGGGCTCGCCGGTCGCTGGCTATCCATGGGTGAAGAAGATCGTGGGCACGCCGACGGGTGTGGCCGTGGTCGCCAACGGCGCCGGCGGCCAGCTGTCGATGGCGCTCGCGGCCACCTCCGAAAAGGAGGAGGCAACACTTACCCAGAATGATCAGCTGACCTGGGACACGACCAAGACGGTCATCTACCAGGCGCGCATCAAGCTTTCGGTGCTGCCTAGCGCAGCGGGCGTGCAGGCGGTGTGGGGTCTGTCCTCGGCCTGGATCGACGGGCCCGACAATGCCTCGTTCTACATCGAGTTCGGGTGCACGGCGAACGGCGCGGTCAACATGCGGGTGCAGGACGGCGTGTCGCAACGCTCGGTCGCCAGCGGCGTGACCGTGCTCGCCACCGATTGGCATATCTACCGCATCGAGATGGACGCCTCGAACGTGCTCCACTTCTTTATTGACGGAGTCGAGTACTCGACCTCGACGGCGCCGCTCACGTGGGGCGCGACCGGCGCCAACGCGCTGCTGCAGCCCTATCACTCGGTCTACAAGCCGAGCGGGACCGGCGTCGCCACCATGCTGATCGACTGCATCGATCTGTGGGCGCCGCGGACCTGATCGCACCCTGATCTGAAGCCTTCGAGCCGGGAGGTCCGCGCGTGGCCTACATCGATCTGCAGACCGCGACGATCGGCACCGGGACCGCGCTCTCGGCCGAGGTCCCACTCGGCGAGAAAACGCTGGTCGGCATTCTCATGCCGGCCGCCTGGGACGCGGCGTCGCTGACTTTTCAGGCGACGACGGATGACACGAACTTCGCCGAGCTTCAGGACGGCGCTGGGGGCGCCATCTCGTTCACTGTCTCGGCCGGCGTCTTTGTGGCGGTCGACCCGGCGAAGTGGCGCGGAATAACGGGAGTGAAGGTGCGGAGCGGCACGTCCGGCGCGCCGGTCAACCAGACGGCCAACCGGACGATCACCCTGGTCACGCGCACCGTCTATTGAGCCCGTGGCCTTCTCGCTTGTCACCACGGTGCTCGCGGCGGCGGCCACCTATGATCTGACCGATATCACGACGGCCAGGAACGAGCTTGGCATCAACGGCACGGACGCCCAGTATGACGTCTGGCTGAAGCGCGCGATCACCCAGGTCTCTCGGGCGATCGCGACGGACACCAACCGCGTCTTCGCGCCAGAGACGGTGCAGGATGCCTTTGGCATCCAGCAGGATCCCTACCCGTACCAAAAGCCAGGTGGCGCGGCGGTGCTTCAGCTGAGCCGTTGGCCCGTGCTCGCGGTCAGCTCGGTCACCCAGACTACCGCGCCGGGCACGACCCAGGCGCTGATCGAGGGCGCCGATTTCCGCGTCGATGCAGCCACCGGCCGACTTCTTCGGCTCAATTCGTTCACCGGGGCCGTTACGACCTGGGAGCCGCTCTCGGTGACGGTGATTTACAGTGGCGGCTATGGCGCCGCGGTGAGCGAGAGCCACACGGTCGGAGGGTCGCCTTACCAGGTGACTGTCGCCGACGCGGCGTCCTTCTCGTGCGATCAGTCCGTGGCATATGCCAATGGAACCGCGCTAGCTCGCGTCGCCGCGAGCCCGTCGCACGGCCAATACTCCGTCGCCGCCGGGGTCTACACCTTTAATGCCGCTGACAGCGGCCAAACGCTGAGTTTCGCCTACGCCACGCTCGGCATCCCGGATGACTTGGTCGAGGTCGCGCTGCGCCTGATCACGGCGCGCTTCAAGGCGAAAGATCGAGATCCCGCGCTGATCCAACAGGACACGCCCGGCGTCGGCACCCAGCGCTGGTGGTTCGGCGGCGCGCCCGGCCAGAAGGGGCCGTTCCCGCCCGACATCGCGGGCTTCCTGGACAACTACCGCATGCCGGTCATCGCCTGAGCCGCCGAGGGGGAGCCGGCCATGGATGTCCACGCCGTCGTCACGGGCGACCGCCAGGTCGCGCTGCGCTTCGAGGAATTCCCCGACGCGCTCTACCAGGACCTCAAGGCCGAGATCGAGACGCTGACCGACGAGCTCTACGCGCTCGTCGTCGCCGCCACGCCGGCGCGCACGGGCCGCCTGCGGAGCGAGGAGCGGGCGCGGGTGTTCGCCGACCCGCAGCACATCAAGGGCCAGGTCACCGTCACCGGCGAGTTCGCCAAGGCCGGCGCGCTCGAATACGGCGCCCACCGGCCGACCCGGGTCCGCTCGCACCCGATGCGGCTCGACCACGCCTGGGGCCAGGCCTTCGCCGAGCCGGAGACGGTGATCGTCGAAGCCTTCACCCGCACGCCGAACATCGAGGCCTACGCCTTCGAGCGTGGCCCGCTCGACGAGATGCAGCCGCAGATCATCGCCGGCCTCGAGGCCGTCGTCGCCAAGGCCGCGGCGGAGGCCAACCGGTGAACGACGATCACGAGCCGGTGCTGGCGGCGCTGTTCGACACCCTGCAGGCCGTCGCCCCGTTCAAGACCGCGTCCCGCCGCACCCAGCACTGGAACCAGGTCGCCGAGCAGCCGGCGCTCTTCCTGCGCCACGTCGGCACGACCGACCAGTACAGCGGCGACCTCTCCATCACCACGCTCGAGTGCGAGGTCTGGATCTACAGCAAGGCCGGCCAGGACCCGGCCGCGACGCCCGACACCGACTTGAACGAGCTGGTGACCGCCGTCCGCCAGAGCTTCGCGCCCGACGACGACGTGCGCTTCACGCTCGGCGGCCTCGTCTTCTGGTGCCGGATCGAGGGCCGCAGCGACTACGCGCCCGGCGACCAGGGCGGCCAGGCCATCGCGCGCATCCCCGTGCGCATCACGCTGCCCTGAAGGAGCCCCGCATGTCCCCCGCCGACATCGTCAGCCACTGGCTGGTCGACCACTTCTCCAACGGCGAGCTGGCGCGTGACGCCGAGGCCTACCAGCAGCTGCTCGACGCCCAGGGCGACCTGGCGAAAGCGGCCGCCGCCGGCGCGGACGCGATCGACGAATGGTTCCGCACGCACATCGCCGTCACCGGACCGATCGCCCGCAACGTCTACGCCTTCAACGAGCTCGTCAGCGCCAAGGCCGACCTCGTCGCGCGCCTGCAGGCCGCGGCGGGCGATGCGCCGCCGGCGCCCGCCCCCGCGCCGCCGAAGAGGGCGAGCGCCGACCCTGCCCCTGAACCCGCGGCCGCCGCCGCCCCTGTCGAGGAATAACCCGCCATGGCCTCCGTCAACGGCACCCAGCTCTTCAGCGCCGGCCGCTTCTTCGGCGTCAACAACGTCTCCAACCCGACCCCGGCGCGCGCCTACGTGCCGCAGGACATGTCGATCGACTTCAAGCAGACCACCAAGGAGCTCTACGGCGAGAAGAAGTTCGCCGTGGCGGTCGCCGCCGGCGAGCTGTCGGTCACCGGCAAGGTGACCATGGGCGCCGCGCAGCCGCGTCTGCTGAACGACCTTCTGGTCAACGGCAGCGCCACCACGGGCTCCCAGATCCTCGAGCAGGACAAGGAGAGCGGGACCATCACCGCCGGCTCGGTCACGGTCGCCAACTCGGCGACCTGGACGACCGACCTCGGCGTGATGAAGAGCAGCGACGGCACGATCTTCACCCGGGTGGCCTCGGCGCCGGCCGCCGGCCAGTACTCGGTCGCCGCCGGCGTCTACACGTTCAACGTCGGCGACAACGGCACGGTCGTGCTGATCAGCTACCTCTACACCGCCAACACCGCCGGCACGGAGAAGGTGACCATGACCAACCAGGCGATGGGCCCGGCCGGCGCCTTCACCGCGGTCATGGTGTTCCTCTACGGGACGGCCCAGAACGTGCTGACGCTCAACAACGCGATCGCCACCGACCACGCGCTGGCCACCAAGCTCGGCGACTGGACCAAGCCCACGTTCGGCTTCATGGCCTCGACCGACGCGACCGACACGCTCGGCACGTTCGCGTTCGCTCAGGCGGCGTAGGGGCCTGAGCCGTGACAGCAGTGGAAAATGAGCGCCTCAGGCGCGGCCAGGAACGCCGCCTGATCTTCGAGAACGTCGCCAACGGCGTCCCCATCGAAAGGATCATGGCGGCGTTTCGCCGTTCCGAGGCCGAGGTCTGGCGCGAGGTCGAGTTCGTCGGCCGCAAGATCCGCGAGGCGCGGTTCCGCACCCGCATGCCGCCGATCGACCATCAGGGCATGAAGGCGATTCGGTTCAACCGCCTGGCGCTCCTGGAGACGCTGCGCCAGCTCAGCGACGACTATCTCTCGAGCGACCTGATCCTGCCCCGGATCGGCGTCGAGCTGCTCGACAGCGAGAACGCCGTGCGCGAGGCGGCGCTGAGCGTCCGGGCCAGGGTGACCGGGCCATGAGTGACGCCGACAGCTGGAGCCTTTCGCTGGGTGGCCGCTCCTTCGACGTGCCGCGGCTGCCGCTGGCGGTCACGGTGCTGGTCTATCCGATCTGCCAGCGGCTCACGAACGCCGGCCTGGTGGAGCGGCTGCGGAGCGACGAGGGCTTTGCGCTCACCCCCGAGGAGATCGGCGACCTGACGGAGCTCGCCTTCCAGGCCGCGCATGCCGCCGACCCGGAGCTCGACACCCAGGCCTTCCTGGCGCTGCCGATCACGCCGCCGGAGCTGTTCGCGGCCTTTTTCGTCATGCGCATCCAGTGCGGCGGCTGGCGCAAGGCCAGCAGCGACTCGGAGGGTGGGAACGAGCCGGGGGAAGCGCAGGGGGCGCAAGCGCCGCCCCCGACATCGACTTCAACCGCATCCTCGCCCGCCTGATCCGCTACTTCGGCCAGACCAAGGAGTACTGGCTCGCCAACGCGACGCTGCAGGACTGGACCGACATCTACGCCCGCGAGTTGCTGGAGGCGCCCCCGGCCGAGGCGTTCCTGGCGAGCTATTTCAACTACGAACCGCCGGTTACCTCGGACGAGCCGGGCGCTGAAGAAGTGTCGTTGCCGACCCTGGGTGAGCTGTGACCGCTAGGCCGGGGGTAGGTTGGCGGATTTCGAGTGCCGCTTTTGGGTGGCGCGGTAAACGTCGCCGTTGAGAACTGAGCAGAAGTAACCTGCCGGGCCGTCGGATGTCCGGTCGACGTTCACATCGTCGACGTCTCCATTCTTGAAGGTGACGTAGAAGCCTGCAAAACCATTGTAGCCGCCCATCCGGTTGCGAGCGTTCACCCAACCACAAACGAAGTTCTCGCCGGGGCGCCCCGTGTAGATCTTCTCGAATCTGGCGCTGTCGGGATCAACCAGCTGGTCCTTCACTGCATTCTCGGCCACTGCAATCCTGGGGTCGATCGC
>Ga0070741_10015016_pt1 | contig 13238 bp, 11 predicted proteins | sample Coa_R1_4_FD_66440 | JGI IMG/M metagenome (GOLD analysis project Ga0070741, IMG submission 66440) | Surface soil microbial communities from Centralia Pennsylvania, which are recovering from an underground coalmine fire - Coalmine... | ecosystem: Environmental > Terrestrial > Soil > Unclassified ... | reverse complement strand
CGTCACGGCACCGCGGTGCACGCGGACGGTCGCCGGTACGCCCGAGACCTTCAGGTAGTAGGTGTTCGGCAGCAGGGCGCCGTAGTACGCCGCTCGGAACACGGTCTGCGCTGCCGCCATCACCGCGACCGGCAGCGCCGCGGCGACGACGCAACGACGCCGGGCGGCAGGGTCGACCGAGATCGCGACGAACCCGAGGACGATCACGGCCAGGACCGCGAAGTCGTCGCGCGTGAGGACGCCCGCGCCCAACAGGACACCGAGCCAGACGGCGCTCCGAGCCGACGGCTCGTCGCGCAGGCGGAGCGCGAGGATCGCGGCGCCGGTGACGATCACCGCCTCCGCGCCGACCTCCATCCCGCGCAGCGTCCACGCCGTGAGCGGGTAGTAGAGCGCGACGACCCAGCACACGGCGACCGGGACTCTGCTGTGCGGAGCGGAGAGTCGGCGCGCGAGCACACCGCACAAGACGACCTCGGCGGCGAGCAGCACGGCGCCGATCGCCATGACGGGGAGCGAGGCGAGGCGGTCGGGGAGCGGGACGAGATGCGTGACCGCCATGAGGACGGTCCACAAGAAGTTCGTGTAGCCCTCGACCGGTGGCCGTCCGGCGTTCCAGACGAGCCCGTGACCGTGCGCGAGGTTCCGCGCGTAGCGCATGGAGATCATCGCGTCGTCGAACAGCGTGAACAGCACGCCGTCGCGTCCCGTTGCGACCGTGCGCGCGACGAACACGACCGAGAACACGAGTGACGCGACGACCGGCAGACGCGTCCACGCGCGCGAGACACGGCGTTGCGAGATCGGTACCGCCGCAACCGTCTCCGGCGGGCTCAGCGCGCCGACCACAGCGAGCCGAACGCTAGACCGAACGCGTGCGCGCCCCTCGGCTTCTCGCCGAAGATGTGAGGACTCTCATATTCGTTCGGAACGCGCGGTTCGACGGAGGGTCAACGGTGCCCGTCGAGCGCGCTGACGATGACGCTCGTCACCCGCCCGCGTGCCGATCAATCGTCGGGCGAGGTCACGAGGACGGGACACGGCGCGTTGCGGATCACGTGGTCCGACACCGAGCCGAGCAACGCGCGCTTGAGCCCACCCCGACCCCGCGACCCCATCACCAGCACACGGGCGGGGAGCTCAGCGGCGAGCGCGCAGAGCGCCGGACCCGGCGCGCCATTCACGACGCGGATCTTCGCGCCGTCGAGCGAGAGCCGGCCGACGGCGTGTTCGGCGATCTTCCGACCGATCGCCTCACGGTTGCGGTCGAGCTCGTGCAGCTCCTCGGGCGAGATGACACCGCCGGCGAAGCCCGTTCCCGTCACCAGTGTCGGATCGCTCGGCTCGATGACGGTGGCCACGAGCACGGGCGGCGCGGGCTGCAGCACCGCGAGACCCGCCGCGACGGCGCGTTCGGACACGTCGGATCCGTCGACGCACAGCATCGTGATCGCAGCGCTCATCGTGTATCCCTCTTCCGGGTGTTCCGGGTGCGGTGCACAGCAGCACGCCGATGATCGCGCCGATCGCCGCGGTCGTGCCTCGGTCGTAGTGTGTGAGCGTGACGTGCGCGGACGCGCGCGCGACCGAGTCAGCCTTCCGGCCCGGGCCGACACGGCGTCGTCGCGTCACCCTGAGGTCGAGGCTCGGACAGCTGGTGCGTCCGCCGACGTCGTTCGCCGGGCTGGTGGTCGGCGTGGTGTTCTTCTGGATCTCGCTCACGCCCTCGTTGCTCCCACGCTCCTCGCTGTTCCAGGGCGTGGTGAGCGGCGGGTCGGCGCTCGTCGGCTACGGCGTCGGCAGCTTCGTCGCGGCGGTGACGCGTCGCGTGCTCGTTCGACGGCGGACGCGCGAATGGCGGGAACCCCGTGCGCGTCTCGTGCCGTGGATCGTCGCGCTGGTCGCGCTCCTCGGGACCGTCGGGATGTTGTGGCAGGCGCAGCGGTGGCAGAACGAGCTTCGCTCGCTGATGGGCATGGAGCCGGCGTCGGCGTTCCTGGAGCTCGGCGTCGTCGTGCTCACGATCGTCGTGTTCGGGCTCGGGCTGATCATCGCTCGCGTCCTGCGCTCGTTCGGTCGCGTCGTGGTCCGCGTGATCGACCGGTTCGCACCGCGCGCGGTGTCGCTGCCGGTCGGGATCGTCGTCGCCGCGTTGATCGTCGCCGGCTTCGTGCAGGGCGTGCTGCTGCGCGGCGCCGTCGCGCTCGTCAACGAGACGTCGTCCGTCGCGAACCGCGGGACGAACGAGGGCAGCCACCGACCGACGTCGGCCGAACGGTCGGGCGGGCCGGATTCGCTCGTCACGTGGTCCTCGCTCGGGCGTGAAGGGCGGGCGTTCGTCGGTCAGGGTCCGTCGCTCGCGCAGCTCCGCGCGTTCGACGGCCCGGGGTGCTGCACGGAGCCCGTCCGGGTGTACGTCGGCCTCGAGTCCCCGGGATCGGTGCGCGATCACGCGCAGCTCGCGGTGCGCGAGATGGAACGGACGGGCGCGTTCGGACGCGCGGTCGTCGGGGTGTTCGTCGCGACGGGGAACGGCTGGATCAACCCCAAGGTCGCCGACGCGCTCGAGTACCTGTACGGCGGTGACACGGCGGAGGTCTCGCTCCAGTACTCGTACCTCCCCAGCGCGGTGTCGTTCCTCGTCGACCAGACGACGGCCGGTGACGCCGCGAAGGACCTCGTCGACGCGGTGCTCGCGCACGTCGACGGCATGCCGGCCCAGCAGCGCCCCCGCGTCCTCGTGTACGGCGAGAGCCTCGGCTCCTACGGCATCGAGCGCGCGTTCGGGAGCCTCGGCGCGCTCCGCGCGCACGTCGACGGCGCGCTGCTCGTCGGGCCCACGTTCGCCAACCCGCTCTGGAAGCGGCTCACCGCGGGACGGGATCCGGGTTCCCCGCAGTGGCTCCCGCGGGTGCCGGCCGACACCGGCGTCTCGTTCGCGCAGAAGCCGGCCGACCTCACGGGCGTCGCCGACGCGCCGGCGGCACGGCGCGTGGTGTACCTCCAGAACGCGTCGGATCCGGTGACGTGGTGGAACGTCGAGCTCGCGTACCGGAGGCCGGCGTGGACGCGCGCGCCGCGCGCGCCGGACCGGTCACCGGCCCTGCGCTGGTTCCCGTTCGTCACGTTCCTCCAGACCGCGGCGGACCTGGCCAACTCGCTCGGTGTGCCTGCCGGCCACGGCCACTACTTCGGCGCCAACGTCGTCGACGGTTGGGTTGCCGTCGCGAAGCCCACCGGATGGACGGATGCCGACACCGCGCGCCTGCGCACGCTCGTCGCACACGTCGACACCTCGCCGAGCTGACCGCGCCAACCTGCGCCGCGCGTTCGTCGCGGCGGTCGCCATCCTCGTCGCGTACAACGTCGTGCGCGCGTTCGGCGTGCTCGGTCGCTTCAAGGACGTTGCGGCCGTCGGTCTCGCGCTCACGATGCTCGCGCTCGCTCGCTACGCAGGCCTCGGCGCGTCGGGCCTGGGGCTCGCGCGTCCAGACCTGCGCCGTGGAGCTCGGTACGGCGCGATCGTGCTCGGTGCGACGACGGCCGTGCTCGTGGTCGCGGCGGCCATCCCCGCGACGTCCGGGTTCCTCGACGACGATCGGGCCAAGGTCTCGTTTCCGAGCCTCGTCTTCGCCGTGGCCGTGTTGACGCTCGTCGTGACCGTCATCCCCGAGGAGCTCGCGTTCCGCGGCGTCCTGCTCGGTGCCGGCACCGCGCTGTGGTCGGAAGGACCCGCGGCGCTCGTCTCGTCGGCGCTGTTCGGCCTGTGGCACATCTCGCCGACCCTCGGGACCATGTCCGAGAACCACGCGACCGCGAGCGCCGCGACGACCCCGGCCGGTGCCGCGCTCGTCGTGCTCGGGTCGGTGGTGGCGACGTTCGTGGCGGGCCTCGTCTTCTGCTGGCTGCGCCTCCGGTCGCGGAGCCTGCTCGCACCGGTCCTCGCGCATCTCGCGACGAACGGCGCCGCGTTGGTGGTCGCGTGGTTCGTCGTCCGCGGCTGAGCGCGCGACGCCTACCCCGCCGTCACAGGTCGCGCGTGCACACGCCCGCACGAGACGCGACTATCGAGCCATGACGGGTGAATGGCCCTCGGTCGACTACGAGGCATGGCGCGCGACGTGCGACACCCTCCACGCGCACACGCAGGTGCTCGGCAAGCTCGCCGTCGCGCTCGCGCCGCCCGAGCCGGAGCTGCAGCACGCCGCGCTCCGCATCACCGCGCGCGGATGGGCCACGCGCCCGCTCCCGGCGCCGGACGATTCCGGTGCGTTCACGGCCACGCTCGACCTGCACGCGCACGAGGCGGTGGTCGAGCACAGCGACGGGCGCGCCGCGCGGGTACCGCTGACCCCCGATCGACCCGTCCGTGACGTGACACGCGACGTCCTCGACGCCGTCCGGCGGCTGGCCGGCGACGTCCGCATCAACCCGACGCCGCAGGAGGTCCCGTGGACGGCGCCGCTCGACGAGGACGTCGAGCACGCGACCTACGACCCTCGTCAGGTCGAGTCGTACTTCGCCGCCGCGACGCGCGCGGCGCTCGTGCTCGCGGAGTTCCGCGCGCCGTACCGCGGACGCTCCACGTCCGTGAACGCGTGGTGGGGCTCGTTCGACCTCGCGGTGAGCCTGTTCTCGGGCCTGCCCGCCGAGCCGCCGTCGTCGGACTTCATCATGCGCAACGCGATGGACGCGCAGGAGGTCGCGGTCGGCTGGTGGCCCGGTGACGCGCGCTACGGCAAGGCGGCGTTCTACGCGTACGCACACCCGGCACCGGACGGGTTCAAGAACACACCGTTGTCACCGAATGCTGCACGCTGGGACGGCGACCTCGGCGAGTACGTCCTCGACTGGGACGACGTCCGCGCCGCACCCGATCCTCACGCTGTCGCCCTCGAGTTCGCGCAGGCCGCGTTCCGCCACGCGTGCCTCGTGTGCGGATGGGATCCCGACCTGAGCGCGAGCGCCGAGGGCCGGCCACCGCCCGTCGCGTAGCGCAACCCGACGCCTTTCTGCGTCGCTCGATGTCGGAGAGCGACGTTGAACGACGCACGAACGCCGGACGCTTCCCGCGTCGCGGTCTCAGACGACGCCGATGCCGGCGGCCTCGTTGCGCTTGCGCCATTCCTCGCGCGACATGCGGGTCGTGTCGACGTCCGTCGCACGCGCCCGCAGCGCGCCGACCGTCGCGCGCTCCTTCGGTGTGTGCGCGAACGGGTCCCAGCGGAAGAACTGCGAGGCGTTCGCCCACGTGATCTTGTGGATCTCGTCGTCGGTGCAGCCCGCGCGCGCGAGCTCGTTCGCGACGAACTCGGGCGACTCGGGCCACGTCGTGTCGGTGTGCGGGTAGTCGCACTCCCACGCGATCACGTCGAGCCCGATCTCGTCGCGCAGCTTGAGCCCCGACGGGTCCGTGATGAAGCACGCGAGGAAGTGCTCGCGGAACACGTCCGACGGGAGCTTGCCGTCGCCGAAGCTGTTCCCGATCCAGGCCTGGTTCTGGAAGTGGCGGTCGACGCGGTCGAGGTAGAACGGGATCCAGCCGATCCCGCCCTCGGACAGCGCGACGCGCAGGCCGGGGAACCGCCGGAGCGTCGGGCCGAAGAGCAGGTCCTGCGCGGTGAGCATCGTGAGCTGCGACGGGACGACGATCCAGTGGTCGACGGGCGCCTCGGGCGCGAGCTTGACGATGTCCCACGCGCCGCCGATGTGCAGGCACAGGACCATGTCGTGGTCGACGAGCGCCTGCAGCATCGGGTCCCAGTGGCCCGACAGGAAGCTCGGGTGGCCCTGCGCGTGCGGCGCCTCGAGGAAGCTGATGGCGCGGAAGCCCCGCTTCGCGATGCGGTCGATCTCCTTCACCGCGAGGTCGACGTCCCACATCGGGACGATCCCGAGCGGGATGAACCGGTCGGGATACGGGCCGCACCACTCCTCGATGTGCCAGTCGTTGTACGCCTGGAGCATCACGAGCGAGAGCTCCTTGTCGACGGCCTCGTTGAAGGTCCTCGCGTTGAAGCCGGCCATCGTGGGGAAGCACATCGACGCGAGGACGCCGTTGACGTCCATGTCGCGGACGCGCTGGTGCACGTCGAAGCATCCGGGGCGCAGCTCGGAGAACGCGCCCGGCTCGAAGCCCCATTCCTCGCGTGGCCAGCCGACGGTCGCGGCCATGCCGAACGGTGTCGAGGTCGCCTGGCCCTGGAACACCCACTGGTCGACCCCGGCGTCGTTCTTCACGACCTTGGGGACCTCGTCGCGCCACTTGGCCGGCACGTGACGCTCGTACATGTCGGGCGGCTCGATGACGTGGTCGTCGATGCTCACCAGGATCATGTCGTCGGTCCGCACGGAGGCTCCTCTCGTCACGCGCCGGTGCCGGTCATTGTCGTCCGCTGAAGTCCACCTGGCCGGTCGCGAGCGCCGCGCCGAACCCGCCGTCGATGTCCAGGTTGACACCGTTGACGTAGGCCGCGGCGGGCGAGCCGAGGAACGCCAGCACCGCCGCGACCTCCTCGGGCGCGACGGCGCGGCCGTTCATCTCGCGGATGTTCCAGTCCACGATCTTGTCACTCGTCGTCTTGCGGAAGTCCGGCAGCAGGGGCGTGTCGATCGGGCCCGGGCAGACGGTGTTCGTGCGCACGCCGCGCCGCATGGTCGGTCGCGAGGAGCGCAACGTGTAGACCTCGACGACCTCCTTCGAGAAGTTGTAGGGGCCCTGGCCCAGCGTCTCGCGGTTGGCGTCGAACCAGTCGAGCGCGGGCGACCAGCCCGTGTCGCGCACGTCGATGTCGAGGAGCTCGCCGATCTGCTGCACGCGCTTGCGCCAGAGGTTGCCGGCGAGGGACGCGGTGTTCACGATCGCGCCCCCGGGCGGCATGCGGTCGAGCAGCCCCTCCGACAGCGTCCGCAACGCGAGGTAGTTGACCGCCAGGACCGTGTGCGGTGGCTGCGTGTCGGCGACGCCGGCGTTGTTGAACAGCGCGTGGACCGGGCCGTCGACGCGCGCGATGGCGTCACGCACGGCCTGCTCGTCGGACAGGTCGACGGGGAGGAAGGTGTCGTGCGGCCCGCTCGGCTCGTCGCGATCGAGCACCGTGACGTGCCCGACGTCCAGGTCGGCCAGCACGTCGAGCAGCGCGGCGCCGACGCCGCGCGCGCCGCCGGTGACGACGACGCGCCGGTCGCGGTAGCCGAAGCGGGCGCTCACGACGCGACCGGCGTGAACTCGAGGTGCAGCTGCTCGAGGCCGCGCAGCATGTAGATCGGCGTGTACGCGTAGTGCCGGTCGCCAGGTGGACCGTGCTCCGCCTCCGAGACGCGGATGTCCGCCATGCGGTCGAGCAGGCGCTCGAGGCTCACACGGCCCTCGGCGCGCGCGAGCGGCGCGCCCGCGCAGGCGTGGATGCCGAACCCGAACCCGACGTGCTGACGGCCGTTCGGGCGGTCGAGACGCAGCTCGTCGGGCGCGTCGAACTGGCGCGGATCGCGGTTCGCGGCCCCGGTGAGCAGCATCAGCGTCGTTCCCGGCGCGATCTCGACGTCGCCGACCTTCGCCGCGCGGCGCGCGAGCCGGAACGTCGACTGGATCGGGCTCTCGAGGCGCACGACCTCCTCGACGAGGTTGGGGACGAGCTCGCGGTCGTCACGCAACCTCTGTTGCAGCTCGGGACGCTCGCCGATCCAGCGCATCGCGGTGCTCAGCATCCGTGCCGTCGTCTCCTGACCGGCGGCGAAGAGGTTCGCGGCGATCAGCATGACGTCGTGCACGTCGGGGAGCGTCCCGTCGGGGAACGTCGCCGTCGCGAGCTGCGTCATGACGTCGTGGCGCGGCGCCCGTCTGCGGTCCTCGATGTACTCGGTGAAGCGGTCGTACAGGAACCCGAGCGGCTTGTGCTGGATCGGCGAGTTGACGGGCCGCTGCTCGCCCTGCAGCTGCTCGCGAAACGTCGCGTGGTCCTCTTCCGGGACGCCGAGGAGGTCCGCGATGACGAGCAGGGTGAACGCGTTCGCGTAGTCGTGCACGAACTCGCACCGACCGGACGACAGGAACTCGTCGATATGGCGGTCGGCCAGCCGCCACATGAACTCCTCGTTCTCGCGCAGGCGCTTCGGCGTGATGAGGCGCATGAGCAGCCCGCGGTGCGCGGTGTGCCGCGGCGGGTCGAACGAGGGGAGCTGGTCGCTGAACGGGAGCGTGTCGCGGTACTGCTCGATGATCTCGCCGATGTCGTCCCCATCGAGCGGAACTGGGAAGCGCGCGAACGGGCCGCCCACGGTGTTGCAGCTCGAGAACGTCGCCGGATCGGTGAAGACCGAGATCGCCTCGTCGTACCCGGTCACCATGACGACGCCGCGGTGCGGCTCGCGCCACACCGGGCCGTGCGCGCGCACGTACTCGTAGTACGGGTACGGGTCCTGGTAGAGCTCGCGCGCCCGGAAGAAGTCGATGCCGTCGAAGTCGCGGCCGTCGAAGTCGCGGCCGTCGAAGTCGCGGCCGTCGAAGTCGCGGCCGTCGAGGTTCGTCGCCTCCGTCATGCCGGTGACACTACCGTTAGTAATCCCCGCCGCGCACGGGCGTTCCGGCGGCGTGGTTGCTCGCTCGATGGTACCGTCCGCTGACACGACTGTTATCTGACGGCCGCCGTCGCCGACGAGGGGAGCAGCGCATGTCGGCAGGTCCCGAGCTCGCCGCGAAGGTCGCCATCGTCACCGGCGGCGCCAGCGGCATCGGCCGCGGCATCGCCGAGCGCTTCGTCGAGGCCGGTGCGAGCGTCGTCATCGCGGACGTCGACCCCGACCGGGGCGACGCACTCGCCCAGCAGCTCGGCCCGGCCGCGTGCTTCCAGCGGACCGACGTCGCGAACCCCGACGACGTCCAGGCCGCGGTCGACGCCGCGGTCGACCGGTTCGGCGGGTTGCACGTGATGGTGAACAACGCGGGGATCGGCGGCTCGTTCACGCGCTTCCTCGACGACGACTTCGGCGACTTCGACCGCGTGATGGCCGTGAACGTCCTCGGCGTGATGGTCGGCAGCCAGCGCGCCGCGCGCCACATGGCTCGCAACGGCGGCGGCTCCATCGTCAACATCACCTCGATCGGTGGGATCAACGCCGGGACCGGTGTGATGGCGTACCGCGCGTCCAAGGCGGCCGTCATCCACGTGACGCGCTCCATCGCGGTCGAGCTCGCGCGCAAGAACGTGCGCGTCAACTGCGTCGCGCCGGCGCACATCCCGACGGGCATCAACGCCGATCTCGACCAGGCCGCGATCGTCCGCGCGATGCAACCGCTGCAGCGCGTCGGATCGCCGCGCGACGTCGCGAACGCGGTCCTGTACCTCGCGAGCGACGCCGCGGCCCAGGTGACGGGCGTCGTGCTGCCCGTCGACGGGGGGACGACCGCGGGGGCGCCACCCCGGCGGGTGAAGGACCTCATGGCGCCGGGCGCGGACGCCGCGCAACGCTGACACGACGAGACGGGAGCGACGGCACATGGCGCAGGCCGAAGGCATCTACTCGTGCGACGACCACCTCGACCTCTCCGCGGTCCCACCCGACCTGTGGCGGTCGCGGGTGCGCGGCGCGGACGCCGAGCGCGCGCCGCACGTCGTCGCGCGCGAGAAGGGGTCGTTCTGGATCTGCGAGGACCGCGTGATGGGTCGCAGCGGCATCCCGCCCGGCAACCGTGAGCTGCTGAAGCGCTTCAGCGCGATCGGCCGCGCCGGCATCGACGACGACGGGTACCGGGCCGGGACCCCGAAGCTGCGGCTCGAGGACATGGACCGCGACGGCGTCACCGCGTCGGTGATCTACGGGCCGTTGTCGCTCGGCTTCCCGATCGCCGAGCCCGCGCTGCAGGAGACGTGCTACGCGGCGTGGAACGACTGGGCCGTCGAGGAGTTCAACGCGGTCGACCCCGACCGGCTGTGCGTGCTCGCGTTCCTGCCCGGTCACTCGCCCGAGGCCGCCGCCGCGGAGCTCGAGCGGTGCGCGGCGATCGGCCACCGCGGCGCGATCGTCGGCGCGTTCGACGTCGACCTCGGTGACCCGGCCTGGGACCGCCTCTGGTCGGCCGCCGAGCAGACCGGCCTGCCCGTCAGCTTCCACATCAAGGGCGGCACGTCCTCGAACCTCAGCTACCAGGTCGGCAGGTGGCAGTCGGCTGCGTTCGCGAGCGTGCTGCCACTCCAGCTCGACGAGCCGCTGGCGATCATGGTCTTCGGCGGTGCGCTCGAACGTCACCCCGGGCTGAGGCTCGTGCTCGCGGAGTCGGGCGTCGGGTGGCTGCCGTGGTTCCTCGCCCGCCTCGACGGCGAGTGGCACGCGCTGAGCGACAAGCTCGACTACGCGCCGCAGCTCGCGCCGAGCGAGCTGTTCCGCCGGCAGGTGGTCGCGACGTTCGAGGAGGAGCCGCTCGCCGCGCAGCTCGTGCCGTTGCTCGGCGCCGACTCGTGCATGTGGGCGTCCGACTACCCGCACACCGACAGCACGTTCCCGAGCTCGCGCCAGGCGATCGAGGAGTCGCTGGGCGCGTTGCCCGAGGCCGATCGCCGCAAGATCACCGCGACGAACTGCGCGCGGCTGTACTTCCCGACGTGATCCGCGGGTTCGACCACGTGTCGCTCCCGATGCGCGACGCGGACGCGACGGTCGCGTTCTACCGCGCGCTCGGATGCGACGTCGACGAGCAGCGCAGCGTCGTCTCGGTGTACGTCGGCGAGCAGATGATCAACTTCCACCGGCCCGAGGTGTGGCCGCGTGCGGAGTTCACGCTGCGGGCGCCCGCCGCGACGCCGCCGTGTGGCGACCTGTGCTTCGTGTGGGACGGGTCGGCGGACGCGTTGCGCTCGACGCTCAACCGTGTCGGTGCCGCGATCGAGGAAGGTCCCGTCGCGCGTCGTGGTGGCCGTCGTGCGGACGCAACGAGCGTGTACGTACGCGATCCGGACGGCAACCTGCTCGAGTTCATGATCTACGAGGCGCCGTGAGACTGACGGCCGAAGAGCTGTTCGGCCCGCAGGGCACGCCGCGCGTCGTGGTGGTCGGCGCGGGCTTCGCCGGCGTCGCGACGGGCGTCAAGCTCAAACGTGCCGGCATCGAGACGTTCACGATCTACGAGTCGTCGCTCGGGATCGGCGGCACGTGGTGGGACAACACGTATCCCGGCGCCGAGGTCGACGTCGGGTCGCATCTCTACTGCTTCTCGTTCAAGCCGCACGACTGGACGCGCACACACGCGAAGCAGCCCGAGCTCCAGAAGTACCTGGAGGAGACGGTCGACGAGTTCGGTCTGCGGCCACACCTCCGGCTCGGTGTGACGGTCGAGTCGGCCGCGTGGGACGACGACCGCCACGTGTGGACGGTGCGTCTCGACGACGGCACGGTCGACGAGTGCCACGTGCTCGTCAGCGGTGTCGGCTTCCTCAACGTGCCGCGGTACCCGGACTGGCCCGGGCTGCACGACTTCGCGGGACCGAGGTTCCACACCGCGCGCTGGGAGCACCAGCACGACCTCTCGGGAAAGGTCGTCGCGGTCGTCGGCACGGGATCGTCGGCAACACAGATCGTGCCCGCGATCCAACCCATCGTGCAGAAGCTCTACGTCTTCCAGCGCGAGCCGGGATGGGTGCTCCCGAAGGGTGAGCGCGACTTCACCGACGAGCAGCGCGCGGAGCTGGCCACGTGGTGGCGGCGCGTCCGCGAGCGGTACCGGCTCAAGTGGCTGCTCGAACGGAACCTCTGGCGCGGCGAGATCTACCGGGTCGGCACGAAGCGCAACCGCGCTCGAGAGGAGGTGTGCCGGCGGTACATCGCGCGGCAGTTCGAGGACCGGCCCGACCTGCGGGACGCCGTGACGCCGAAGTACCCGTACCCGGGGAAGCGGCCCGTCCTTGCGAGCACCTTCTATCCCGCGTTGAAGAAGGAGAACGTCGAGCTCGTCCCGCGCGCGGTGTCGTCGGTGACGCGGACGGGGATCGTCGACGCCGACGGCGTCGAGCGCGCCGTCGACGTCCTCGTGATGGCGACGGGCTTCCAGCCCGCGAACTACCTGGCGCGCCTCCCCGTCGTCGGGCGCGACGGGCGGACGTTGCAGGAGCACTGGGCCGGCGAGCCTCGCGCGTACCTCGGCATCACGGTTCCCGGGTTCCCGAACTTCTTCATGCTCTACGGACCGGGCACCAACGGCGGCGAGATCGTGTCGATGCTGGAGGCGCAGGCGTCGTACGCCGTGCGCGTCGTGAAGCGGATGGTGCGTGAGCGCGTGACCGCGGTGGACGTGCGACCGCGCTTCGAGGCCGCGTGGTACCGCTGGCTCCAGTCGCGGATGGAGGGCACGTCGTGGGCGGTGACGAGCAACTACTTCAAGTCGCCGACCGGGAAGGTCGTGACCCAGTGGCCGTACGGCAACGCGCTCTACGTGGTGATGACGAAGCTGCTGGGCCGCGTCTCCGAGACGACGCGCCGTCGCGCCGCACCCCCCGGGACGACGACGTTTCATTGAAACGTGAGTACCGCGGAGCAACGGAAATCGCTCAATGAGACCGCGGGCGGCGCGCCACGGGGCGCGACGTCACGGTGAGCCGTACAGGCCCGGACCGTCGACGTGCGTCGCGTCGAGGAACGCCGACGCCGCGTCGTACGCACCGGCGACGAGCATGTCCGTCTTGCCGAAGTCGAGCGGCGACACGGACTGCGCGGCCGGACCCGGGAGGTAGACGACCGGGACGTGCACGGCGGCGAGCGGCGCTTCGAGGACTGCCTGCCGCCGCATGACGCACAGCACGGTGAAGAGGATCGTCTCCGCGAACGTCGCGGGCGGCGGCGGGACGTGGCCCGGGAAGCTGCAGTCGAGCACCACGAGCGTGCGCGCGCCGCGTGCGATCGCCTCCCGGAGCGGCACGTTGGCGACGATGCCGCCGTCGTAGAGGCGCCGTCCGTCACGGAAGATCGGCGGGTAGATCGCGGGGATCGCCGCGCTCGCGAGCAACGCCGGGAGCAGCAGGCCGTCGTCGAGCACGACCGGCTCGGTCGTGGCGACGTCCATCGCGGTCGCGGCGAACGGGAGCGCGAGGTCGCCGAACGTCGTCGTCGCGCCGAGGTGCTCGGCGATCACCTCAGCGAGCCCGCTGTTCGGGAACAGGTGGTCGCGTGTGCGTTCGAGCGTGATCGCCTCGCCGAGCCAACCGCCCGGGAAGACGCGCTCGCGCGTCATCGCCGACCAGACCGACGCGAGA
>Ga0070741_10015014_pt1 | contig 13239 bp, 12 predicted proteins | sample Coa_R1_4_FD_66440 | JGI IMG/M metagenome (GOLD analysis project Ga0070741, IMG submission 66440) | Surface soil microbial communities from Centralia Pennsylvania, which are recovering from an underground coalmine fire - Coalmine... | ecosystem: Environmental > Terrestrial > Soil > Unclassified ... | reverse complement strand
CGCTCTATCACCTCACGTCCGCCGAGATACCCAATTCACCGGCCTGGAAAGCCGCCGCCAATACCCCGTGGACCGAACGGATGCGGCCGCATTTCCGCAACCATCTGCGGGTCGTCAGCAAACGCTATCGACGCGGCGCCGCGTGAGCGCGGGTCGCCCGCCGCGCGCGCCCATCTTCAAATCTCAGTTCGCCAGTGGATCGGGCCGGAACTGGATATGCACGGCGCGCGGCATCGCGCCCTTGCCGCCTTCCTTGAGCCACGGCGTGCGATCGCCGTTGGTGCTCCACAAGCCGCGGCCTTTCCAGCCCGCATTGGGATCGTCGATTCGTCCGTCGAGGCCCTTGGCATAGAAGCTGAGCGGATAGGGAATCCGGATCATGATCATCTTGCCGTCCTTCAACGCCACGAAACCGTCATTGAGATTGGCGGTGGAGATCGGGACGTTCTCGCCGAGTCCGGCGGTGTTGTGCTGGTCGACCCAGGTGTAGTAGCTCGACTCGGCGCTGTTCTCGCCGAGACCGTCGAAGCCGGGGCCTGGATATTGATAGAAGGTCCAGCCCTCGGGGCAATGATTGCCGGTGGCGTTCGGCCCGTTGAGCGGCGCCTTGCATTTGCGGCGATCGAAACTGCCGAGCTGACCGCTCGATATCGACGCCCAGACCACGCCGTTGCTGTCGATGTCGCCGCCGCGGATTCCGTAGGCCGGCGCCGGAACATTGTATATTTCCGACAGTCCGGTCGCCGGATCGAATCGCAAGACGGCCGGCGTGCCACCGAAGATGCCGACCGTGTACCAGATCGAGCCGTCGACCGGCGAAGGCATCACGGCGTAAGGTCCCGAACCCGGGACGATCCGCTTGTCCTTAGACGGATCGAGCGGGGCGTTGGGCTCGACATAATCGTCGCGCTTGCCGTTGCCGTTGATGTCGAGCACGAAAGGCGACCAGCCTTGCGACTTCGCCGCATCGCCGGTTTCGTCGAACATCTTGGTGTTGACCCAACCGGCGACCGGCCCCGTACCACTGAGCCACAGCGTGTCATTGGCGTCGTAACCGAACTGCAGGTGATGGGTCGCAAAGCAGGTGTCGATGAAACTGTATTTCATCGTTTTGGGATCGAGCATTGCCACCTGTCGCGCCGATTTTTCCAGCGGGAACAGCTTTGCCGAGGGGTGATCGGAACCCTTTTTGCAGAACGCGGGATCGTCCAGGCTGCGCACCGTGGCCGATAGCCAGAGCCGGCCCTGCTTGTCGAACATCGAGTTATGGTTGTTGGCGCGCGTATCCCAGAGTTTCTCCTCGCCCCAATAGGCCGACGGCATCAGCGGCTTGATGCTGGCGGCGTGCCCCGGACCCAGCGATTCCGGCATCTCGGGATCCGCGACGGGCATCTTGAAGAACGAGACCTTGTTGGTCTTCGGATCGAGGATCGGCATGTTGTCGGTGGAATATTCCGGCGAGCCGTAAAGCGGCCCCCAGGCGTTGACCGTCGGATTGCGCCGGTCAGACGAAATCAGGTCGTGCAGATATTTGTCCGGCGTCGACCATTCCCATGACGTGATCACGATGTTGCGCTCCAGCCCTGCGGGCCGCGGCGGCTTGGTCTTCGGCAGCTCACCCTTGGCGATGCGATCGGTCCAGTCTCCGAGATATTTGAAGGGAACGCCGGAAAAATTCCCGGCAAGCTGGTTGGTCATCTGCTCGCCGGACTGGCCGGATTGAATCCGCCGCATCCAGGCATCCGCGCCGGAATCGAACTTGCCGAACGCGGCGGGAATCGTGCGGGTGGCTTCCTGGCCGAGCTGATGACAGCCGATGCAACCGATGTTCTTCATCTGCTTCAGCCAGTCGCTCTGGGTCAGCTTGTCGGGGATGTCGGTCTTGCCGCCGAAATCGCTCGCCGGCGGGATCTTCATCATCGAATACCAGTAGATCGCGGGATAATAGTGCGCCGCTGCCGCTTCGCTCGACGCCGGCACCGCGGTGTGATTGACGAGTTGGCCGGGCTTTGCGGTGAGCTTGGCCGAATCCACCAGACCATAGCCGCGCACCCACACGCTGTAGCTCGCCGCCGGCAGATCGGGCACGAGATAGCGGCCCTGTTCGTCAGTGACGACGATGCGCGCAAATTTGGTCGGGAGATCCGCTGTTTCGGCGATCACCCAAACTCCGGCTTCAGGACCTGCCGGGCCGGTCACGACGCCGCCGATATCGCTGGCGCCGATCTTCACGAACTGCTGCGCGTGAATTTTGGAGGGAGTTAAGCCTGCCAACATCAACAAGCCGGCAAACATCGTCAACCGTGCAAGCGCATTGGTCACGCACATGGGCTGCCTCCCAATCATGAACCGGCTCTTGGGCCGTTTGTCGGGACAGTCTAGCAAAAGGACCGGCCGCCTCCAATCTGACAAGTCCTCACGATCGCCCGCTGATAACGCTGAGCAGATATGCCGACGCACTTCGCCAGGTCGGCTTCTGGACCTGATGTGGCGTAACATGGCCGATGGTTGAACTGCGGGGACCCACTCATGATCACGACGGACAGTTTCCGGCTCGACGGCAAGGTTGCCGTCGTCACCGGCTCTGGGCGCAACATCGGGCAGTCGATCGCGGAGAGTTTTGCGGCCCTTGGCGCCAAGGTCGTGGTCAATGGCCACTCCGATGACGCGGCCATGGCGTCGGTCGTCGACGGCATCCGTGGCCGCGGCGGAGAAGCCATTGCGGTCAAGGCGGACGTCTCACGCGATGAAGACGTCGGTCGGCTCATCGACGGCACGGTCGCGGCGTTCGGCGGCATCGACATCCTGGTATCGAATGTCGGCATCAGGCGATATCGCCCGTTCCTCGAGATCACGCCCGAGGAATGGGACGACGTCGTCAGGACAAATCTGTCGGCCGCATTCTATTTGAGCCGCCGCGCCATTCCGTTCATGCAGAAAAACAAATGGGGCCGCATCATCGTCGTCTCCGGCTTCGACGGCTTTTGGGGACATGTCACGCATCGCGCGCCGAATGTCGCGGCCAAGGCCGGGCTGCACGGATTGGCCAAGGCGATCGCGCGGGAATTCGGCGCGGACGGCATCACCGCCAACACGGTAGCGCCGGGCGCCATCGATACGGTGCGCGACTGGTCGCAATATGTGCATCAGTCGCGCGACAAGATCCTGACCGAAATCCCGCTGGGCAGGTTTGGCCACGTCGACGAGCTCGCCGCGGCCTGCGTGCTGCTTGCCGGCAACGCCGGGGCCTTCATCTCGGGCCAGGTGATTCACGTCAATGGCGGGCACTACATGATCTGAGCGCCCGCCGGAGCGTGCGGCTGGAGCGCGATGAGATTAAGACGAACCGTCATCGCGCTCTGGATCCTTGTTTGCGCATGATCTTTTCGGAAAACCGCTTCACACTTTTCCGGATCATGCGCTAGAGATTGGTCTGCCCGGCCGTCAGCGGGTACACCGACATCTCGGTGCGGGCGTCCGCCACCGAGAACCAGCGATGCTGCTTGTTGCGGAAGACCCGCCAGTTGTCGCACACGCGCTTGAACTGCTCGCTCTTCGCAGCCTCCTCGTCGAGAACCTGCTCCAGCGCGGCGCGCAGCGCCTTGAGGGTGTCGGGACTGAGCACGACCAGCTGCGCGCCTGCCGCAACGAGGCGCGTGAGCGCCTCGGGATTGCGAGCGTCGTAACTCGCGAGCATTTCCATCAGCGCATAGGAACAGCCTGCCCGCAGCATCGCCTGATAACCCGCCGGGAGCTCCGCCCATTTCGCCTTGCTGACATAGAGGCTGGAGTTGGCCTCCATCTCCAGCACACCCGGCAGGTGCATGTATTTCGCCACCTTGACGAAGCCGAGCTTCTCGTCGTCATAGGGACCGACCCACTCGGCGGCGTCAATCGTGCCTTTCTCGAGCGCCGGATAGATGTCGCCGGCCGCGATCTGCTGCGGCACCACGCCGAGCTTCGACAACACCTTGCCGCCGAAGCCCGCGACCCGCATCTTGATGCCGTTGAAATCGGCCGGCGATTTCATTTCCTTGCGGAACCAGCCAAAAGTCTGCCCGCCGGTATTGCCGCAGGGAATGCTGACCACGCCCATGTCGCTGTAGACCTCGTCCATCAGCTTCTTGCCGTCGCCGAAGAGGTACCACGCGTTCTGCATGCGCGGCGTCATCCCGAAGGGCAGCGAGCCGTCGAAGATCAGCGCGGTGTTCTTGCCGATGTAGTAGCCGCCATAGGAATGGCCGCACTCGACCGTGCCGTTCGAGACGGCGTCCAGCACCTGCAAGCCCGGCACGATCTCTCCCGCCGCAAACGGCTCGATGGTGAACTTGCCGTCGCTCATCTCGTTCACGAATTTGGCGATCGTCGGGCTGGCGCCCCACAGGCCGTCGAGACTTTTCGGAAAGCTCGAGGCGAGCCGCCATTTGATCGCGCCTTGCGCGATCGCGGGCGAGGCAACGGCAACGGCGCCGCTCGTGGCGGCAAGGCGCGCAAAATTCCGGCGTGAAATCGTCATGCAGTCCTCCCTGATGCTGCGTTGCGGCTTCGCGGGTTCTTGCGATGGACTGAAGCCGGCGGCTTTTTTCCCGGCAGCACCATAGCAAAGCGCACGCGCCGGAGAAGCGCTGAAAAGCAGCTGGCGAGGCCGTTGCTATTCCTCCGGTTGCGCGGGCGGGCGCCGTTATGACAAATGGTCCTGCTCGTCCCAGGTCAGGGACCGCAGCCGGTCGAGGTCGATCTTCCTGCCGTCCATATCGCAGATCGACAGCTCTTCTTTGGCATCCTCGAGCATCTGGTCGAACATCGCCAGCGCCTGCCGCAGGGTTGCGACCACGAAGGTAATCGATCCCGATTTGACCTGATACGACATGGCCGAACGGTACGGCCCGCCGGGAACTTGTGGCAATGAGTAAGTTGAGCCGTTTTTCGGATTTGTTTCGCATCCTGATACATTGATCCGAGGCGATGCAAGGTCCGGGCGCCGGAACAATGTCGCCGGTCAGGACGTTCCGAACGAGGGAGACCGGTCAGATTGAACAAGACACCCTCGAAGCTCGCCGCCGTCAGCGACGCACGCAGGCTGCAGCTGCTCGTCGACGCGATCATCGACTACGCCATCTTCCTGATGGATACCGATGGCCTCATCGTCAGCTGGAACTCGGGAGCCGCGCGGCTGAAGGGTTACACTGCTGAAGAGATCACCGGTCGATCTTTCGCCACTTTTTACACGCCCGAGGATCGCGCCAGCGGGCTGCCGCAAAAGGCCCTTGCGACGGCACGCGACACCGGACGCTTCAGCGCGGAGGGCTGGCGCGTGCGCAAGGACGGCAGCCGTTTCTGGGCGCTCGTGGTGATCGACGCCGTCCGCGACGAAAGCGGCGAACTGATCGGCTTTGCCAAGATCACGCGCGACATCACCGAGCGGCAGGCCGCGCACGAAAGCCTCCTGCAGAGCGAGCGTCGCTACCGCCAGATGATCGAAGCCGTGATCGACTATGCGATCTTTCAGCTCGACCCAACCGGGCACGTTGCGACGTGGAATCCCGGAGCGCAGCACATCAAGGGTTACGCGCCGGAGGATATCATCGGCAAACACTTCAGCACTTTTTACACCGAGGAAGATCGGGCCGCGGGCGTGCCGATGCGCGCGCTGGCCGAGGCTGCGGCAAACGGCCGTTTCGAGGCCGAAGGCTGGCGGGTGCGCAAGGACGGCACCAAATTCTGGGCATCCGTCGTGATCGATCGCATCGAGGATGACGACGGCAGCCTGATCGGGTTTGCCAAGGTGACGCGCGACATCTCCGAGAAGAAGGCGGCGCAAGATCGGCTGAGGGAAGTGCAGGATCAACTCGCGGCCTCGCAGAAGCTTGAAGCCGTGGGACAACTCAGCGGCGGCATCGCGCACGACTTCAACAATCTGCTGATGATCGTGATCGGCAACCTCGAGACGGCCGAACGCCATGTGCGGCAACTGGCCGGCAACGCCAATCTTGCCCGCGCCCTGTCGCATGCCAAGCGCGGCGCCCAGCGCGCTGCTGCGTTGACAAGCCGGCTGCTCGCCTTTTCGCGCCGCCAGCCGCTCAACCCGAAGCCGCTCAATCTCAACAATTTCGTCAACAACCTGCAGGAATTCCTGCAGCGCACGCTGGGCGAGCGGATCGAAGTGCAGACCGTCGGCAGCGCCGGCTTGTGGACGGTCGAGGTCGACGCCAATCACCTGGAATCCTCGATCCTCAACCTGGCTATCAATGCGCGCGACGCCATGCCGGAGGGCGGCAAGCTCACGGTCGAAGCGGTGAACGTCTCCTCCGATGAGGAGTATTTCCGCTACAATCCGGAACTGCCGCCCGGCCAGTACGCCGTGATCTGCGTGAGCGACACTGGCACCGGCATGAGCACGGAAACGCTGAACCACGCCTTCGAGCCGTTCTTCACAACCAAGGAGCCGGGGCAAGGAACAGGCCTCGGCCTGAGCCAGGTCTATGGCTTCGTGAAACAGTCGGGCGGCCATATCAAGATCTACAGCGAGGTCGGACAGGGCACCACCATCAAGATCTATCTGCCGCGCCATCATGGGAGCGCCATCGCCGAGGAGGAGCAGGCGGAGACGGCGGCCGCGGAAGGCGACGCGGCCGAGACGATCCTGGTCGTCGAAGACGACACCGATCTGAGGACCTACGTCACCGACGTGCTTCGCGACCTCAACTATCGCGTTCTCGCCGCATCCAGCGCGCAAGGCGCGCTGACCCTGCTGATCCAGGATCAGCCGAAAATCCACCTGTTGCTGACCGACGTGGTGATGCCGGGCATCAACGGGCGCGAGTTGGGGAAACGTGCGGTGCAGATGCGGCCCGGTCTGAAGATTCTGTACATGACCGGCTATTCCCGCAACGCGGTCGTGCACCAGGGGCGGCTGGATGAGGGCGTCGATCTGCTTGAGAAACCCGTGTCGCAGGCGAGACTCGCGATGAAGGTCCGGGAGATCCTGGATCGTTCTTGACCTGGGTGGGGCACTTAACCCCCGGCGGTACCGGAACCAAAGGGCGCTTTGGCGATTGAATACGGCGCTGGCCTGCGATCCTTTCGATCAACTCATATTATGGGCATGGGGGTAACGTCAGAAAAGACCGGGTTTTTGACAGGGGGCGGCTTCATGGGCGCCCTGATGAGGGAGCGCGACTGGTCGCGGTCCCCCCTCGGCAATCCCGAACATTGGACATCCAGCCTGAAGACGACGGTCGGCCTGCTCTTGCGGGCGGAAGCCCAGATCGTGCTGTTCTGGGGCGACGACTTCGTCGCGCTCTACAACGACGCCTACGCACCCACCATTGGTGACAAGCATCCGCGGGCGCTCGGCCGCCCGGCCAGCGAGAACTGGACCGAGCTGTGGGACGATCTGGAGCCGTTGCTGAAAGGCGTCCGCGACACCGGCAAGACGTTCTCGGGCAAGGACCGGCCGTTCTACATCGAGCGCCAAGGCTTTGGCGAAACCGTCTATTTCGACATTTCCTATTCGGCGGTCCCCGAGGCGGATGGAAGCGTCGGCGGCGTGCTCTGCATCGTCTCGGAGACGACCGAACGCGTGCGGGCTTCGGCGGCGCTGCGGGAGAGTGAATCGCGCTTGCGCGAGTTGAACGAGCATCTGGAGCAGCGCATCGGCGCGCGCACGCGCGAGCTGGAGCAGGCGCATAACGCGCTGCGGCAGGCGCAGAAGATGGAGGCGGTCGGCCAGTTGACCGGCGGCATCGCGCACGACTTCAACAATCTGCTGCAGGGCATCACGGGCAATCTCGATCTGATCCGGCGCAGGCCGGACGATCTGGATCGCGTCGGCCGCTGGGCGGAAGCCGGGCTGAAGGCCGCCGAGCGCGGCGCGCGTCTGGCGGGCCAGCTTCTCGCGTTCTCCCGAACCCAGAAGCTGAAGATCTCGTCGATCGACATCACCAGCGCAGTGTCGGGCTTTGCGGATATGCTTCACCGCAGTATCGGTCCGGCGGTCCGCGTCCACATGGATTTGAACACGGACGGCGTCTGCGTCCAGGGCGACCAGGTCCAGCTCGAGATGGCCGTGCTCAATCTGGCGCTGAACGCGCGCGACGCCATGCCCGAGGGCGGCGATCTCGTGATCGCGACGAAAACTTGTCACTTCCGGGACGACTCCCAGCTGCCGGATGGCGACTATGTCGAACTCTCGGTCACCGATTCCGGCGAAGGCATGGGTGCGGATGTGGTCGAGCGCGCGTTCGAGCCGTTCTTCACGACCAAGGAGGTCGGCAAGGGCACGGGTCTCGGCCTCAGCCAGGTCTACGGCACGCTGCGCCAGTCGGGCGGCGCTGCCAGAATCGAGAGCACGCCGGGCCACGGTACCATCGTGCGGCTTTACTTGCGCCGGACGGACGCCTTGCCGCGCAAACTCGATGAGCAGGAGGCGGTCGACGGGGTTCACCCACGGGCCGCGACCATTCTCGTCGTCGACGACGACCCCGATGTCCGCGCCTTCCTGACGGAGTCGCTCGACAGTCTGGGATACGCCGCGGTGACTGTCGAGGGCGGCGCCGCGGCGCTGAAAGCGCTCGAGCAGACTTCGCCGGATGTGATGATTGTCGACTTCGCGATGCCCGAAATGAACGGCGCGGAAGTGGCGAAGAGGATCAGGCAGCTGCGGCCCGACCTGCCGATCATCTTCGCCAGCGGCTATTCCGAGACGGCGGCGATACGCTCGGTGACGAGCGACCGCTCGCGCGTGCTGCACAAGCCGTTCAAGGTGCATGAGCTGCAGGCGGCGCTGCGCGAGCTGCTGGCGGCGGCGCGCGGGAAATAATCCGCTCTTCGTCCTTGCCACTTTTTCCCGATTTCGGGAACCAAATCGTGCCCTTCGCGATTGTATGCCACGACGAAGTCCGGAGTGCTGAGATGGGCGTTAATGATCAATTCGCATGCGCGTCGCTGGTGGCGGCATTCGCGCTCGCGCTTTTCATCACAGCCAACCTGTTCGTGGAATCCAGATCTTCCAAGAGCACGGTCCTGATGCCGGCCGCCCAGCAAACGCGCATCATCCCGCTATAAGACCGGCACAAAGCCTGATTTGCTAAATTTGCACAAATTGAGACGACGACGCCAACTGCGTTTGACCGACCCGGCGAGCGACGCGTTCTGACCCGCGCTGCCGCGCAAAAAATTCGGCTCCGGCGCGCTCGGGGAACCGCGCCGGAGCCTTTGGGGAAGTGATCGTGTCTTAAGCGCGGAATCAACCGTGACGGCGACGATCGGTTCCTGCCTCCTTGCACATTTTTCCCGGAAAATCGGGAACGGCAACGACGCCGGAATTGTTGGCAGGCGGGCAATGTCCCGACATCAAGGAGAATGACATGAGACTGAGCAAGCTTGTCGCCGGTAGCATCCTCGGAGCTGGGTTCTTCGCAGCCTCAGCGATGAGCGCCTCCGCCGCCATCGTGTGTTCCGGCAATGTGTGCTGGCACACCCATGAGACCTACACCTACCCGCCGGAATCCAAAGTCATCGTCCACGAGGACAATTGGAAATGGGGCCCGGAAGAGAAGTTTACTTTCCGTGAGCATGAGGGCCGCGGCTACTGGCGCGACGACAAGTGGACGAACTGGTAACTGTCCAACGTCCGACTGCTGTGAGGCCGCCGATGGGCGGTCTCACTTTATTTAAGCTTGTTTCCACATCGTTTGCGTCCGACAGGAACCATTGCCACTTCTTCCCGTTGTCGGCGGCTGGTGCCGATATGCGGCGCGGCCCTTTGGTTGCGGTGAAATAGATGCCTGTCGTTCGCTATTTTGTCTATGTGGGCGGGATACTGCTCGGTTTGCTGTTCCTCGCCGATTGGTATTTCCCGACATCGACCGCCACGACCATGACTTCCCACAACGACGTCGACCGTTCCATCATCCGTATCCACTCGCGCCACAAATGGCCCGCCGCCATCCGGATGGACACAAGCGCGCCGATGCCCGCCCCAGATCCAGTGATCGCCGAGGCCACCGCGCCTGCTGCGCCAATCGAGCGCGTGAGGCAGGCTTACGCCTTCGAACCGCCGCCGCAAAAGGCGCCGGAAAAGCCGCGCCGCCGCACCAAACCCTTGCGGCCGCTGTCGCGCGAACAGAGCCAGCATTTCGCCAATTATCAACCGCCGGATTCGCGCGGCTGGCCGCCCGCCGGCTGGTAACAGGAGAGATTGCCGAGGAGCGCATTCGTCGCTTCCATTGCCCCGACGAATGCGCCTCGCCTTCGGCGATGGGGGAACTGGCCGCGTGTCGCACGCGGTCAGTTCAATTCCCTCCGCTTATATTTTGCGCATGATCTTTTCGGAAACCCGCTGCACAATTTCCGGATCATGCGCTCTAACCCAACCCCATCTCGACCGCGATGCGGACGAGGTCGGAATGGTTCTTGGCGCCGAGCTTCTGCTTGAGCAGCGAGGTGGTGTTGGCCACCGTCTTGTAGGAAATTTCGAGCGCGGAGGCGACCTCGACGATCTTGTCGCCGCGGCCGAGCAAGCGCAGGATCTCCAGCTCGCGGCCACTCATCTGGGTCGCCGGATTGGCCTTGATCGCGGCGCCTTCGAACGCGACGGCTTCCGCCAGATGCGGCGAGATGAATTTCTCGCCCGCCGCCACCTTGCGCACGGCCTTGACGAACAGGCGCGGATCGTCGCCCTTCGAGATGTAGCCCTGCGCGCCCATCTCGACCGCGCGAACCACGAAGGCGGGATCGTCGTTCATGCTGAACATGATGATCTTCGCGTCAGGATCGTCCTTGCGGATCCTGCGCATCAGCTCGAAGCCGGAGACGTCGGGCAGCTTGATGTCGATGACGGTCACGTCGGGCCGCTTCTGCGTGAAGGCGCGATGCCCGGTCCTGGCGTCCGCGGCTTCCTCGATCTTCACCGACTTGTCGGAGGCGAACAGCGACCGGCAGCCCGACACGACCACCGGATGGTCATCGACAATCAACAGTCGCGTCGATTTGGGCATATCCTGCACGACGTCCCTCACCTTTGGAATAGATATGACTTGCGAAGCAATTTAGAAGAGAAATCCGTCGCAACGAAGTGGAACCGTAGGGATGTGGACGAAACTTTCGTTACGGGAACGACTGCTGCTGCCGATGGCCGCGATGATCGTCGGCGCGCTGCTGTTGGGCGGTCTCGCCCTGCAAACCGCCTCCCCGGACCAGTTCGAATACGAGAACGCGCAAGGCGTGCGATCCGCACAGCGCGTGGCCGAAGCCCTGAATGCCGCGCTGACGACTGTCGGCAATCCTCAACAGGCGCTCGACGCTTTCGCGGAAGCCCTGGGAACTTCCGAGACCATCGAATTCGTGCGCTCCGGCACCGCACCGGACCGCGCAGTCCTGCGCGTGCATGACGGCAACGTTCCCGCCTGGTTCATCGCCCTTTTGAAGATTCCCCAGCTTGGCGCCGCCTATCCCGTCAGGATCGGAACCGTCCATGCCGGCGACATCGTCTTCAACCCCGATCTGTCGGCCGACATTTTCGAGAAATGGGTCGGCTTCCTCGCGATCGTCTCGTCCGGCTCGGTGCTGATGTTGCTGGCCGGGCTCAGCGCCTGGTTCACCACCGGAACCGCGCTTCGCCCGCTGGCGCAGCTCGGCGCCGGGCTGACGCGCATGCGCAACGGCGATTACGACACCGCCATCCCGATGGCCGGTCCTCCCGAAATCCGCAAGAGCTGCGGCGAAGCCAACCAGCTGGCCGCAACGCTCAAGCGGCTGAGCCGCGACAATCGCGAGCTGTTGCGCAAGCTGGTGTCGGTGCAGGACGACGAGCGCCGCGAGCTTGCGCGCGAGCTGCATGACGAGATGGGCCCCCTGCTGTTCGCGATCCGCGCCAATGCCACCGCGCTATCCGAGACCGCATCCGGCGGCGCGGGCGAGCCCGGATCGCCGGCGGAGAGCATTCTCGGCGCGGCCGAGGCCCTGCAGCACGCCAATCGCCGCATCCTGGAAGGATTGAGCCCGCTCTACGTCGCCGAGCTTGGACTCGATGAAAGCATCCGGACCCTGCTGCGCAGCGCGCAGGCGCAGGCGCCCAACGTCGCTCTGACGTCGACGATCGATTCGCGTCTCAACGAGCTCGATGGCCTGCTGTCGCAGACCACTTATCGCGTCATCCAGGAAGGCGTCACCAATGTGCTGCGGCACGCCTGGGCGACGGCGATAGACGTCGCGGCGAGGATCGACGACGACCAGGTCGCCATCGAGATATCAGATGATGGCGTCGGCCTGCCGCAAAGAGCCAACTTCGGCCGCGGGCTGACCGGCATGCACGAGCGGGTGCGAGCGCTGAACGGAAGCCTCTCACTGTCGCGCGAGCAGGGGCGAACCGTCGTCCGCTGTCGGCTTCCTCTCGAACAAGCGGCGGAAGCGTGAGATTACCCATCTCGCGAAGGTTCGCAGCGCATGTGCGATATCTTGCCATATGCGTCGAAGCCGAAAACGATGCGCACGGGCTTGCTCTCGAAGTTCAAATAGTCGAGCGCCACGCCGTCGCCATGAGGCGTGATCTCCTCGAGGGTGAACGCATCCGCCGCCGCGCCTGACAGTTTCGGCCGCCAATAGGCCGCGAGCGCGGAACGTCCGCTGATGCCTGTACGTTCGCACGCGCAATCGAGGCTGGCATTCTCGGCATAGAAATCGAGAAGCGTATCCAGGTTCTTGCTGCGGCAAGCGTCCAGCCAATCCACCACCGCAGCCATTTTGTCGAAATCGTCCACCACCACCACCGCCCTCAAATATCCTCATCCATCATCGGCGCCTGCTAGACCGGCACCGCTGAACAAGGACTGAATGGCGCGTTGGAGGGGCTTCACCGACGTGTCGATATCGTAATGATTGGATGAACGAGATCCGAGAATCCTCGACATACATCCCGCATTGACTTCTACGGAGAATCGGGAAAACGTGGCAACCGTTCGCTGCGGCCTTGGCACAACGAGACCCGTGGCGAGACTAGCCCGCTCCAGGCCAGCCCCGGGAGCGGGCTGTTTCTTTTGCGCGAGGGAAGCCGAGGACCGCGACAGTCGGCTCTGGTGACGCGTGGATCAAGCTAATGTCGATGATCGAAGCAAGTCTTCACTTCACCGCTTCGCAGAGGTACGTACGCATTCAGAACCCGACGATACCGCTGACGACCGCGAAGCCCAGGCCGGCCATCACGGGGACAGCGGCGAGCGTGCTCAAGGTGAGCACCCA
>Ga0070741_10015013_pt1 | contig 13242 bp, 14 predicted proteins | sample Coa_R1_4_FD_66440 | JGI IMG/M metagenome (GOLD analysis project Ga0070741, IMG submission 66440) | Surface soil microbial communities from Centralia Pennsylvania, which are recovering from an underground coalmine fire - Coalmine... | ecosystem: Environmental > Terrestrial > Soil > Unclassified ... | reverse complement strand
GATCTGTTCGATCACCTCCAGCGGGTTGGAGATGCCACCGGACCAGAACGAGTCCCAGATGCGGTCTATCTGGCTCTTGATATCTCCAGTGATCATTTGCGCGTACCTACAGCCCAGCTGAGCAGTCCACGGCGGAGCCGAAGAGAATCGGTATCGTTAACTAACCAGAGAGTGCGCTGCTTCATCGGGCCTCGAATCTTGTTCGCGAGCGCCAACGCCTCGGCGTCGCCCCATGGACACATTTTCAAGGAGTCACTCGGGGCGACGGGTCTGAATCGAAGCTGATCTCCGGCTTCGTCTAGCCAGTTGAGAATGACAGCCCAACCGTAGAACCCGGCGTCCGTTCCTTTGCCTTTGGTGAAGAACAGGACAAGCAAGTCCCCAGGAACTGGTTTTTTCCCTTGGCCCGATATCTGGCCAACGGGCCAGGCCCAGCGCTCACCCTCCCAGATATCCAGCCGGTACTGCGAAGGACTCCAGACGTTCGGACTCATTTGATAGAACCATGTACTCACGGCTTCCTCCCCCGGGACGATGCAGCGAGGAGTCAATTTTGCCTTGATGCCGGCGCGGAGGGCGCCGAACGTGCGAGCCGTGCGTCCCTTAAGCCTTTACGCGGCCGAGGAGCAGGAACTCGAGCAGCGCCTTCTGGGTGTGGAGGCGGTTCTCGGCCTCGTCCCAGACCACGCTCTGCGGCCCGTCGATCACCTCGGCGGTCACTTCCTCGCCGCGGTGCGCGGGCAGGCAGTGCATGAAGAGCGCGTCCTTCTTCGCCGCACGCATCATCTCCGCGTCGACCTGCCAGTCCTGGAAGTCGCGCTTGCGCTCCTCGTTCTCGGCCTCGAAGCCCATGGAGGTCCAGACGTCGGTGGTGACGAGGTCGGCGCCCTTCGCCGCGGCCATCGGGTCGGCGAAGACCTCGCAGTGGCGGTTCTTCCTTTCGGGCTCGATCTCGTAGCCCGGCGGCGTGGAGACGTTGATCTTGAAGTCGAACACCTCGGCGGCCTGCAGCCAGGTGTTGCAGACGTTGTTCGAGTCGCCGATCCAGGCCACGGTCCTGCCCCGGATCGCGCCGCGGTGGTCGAGGTAGGTGTAGACGTCGCCCATGATCTGGCAGGGGTGGTACTCGTTCGTGAGCCCGTTGATCACGGGCACGCGCGAGTGGCGCGCGAAGCGCTCGACGATGTCCTGCTCGAAGGTGCGGATCATCACCACGTCGCACATGCGCGAGACCACCTCGGCGGCGTCCTCGACCGGCTCGCCGCGGCCGAGCTGCGAGTCGCGCGTGTTGAGGAAGACCGCGGCGCCGCCGAGCTGGTGGATGCCCGCCTCGAAGGAGAGCCGCGTGCGCGTCGACTGCTTCTCGAAGATCATCGCGAGCGTGCGGTCCTCGAGCGGCCAGTAGCGCTCGTAGCCCTTGAACTTCGCCTTGATCCATTTCGTGCGCGCGAAGACGTGCTCGTACTCCTCGCGAGTCAGGTCCTTGAACTGCAGGAAATGGCGCACCGCCGGCATGGGGCGCCCTAGTGAGCCGCGGCCCGCGTCTGGGCAGCCGCGCCGGCGAAGGCGCGCACGAGCGGGACGAGCCGCTCCACGACCTGGCGGCCTTCGGCCTCGCTCATGACGAGCGGCGGCAGCAGCCGGATGACGTTGTCGACGGTGACGTTCAGCACCAGCCCGGCGTCGAGCGCCTGCTTCACGAGCTCGCCGCAGGGCCGCTTCAGCTCGACGCCGATCATGAGGCCGCGGCCGCGGATGTCGTTCGCCAGAGCGCCGATCTGGCTTGCAAGCGAAGCGAGGATCAGCTCGCCGACGCGCGCCGCATTGTCGAGGAGCGCCTCTTCCTTCACCGTGTCGATCGTGGTCACGACCGCCGTCATGGCGAGCGGGTTGCCGCCGAAGGTCGAGCCGTGGTTGCCGGGCTTGAAGACGCCCTTGGCGCGGCCGCCGACCACGCAGGCGCCCACCGGCACCCCGGAAGCGAGGCCCTTGGCGAGCGCCACCACGTCGGGCATGAAGCCGGCGTGCTGGTAGACGAACCACTTGCCGGTGCGGCCCATGCCGCATTGCACCTCGTCCGCGATGAAGAGCCAGCCGTGCTTCTGGCAGATCTCATGCAGGCCGCGCAGGTACTCCATGCGCGAGACGTTGATGCCGCCCTCGCCCTGGATCGGCTCGATCATGACGGCGGCGATGCTCTTGTTGTGCTCGGCGACCTGGCGCACGGCGTCCAGGTCGTTGAGGGGGACGCGCACAAATCCCTGCACGAGCGGCTCGAAGCCGGCCTGCACCTTGCGGCTGCCGGTGGCGGAGAGCGTCGCGAGCGAGCGGCCGTGGAAGGCCTTCTCGAGGACCACGATCGCCGGCTCGGCGATGCCCCTGTCGTGGCCGTACTTGCGCGCCACCTTGATGGAGGCTTCCGTCGCCTCGAGCCCCGAGTTGCAGAAGAAGACCTCGTCGAGCCCGGTGATCTCGGCGATGCGGTCGGCCGCCGCCTCCTGGTCCGGGATGCGCCACAGGTTCGAGGTATGGATGATGCCGCTCCTGATTCGTCGCTCGAGGGCCTGGGTGAGCTTCGGGTGCGCATACCCGAGCGTGTTCACGGCGATGCCGGCGAGCGCGTCGAGATACTTCTTGCCGGCCTCGTCCCAGAGCCAGACGCCTTCGCCGCGCACGAACGCGACCGGCTGGCGGGCGTAGGTGTTCATCACATGGGACATCGTCGTTCCCCCAAATGCAAAACGGCGGCTCGGTGCCGCCGTTTCTTCAATGCTATCAGGGCGTAAGGCGCTTGGATAGGCGGGGTCACGAAGCCGTCACGCACAGCGCCTAGCATGCGCCGCCGATGCTCAACGCCATCGACGAGATCGCCGAGCTCTACGAGAGGCGCGGCCAGGAGCTCTACGCCGACGAGGCGCTCACCCATCTCGAGCACGCGCTGCAGTGCGCGCGCCTCGCCGAGCAGGCGCAATCCCCTGCGGAGCTCGTCGTCGCTTGCCTGCTCCACGACGTCGGGGAGCTTCTCAACGGCCGGCACGGCCGCTTCCCCTCGGTCGCGGACGCCGCGCACCCGTTCATCGCCGCCTGCGCGCTGAGCGAGCTCTTCCCGGCGTCGGTGCTGAACCCGATCCGGCTGCATGGCGAGGCGCGCCGCTACCTGTGCCGCACCGAAGAAGGCTACGAGCGCTCGCTGCCCCGCGCGATGCGCGCCGCGCTCGAGCGCGAAGGCGGCGCCTTCACCGAGCCCGGCGCGCAGGCCTTCCTGCGCGAGCGCTATGCCGAGGAGGCGATCCTGCTCGCGCGCTTCGACGACGCCGCGCGCGTGCCGCTCGCCAGGACGCCCCGGCTCAGCCACTACCTGCCGCTGCTCCACGCCTGCGCGGTGCAGGACCTCGCGCGCGCGGAATGACTACGGAGAGTCCGTACAAGGGCGAGACGGGCCTGCGGCGCATCCTGAGCGCCGCACGCAACTCGCTCGAGGGCTTGCGCGAGGCGGTGCGGCACGAGGACGCCTTCCGCCAGGAGCTGGTGCTCGCGGCGGTGTTCATCCCGCTCGCCTTCCGCCTCGGCGAGGGCCCGCTCGAGAAGGCGTTCCTGGTCGGCGCGGTGCTGCTCGTGCTGATCGTGGAGCTGCTCAACTCGGCGATCGAGGCGACGGTGGACCGCATCTCCTTCGAGAACCATCGCCTCGCCAAGCGGGCGAAGGACATCGGCAGCGCCGCGGTGATGCTTGCGCTGCTCAATGCCTGCCTCGTCTGGCTCGTCATCCTCGCCCGCTAGTCACCAAAGCTTCACTTGGCGTTCTCGCGCCGGTCACATCCGGCGCCTAGCCTCGCGCGCCGTGGGACTGCGCATCGCGATGGTCACCGAGACCTACCCGCCGGAAGTGAACGGTGTGGCGCGCACCGTGGGCCTGATGGTGGACGGGCTGCGGCGGCGCGGGCATTCCATCCAGCTCGTGCGCCCGCGGCAGAACGGCCACGACGTCGCGGCTTCCGGCGCGGCGTTCGAGGAAATCCTGCCGCGCGGAATCCCGATCCCGCGGTACACGCAGCTCAAGATGGGCGTGCCCTCCGGCCGCGCGCTGCACGCCTCCTGGCGCGAGCGGCGCCCGGACGTGGTGCACATCGCGACCGAAGGGCCGCTCGGCTGGTCGGCGCTCGGCGCCGCGCGCAAGCTCGGCATCCGGGTCGCGACCGATTTCCACACCAACTTCCATGCGTATAGCCGGCACTATGGCTTCGCGTGGCTGGCGCGGCCGGTCAGCGCCTATCTGCGTGCCTTCCACAACCGCGCCGACTGCACGCTCGTGCCGACCGCCGAGCTGCGCGATGAGCTGGCCGCGGACGGCTTCGAGCGCCTCGGCGTGGTCGGCCGCGGCGTGAATCCGCAGGTTTTCCATCCCTCGCGCCGCTCCGCCGAGCTGCGCGCGCGCTGGGGGGCGGGCGAGGAGACACCGGTCGCGCTCTGCGTGAGCCGCTTCGCGCCGGAAAAGAATTTTCCGCTCGTCATCCGCGCCTACGAGGCGATGCGGGCGGTGCGCCCCGATACGAAGCTCGTGCTGGTGGGCGACGGCCCGATGGCCGATGAGCTGCGCCGCAAGAACGTCGGCTACGTCATCGCCGGGCGCAAGGTGAACGGCGAGCTCTCCGCGCACTATGCCTCCGCCGATGTCTTCCTCTTCCCGAGCACCACCGAAACCTTCGGCAACGTGACGCTCGAGGCCATGGCGAGCGCGCTCGGCATCGTCGCGTACCGCTACGCCGCGGCCGGGCAGCACCTCGAGCACGAGCGCTCCGCGCTGCTCGCGCCGCTGCACGACGAAGCCGCTTTCGTCCTGGGCGCCGTGCGCCTCGCGCGCGAGCCCGGCCTTGCGCGCGCGCTCGGCGCCGCGGCGCGCGCCGTGGCCGAGGAAGTGACCTGGGAGCGCATCGTGGACGACTTCGAGAGGGCGCTGGTCGATGTGGCGCCTTAGCGCCGCGATGAGCCACGTGCAGCGCTGGGACGAGCGCGCCTGCGTCGCGATGAACCGCGCCCTGCGCGTGGACGGCATGCCGGCAGTGCTGCGCGCGGTGAGCTGGCTCGGCAACGGCATCTTCTGGTATTCGCTGATGCTCGCGATGCTGCTGCACGACCGCGCCGAAGCGATCCGGCCGATCGTTCACATGATGCTGGTCGGCGTGGTCTGCACCGTGTTCTACAAGGTGCTCAAGCACGGCACGGTCCGCCCGCGTCCGTACCAGGCGCTGCAAAGCGTCGCGCGGGGCGCCGGCGTTCTGGACGCCTTCAGCTTTCCCTCGGGACACACGCTGCACGCGGTTGCGTTCAGCATGGTCGTGGTCGCGCACTATCCGCTGCTCGCGGTGCCGCTCGCGGCTTTCAGCCTCCTCACCGCCGCCTCACGCATCATGCTGGGCCTGCACTACCCGAGCGATGTGCTGGCGGGCGCGGCGATCGGCGCGCTCGTCGCGGGACTGTCCTTCGGGGTCTGAACTTTCCCAGTCGACGAAGCGGCCGTTCAGCGCCGCTTCCACGGACCGGAGGCTCGCTTTCGCCCGGCGCAGGTAGCCTTCGAAGCGGCTCTCCATGCGACCGTCGAAAAGCCGCACGATCGCCTGGCATCCGGCAGGCAGCGGAGAGGCGCGCAACGCGCCATCGGCGTACCCGAGGAAGGCGATGCCGCGCCGAACCAGCAGGCGGTTGCAGCGAAGCCCATGCGCTGCGAAATCGGCCAGGAGCTCCGGCTCGGCGGCGAGCGCTTCGCGCGCCTGCAGGGGGATGCGCGAGGCGATGTGGCGATCCATGGCCCATTCGGCGATCGCGTGGGTGACATGCCGTACGCGCGCGATCCGCGACTCATGCTCGGGCACGAACACGTTGTGCGCGATGACGTCGACCACCAGATGGCTCGCATAGCCGAGGGCGAGAGCCCGCTCGGCATCGCTCCGCGGCGCCGCCGTCATGCGCCGAAGCGTCGACCAGCGGTGCGCGCGCCGGAAGGCCGCCGTGCCGAGTGCCTTGCCGGTTATGGCGAGGTCGGGAAGGCAGGCGCCGGCGAGCACCATGTCGGGAAATTTGCGCGCCGCAGCACGCAGTTTCGGATCGAATAGCGCCGTCATGGCGAGGAGCTCGTGCGCGAAGAAGATGTGCGTATGGAGGCCCCACGCATGTGCATCGAGCGGAAAAAGCGCGAGCGCGACGGCGACGAAGAGCGGGAAAGGCATTGCGAACGCGATGGTGTTCGCAGGTCATGACGGCGCGATGAAAAGCGCGATGTGTTGTTTTTGCGCAATGGATTGCTCGCGGGTAAGTCGCCAAAGGGCCCTTGTTTCTTGCGCAAGCGCGATTGATCGAGTAGAGAAGAAGGCAATCGCCGGGTTTTTCCGGCGATTGGTACCCTCAGGGAGAACACAAAGTGGCAAAACGCAGAAAAGCCAAGAAGTCGTCCAAGAAGAAGAAGTAACGACGTAACTGGCCCGCCTCCTTCGCGGAGGCGGGCCGGTCTGCCGGCTTCCCTTCGCAGGCCGGCCGGTTCAGGCGCTCCCAGGATTGTCAAGCGCAACGCGCTCGGCCGACTTATCCACAAGATGACCGAATTGTTACGGTGCGATTTCTCCGTAACGCGCGCGATTCGGCTGGCCGATCAACGCTCTATTTTTCGTGTTGCCTTGGCGCGGGCGCTTTGCCACCATGGGGAAGCAGTAACCGCTTCCCAACAACCCTTCAGGCGGCATGCTGGACGTCCTCTTCGTCGGAACGCGCAACTCGGTACGCAGCATCCTCGCCGAGTCGATCCTGCGTTCGTCCGGTAAAGGCCGCTTCCGCGCCTTCAGCGCGGGCTGCGCGCCCGCGGCGGAGGTGAATTCCGAGGTGCTCGCGTTCCTGGGCGAGCGGCACCTGCCGACCGAGGGCCTGCACCCAAAAAGCGTCGAGCAGTTCGTCGGCGACGCGCCCCGGTTTGCGTTCGTCATTGCGCTCTCCCAGCCGGCAGCGGCGCGCATCGCGGCCGTGCGCTGGTCCGGCGATCCGGTGGTTGCGCATTGGCCGCTGGACGAGGAGGACGGCGAGCAGGACTCGGCGTGGGCCATCCGCGACGCCTTCTGGGTGCTCTCGCGGCGCATCAAGATCTTCGCCAACCTGCCGCACGGGCGCGCCAGCCGGCGCTCGCTCGAGAACAAGATCCTCGCCCTCGAAAGCTGGCAGTAGCCGGCTAGCGGTTTTCCGAGACAGCCTGCGGCTCGGCCGGCGTGGTGCGCTTGGCCGGGATGCGCATGGTGAAGCGGCTGCCCTTGCCGGGCGTGCTTTCCACGTCGAGCGTGGCCTGATGGCGCGCCGCGGCGTGCTTGACGATGGCGAGGCCGAGGCCGGTGCCGCCGGTCTCCCGCGAGCGGCTGCGGTCCACGCGGTAGAAGCGCTCCGTCAGCCTGGGAAGGTGCTCCGGCGCGATGCCGATGCCGGTGTCCTCGACCGTGAAGGAGGAGCCGTCGGGCCCGTCGCGCCAGGTCAGCCGGATGTCGCCGCCCTGGGGCGTGTAGCGGATGGCGTTCGTGACCAGGTTGCCGAACGCGCTCGCGAGCTCGGTCTCGGAGCCGAGCAGATCGACTGCCGGCCAGGCGTTCAGGTGGATGCGATGGCGGCCGGCGGAGAGCGCGAGCGCGTCGGCGTGCAGCCGCTCGAGCAGCGGCTTCACCCGCACGCGATCGGCGGCGGGCAGCGGCGCGGACTCGAGCACCGACAGGGTCAGCAGGTCCTCGATGATCCGGTGCATGCGGCCGGCCTGCTCCTGCATCATGCCGAGGTAGTCGCGCATGCGCTGCGGGTCGAGCTTCAGCTCGCGCACCGTCTCGAGGAAGCCGACCAGCACGGTGAGCGGCGTGCGCAGCTCGTGCGAGACGTTCGCCACGAAATCGCGCCGCATGGTCTCGAGCCGCTCGGCCTGCGTGACGTCGCGCGACAGGAGCAGCTTCTGCGACTCGCCGTAGGGAATGAGCTGCAGCATGAAGATGCCCTGCCCGAGCTGGATGCGGATCGGCGCAGCCGACGGATCCTTCGCCGCGAGGTAGTCGATGAAGACGGGCGCGCGCAGCAGGTTCGCGATCGCCTGCCCGACGTCGTCGCGCGGATCGAGGCCGAGCTGCACCGCCGCCGTGTTGTTGCACCACTCGATGTGGTTCTCGGCGTCCAGCATCACCACGCCGTCGGGCAGCGCCTGGGCGGCGCGCCGGAAGCGCGTAAGCGCCTCCTCGAGGAGGCTTTCGCGGCGCGCGGCCGCCCGCTCGTAGCGGTGCAGCGCCGTGAGCACGATGTCCCAGGTGCCCCGGCCTTCGGGAACCCTGCCGGGCGCCGGATCCGAGACCCAGCGCGCGAGGCGCGCGAGGTGCCACGCATGGTAGAGGACGATCGCGGCGAGGCAGCAGGTGGCCGTTGCCCAGCCGTATGCGGGAGCGGTGAGCAGGCCGACCAGCCCTCCGGCGGCCGCGGCGGCGGCGAAGCCCGCCAGGGTACGCTGCGCGACCTTGCTCAGGCGCGCCGGAACCCGTAGCCCGAGCCGCGCACCGTGTCGATCAGGCGGTCGTGGCCCGAAGCCTCGAGCGCCTTGCGCAGGCGGCGGATGTGGACGTCCACCGTGCGCTCCTCGATGAAGACGTGATCGCCCCAGACGTGGTCGAGCATCTGCGTGCGCGAGTAGATGCGCTCGGGATGGGTCATGAGGAAGTGAAGCAGCCGGAACTCGGTCGGCGCGAGCTCCACCACCTTGCCGTTCGCGGTGACGCGGCGCGCGGCCGGGTCGAGCCGCAGGCCGTCGATCTCCACCGCGTCGTCGGCGAGCTGCGGCGCGCGCCGGCGCAGCACCGCCTTGATGCGCGCGGCGAGCTCCTTCGGCGAGAAGGGCTTGGTCAGGTAATCGTCGGCGCCGGCCTCGAGGCCCGAGACCTTGTCATGCTCCATGGCGCGCGCGGTGAGCATGAGGATGGGCAGCTCGCGCGTGCGCTCGTCGGCGCGCAGCCGCCGCGTGAACGTCACCCCGGATTCCCCGGGCAGCATCCAGTCGAGGATCAGGACGTCGGGCAGCTCCTTGCGGATCGACGTCTCCGCTTCCTCGGCGTTCGCCGCGCGCAGCACGCGGTGGCCGGCGTGCTCCAGGTTCACCGCCACCAGCTCCTGAACCTGCGGCTCGTCCTCGACGACAAGGATCGTGGCGCTCACTTCGGGCTCGCGGCGCTCATTGCGAGCGGCCTTCGGCGGCCGCGAGCTCGCGCTCGATGCTCGCCGGGTCGACGTGCCGGACGTCGGTGCCCTTGACGATGTAGATGACCTGCTCGGCCATGTTCTTCGCGTGATCGCCCATGCGCTCGATCGCCTTCGCGACCCACACCACGTCGAGCGCGGTCGAGATGGTGCGCGGGTCCTCCATCATGTAGGTGATGAGCTGGCGCAGGATCGAGCGGAACTCGCTGTCGATGGAGGCATCGTCGCGGATCACGTCCGCGGCCGCCGCGACGTCGAGGCGCGCGAACGCGTCGAGCGCGCGGCGCAGCATGGAGAGCGCGACCTCGGAGGCGTGGCGCACCTCCACCGTGCGGGGCGAGCGGCCTTCCATGCCGCCGCGCTCGTGGATGCTCTTCGCCATGCGCGCGATCTTCTGCGCTTCGTCGCCCACGCGCTCGAGGTCGGTGACGGTCTTGGTGATCGCCAGGATCAGGCGCAGGTCGTTCGCCGCCGGCTGGCGGCGCACGATGACCTGGCTGCAGTCGCCGTCCAGCGCGACCTCCATGCCGTTCACCCGGTGGTCGTTCGCGATCACCTCGTCGGCGAGCGAGCGGTCGCCGGACGCGAGCGCGTCCAGGGCGCGGCGGATCTGGGATTCGACCAGGCCGCCCATCTCGAGAACTCGGGAGCGGATCGCCTCCAGCTCCGCGTCGAACTGCTTGGAAAGGTGCTCGGGCACGCCCACGACCTCGCAATTATGACAAACCGGCTGCCGCCGTAACGAGGGCGAGGCTATCGGCCGCAAATGACGGATTTATGACCGCGGGCGGGAAAACGGTCATGAAACGGCAACAAGCCGGAAATACGCTGCGCCGCGTTAGTCCAACTTACAGGAGCCTTTTCGATGCTCAAGTCCCTGCTGACCGGCGCCGCGCTAGCGGCGGCCTGCTCCGGCCAGGCGCTCGCCCTGGACATTACCGGCGCCGGCGCCACCTTCCCGTACCCGATCTACGCCAAGTGGGCGGACGCGTACAAGAAGTCCACCGGCGTGGGCCTCAACTACCAGTCGATCGGCTCGGGCGGCGGGATCAAGCAGATCAGCGCGAAGACCGTGGACTTCGGCGCCTCCGACATGCCCCTCAAGCCGGAGGAGCTCGACAAGGGCGGCATGATCCAGTTTCCGACGGTCATCGGCGGTGCGATCCCGGTCGTGAACATCAAGGGCATCGGGCCCGGCCAGATCAAGCTCACCCCGCAGGCGCTCGCCGACATCTACCTCGGCAAGATCAAGAAGTGGAACGACGCGGTGATCGCATCGCTCAACCCCGGCGTTTCGCTGCCGGCGACCGACGTCAACGTCGTGCACCGCTCGGACGGCTCCGGCACCACCTTCATCTGGTCGAACTACCTCTCGAAGGTGAGCGCGGAGTGGAAATCCAAGGTGGGCGAGGGCACGTCGGTGAACTGGCCGGTCGGCGTGGGCGGCAAGGGCAACGAGGGCGTCGCGCAATACGTCCAGCGCATCGACGGGGCGATCGGCTACGTCGAGTACGCCTATGTGCTGCAGAACAAGATGGCCTACGTGCAGATGAAGAACCGCGAGGGCGCGTTCATCGCGCCGAGCGCGAAGGCGTTCCAGGCGGCCGCCGCGGGCGCCGACTGGAAGTCCGCGCCCGGCATGTACCTCATCCTCACGGACGCGCCGGGCAAGGACTCCTGGCCGATCGCGGGCGCGACCTTCATCCTGATGCACAAGACGCAGGAGAAGCCCGACAGCGCCAAGGAGGTGCTCAAGTTCTTCCAGTGGGCCTACGACAAGGGCGACAAGATGGCCGAGGAGCTCGACTACGTGCCGATGCCCGACAGCGTCGTGCGCCTGATCGAGACGAGCTGGAAGGCGCAGCTGAAGGACCCCTCCGGCAAGCCGATCTACTGACTTTCCTCACTTAGAATGCGGGAAAGACGCGGTGAGCGCGGTCATTCCCATCAACGAAAGCACAGCCAGCATCGAGGCCGCGCGCGCCACGCCGCCGCAGCCGCGGCGCGTGCAGCCGGCGCGCTGGATGGACTTCGCGTTCGAGAACCTCACCCGGTTCTTCGCCTTCCTGGTGTTCAGCCTGCTCGCGGCGATCCTGGTGTCGCTCGTCTACGGCAGCCAGCTGACGCTCGAGACGTACGGGCTGCGCTTCCTCTGGTCGAGCGACTGGGACCCGGTGCAGGAGAAGTTCGGCGCGCTGGTGCCGATCTACGGCACGCTCATGACGTCGCTCATCGCCATGCTGATCGCCGTGCCGGTGAGCTTCGGCATCGCGCTGTTCCTGACCGAGCTGTCCCCCGCGTGGCTCAAGCGCCCCCTCGGCACCGCGATCGAGCTGCTCGCCGCGATCCCGTCGATCATCTACGGCATGTGGGGGCTGTTCGTCTTCTCGCCGATCTTCCAGACGCACGTGCAGCCGCTGCTGATCCAGGCGCTCTCGCCCGTGCCGTGGCTCGGGGCCCTCTTCCGGGGGCCGCCGCTCGGCATCGGGATGATGAGCGCCGGCCTCATCCTTTCCATCATGGTGATCCCGTTCATCACCGCGGTGATGCGCGACGTCTTCGAGCTGGTGCCGCCGCTCCTGAAGGAGTCGGCGTATGGCCTGGGCTCCACCACATGGGAAGTGGTGTGGAAGATCGTGCTGCCCTATACGAAGGTCGGCGTGGTGGGCGGCGTCATGCTCGGGCTCGGCCGCGGCCTGGGCGAGACCATGGCCGTGACCTTCGTCATCGGCAACGCGCACCAGCTCGCCGCCTCGCTCATGGCGCCCGGAAACAGCATCGCCTCCGCGCTCGCCAACGAATTCACGGAGGCAGTGGGCGATCTCTACTTCAGCGCCCTGATCGAGCTCGGCCTGATTCTCTTCCTCATCACGACGATCGTCCTCGCCCTGTCCAAGCTGCTGCTGATGCGCCTCGCGCGCCAGGAGGGCGGGCGCGCGTGAACGCCGTCTATGCCGCGCGCAAGCGCACCAACGCCCTGCTGCTCGCGATCTCGGGCGTCGCGGTGGCGTTCGGCCTGTTCTGGCTGGTGTGGATCCTCGGCACGCTGCTCTACGAGGGCGGGCATGCGCTCGCGCGGGCGAGCCTCTACTACCAGATGACGCCGCCGCCGGGGAGCGACGGCGGGCTGGCGAACGCCATCGCGGGCAGCGGTCTCCTCATCCTGGTCGGCACGCTGCTCGGCACGCCGGTCGGCATCCTGGCCGGCACCTACCTCGCCGAATACGGGCGCGACAACTGGCTTACCTCCGCGACGCGCTTCCTGAACGACGTGCTGCTCTCGGCGCCCTCGATCGTGATCGGCCTCTTCGTCTACTCGGTGTACGTCGCGCGGGTGAGGCACTTCTCCGGCTGGGCCGGCGGCTGCGCGCTGGCGCTGCTCGTGGTGCCGGTCGTGGTGCGCACGACCGACGACATGCTGAAGCTCGTGCCGAACAGCCTGCGCGAGGCGGCCGTCGCGCTCGGCTGCCCGACCTGGAAGATGATCGTGATGGTGAGCTACCGCGCGGCGAAGACCGGCATCCTCACCGGCGTGCTGCTCGCCGTCGCGCGCATCAGCGGCGAGACCGCGCCGCTGCTCTTCACCGCCCTCAACAACCAGTTCTGGTCCACCAACATGAACGGCCCCATGTCGAACCTGCCGACGGTGATCTTCCAGTTCGCCATGAGCCCTTACGAGGACTGGCATCGCCTCGCCTGGGGCGGCGCCGCCCTCATTACCCTCGCCGTCCTGACGCTCAACATCGCGGCGCGCTCTCTCTTCAGCAAAAAGGACTAGGAATGGAACCTGCCGCTGAATTCGACAAGGGCCGCCCGCTCATCCGCACCGCGGTGCGCGAGGCCGCGCAGCAGGCCGGGACGGAAAAGTCGCCCGCCAAGCTGCAGGTGCGCAAGCTCAACTTCTACTACGGCGGCTACCACGCGCTGCACGACATCTCGCTCGACATCCCGGAGAACAAGGTCACGGCCTTCATCGGCCCGTCCGGCTGCGGC
>Ga0070741_10015012_pt1 | contig 13243 bp, 17 predicted proteins | sample Coa_R1_4_FD_66440 | JGI IMG/M metagenome (GOLD analysis project Ga0070741, IMG submission 66440) | Surface soil microbial communities from Centralia Pennsylvania, which are recovering from an underground coalmine fire - Coalmine... | ecosystem: Environmental > Terrestrial > Soil > Unclassified ... | reverse complement strand
ATTGAGTAGTTCGTATATTGTAAAAATAGTAGGATTTTGTTGAGTAAACGCGGTCCAAATCACGTTGCGAAGAATATATTCGATTCTATGAGCACTAAATGAATCTTCATTGGAAAACATTTTTCTAAATAAGGAAATAATAAACTCAGTTACTAATTCTTTTTCTAGTTCCAACTGATCTCCTTTCAGTTTTGGGTCTAACTCAAGAATGTTAAGGCCAGCAGGATAGGAAATATCCATAGGATTAAAATAGATTACATCTTTTAATCTAGGTTCGGGTATATTAGCCAATAATTCTTCTGCCAGATCACCATGTGGATCAATGATACATACGCCTCTGCCTTTTTGTATATCTTGGATTGCAGCGTAACGCATCATAGTTGATTTTCCAGTACCAGTTCCTCCTAAGACAAAGATATGTCTTTGTCTATCTTCATTTGTAAGACCAATTTTTGTAATTTTATTGCCATATGTATTCTGACCAATAAAAACATCAAATTTATGATTTTGTTTTAAAAACAAAGGAGGAGGTAACTGCGGACTTCTAATTTTTGTCATGTCTTCTATATCAAGAGTATTTGAGTTAGGAAAAGAGTAGAGGCAAGCTAATTCCCAAGAAGATAAAACTGTATTATTTTTACTTGATTGTAGTCTATACTTGAAATTATTAAATATGAACTTTAAAACTAGATTGTTAAATTGAAAATGATTGATAATGAAATTATCTGCAGTTTTGAGTGATTGATTAATAGTCCCTAAGTTGCTAATAATAGAGTTTAATCCCAAGCTTCGTGTTGATAAACTGCTTTTATCCTTGGCAATAATGGTAAGTCTTATTGTTGCGTTAAACAATTTACTACTTAATTTCTCATGCTTAATTTCTGAGTCTGTACTTGATTTAGCTATGAAAGTAAGCTTAGGAACTTTGTTTTTTGATAAACGTGGAGATAGTATTAATTGGTAGCTTATTAATTCATTTGCAGAAAGAGTATTCATATGATTTATCAAGAATTTTATTATCTCTCTATTTTCTGAGTTTTTATTTATTAGGGGTAAAGAATAATTATTCTTTAGTTTAAATGTTGTACTTTTCCAAAAAGACGACTTGAAAAGACGCTCAGAGGAAGCAGCAATATAATCTTCAACAGTATTTATATCCGCTTTAGGAAAAATGGATCGAATATTTCTTGTTACTAAATCTTTAAGTTCAAAAGGCAGACAGATTAGATATCTTAGCCCTTCTTTAGTTGCAACAAGTTCTAGACTTAATTTTCCATTAGCAAATTTATTTTGATTATTTTTCATTAAGGAATGAAGCTGATTTAAAAAGAGCATGGTTGAGGAAACACCTTGTAATTCCGTGTGTGGAAAATTGATTTGAAGAATTACAAACTTGGATTTTTTAGCTCTTAACAGATTTAATTTATATTTTAAAAACAGTAATGTGTATTGAGTTAGTGTAAATAATATAACTAAAACAAAAACAACAACTATACCTATTTCAAAGTAAACTCTATATCTGTTAAAAGCTAAGCCTAGCTCAGATAGTAATTTAAAAACAAAAGGTGTTTTGAAAAATTTCATTTTTTCTCCACACCATACTAGGCAGTAATTATTTTAGGCATAGTAGCATAGCCAAGAATTAGTGTAAAGGCAGAAAACTAAAAAAGATAAAGTAGGTAGCTATATTGCAACTTTTATTGCTGGAGACATTGTAGATTTAAGAGTAATTTTATTAATTTTAGTAGGGCCGATGCTATTTATGATAGTTTTATAATTATCCATAAGCTGTTGTGGCTTAAATGATAATTTGCCAATTATTAGGTGAATAATAGGAGCTTTTGCTTCAGTTTTAAAATTTATTTGTCCAGCTTCGTATTTTTTTGCTACCTCTTCAGGTTTAGTTGTAATAGTACCATTTTTTGGATTTGGCATTAAACCTTTTGGACCAAGTATTTTTGCAACTTTTGCAAGCTGTGGCATCATAGCTGGTTCTGCAAGTAATATGTCAAAGTCAATTTTTCCTGATTGAACATCTTTTATTAATTGTTCAGAAGCGGTTGCTACTCTAATTTTTTTACCAGTACCAAAGGGTAGTACAACGCTTCCCGAAACACCATTCTCTTTAGTATTTATATGCAGCTCAACAGTTTCATCGAACTTACCAAGGTGAGTTTTTTCTAAAAGAGATAGAGCATCTGATATAGAATAATTTTTATTTTGGTCAATAAGTAGTGAGGCGTTTTGGTATTCAGTTGAGTGGGTGTTATTTTTTTGCTTATTATTTGAGTTTTTGCTTTGTTTTTCTTGGTATGAGCTTGCTTTTGGTTCCTCAACTTTTTCTTCTACAGGTTGAGTTTTACCACCTTCGTCAAAAGTGTCAGTATCTTTGGTTACTTCAATTTTTTCATCTGAAGTTTTAACAGATTCAAGCTTTTTAGCAACTTTTCTTTTTTGTTGCTTTAGTTGTTGCTCTTTTTCAGCTTCTTCATCGCCAATTGTTTTTACTCGAATTTTTCCCATATTAGTTTTCTGTATTTACCCCCATGGATCTTGCTGTTCCAGCCACTACTCTAGATGCCATTTCTAAATCAGTCGTATTTAAATCCTCCATTTTAGCTTTTGCAATTTCTTGCACTTGAGCTTTTGTAAGAGTTGCAACTATATCTTTTCTAGGCGTTGCTGATCCAGCTCTTCCTATAGCTTTTTTAATCATTTCGGCAACCGGTGGTTTTTTAGTTATAAAACTAAAAGTTCTATCCTCATATACAGTAATCACTGCCGGAATTATTGTGCCTTTTTGATCAGCTGTTTTATCATTGAAGGCTTTTACAAACTCCATGATTGGGAGTCCATGCTGACCTAAAGCTGGTCCAACAGGAGGAGCAGGAGTTGCTGCTCCGGCTGCTATATTTAATTTTATAATTGTTTTGACTTTTTTTGCTGCCATAATTACCTTCTTCTTAACAATTCATCTCTTTGTCTAGCTTCAAGTCGTGCACTACTTTCAGATCTAAAACGTCCTGAACCTAAAGTTGTTTGCATTTTTATATAACTACCCGAATCAAGATCTTGGGCTATAAATGAAACTGATAGTTCATGTAAAGGCCTAATATACACGTTTGCAATATTTCCTAATATTGGAAAATCAGACGTTTCTTGTATAATTTTATCAATTAATTTGATTTCTTTACCAAATACTAAGTATTTTCTTGAACTTGGGACCGGGTAACTTCTATATTTAGGAAAATTAGAACGTTTTAGTCCATGTCCCGTTTCTAACTCAGTTGACATTATAACTTTGTAACTTGCAAAAAATCAAGTTCTACTGGTGTTTCTCTCCCGAAAATACTTACTAATACTTTAAGTTTTCCTTTAGTTTCATCTATCTCATTAATTGTTCCCAGAAAGTCGGAGAAAGGGCCGTCAACTATTTTGACTGCTTCTCCAACACTAAAGCTTGCTTTATAAAGTGGCTCTTCCATTGCCATAAACTTTTGTATTGCCTCAACTTCTTTTTCAGATATTGGTGTTGGTTTATTGCCTGCACCTATAAAAGCGGTAACACCTTGAGTAGTTCTAACAAGTAACCAGCTTTCGTCATTTAAGATCATTTTCACCAGAACATAACCTGGGAAGATTTTTTCCTTAACAGATTCTTTTTTGCCTTGGACTACTTTAATTGTATCCCGCGTAGGAACTATAATATCAAAAATTTTATTTACAAATCCCATTGATTCAACTCGTTGCTTAAGTGATCTTGCAACTTTATTTTCATGTCCTGAATAAGTATGCACGATATACCACTTAGCCTCTTCTGAGGGATCAGTTTTTACGTTTTTTGTTTCTTTAGTTAAATTAGTAGTTGTATCCATTTTATTTATTAATTGCAATTGTTAATACTTTAGTAAATAGGTAATCAAGACCGCCAATATATGCTCCTACTATTAAACTTATAAGTATAACCGCAAAAGTTAATCTTATTACTTCTTGTCGAGTTGGCCAAGTAACTTTTTTAAGTTCGTCCCAAACTTGGGAAATAAAAACACTTGGCGTAATCATAAATTTATCATCTTAAATAATAAAAATTTCAAATATAGGGAACAATATTGAAGATGATCTTAAATATTTTATCAAATACGCATTGACATGTAAAGCCACCTGACCATACAATTGAAAAATAGTGTTATAATACAATAACCTAAAAAGCAAACTTTCTACTTATGCAAAAGAAGATCAGAAAAGCGGTAATACCAGCAGCAGGATTTGGTACTCGCTTTTTACCCCAAACAAAAGCCATGCCCAAAGAGATGTTGCCTATTGTTGATAAGCCTGTTATTCAATACGTGGTTGAGGAAGCAGTAGGCTCAGGAATTAAAGACATCGTAATCGTAACGGGTGCACAAAAGAGAGCAATAGAAGATCATTTTGACACCCCAAATGCTGATTTACTAAAAAACTTAGAGGCTGGTGGTAAAGAGAAACTTATTAAAGAAATGCATAGAATTGCTGATATGGCTAACTTTATTTATATTCGCCAAAAAGGTCCTTATGGCAATGGTACTCCTATTTTATCCTCCGAACCTGCAATAGATAATGAGCCTTTTGCTGCATTGTGGGGAGATGAATTTATAATTTCAGAACCCCCAAGACTATCTCAAATGATAGAAGTATACGCAAAGTATGGTGGAGTTGTAATTTCGGGAGTTAGAATTGATAAAAAAGAAGATCTCAATAGGTATGGAATCGCAGACGTTGAAAAAGTTGAGGGCAATATATATAAAGTTAAAGGGATTGTTGAAAAACCAGATCCAAACGAAGCTCCCTCTAATATAGCAACTCACGGAGCGTATATTTTACCTCCAGAAATTTTTTCAGCTCTTAGGCAAATTAAACCGGGAAAAGGAGGAGAAATTTGGCTTGTTGACGCTATTAATGCACTGCGAAATGATGGTTTTCCGATATATACAGTAGAGATTGAAAATGCTAAATACTTTGATACTGGTAATAAGCTTGAATATATGAAAACAGCTGTTGATCTTGCTTTAAAACATCCTGATATAAATGGAGAGTTTAGGCAATTCCTCAAGGACTTGAAGCTATAAGGTCTTTTTGCTAGAATATATCCTCTTATGTCAAATGCGGAAACTAAGGATAATCCAAAGGTTGGTAATGAACAGGAAAATAGCGAAGTTTTTATACCTTACACATTTTCCTTTACAAGCGATAAATCTAAACACCACATAATTGATAAAAAACACTGGAAAGATATGGACGTCTGGGGATTTACTGTAGTAACAGATAAGGAAGGTCAAAGAATGCTGTTTTTATTTAAAGCAAGCGCCGAGACCATTATTATCCCACCTAAAAATAAACGCTATGGTGTTAAAACAATGGCCAAGAAATGGCAGATAGATCCACCCATAGATTACCTAACAGGTCTTAGAGAACATCCTAATGAAACACTTATGGTATCGAAAAATGATGGAGATGTATTGAAAAGTTTTATAGGGGAGGGACTACATGGTCAAATTGAGGGTCTCAAACACCATTCAGAATCTATACTTTCGGTTCTAAAAAAATTCTTCCATGAGGAACATAAAGTTAGAGCCAAACAAGAGATAAGTGGTAACCCATCCTACTTTGAAGCCTACGAAACTGCTGTGTTTGAACATATTAAATCTTTAAAGCTTAATTAATGCTACAATAAAAGTTAATGGTTAATAGTAAAAATAGAACTTTAGTATTTAGCATAATTGGTTTAATATTTTTTATCTGTTTTGTCTTCCTATCCTATTTAGTTCATAAAAATTATTTTACTAAATTAGATTTTAATAACACTGTTCATTTACAAAATCATATACCTCGGAGATTGGATGGTTTTTTTTCGGCTTTATCTTACATTGGTGAACTGCAAATTGCAATTATATTCTTATTGATAATACTTGCTATTTATCGAAAATGGAGGGGAATAATTGTTCTATTAGTTTTTCTCTTTTTCCATGTCTTTGAGTTGTATGGAAAAGTGTTTGTAGATCATAAACCACCTCCGGAGTTTATGTTGCGTACCCAAATACCAAGTAACTTACCACAATTTTATGTTAGTACTCAAAACTCTTATCCCTCTGGCCATGCAGCAAGAGCCTTTTTTATTACTTTAATTTTAGGATACTTAATATCAAAATCTTCAAAATTACCAAAAATTAGTAAAATTGCAATTTATTTTCTCTTAAGTATTTATGATATTTTGATGATAACAAGCAGAGTATATCTTGGAGAACATTGGACATCCGATGTAATTGGAGGTGCACTTCTTGGTTTAAGTATGGCACTATTTAGCATTGGACTACTGTAATAAAGGTGAACAGTTGCTATAATTGGCATTACTTATGCGAAAGCTTGGTATATTTATAGTATTAACTTATTTAAAATTCTTGGCAAAACTTGCACTAAGAATGCATAAGCCATACGTTATTGGGATCGCGGGTTCACAAGGTAAAACATCTACAAAAAACGCTCTCTTTACTATTCTACAAGAATATTTTAGTGTAAAAGAAGTAGGCAACAGCGAAACAGGTATACCACTTGGTATTTTAGGTATTGTCCCTCAAAGTTATAAATATTCAGCTTGGCTTAAAATGCTTATTTCTGCACCGTTTGGAGTAAATCATTTAAAAAACACAAAGTATTTGATAGTAGAAATGGGCATAGATGATCCATATCCTCCTAAAAACATGAGTTATCTTTTATCAATTATTAAACCAAAAATAGCAATATCTTTAAATGTTTCAGTTAAAAATTCTACTCCATCTCATGCAATGCAATTTGAAAAATTACTAAAAGGAGCATTAGTACTGGATAAGCATGAGTTTTTACTTACTGAAATGGCAAAAGAGGATACTAAAATAATAACCAAATCAGGATGTGACATAGGTATTTTTAATATTGATGATTTATATATTCAAAATCTTTTGATGAGTTTTGAAAAAACTTCAACTAAAACAAAACTTCTCTCATTTGGTAAGAGTAGAGTAAATAACTTATCATATATAAAACATGAGATCAGCTTGAATGGCACACATTTTGAATTTAATTTGAAGGAAAGTGGGTCAAAAATGCAAAAAATCAATCTTACTTTTAAGCAGTTACTGTTACCAAAGGTTTATCAGGAAGTTTTTGCAGCTGCTATATTAGCAGCAATAAGTATCAAGCTTACTCCTGATCAAATAATCTCTTCTCTTCAAAAAAAATATTCTCCACCTAAAGGCAGGTCAAGTATGTTTTTAGGTATAAATAATAGCGTAATTATTGATTCATCATATAATGCATCACGAGCTTCAGTAGTAGCTTTTTTAGATATGGCAGCACAGCTTAAGAAGATAACTAAAAGAGATATAGTAATGCTTTTTGGGGATATGAGGGAACTTGGATCGGAATCTGAAACAGAGCATAAAGCTGTGGCAAAACATATGATGGGAATCGTAGATTATGTTTACCTTGTAGGAAATGAGACTAAAGAATACGTCTATCCGCAGTTTGATAATTCCAAGCTTAAAGGTCTTAAATGGTTTGAGTCAGCTTATGATGCCGGAGTTTATCTAAAAAGTAATTTGCCAAGACGCTCTATAGTCCTTGTGAAAGGTTCGCAAAATACTATTTATTTAGAAGAGGCGATTAAATTTATTCTTAAAAATAAAGAGGATGAGAAGAAGCTATGTAGACAAAGTGAATACTGGTTAGAAGCTAAAAATATGAAGCTATTTTGGCAAACACATCAATTATTACCAACTTAATTTCCAAATGAAGTTACTATTTACGAGAGAAAGTATGCGGTAATTATATTACTTTAATAGCCTGAATTATATAAGAGGAAAATATATACTACAACAGCAAGTACGAAAAATGGTAAAAGCCAGGTTAAATTGGGATGTTTTGTAAATAAAGCATTGCTTGAGTTATTTTTTCTAGTTACTTTTTTTGCAACAACTTTTTTACTTTTTCGGGCAGCCATATCTTAATTTTTAAATATTTTCTAAAATAAGTCAAGAGGGTATTTGATCAGCTTACCAAGTTTAACTGGTATGTATATTAAAAACTAAAAAATATATTAGAATTAGAGCAAATATTGTAAAACCAGTTAGGAGTAGTTTTTTAAAAGGCAATTTAGCTAAAAGAATATTTTTTTTAACTTCAGGAGCTTTAATTTGACGATTAAATCCTTCATCAATATCCTCTTGCTTCCAGCCTGCTTGCAGAAGTGTTTGAATAATTTGCGAAGTACTTTTTCCTTCTTTAATTTGATTTTCAATATAAGTAAGAAGTTCTTGAGTTATCATACAATTAGTATTTCAGTATGGAAGGTAAGCAGTCAAGTGGCTTAATAATAGTAATTGCAGGGGCAGAGGGAATCGAACCCCCAGTCGCGGTTTTGGAGACCGCTGGTTTACCGTTAACCGATGCCCCTAGATAGAAACTATTTTAATTTACTTTCTTCTTTATGTTCAGTTACTTTCTTGCAATACCTACAATATTTTTTAGGTTTTAATTTTTCAGCAGTATTTAGCTTGTTGCGTGTAGTAACATAATTTCTGTTTTTACAAACAGTACAATCAAGCGCAACTGTAATTCTGTGTTCACCTTTTTTTGCCATACTTTCTCCTTTCTTTAACTAATTTTGAATTATACTATAATGAGCCTGGAATGGGACTCGGACCCATGCTCTCACCCTTACCAAGGGTGTGCTTTTCCTCTAAGCTATCCAGGCAAATATCTTGTTTTAAAAACTCTTCCGTAATCCACTTTTTAAGCTTAGTATTGTTTACGCCAACAGTACAAACTCCAAATTTTGATTTTCGTCCATACTTACCTTTACCTTGCGGTGGAATTTGAACTATTTTACCAAATTTAGATGTATCTGTCTTTAGTTCTTTTGCCCAAAAGAGTTGTGCATCCTTTGGATTTGCGTCATTGAAGCAAACTATAGAATATTTAATTTTGTGATTCGGAACACTACAAATAATTTTTAAAAATGATATAAAAATTCTTAATATAGTTGGATTAGTATTTGAAACCCTTACTGATCCATAAGCTAATTTTGAACCTTCTCCCATGTAAATACCTAGTCCTAATCCATACAATTTTGTTTCAAATATAGTTAAATTTGTTTTTATTTTAAATGGATCTCCAACAGGATTTGCTTTAACATACGCAGCATCACTTCTAGATCTACGACGAAACTTATTCTTATTCATCCAATATGACACTTTATGAACAGAACAGTTTAGTTCAAGAGCAATTTCAAACATTGATTTTCCAGAAGAATAAAGGTTTTGAATCCTAGTGTTAAACTTCTCTTGTTTTAAAGGAGAATATAGTGGCATAACTATATTTATTATAGATGTCGATAACATTTATTACAATGTGTGCTGGGTGAGGGAATTGCACCCCCGGAGGCCTTTCGACCGCATCGTCTACAGCGATGTGCAATTGCTACTCTGCCAACCCAGCTTATCTATTTATTACTGAGCCGTCTGTCGGATTTGAACCGACGGCCTGCTGTTTACAAAACAGCTGCTCTGCCACTGAGCTAAGACGGCAACTTAGCTTCGTTTATTTTAGCAGAGAGTAATAGCCGCAGCAACCTTTATAAATAAAAAACCACTTTTTTAGTGGTTTAATAATAACAATGCTCTTTGTTTACCGAGTTGAGTGTCATTTCCCCAAACGTATCAAATAGGAAGACTCGCATTTTACTCTCAAGTAAAAAGCATTCATCTCATCTCTGTTCTAACTTAGAACGGATACCTCAAGGACAATGAAATTGTAGAGGAAAAATCCTCACTCACCTCTAATAACAAAGAGCATATTTAGTATAAAATCTTAATTTTATGTTGTCAATATGAAGTATTTTTATGGGCTATACTCCAAGAAGGCTTTGGGCAAAAAGCAATAGTTTAGTTAATAAGTCAGATAGGGAAAACCCACCAATTGGAAATGCAAGCAAGAAAAAGATTATAAAAAAACCAATATTACTTAAACCCAGGTAGCTTTGGGCATCTCTTTCAGGAAGAAGAAGTGCAAAAAGTTTAGATCCGTCAAGCGGTGGGATAGGTAGCATATTAAAAATTGCAAGCAGTAAATTTAGCTGTACAATCCGCTGCAGTACTATATAAAGGAGTAGCAGTCCTGTATTAGCACTTGGAGCAAAGTTTAAAAGATGAATTATAAATGCTGCAATAATTGCTAAAAGCACATTGGTTAATGGTCCTGAGAGCGAAACAATTGCCATATCCTTTCTGCCTTCTTTTAAATTAAACTGATCAACCGGAACTGGTTTAGCGCCTCCAAATACCACTGGAGATCTAAGCACTATTAACATAAGAGGAAGAAGTATTGTCATTACAGGATCAATATGTTTTAGGGGATTTAGTGTTAATCTTCCCATTAACCTTGCAGTTGGATCACCTAATTTATCTGCTACAAAACCATGTGCTACTTCATGTAGCATAACAGAAGGAATTAAAATTATAAGCCAAATTAAAATATCAGCTAAGCTCATATTGAGAAAATACTCTTCCTATGATATCATATCAGCTATGGCTATGAAATGTGAAAATTGCGGTAAAGGTGTTATGTATGGACATAATGTTTCGCATTCAAAAAGAAGAACGCGAAAAGTATTTAAGCCAAACCTACATAGCGCTAGAATTGTTATAAATGGGGCAAGAACAAAAGTTAAGTTATGCACTAAGTGCCTTCGCGTTTTAAAAGAACCCAGAGAAGCAACTCTTAAAACACAAGCAGCAGTAAAAGCTGCTATATAAGTTTTTCTATTTTTTCTTTCTCTTTAGGGTAGCCATTTTCAAAATCTTTTAAGCTCATCACTTTTTTCCCCTCAACCTGAAGCATTCCCTGCGGGAGCAGTTTTAGGTTTTTTACAACTCCACGAAGCTCAATTCTAGTCCACACACCAGGCCATGGATGGTAAGCTCTAATCATCCTTGCAATAGTTTCCTTACTGGGTGGATTTTTATAATCAATATAACCACTATCTCTTTTGAGGAGTTTAGTAAATGTAGCTTTTCTATGGTCTTGTTCCTTTAGAATTAAAGTACCATTTAAGTAGAGAGGGAGAGTATTAATTAATAATTTTGCTCCTAAAGTAAATAATTTATTGTGTAAAGAGATGTTATCCTCGTTTGAAATTTCTAATTTTTGTTGAGATAGTATTGGTCCATGATCAATTAAATTATCAAGCTTAATTAAGCTAATGCCAGTTTCATTTTCTCCGTTTATTATCGCGCTTTGCACTGGAGTTGGGCCTCTATAAAAAGGAAGCAATGAGGGATGCAAATTAACTATTCCCATTGGGAAAATATTGAGTATATTTGGTGTGATGATTTGACCAAATGAAGCTAAAACCGCAAATTTCGCTTGCTTTTCTAAAATTAGTTTTTCAACATTTTTATCTTGTAAATTAGTGCTAACTAGATACTCTAAGTGATGTTTCTTTGCATAATCTATTATAGAGCTTGACTTATCACTACTAGTTGTAACTATAAGTGCTACGTTATAATTTTCCTTTAACTTTTTAAGAACCGGAAGCACGTAAGTAGAAGAACCGAAAAAAACAGTATTCATAGATCAAGTTATGGCAGTTGAATTTCTTCAAATATATCTTCATTTTTGCTATTTTTATATGACTTATAAAGCTTACCTTTTTGTTCAAGCACATGTTTTGGGAAAAGAATACCCTGCAAATGATCATATTCATGCTGAAGAATGGTTGCTACAAATCCTGAGTATTGTTTCTTATGTAGTTTTCCTTTTTCATCTTGGTACTCAATGGTGACACGATTAGCACGACTTACATTTCCCCAAACGTTTGGCAAGGACAGACAACCCTCAAGTTTTATACCTACCTTTTTCTTATCTTTTTTATTAACTACTTTTTTCTCATTTTTTAAAGTTAATTTCGGATTAATAAAGACTGAAGGTTTTGAGTTGGGATCTTGCTGAATGATAAATAACTGAATATTTTTACCTATTTGTGGTGCAGCAAGTCCGACTCCTTCGGGGTCTCTGGTATTTGCAAGTGTTTCTTTCATTTGGGCGATAAGAAGCTCTAGATCTTTAGTAAATTTTGTAACAGGTAAAGATTGGGTGGACAGGATCTTACTAGGTGCGATAATTATTTTTAACATGCAGAAATTATAGCAGTACGCAGTTAATTTTTAAATAACTCATCTAAATACTATTTCTCCTTCCAGCTTTTTAAAGCCTGTAGAGAACTAGGATCATTAGGTGCAAGATGGGCTAAGATATAGTGTAACTCTGAGACGGCTTTTTGTTCTAAGTCAGCATTAACAACGACCCCTTTTGAATTAATTGCTCTTTGATGATAGAAGATTCCCAGCGCATAATAAGCATCTTTGTAATCAGGTTTTAAAGCGATAGTATTTTCCAAAGTTTGAGTAGCTTTACTATACTGACCAGTTTGTCCATATAAGAGACCTAAATTATAGGAAATTTTAGCATCTGTTGGGGCAAGCTTACTAGCCTGAAGGATAGCACTAAGCGCCTGTTGAAAATATGCAGTGTCAACTTGTCCGAGAGTATAAAATACTCTTACCCTAGTTTTCCAAAATACAACATCATATGGATGTTCAGTGACTACTTTATTTGACACGGCAATCGCTTCGCTTGCTATAGAAGATGCTTGTTGCGGTTGTTTTTGATAAATTAAAGAGGCTGCTATTACTGCATCGTTAATTGAAAGTTCATCCCAAAAAGTAGGTTCATCTCCTCTTTGGGAAACAGCATCATGGAGTGATTTATAAGCCAATTGATATTGATTAGCTCTATCCATGTTATAGCCTAGGGCATAAGCTTGATCTGCCAGCCAGAAAACTAGCAGTTTATAAATTAAAAAAAGCGCTACTACTGCCAGTATGCTTATAATAAGTATTTTAGGAGGGCCCACTGGTGCTTTTATTTCTTTTGGCGACGCTGTATCCCAAGCAGGTTTAATATATTCAGCAATAATTAGCACAAAAGCTGGTATTAAAAACATATAAATGTTAATAATTACTACTGAAAAACCAAAAAAGTTTGTAATTAATATAGAAATATATCCACTTACTAGTGCGCCAATTAGCATAATATCTCTTTGTTTGATCTGAGTGGATTTTAAGACACTTGGTAAAAGTTTAAACAGTACTATGTAAAAAAATACTCCGATCAT
>Ga0070741_10015011_pt1 | contig 13244 bp, 9 predicted proteins | sample Coa_R1_4_FD_66440 | JGI IMG/M metagenome (GOLD analysis project Ga0070741, IMG submission 66440) | Surface soil microbial communities from Centralia Pennsylvania, which are recovering from an underground coalmine fire - Coalmine... | ecosystem: Environmental > Terrestrial > Soil > Unclassified ... | reverse complement strand
CCGGACCGCGGCGTCCCGTTCGAGTCGTACGCGCGCTTTCGCGTGCGCGTCGCGATTCGCGACGAGCTCACGGCGCGCAGCCGGCTGATCCGGCTCCCGAAGCACGTGGTTGCAGCGCGAGCCGAGCGCGGGAGCGCCCCTCGTGCCGTGCTGCCGGGCGACGACCGCTGGGTCGATGCGGTCGCCGACGGCGCGAGCATGGAGGACGAGGTCGTCGCGCACGAGGAGGCGCTCGCCGTCGACCGCGCGGTCGGGGCGCTGCCGGCGCGGCAGCGGCTCGTGATCGAGCATCGCTTCGGCCTCGACGGCGCGCCGGAGCCGATCGGGGAGGTCGCGCGCGAGCTTCGCCTGTCGCGCGGGCGCACGATCGCAATCGAGCGTCAGGCGCTGCACGCGCTCAGGCGCGCGCTCGCCGGCCTTCGCTGAGGCCTCGCGGCCGGACTACCTCCCGAGCCACCTCAGCACCTTCGCCCTGTTCTGCGCGACCCACTTCCGGCCCGCCGCGTCGGGGTTCATGCGGTCGCCCGCGATCCACTTGGCGACCGTCTCCTGGTCGTCGTTCGACCACGAGAACCGTTTCAGGACCGGGTACGCCGGAGAGCCGCTCCTCGCGAACGCCGCGCTGAAGACCTTGTTCAGCACCTCGTTCGCGTAGGCGCACCGGTAGTCCTTGACGGGCGTGCCCGGCGTGAAGTTGTCGACGCAGCCCGCGAAGCGGGGCGGCAGCGCCACCTCCGACAGCTTGAACTCGACGTTCAGGTACTGGGGCGTGTACCAGTAGAAGAGCGCCGGCTTGCGCTGCCGGTAGAGCGCCGACCAGCGCGCGACCTCGGCCTGCTCCGACTTGACGCCGACGTACGTGAGGCTCAGCCCGAGCTGCTGGATCAGCTGCCGGTCCTTGGCGACGTACGACGGGTCGCCGCCCAGGAACGTCCCGTCGACGAGCGACTCGTGGCCCTTGAGGCCCTTCCACGTCCTCAGCTCGGGATGCTCCTGCATCAGGTAGCTCGGGACGTACCAGCCGATGTGGCCGACGACCCCGTTCGGGCCGCCCAGAACGGCCTTGTGCTCCTTCGAGACGTACTGGCGGTACTGCGCGACGTGCTGCCAGTCCTCGAGCACGGCGTCCGTCTTGCCGTCGGCGAGCGCCTGGAATGCGGGCACCTCGCCGAACTGCGTGATCGTCACCGTGCAGCCGAGGTAGCGCTCGAGCACGGCCTTCGCCACGTAGGTGTTGGCGACCGAGCCCGCCCACGCCTGCTCGTTGATCGCCACCGTCCCGCAGGGCGCCGCTGCCGGCGCGCCCGCGGGAGCGGCGGCGAGGATCGCCGCCGCCGCCGCGGCCAGCGCCCACGGGAACCGCCGGCGCGGGGCGCCCGAAGGCGCCCCGCCGGAACCGTCGGTCAAGCGGCCTGGCCTACTTGCCGAGCCACTTGTTGACAAGGCTCATGTGCGACTGCACGTACTTCTGCGCCGCCTTCGCCGGGTCCATGTGCTGGCCGGCGATCCAGCTCGAGACCATGTTCTGGTCGGCGTTCGACGGCCACCGCCAGCGCTTCAGGACGGCGACGGCCGGCGAGCCGCTCTTGACGAACTTCGCGCTGAACACCTTCTCCAGCGGGTACGACGCGTACGCGCACCGGTAGTCCGCGAGCGGCGCGTTCGTGCTGCCGTCGTCCTGGCAGCTCTTGCCCCGCGGCGGCAGCTTGACCTCGACGAGGTCGAGCGACGTGTTGCGGTACTCGGGCGTCCACCAGTAGAAGATGACGGGCTTCTTCTGCGCGATCAGCTGGCTGAAGCGCGCCACCTCCGCCGTCTCGGCGCCGACCGTGACGTGCTTGAGGTTCAGGCCGAGCGCCTGGATCAGCTGCGTGTCCTTCTGCTCGTACGACGGGTCGCCGCCGAGGAACATCCCCTGCGGGGCCTCCGGCGAGGCGAACACGCTCTCGTGCCCCTTCAGGCCCTGCCACGTCTTGAACTCGGGGTACTTCTTCAGCAGGTAGCGCGGGATGAACCAGCCGATGTGCCCGGTGAGGCCGTTCGAGCCCTCGAGCACCACCGTCTTCTGCTTCGTCGCGTACTGCTTGTACTGCGCGACGTGCTGCCAGTCCTCCAGCACCGCGTCGACCTTGCCCTGCGCCATCGCCTGGTAGACGGGGATCTCGGCGATATCGGTGATGTTCACCTTGCAGCCGAGGTACTTCTCCAGGACGTACTTCGCAACGTACGTGTTCGCGGTCGAGCCGGTCCACGCCTGCTCGTTCAGCGTGACCGTGCCGCAGCTCGCCTTCTTCGCCGTCGACCTCGCGGCGGCGGTGCCGACCAGTGCGAGCACCGCGAGCCCGGCCACGGCGGCCGCGGCCAGGACGACGCGCACCGGGCGAGCCCGGAGACCTTTCGACATCCGATCCTCCTCCTCCGACTGGGGGTTGCCTTGCATGGTCAACCGACTCCTCCTCTGCCTGCGCTCCTGTTGCCCCTCGTCACGCGGTCGAGGGCGATTCCCATGGCGAGGATCGCGAGCGACGCGACCACGCCGATCCCGAACTGGCCGCGCTGCAGGCCCTGCGCCACCGCGTAGCCGAGCGCTCCCGAGCCGACCAGGCCTGCGATCACCACCACCGCGAGCACCATGATGAGCCCCTGGTTGACGCCGAGCATGATCGCGTCGCGCGCCAGCGGGATCTTCACCTTGACGAGGATCTGCAGCCGCGTGGCGCCGAACGCGCCCGCGGCCTCGACGGCCGGCGGAGCGACGTCGCGCACGCCGCGCTCGACGAGCCGGACGACGACGGGGAACGCGTAGAGCACCGAAGCGATCAGACCGGGCACGTACGAGATCGGAAAGACGTAGACGAACGGGATCACGTACACGAGCTGCGGCAGCGTCTGGAGGACGTCGTTGATCGGGCGCGTGACGCGGCTCACCCATTCGCTCTCTGCGGCGAGAACCCCGAGCACGACGCCGAGGACGACGGTGATCGCGGTCGCGACCAGCACCTGCGAGAACGTGTCCATCGCGTCGCGCCACTCCCCAAGCACCCCGATCAGCGCGAACATCGCGGCCGTCGTGATCGCCGGGCGCAGTCCGCTCAGCACGAACGCGATCGCCGTCAGCCCGACCAGCGTCACGAACCACGGCGTCTCGACGAGGAACGTGTCGAGAGGCTGGAGCAGGTGGGCGACGATGAAGTTGCCGAGCGGGTTCGTGATGTCCTTGAACAGGAACGTCGTCGGCTTCTGCACGTAGTCGAGGACGCTCTGGACGCGGGCGAGCAGCCAGGCCTGCGCCGTGAAGCGCGTGTAGGCCGACCCGGCCGAGAGGAGGTGGCCGGCGGCCGCCGCGACCGCGACCGAGCCCAGCGCGGCGGCGGTCGCGAGGCGGGCGCGCCGCCGCCCCTGCTCGTCCAGGTGCCGCCTCGCGGGATCGGTGCGCTCCGCGATCGCCTCGGTCACGCGGTCGAGCGCGATCGCCATCACCACGATCGCGGCGCCGGCGAGGATCGCGAGCGCCGGGTTCGAGTTGAGCCCGTTCGTGACGGGCGCGCCCAGCCCGCCTTCGGTGTTGATCAGCCCGGCGATCACCACCATCGAGAGCGCGAACAGGATCGTCTGGTTGACGGACAGGAGCAGCATGCGGCGCGCGAGCGGCAGCTGCACCTTCCAGAGCAGCTGGCGGCTCGTCGCCCCGAACGCCGTCGCGGCCTCGACGGTGTTCGCGGGGACGCCGCGGATGCCGAGCGCGGTGATGCGCACCGCGGGCGGCACCGAGTAGACCATGGTCGTGATCACGGCGGCGGCGGGCCCGACCGAGAAGAAGATGACGACCGGCATCAGGTAGGCGAAGGCGGGGATGATCTGCGCCGCGTCGAGCATCGGCGTCAGCAGGCGGTCGACCCGGTTCGAGCGGCCGGCGAGGATCCCGAGCGGGACGCCGACGAGGAGCGAGAGCGCGACCGCGACGAGCATCAGGGCGAGCGTCTGCATGCTGTCGTCCCAGAGCCCGAGCGCGCCGAACGCGGCGAAGCTCGCGAGCATGATCAGCGCGGCGCGCCGGCCGCCGAAGCGGAGCGCGACCAGCGTCCCGAGCGCGGTCGTGGCCGGCCAGGTGAGCCAGCGCGAGAGCAGGTGGTAGAGCCACCGGACGAGCGCGTCGACGACGCTCGAGATCCCGTGGATGACGCGGTAGACGATGTTCGGGCTCGACTTGTCGCTCTCCGCCGCGAGCCAGTTCTGGATGTTGTCGAGGTAGTGCGTGAGCGAGTGCCAGACGAGCGCGTTCGGCCACGTCAGCGTGCGGGAGAGCGTCAGGTAGCAGATCACCATCGCGGCCACGATCAGGGCGGCGAGCGTCGGCCGGCTCCGCCACCACGGACGGTGCTCGAGGGCGAGCGCGACGGGGGCGGCGACGGTCGGCGCGGCCACCGTCAGGCGTCCTCGCCGGCGATCGCCGCGAGGACGGCGTCCTTGTCGACGACGCCCACCACGCGGCCGCCGTCGACGGCGCAGCACGGCCGCTCGCTCGCCGCGATCACCGGGACGGCGCTGCGAACGGTGGTCGTCACGTCGAGCCTCGGCCCGTCCTCCTCGCCGGCGGCCGGCGGCCTCATGATCCAGCGCAGGGTCAGCACGTGGCTGCGGGGGATGTCCCGGACGAAGTTCGAGACGTAGTCGTCCGCGGGCGAGCCGACGAGGTCCTCCGGCGTCCCGAGCTGGACGATGCGGCCGTCGCGCATGATCGCGATGCGGTCGCCGAGGCGCAGCGCCTCCGGCAGGTCGTGCGTGATGAACACCATCGTCTTGCCGGTCTCGTGCTGCAGGCGGATCACCTCGTCCTGCATGTCCCGGCGGATCAGCGGGTCGAGGGCGCTGAACGGCTCGTCGTACAGCATTACCTTCGGGTCGACGGCGAACGCGCGGGCGAGGCCGACCCGCTGCTGCATCCCGCCGGAGAGCTCGCTCGGGAACTGGTTCGCCGCGTCTTCGAGCCCGACCAGCGAGAGCACCGAGGCGGCGCGTGCGTGGCGCTCGGACTTCGAGACGCCCTGCACCTCGAGCCCGAACGCGACGTTGTCCAGCACGGTGCGATGCGCGAGCAGGCCGAAATGCTGGAACACCATCGACGAGGTGTGGCGGCGCAGCTGCAGCAGCTCGTCGCGGTCGGCTGCCGTGACGTCGCGCCCGTCGATCTCGACGCGGCCCGCCGTCGGCTCGATCAGCCGGATCAGCGTGCGCACGAGCGTCGACTTGCCGGAGCCGGAGAGGCCCATGACCACGAATACCTCGCCCGGGAAGACGTCGAACGACACGTCGCGCACGGCCGCCACGCACCCGGTCTTCGCGCGCAGCTCGGCACGGGAGAGATTCGCGTCCGGCGTGCCGATCACCCGCTCGGCGTTGCGCCCGAAGATCTTCCAGATCCCCTCCGCCCTGATCAGGGGAGAGCCGTTCGCCGGCCCGCGGCCGTTCGCTGGCTCAGAAGAGGCCAACGATCTCCCCGCGGTCGTCGATGTCGACGTTCATCGCCGCAGGCGTCTTGCCGTAGCCGGGCATCGTCTGCATGTCGCCGCAGAGCGCGACGATCCACCCGGCGCCGGTGTAGGCGCGCAGATCCCGCACGCCGACGGTGAAGCCGGTCGGCGCGTTCATCAGCTTCGGGTCGTGCGAGAGCGAGAGGTGCGTCTTCGCCATGCAGATCGGCAGTTTGTCGAGGCCCGCTTCCGTGAACTCCTTCACTTTGGCCCGCGCGGCGGGCTGCAGGGAGATGCCGTCTGCACCGTACACCCGTGTGGCGATCGCCTCGATCTTCGCCTCGATCGGGGCGTCGAGCGGGTAGATGAAATCGAAGCTCGACGGCTCGTCGGCCGCGGCGACCACCGCTTCGGCGAGGGCGGCCGCGCCGGCGCCGCCGTTCGTGAAGGCGTCGTTGACCTCCGCCGCGTAGGCGCCTCCGTCGAGCGCGAGCTTCCGGACGACGTCGATCTCCTCGTCCGTGTCGGTCGGGAAGCGGTTCACGGCCACGACCGGGCTGAGCCCGAACTCGCGGATGATCCCGATGTGACGCGCCATGTTCGCGGCGCCGGTCTCGATCGCCTCGGTGCCGCCGTCGGGGTCGCCCGCATGGTGCTTCAGCGCCTTCACGGTCGCGACGAGCACCACGGCGTCGGGGCGGAGGTTCCCGAGCCGGCAGACGATGTCCATGAACTTCTCCATCCCCATGTCGGAGGCGAAGCCGCTCTCCGTGACGACGTAGTCGCCGAGCTTCAGCGCGACGCGGTCGGCGACGAGCGAGTTGTTGCCGTGCGCGATGTTCGCGAACGGGCCGCAGTGGACGAAAGCCGGCTGCCCCTCGAGCGTCTGGACGAGGTTCGGCTTGATCGTCTCCTTGAGCAGCACCGCCATCGAGCCGGCCGCTCGCAGCTGCTCGGCCGTGACCGGCTCGCCGTCGTACGTCTGCGCGACGGTGATCGCGCCGAGCCGGGCGCGCAGGTCGTGCAGGTCGGACGCCACCGCGACGAGCGCCATCACCTCCGACGCCGCCGTGATGTCGAAGCCCGTCTGCCGCGCGTAGCCGTTCGCGCGGCCGCCGAGGCCGATCACGATGTCGCGCAGCGAGCGCTCGTTGATGTCGATGCAGCGCCGCCAGCTGATCGTCAGCGGATCGATGTTCAGCTCGTTGCCGTGCAGGATGTGCGCTTCGAGCATCGCGGCCAGAAGGTTGTTCGCCGCCCCGATCGCGTGGATGTCGCCGGTGAAGTGGAGGTTCATGTCCTCCATCGGCACGACCTGGGCGTAGCCGCCGCCCGCCGCGCCGCCCTTGATCCCGAACACCGGGCCGAGCGAGGCCTCCCGCAGGCACAGCGCGACCTTCTTGCCGATGTGCCCGAGACCCTGGGTCAGCGAGACGGAGGTGGTCGACTTGCCCTCGCCCGCCTTCGTCGGCGTGATCGCGGTGACGTTGACGAGCTTGCCGTTGGGCCGCTCCGCGAGACGGTCGAGCACGGACAGGTTGACTTTCGCCTTGTAGCGCCCGTACTGCTCGATCTCGTCCGGCTCGAGCCCCGCAGCGGCCGCGATCTCGGTGATCGGCTTGAGGGCGGCCTCCTGGGCGATCCGGAGGGACGACGGCATCGTCGTGGTCACGCTCATCCTTTCGGTCGACTGATCGACGCGCAGGATACGACTAATATATCTCCGTGGCTAGGGCGGTCCCGTCGCGCGTCCTGGCGCCCGACGACGGCGTCGCGTCCTCGCTGTCGGAGCAGGCGTACTTCGCCATCCGCAACCTGATCGTGACGCTCGAGCTGCCGCCGGGCGCCGCCGTGCGCGAGCCGGCGCTCGTCGCGCAGCTCGGCATCGGCCGGACGCCCGTGCGGGAGGCGCTGCGGCGGCTCGCGCAGGAGCGCCTGGTCGAGGTCTTCCCGCGCCGCGGCATGTTCGTGACGACCGTCGACGTGCGCGACCTCGGCCGCCTCTGCGAGGTGCGCGCCGTGCTCGAGCCGGAGGCTGCCCGTCTGGCCGCGGAACGGGCGACGCAGGACGATCTGGACGAGCTTCACGACCTGCTGGCCGTCCTCGAGCTCCGCCGCCGGCGGGAGGACCGGTGGCTGATCGAGCTCGACCAGCGCATCCACCGGACGATCTACCGCGCGAGCCACAACCAGTTCCTCGCCGAGACGCTCGGGCAGTACTACACGCACGCGCTGCGCATCTGGATCCTCGCGCTCGCCAAGACCGATCTCAGCGCCGCCGTGCACGAGCATGCCGATCTCCTCGACGCGATCCTGCGCGGGCGGGGCGACCGCGCGGCCGAGCTGATGCGCCTGCACGTCGAGGCCTTCGAGGCCGCGATGCGCGACGTCCTCCTCGAAACATGATCGGCACCTGTGATATATCAGCGGTATGACTGAGACAGCCTCGCTGCCGACCAGCGCGCGCGCCGTCGTGATCGGCGCCGGGATCGTCGGGAACAGCCTCGCGTACCACCTCGCCGCCCTCGGCTGGCGTGACCTCGTGCTCGTCGACAAGGGGCCGCTGCCGAACCCCGGCGGCTCGACCGGGCACGCCTCGAACTTCATCTTCCCGGTCGACCACTCGAAGGAGATGACGCAGCTGACGCTCGACTCCGTGCGTCAGTACGAAGAGGCCGGCGTGTTCACGCGCAGCGGCGGCCTCGAGGTCGCGCGCACGCCCGAGCGGATGCAGGAGCTGCAGCGGCGGATGAGCTCCGCGAAGGCGTGGGGGATCGAGGGCTGCGAGATCGTCACGCCCGCCCGCGTCAAGGAGCTCGTGCCCTTCATCGACGAGTCGGTGATCGTCGGCGGCTTCTGGACGCCCGGCGTCGGCATCGTCGACTCGCTGCGCTTCGGCACGCTCGCCCGCGAGCGCGCGCAGGAGCTCGGCGCCCTCTCGGTGTTCGCCAACACCGAGGTCGAGGGCATCGACGTCGAAAACGGCCGCGTCGCGCGCGTGCACACCTCGCGCGGCGCCGTCGAGACGGGCACCGTCGTCGTCTGCTGCGGCGTCTGGAGCCCGAAGATCGCGCGGATGGCGGGCGCGTCGATCCCGCTCACGCCCGCGGTGCACCAGATGATCGACGTCGGTCCCGTGCCGCACTTCAAGGACACGAAGGGCGTGATCGAGTTCCCGATCGTGCGCGACATGGACACGAACATGTACGAGCGGCAGGACGGCAGCGGGCTCGAGATCGGCTCGTACGCCCACCGTCCGATCCTCCACGATCCGGAGGAGATCCCGTCGCTCGAGGAGGCCGCGCTCTCGCCGACGGAGCTCCCGTTCACCCAGGACGACTTCACCAAGCAGATGGAGGACGCGCTCGAGCTGATCCCCGACGTGCTCAACGACGAGTCGGTCGGCATCAAGTACGCGATCAACGGGCTGCTCTCGCTGACGCCGGACGGTCTGCCGCTGCTCGGCGAGACGCCCGAGGTGAAGGGGCTGTGGTCGGCGGCGGCGGTGTGGGTGAAGGAGGGCCCCGGCGTCGGCCGGGCCATGGCGGAGTGGATGGTCAAGGGCGAGTCGGAGATCGACCTGCAGTCGTCGGACATCGCGCGCTTCTACGACTGCCAGAAGACGCGCGCGCACGTCCGCGCCCGCGCGGCCGAGGGATTCAACAAGACCTACGGCATCGTGCATCCGAGCGAGCAGTGGGAGTCGAACCGCGGGGTGCGGCTGTCGCCGTACTACGAGCGGGAGCGCGAGCTCGGCGCCGTCTTCTACGAGGCGGCTGCATGGGAGCGGCCGCACTGGTACGAGTCGAACGCGAAGCTGCTCGACGAGTACGGCGACCGGATCAACCGGCGGGAGGCCGAGTGGGAGTCGCGCTGGTGGTCGCCGATCATCAACGCCGAGCACCTGGCGATGCGCGACCGCGCGGCGATGTTCGACCTCACCGCGTTCTGCATCTTCGACATCACCGGGCCCGGGGCGCTCGACGTCGTCCAGCGCGTGTCGATGCGCCAGATGGACGTCGCGCACGGCAAGGTCGTCTACACCCCGGTGCTGTCGCCGAGCGGGACGTTCAAGAGCGACCTCACCGTGATGCGGCTCGGCGACGAGCGGTTCCGCGTCGTCACCGGCGGCGCCCACGGCATGGCCGATCTGAAGTGGTACGCGAACGCGCTGCCGGCGGACGGAAGCGCGCAGATCACGGACCTCACCTCGTCGTGGACGACGCTCGGCCTCTGGGGGCCGCGCGCGCGCGACATCCTGGCGAGCCTGACACGCGACGACGTGTCGAACGAGGGCTTCCCGTTCGCGACCTGCCGCACGATCGAGATCGACTCGCTCCGCATCCTCGCCTCGCGCATCTCCTACGTCGGCGAGCTCGGCTGGGAGCTCTACGTCCCGATCGAGCAGGGCGCGAAGCTCTGGTCGCTCGTCGAGGAGGCGGGCGAGCCGCACGGGATCGTCCCCGCCGGCATCGGCGTCTACGGGACGACCGGCCGGCTCGAGAAGTGCTACCGCGCGTTCGGCTTCGAGCTGGACGCCGACTTCGACGTCGTGGAGGCGGGCATGGCGTGGGGCCGCGTGAAGGCGCAGGACTTCATCGGCAAGGAGGCGCACCTTCGCCACCGCGAGTCGGAGCCGGCCGCGGTGCTGTGCACGCTGACGGTCGACGACCACACCTCGAAGGACGGCACGAAGCGCTACATGCTCGGCCGCGAGCCGATCCTCGCGAAGGACGGCACGCCGCTCGAGGACGCCCACGGCCGCCGCTCGTACGTGACGAGCGCGGGCGCGGGCCCGTCGCTCGGCAAGCACATCCTCATGGCGTACCTGCCGCCCGAGAACGCCAACGTCGGCGAGGAGCTGCTGGTCGAGTACCTCGGCGAGCACTACCCGGTGACCGTGCAGCGAAACGACTCGACGGCCGTGTTCGACGCGGAGAACGCGAGGATCCGCGCGTGAGGATCCTCGTCGCGGTGAAGCGCGTGCCGATCACCGGCGGGCGGATGGTGCTGACCGCCGACGAGCAGGCGATCGAGACGCGGCATCTCGGCTTCACGATCTCGCCGCACGAGGAGTGCGGGGTGGAGGAGGCCGTTCGCATCGTCGAAGCGCACGGCGGCGAGGTGGTCGTCCTCACGCTCGGCCCGCCGGAGGCGGAGGAGCAGCTCCGCGACTGCATGGCGATCGGCGCCGACCGCGCGATCCACCTCGTCACGGGCGAGGAGTGGGACGCGCAGGCGACGGCGGCGGCGATTGCGGCGGCGATCCGCGCCGAGGAGCCGTTCGACCTCCTCGTGTTCGGCAACGAGTCCGCCGACGCCGGCGGCTACCAGGTCGGGATCCGCGTCGCCTACGCGCTCGGCCTGCCGGTCGTGACGGGCCTCAAGGGGCTGACGGTCGGCGGCGGGCGGGCGCGCTGCGAGCAGGAGGTTCCGGGCGGCCGCGACGTCTACGACGTGCCGCTGCCGGCGCTCGTCACCGTCAAGGAGGGCCTGAACCTGCCGCGCTACCCGTCGGTTCCGGCCAAGCTGCGCGCCAAGGGGAAACCGCTTGCGTCGATTCCGGTCGAGCGGCCGGCGTCGAGGCTCGAGAAGCTCCGCCTCGTCGTCCCGGAGGGGGCGCGCAAGCAGGCGGAGAGCCTCGGCAGCGGCCCCGAGGCGGCGCCGCGCGTCGTCGAGGTGATGCGGGAGCTCGGCGTCGCATGACCGTGGTCGTGTTCGTCGAGGGCGACGACGAGCTGTCGCTCCAGGCGCTGACGCTCGGCGGGCAGCTCGGCGAGGTCCGCGCCGTCCGCGTCGACGGCCCCTACGCCCCGGCCGCGTGGGCGAAGGCGATCGTCGCGGCCGCAGGCGGCGACGACGTCGTCGGCCCGGGCTCCGACCGCGGCAACGAGGTGCTCGCGCATGTCGCCGCCCAGCTCGACCTGCCGCTCGCCGCGAACGTCACCGAGGTGCGCGGCGACGAGCTCACGCGCATCCGCTGGGGCGGGACGCTCCTCGAGGAGGCGCGGCTCCATTCGCCCCGGAAGCTGATGACCGCGGCGCCGTTCGCCTTCGAGGCTCGCACCGGTCAGGTCGAGGCGGAGACCCTGTCGCCTGACCTCGACGGCGCGGTCACGGTCGTCGACCACGTCGCGCCCGACACGGGCGGCAGGGTCTCGCTCGCCGACGCGAAGGTCGTCGTCTCGGGCGGGCGCGGGGTCGGCTCGGCCGAGGGCTTCGCGATCCTCGAGGAGCTCGCGGCGCTGCTCGGCGGCGCGGTCGGCTGCTCGCGCGTCGTGACGAGCGCCGGCTGGCGGCCGCACGCCGACCAGGTCGGCCAGACGGGCACCAAGGTGTCGCCCGACCTGTACATCGCGTGCGGGATCAGCGGCGCGACGCAGCACATCGCGGGCTGCAAGGGCGCGAAGAAGCTGCTCGCGATCAACGCCGACCCCGAGGCGACCATCTTCGCGCACGCCGACTACGCGGTCGTCGGCGACCTGCACGAGATCGTCCCCGCGATCACCGCCGAGCTGAGGAAGGCGCAGGGCTCATAGCGGTCGCCGCCGGCGCCGTCGCCCTCGCGGCGCTCCTCGCAGCCGCCGGGACGCTCTTCGCCCGGCGCGCGCTGCTCCTCGTGCGCCTCGTGCGCGCCGGCAAGCCCGTCGACCGCGGCGGCGACATCCCCGCGCGGGTGCGCAACGAGGCGACGATCGTGCTCGGGCAGCGCAAGCTGTTCCAGCGGCTCGTGCCCGGCGCGATGCACGCGCTCATCTTCTGGGGCTTCCTCGTGCTCTTCCCGACGATCGTGATGGCGGGCATCGGCGCCGTCGACCGGCGTGCGAGCTTCCCGTGGCTCGGGCGGCAGGGCTGGTTCATGGCGCTCGTCGACGTGTTCGTCCTCGCCGTGCTGGCGGGGATCGCGGCCGCGGTCTGGATCCGCAAGGTGGTGCGGCCGAAGCGGTTCGCCGGGTCGCACCGCGGCGAGGCCGACCTGATCCTCGGGTTGATCGCGCTCGTCGTCGTGACGCTGCTCGGCTGGCATGCGTCGCGAATCGCAGCCGGGCTGAACGAGTGGCCCGCGCACTGGTCGTTCCTGTCGAACGCCGCCGCCGGGGCGATACCCGCGCCGCAGGTGCTCGAGCGCGTCTTCGTCTGGGCGCACGTGTGCGTGATCCTCACGTTCCTCGTCTACCTGCCGTACTCGAAGCATCTGCACATCGCCACCGCCGCCGTGAACGTCTGGTTCGGCCGCACGGGCCGCCGCGGCCGCCTCGAGCCGCTCCGCTTCGACGTCCCTGAGGCGGAGCTGCGGTTCGGCGTCGGCACGATCGCCGACCTGACGTGGAAGCAGATGGTCGACGCGTTCTCGTGCACCGAGTGCGGCCGCTGCCAGGACGTCTGTCCGGCGTATGCGACCGGCAAGCTCCTCTCGCCGAAGCTGCTCGTCATGGGCGTACGCGACCAGCTGTTCGCCGAGGGCCCCGACCTGCTCGCCGGCGGCGAGCTCACGCGGATCGTCGGCAACGGCGTCCCGGAGGAGATGGTGTGGGACTGCGTCACGTGCGGCGCGTGCATCCACGAGTGCCCCGTGTCGATCGAGCACGTCGACCACATCGTCGACCTCCGCCGCGAGCTCGTGATGATGCAGTCGAGCTTCCCGCCCGAAGCGGAGTCGATGCTGCGCGACGTCGAACGCATCGGCAACCCGTGGGGCAAGCCGCAGGGCGACCGGGCGGCGTGGGCGGAGGGCCTCGGCGTGCGCGTCGTCGAGGAGGGCGAGCCGGCGCC
>Ga0070741_10015010_pt1 | contig 13247 bp, 10 predicted proteins | sample Coa_R1_4_FD_66440 | JGI IMG/M metagenome (GOLD analysis project Ga0070741, IMG submission 66440) | Surface soil microbial communities from Centralia Pennsylvania, which are recovering from an underground coalmine fire - Coalmine... | ecosystem: Environmental > Terrestrial > Soil > Unclassified ... | reverse complement strand
GAGTTGCGCCAGAGCAAGGTGCACATCGCCATCGTCGTCGACGAGTACGGCGGCACCGCCGGTCTCGTCACCATCGAGGACCTGATCGAGGAGATCGTCGGCGAGATCCAGGACGAGTACGACCGCGAGGAGGCTCCCATCGAGCGCGTCAACGAGACCGAGGCGATCCTCGACGCCCGCGTCAGCATCGACGCGCTGACCGAGCTCTTCGGCTTCGAGACCGACGACCAGCAGGACTACGACACCGTCGGCGGCTTCGTCTACCATCACCTCGGCAAGGTGCCCGTCGCCGGCGACGAAGTGCGCGTCGACGGCCTGACGCTGCGCGTGCTCAGCGTCCTCGGGCGTCGCATCAAGAAGGTGCGCGCGCGCCGCCTCCCCCCGGAGGGCGCCGCGCCCGCGAAGGCCGACCGCCCCGGCGCCTAGGGCATCGCTGTCGGACGGCGGAAACGAAAGCCGTCGCACCGCCGCGTTCCGCCGCAGCACGGCGAAGCCTCCTCCGTCGCGGCGCGTCTCGCCCAATCGGGTAGCAGCACCCGTGTGCGGCGCTCCTCACACTGACATGCGGGAGGAGGGTCAAATGCGAGAACAGGACGATTCCGCCGCCCCGCAGGTCATCCCCGTGAAGGTCTACCGAGGCGACGGGCGCATTACCGTCGCCTCGCCGATGCCCGGCCTCGAGCCCGAGGACATCGAGGTCGATGTCACGCACGACAACCGTATCGTCCTGCACGGCGGGCTGCGCGGCACGCTCAAGGGCGCCAACCGCGTGGTCGAGGACGAGTGGACGCCCGGGCCCTACCATCGTGAGTACCGGCTCCCGGACCACGTCGACGGCGAGATGGCGAACGTCACCTACGGCAACGGGGTGGTCGTCGTCGCGCTCCCCGTCTCGGACGGCACGCGCCCCGCGCGCCTCATCCCGCACCGTTCCGGCATGGCCCGCGGCGAGGTCACCGGAAACACCGGGCATCCTGTCCGGCCCTTCGGCGAGCGCCTCAACGAGGCCGAGAAGCCGGCCGACGCCCAGGCGATGACCGAACGCATCGAGCGCGGCCTCCAACGCTGATCGCCGCCGCCCGCCTACAATAGCCGGGTATGCGCGCGCCACCCCGCATCGTCGCTTCGCGACCGCCGCGCGATGCGGCCGTATTCGCCGCCTTCGCGGCGCTCACGTTCGTCCTCGCCTTCGCCCTGCGCTACCCCTCGCTCTACGAGCCGCGCTGGTACGGCGATGAGGGCATCTTCGCCGCCGTCGCCGAGAACGTGCGCAGCGGCCGCACGCTCTATGCGCAGGCCTGGGACAACAAGCCCCCGCTCGTCTTCTACACCTACGCCGCGATCCAGCAGTCGTTCGGCTCGAGCGTCTTCGCGCTGCACGCCGTCACCACCGCGGTCGTCCTCACGACGCAGGCGCTCGTGGTCGCCTGTGCCCTGGCCCTCTATGGCCCGCGCCGCGCGCTCGTCGCCGGCCTCCTCTTCGCGCTCGTGCTCGGCACGCCGGTGATCGAGGGCAATCTGGCGATGACGGAGACGTTCATGATCCTGCCGGCGACCGCCGCCGTCCTTGTCTTCCTGCTCGCCGAGCGCCGCGAGCGCGCGCCGCTCCCGGCCTACGCCGCCGCGGGAGTGCTCCTCGCCGTCGCCGCCGCCTACAAGCAGGTCGCCGTCTTCGACGCGCTCGCGATCGTCGTCATGCTTCTTCTGCGGCGCGCGCGTCCCTGGCGCGAGGCCGGCGCGCTCGCCGCCGGCTTCGCCCTGCCGCAGCTCGCGCTGGCGCTCGTCTTCGCCGCGAGCGGCGCGTTCGATGGCTACTGGTACGCCATCGCCGGCTCGCTCAGTCTCTACGCGCAGCTCGGCCCGAGCGACGGCCCGCTGATGCAGCTCCTGGGCTTTCTTCCGGCCGTCATCGTCGTCGCCGTGCTCGTGCGCCGGCGCCAGCAGGGCGAGGAGGTCGCGCTCGCCGCCTTCCCGATGCTGTGGCTCGGCTTCGCCCTCGCCGGCGCGACCAGGAGCTCGTTCCCCTTCCCGCACTACCTGCAGCAGGCGGTCCCCGCCGCGGCGCTCGTCGTCGTCTCCAGTCCGCTGGCCGCCGAGCGCGATGACGTCGCGCGGCTCGCGCTCGCCGTCGCCGGCGTGCTCGTCGTCGCCGTCGTCTACGCGCAGTTCGCGCCCGCCTTCCGCCGCGACCAGCTCGAGCCCGTGCGCTACTACCGCACGTTCGTGGCGCACCAGTGGGGCGGCATGGACGACGAGGACTACGACTACCGGTTCGATGGCAAGGCCGTCGCCGTCGATGACGTCGTGGGCTACATCCGCCAGGACGCCGCCGGCCGCACCGCCTACACCTGGAGCGAGCTGCCGTGGATCTACGCCGCCGGCGGCCTCGTGAACCCCACCCGCTACTACACGTCGTTCCTCGGCGAAGTAATCCCCGGCGCCAAGCAGGAGATCATGCGCGACCTGCAGGCGGACCCGCCCGTCTACATCATCCTCTCGGACGACACCTTCGCGCCCTTCAGCGAGCTCGACGCCTTCCTCGCCGGGCGCTACGACCTGCTGCACGCCCAGGGTGACTGGCGCATCTACCGCCTCGCCACCGCCACCGGCAATCTTACGCCCATCGCCCCCGCCGCCGGCGAATCCGCGCGCGCACCGGTGACACAGTGACGCCCCTGCTGTAGGATCGCGCCGCATGGACGATGTAGAACGTTCGTACTGGATCGCCTTCAGCCGCGTCCCCCGCATCGGTCGCGTCCGCGTCGCCCAGCTCGAGGAGCGCTTCGGGCGCCTCGAGCACGCATGGAACGCCGCCCCGGGCGAGCTCAAGGCGGCGGGCCTCGACTCCGCCACGCTCGCCTCTCTCGCACAGGCCCGCGAGAGCGTCGAGCCCGGGCGCGAGCTGGAGCGCCTCGCCGCCCACGGCGTCCAGGCGCTCACCTGGCACGACCCGGCGTATCCCCGCCAGCTCCAGGAGGTCTTCGACCGCCCGCCCGTGCTCTACGTCCGCGGGACGCTCACCGCCGCGGACGACTGGTCCGTCGCGATAGTCGGCACGCGCCGCGTCTCCGTCTATGGCCGGCAAGCGGCCGAAGACATGGCGCGCGGGCTTGCGGCCAACCGCGTGACCGTGGTCAGCGGCCTCGCCCGCGGCGTCGACGCCGTCGCGCACCGCGCCACGCTCGATGCCGGCGGCCGCACGGTCGCCGTGCTCGCGTGCGGCCTCGACCTGGTCTACCCGCCGGAGCACAAGCGCCTCGCCGAGCAGATCATCGAGTGCGGCGCGCTGATCAGCGACTACGCGCTCGGCACGCAGCCACGCAGCGAGTTCTTCCCGCGCCGCAACCGCATCCTCAGCGGCATCTCGCTCGGCGTGCTGGTGGTCGAAGGCGACCTCAAGAGCGGCGCGTTGATTACTGCCCGCCAGGCGCTCGAGCAGAACCGCGAGGTCTTCGCGATTCCCGGCAGCATCTACTCGCCGAACTCGCGCGGCACGAACAAGCTGATTCAGGACGGCGAGGCGAAGCTCACGCTCGACGTACAGGACGTGCTCGCCGAGCTCAACCTCAGCATGGCCGCGCATCAAATCGAGATGACGGAGCTAATCCCCGCCGACGAGACCGAGTCCGCGCTGCTGCGGCACCTCAGCGCCCAGCCGGTGCACATCGATGAGGTGCGGCGCGAGAGCGGCCTGCCCATCGCGACCGTCACGAGCACGCTCGCCATGCTCGAGCTCAAGGGTCTTGTCCGCCAGGTCGGCCGCATGAACTACGTCCGCACCCGCGAGCCGTCCGTCCCGCCCGCCTGAACCGCGGCCGCGGCGATGGCAAACGCTAGTCCACCACCTCCAGCTCATCCCCTACGAGCCGGTGGTCGTGCCCGCACTGGTCGAAGTGCACGATCGTGTAGAGGCGCGCCATCGCCGGCGACTGCCGCGACGGCGCCGACACCACGCCGATGTCCCCCTGCCGGGCATGGCCCATCAGGTGCGGCCGGCTGTACCCGAACGCCTCCGGCTTCAGCCGCACGCGCGTCCCTTCCGGGATCCTTCCGTTCGCATTCACCATTCGCTCCGCATCGCGCTGATCAGGGCCGCAGGGAGTGCGATCGATCCTAACGAATGCGCATCACGCCGCAACCGCGGCCCGTTGACAATCCGCGCCGTATTCACCGGCGTATCCCATACCGGGCTGGACAGCCTTGACAGCGCTGCTACTCTGGGATCGATCCCACGAGCCCATGCGGCGTACCGAGGGTGCGAGCGGCGATGAGCGCGCTGCCGTATGCAGGTGCGCCCACGGCCGGCCGATGAACTGTTGTGCCGCCGGGGCCTCGTGTATAACAACCGGGGCCCGGCGGGCGGGCTCGGGCGCCGGGCCGTCAGGCCCCCACCCCGCCAGGTCCGCCAGGACGAACCAACGGAGCAGATGGCGAAGAAGCAACGCAAGAAGAACCTGGTCATCGTCGAATCGCCGACGAAGGCCCGCACCCTCTCCAGCATCCTGGGTGACGAATACGAAGTCCGCGCCTCTGTCGGCCATGTCCGCGACCTCCCCAAGTCGCAGCTCGGCGTCGACGTCGAGCGGGACTTCGCCCCGAAATACATCGTCCCTCGAGAGAAGAAGGACGTCCTCAAGGCCCTCAACGAAGCCGCCAGGTCCGCCGGCGTCGTCTATCTCGCCACCGACCCCGACCGCGAGGGTGAGGCCATCTCCTGGCACCTCGCCGAGGCCATGGGCCTCGACGGCCGCGAGCACCATCGCGTCGAGTTCCACGAGATCACGCGCGATGCCGTCCGCTCCGCCTTCGACCACCCGCGCCAGATCGACATGCGCCTCGTCGATGCGCAGCAGGCCCGCCGCGTCCTCGACCGCCTCGTCGGCTACAAGATCAGCCCCATCCTCTGGCGCAAGATCCGCCGCGGCCTCAGCGCCGGGCGCGTCCAGTCAGTCGCGCTCAAGATGGTCGTCGACCGCGAGCGCGAGATCGAGGCGTTCGTCCCCCAGGAGTACTGGACCATCGACGTCCGCCTCGCGCGCGAGGCCGATGCCGATGATGCCGCCTTCACCGCGCGCCTCGCCGCGCTGCCCGGCAGCAAGAAGGCCGAGATCCACAGCGGTGACCAGGCCCAGTCCGTCACCGCCGACCTCCGCCGCGCGTCGTACAGAGTCGCCGAGGTCAAGCAGAAGCAGCAGACGCGCCGGCCAGCGCCGCCGTTCACGACGAGCACGCTGCAGCAGGAGGCGTCGCGCCGCTTCGGCTTCTCCGCCAAGCGCACCATGCAGCTCGCCCAGCAGCTCTACGAAGGCATCGACCTCCCCGGCCAGGGCCAGGTCGGCCTCATTACCTACATGCGCACCGACTCGCTCAACGTCGCCAGCGTCGCGCGCGACGAGGCGCGCGCGTATGTCGGCCAGAAGTTCGGCGCCGATTTCGTCCCGGCGCAGCCCCGCTTCTACAAGACCCGTTCGAAGGGCGCCCAGGAGGCGCACGAAGCGATCCGCCCGACGTCCGTCTTCCGCGACCTCGCCAGCGTGCGCAAGGCGCTCACTGACCAGCAGGCCAAGCTCTACGGCCTCATCTGGCAGCGCATGGTCGCCAGCCAGATGGCCGACGCAATCTTCGACCAGGTGACCGCCGAGATCGAGGCGCGCGTCGACGGTCGCGAGCAGCCCTACCGGCTGCGCGCGACCGCGAGCCACCTGCGCTTCGCCGGCTTCCGCCAGCTCTACACCGAGGCGAAGGACACCGACGCCGATGACGACGCCGAGCGCACGCTGCCGCCGCTCGTCGCCGGCGATCCGCTGCGCCAGCTCGGCGTGCAGCCCGATCGGCACTTCACCGAGCCGCCCCCGCGCTTCACGGAGGCCACGCTCGTGAAGGCGCTCGAGGAGAACGGTATCGGCCGGCCCTCCACCTACGCGCCGATCCTCTCAACGCTGCAGGACCGCGGCTACGTGCACCGCGACGGCCGCGCGCTCAAGCCGCAGGAGCTCGGCTTCGTCGTCTCCGACATGATGACCGAGCGCTTCCCGAACATCGTCGACGTGAACTTCACCGCCCGCATGGAAAACGAGCTCGACGACGTCGCCAGCGGCGAGCGCCCGTGGCCGCCCGTCGTCAAGGAGCTCTACGACCCGCTCGAGGACGCGCTCGCTGCCGCCGATGAGGCGCCCCGCGTCCAGCAGGAGACCGAGGAGATCTGCGACAAGTGCGGCAAGCCGATGATCCTGCGCTGGGGACGCTTCGGACAGTTCCTCGCCTGCAGCGGCTACCCCGAATGCAAGAACACCCGCCCCTACGGGGAGGAGGCAGAGCAGCCGCAGACCACCGACGAGAAGTGCGACGAGTGCGGCGCACCGATGGTCGTCAAGCGCGGCCGCTTCGGCGCCTTCCTCGCGTGCTCGCGCTACCCCGAGTGCAAGGGCTCCCGCCCGATCCTCAAGAAGGTCGGCGTGCCGTGCCCGAAGGACGGCGGCGAGATCGTGGAAAAGCGCAGCAAGCGCGGCCGCACGTTCTACGGCTGCGCGAATTACCCGAACTGCGACTTCACCACGTGGTCGCGTCCGCTCCAGCCACCCTGTCCCTCCTGCGGCGGCCTCATCGTCGCCGCCGGGCGCGACAAGGCCAAGTGCACGCAGTGCGACTGGAGCGGCGAGACGCCCGCCGGCGAAGCTCCTCCCCGCCAGCTCGAGAAGGCCTCCGCGTGACGCATTCGCGCCCCGCGCGGTACACCGGCGGCTGCAAGGCAGCCGCCTCTTCGCGTATGCTCCGCGCGCGATGAACCGCGCCCGCATCGCCGCGCACCGCATCTCTCGCCGCGCATTTATCGGCGGTGCCGTCATCGCCGGCGGTGCCATCGCCGCCGGCAGCATCATCGGCGCGCGCCGGCACGGCGGCGGTGACGCGCCGGCGGCAGACCGTCGTGAGCGCGTGCTCTCGCGCGGTGGCGTCCTCCGCGCCTACGACTTCGCTGCCATGCCCGAGGATTCGCTGGACCCGCACCTCACGCGGATCGGGCCCGTCGTCGATATGCATTCGGCCGTCTTCAGCCGCGTTTTGCGCTATGCCGATGAGCACGCCGGCGCGATCGCGCCTGACCTCGCGCGCGAGATGCCCGAACGCCCGGACGCGCTGACGTATGTCATCCGGCTCCGCGATGAGGCGCGCTTCCACGACACCGCGCCGCTCCGCCTCGCGCACCCCGCCGCCGCCGGCCGCGCGGTCCGCGCCGATGACGTGAAGTACAGCATCGAGCGCCAGCTCGACCACAACAGCCCGCAGGCCCGTCGCTTCTCCCGCGCGACCGATTGGTCCGTCATCGACACCATCGACGTGCACGACGATGCCACGCTCACGCTCCGGCTGAAGCAGCCCGTCGCGCCGTTCCTCGATTTCCTCGCGGGCCGCCACGCCTTCATCCTCCCCCGCGGCCTCGCGGACGACCGCGACGAAGCGAAGCGCGACCTCGACATGGTCGGCTCGGGGCCCTTCATGCTCGATGCGTGGCAGCCGGGCTCGCTCATGCGCCTCGTGCGCAACCCCTCCTGGCATGGCGCCAACGATGACCCCACGACGGGCGTCGGCCGCCCCTTCATCGACGCATACGACGCCTACTACTCGCCCCAGGAGGACGTCTTCCAGCAGGTCGTCTTCGAGCACGAGCGCATCGACCTCACCTCGTTCACCGACCCCGCCGCGCTCGGGCTCGAGCACGGCACGAACCTCGCCGATATCGCGCTCGAGGAGACGCGTTCCGCCACGCTGCTCGCCAGCCGCCTGCTCCTCGACCGCGCGCCTTTCAAGGACGACCGCGCCCGCCGCGCCATGCATCTCGCCGTCGACCGCGCGGCGCTCATCGCCGCCATCTATCCGCCCCTCGATGGCCAGCCTTCCGCCGAGCTCAGCGGGCCCATCCCGCCCGGCGTCACGCGCTGGGCGCTCGCGCCCGAAGATCTGGCGAAGCGTCCCGGCTATCGGTCCGATCCCGCCGGCCGCGCCGAAGACCTGCAGGCAGCGAAGCAGCTCTGGTCCGCTGCGCTGGGCGATGTCGCCGCGCCCGAAGTCCGCATCCTCTGCGCCGGCGCGCCGCGCTGGATCTTCGAGAAGGCGGCGCCGCTCGTCGCGTCCCAGCTGCGCGACGCGCTCGGCGTCAGCGTGACGCCCGTCCGCGACGACAGCGGCATCGCGCTCCTCTCCTCCGCGCTCCAGCGCAACCTCGATGGCGCGACGGAGGGCGTCGTACCCTTCACGCTCGCGCTCGAGGACGGCGGCGCCGATCTCGATGAGTGGCTCTATGCCCCGTTCCGCAGCGGCGCTTCGCAGAACACCTCACGCCTCCAGGACGCGACGCTCGACGCCATGCTCGACCGGTCGCGCGCTGAGACCGACTTCGAGGCGCGCCACACGCTGGGGCGCGACATGCAAGACTACCTGCTCGCAAACGCCAACGCGCGCATCGAATACTTCGCCCCCGTCGAGCGCCGTCTCGCCTGGGGCTACGTCCGCAATTCCCGCCTGCCGCTCGCGCCTGGCGCGCTCCAGTACCTCGCCGATGTCTGGCTCGACACGACGCACGGCGCCTGGCCCGCCCGCCCCTCCTGACAGTATTCGTCAGTTCCATCGCCGCCAGAACGTCTGTACGATGATGCTCCACTACTTGCACGGAGGCTCACATGCCGGACGTCATGCTCCTCGTCGGGACCAAGAAGGGCGGCTTCATCTACCGCAGCGATGCGAAGCGCGAGCGGTGGCAGATCTCAGAACCCGCGCTGCCCGGCTGGTCCTTCTTCCACCTGGCAGCCGACCTGCGCGGCAGCACCCCCCGCCTCTACGCCGCCGCGAACCACTGGGCGTGGGGGCGCTCCGTGGCGAAGAGCGACGACATGGGCAAGACCTGGGACTGGCGCAGCGAGGGCCTCGGCTTCGCGCCCGACCTCGGCGCCACGATCCTCAACGTCTGGCACGTCCGCCCGGGCCACGAACGCGAGCCGGGCGTGGTCTACGCCGGCACCCAGCCGGCCGGCCTCTTCCGCAGCGAGGACCAGGGCCGCACCTGGCAGTCCGTCGATGGCCTCACCCGCCATCCCGACCGCGCACGCTGGTCCGGCACCGGGGGTGGCGACTCCTGCCTGCACTCGATCGAGCTCGACCCGCGCGACCCCGCACGCGTCTTCACCGCCATCAGCTCCGGCGGCTCCTACGCCACGCTCGATGGCGGCGAGACCTGGGACATCTTCTCCTGGACCGCCGTCCCCACCAACCCCGGTGCGCTCGCCGAAGCCAAGCGCTGGGAGCAGATGGGCTTCACGCGCGAAGTGCCACCCGGCGTCGACCCGCTCGCGATCGACGAGATGCACAAGCTCCGGGTCGACGCGAAAGACCCCGACCGCATGTGGGCCCAGGCGCACATCGGCGTCTTCCGCTCCGATGACCAGGGCAAGACCTGGTCCGATGTCACCGTCGGCCTGCCGTCGTTCCACGGATTCCCGATCGCCGTCACGCGCCGCGGCCCGGACGCCGCCTTCGTCGTGCCGCTCCACTACGAAGGCGACAACTTCCGCGTCTGCCCGGGGCAGTTCGCCGTCTACCGCACGACGAACGCGGGCAAGAGCTGGGAGCCGCTCACCAACGGCCTTCCCGGCCCGCACGATTACCAGAGCGTCTACCGCGAAGGGCTCGATACCGATGGCCTCGACAGCGAGGCGGTCTACGTGGGCACGAGCAACGGCGAGGTCTACGCCGGCCTTGACGGAGGCGACCGCTGGATCCGCCTCCCTGGCACGCTCCCGCCCGTCCTGTCGGTGACCGCCGTCGCGCTCTGATCGCGGGCTCTCCCCGATCGGAGCGCCCCCGCAGGGTTGCTATCCTGCGGCCGATCATTATGTGAGGGCGTATGACGGCGGTCCTGATGGCGGTGGTCGGGTTCTTCGCGGGCTTCGCGCTCGATGAGGTGATCGCGCGCTTTGCCCGTGAGCCCTTCGACCGTGAGCCGGACGACGCGCCGGCCGCCGCGCAGCCGCACCGGCATGCGCTCGACCTCACCAGCGAAGTCGGCACGGTCGCCCTGCCATGGGGCCTCACCGGCGGCGCCGCGTATCGCCGCGCGACGATCATCGCGCTCACGTCGCTCCTGTTCGCGCTCGCCGGCCTGCGCTACTCCGGGCACGCGGCAGACCTCGCGATCGCCAGCGCGTGGCTGGGCGTCCTGCTCGTCTGCGCCGCCACCGACATCATCGCCTATCGCGTGCCGAACGCCGTGACGTACCCGGCGATCGCCGTCGCACTGGCGGTCGGCATGGTCATGCCCGGCGGCAACCGGCTCGATGTCGCCGCCGGCGGCCTGCTGGCAGGCGGGTTGTTCTTCGTCTGCGCGTTGCTCCCCGGCGCGCCGATGGGCATGGGCGACGTCAAGCTCGCCTTCTTCATCGGCTTCGCGCTCGGACTGACCCTCGTCATCCCGGCGATGCTCGTCATGGCCGTCTCCGGCGGCGTCGTCGCCGCTGTCCTGCTCGTGCTCAAGCTGCTCGGCAGGCGCAAGCTCAACTACATGTTCTACGCGCCGTTCATCTCGCTCGGTGCCGCCGTCGTCATCCTCGCGCAGGGCACCGCGACGCACCTCCTGTAGCCGCGCGCTATCCCGCAACGCCCCCGCCCCGTACCATCTCGCCGATGCACCGACCTCCCACCACGCCGGCGGCTTCCCGCTGATGTCCTGGCTGGAACTGCTCCTCGTCCCGCTCGGCTTCGCGGTCGGCGCCTATGGCACGCTCGTCGGCGCCGGCGGCGGCTTCGTCCTCGTCCCGGTCCTCCTGCTCATCTATCCCGGCGAGCCTGCGGTCGATATCACCGCGATCTCGCTCGGGGTCGTCTTCTTCAACGCGCTCTCGGGCTCGGCGGCCTATGCTCGCCTGCGGCGCATCGACTACGCCACGGGCCTGATCTTCGCCGCCGCCGCCTTCCCCGGCGCCGTCGGCGGCGCCTTCCTCGTCGGCGTCATCCCCCGCCGCGCGTTCGATGGCATGTTCGGCGGCATCCTGCTCGCGCTCGCCGCCTATTCGGCCTGGACCGCCGGCCGCACCGAGATCATCCGCGCCCCCCGGCGCGGCCGCGCCATCGTGACCCGGGAGATGCGCGGCGAGCACGGCGAGATCTTCCGCTACTCCTACAACCTCCCGCTCGGCATCGCCTACAGCGCCGCGGTCGGCTTCTTTTCCACGCTGCTCGGCATCGGCGGCGGCGTCGTGCACGTGCCGATCATGATCACCGCTCTGCGGTTCCCGGTCCACGTCGCCGTCGCCACGTCGCATTTCATCCTCATCTTCACCGCGGCGTCCGGCAGCGCCGTGCACCTGGCGCACGGCGACCTCTCGGACACGAACCTCGTGCGCGCGCTCCTGCTCGCCGCCGGCGTCGTCCCGGGCGCCCAGATCGGCGCCCGCATTGCGCAGCGGATCCACGGCGCCGCCATCGTGCGCTTCCTCGCCGTCGCCCTCGTCGCCCTCGGCGCCCGCCTGCTCTGGTCCGCCCGCTAGCCGGACTCCCCGAGCGCGATGTACGGGCGATGCGCGGGCCGCCTGCGGGTTCGGACTATGCGGAGGGGCCCGCGTCCGGGCTACATTTGCATATGGGCGCCCCGCCGCTCCGTCGGCGGCCCCGCACGACTCGAGGTGACGCATGCGCATCGGAGTACTGACTGGAGGCGGCGACTGCCCGGGCCTCAACGCCGCGATCCGCGCCATCGCCCACCGGGCATGGATGCTCGGCGACGAGGTGATCGGCTTCCGCGAGGGCTGGGCCGGCCTGCTGGGCGAGGGCAACTCGCTCGTCCTCACGACCCAGGAGGTCGCGGGCATCCTCCACCTCGGCGGCACCATCCTCGGCTCGTCCCGCACGAACCCCGCGCGCAGCGAGGACGAGATGCGCCAGGTCGAAGACAACCTGCGCCGTCGCAAGATCGACGGCCTCGTGACCATCGGCGGCGATGACACCCTCAGCGTCTCCGCCCGGCTCGCCGAGCGCGGCGTCGCCGTCACCGGCGTCCCGAAGACGATCGACAACGACGTACCCCACACCGATTACTGCATCGGCTTCGACACCGCCTGCGCCACCGTCGGCGAGGCGCTCGACAAGCTGCACACGACCGCCGAGTCGCACCGGCGCGTCATGGTCGTCGAGGTCATGGGCCGCGACGCCGGCTGGCTCGCGATGGTCGGCGGTGTCGGCGGCGGCGCCGACCTCATCATCATCCCCGAAGAGCCCATCACCATCGAGAAGGTCGTCGCCCACGTGCAAATGCGCATGGACACGCGGCGCTTCAGCATCGTCGTCGTCGCCGAAGGCGCGCACGTCGAAGGCGTCGAGTCGCAGGCGCAGAGCGGCGTCGACCAGTTCGGCCACGCCCTCCTCGCCTCGCGCGGCATCGGCACCCGCCTCGCCGAAGCGATCGAGCAACGCCTGCGCGTCGAGGCGCGCCCGACGGTGCTCGGCCACGTGCAGCGCGGCGGCTCGCCGACGATGTTCGACCGCGTGCTCGCCACCCGCATGGGCGCGATGGCGGTGGACTGCCTGCATGAGGGCCGCCGCGGCGTCATGATGGCGCTCCAGGGTCTCGAGATCGTCCCGGTGCCGTTCGCCGAGGTCGTCGGCCACAACCGCACCGTCGACCCCCGCTTCTTCCGCCTCGTCCGCCAGTTCAACGCCGCCGAAGAGCGCGAGGGCATGCCGCCGCCGCATGCCCGCAACACCGCGGCCGCCGGTTGACGCGGGGAATCCCCTAGGCCGTCGCGCCGCACAACATCGGCCGCTCCCCGACTCCGGGCGCGCCGGCGCCGGGCGCACAATGCCGGCGATGGCATCGCGCTCGCGCCTCGGCTTCGCCTTCCAGCTCGCGCTCTGCGCCCTCGTCGGCCTCGCCGTCGCGCGGCGCTCCGCCCGCCGCCCGCGCCTCTCGACGTCGATGGTGCACACCCCCGTGCGCGCGTCGGAGATCGGCGGCGCGCTCGCCCGCCTCGAAGCCGCGGTCGATGCCCGCGCGCGCGTCCCTGCGCTCGCGCTCGCTTCGACGGTCGCCCTGCCCGCGCCCGCCACCAGCACGCGCGGACTGCTGCGCCCGCTGCTCGCGCGCGTCCCGGTCTCCCTCTACGCTTGGGCGTTCGTCGTCGCGCTCGGCGTCGCGCCCGTGGCGCTCGCGCTCGCCTACGTCTCGTTTCGCGGCTCCGCCCCGGATGCCGAAGCGCCGCCCGCCG
>Ga0070741_10015009_pt1 | contig 13247 bp, 12 predicted proteins | sample Coa_R1_4_FD_66440 | JGI IMG/M metagenome (GOLD analysis project Ga0070741, IMG submission 66440) | Surface soil microbial communities from Centralia Pennsylvania, which are recovering from an underground coalmine fire - Coalmine... | ecosystem: Environmental > Terrestrial > Soil > Unclassified ... | reverse complement strand
CTTCCCCTGCTCGTTCGCGCACGCGGCCGCCTCGGACGCCGGGCGCGCGTGCGGGTGCATGGGGAGCGGGAAGTCGCGATACACGAGGCGCACCTTGTCGCCGTACGTCTTGATGACCTGCTCGACGGAGTCCTCGGCGCGCCTGCAGAACGGGCACTGGTAGTCCGAGAACTCGATGATCGTGACGGGTGCCGTCGGGCCGCCGCCGCGCGACGGCCGTCCCGCCGTCTCGACGGGCACGATCGGGGGCCGGAGCGCGACCGTCGTCTTGTGCTTCTTCTTGAGCTCGTTGATGAACGCCTGCTTCCGCTCCTCTTCCTTCTGCGCTTTCAGGTACGCGATGATCCGCGGCTTCAGCTGCTCGAGCGTCTGCCCGCCGAGCTGCGCCTTGTTGTCGTCGTAGACCTTCTGGACGTCGGGGTCGGTCGGCGCGGGGACCTTGTCGTCGACCTCCGCCTTCTCGAGCGCCTCGGGGGTGACGCCCCGCGCCTGCGCCTCCTGCTTCACGAGCTCGTCGGCGACGATCTCGTCGAGGCCTTCCTTCAACGCCTCGTAGCGCTCGTTCTCGATCTCGAGGAGCTTCGGCTTCACCTTCTCCTCGACCTCGGCGCGCTTGATGGTCCGGGTGCCGACCGTCGCGAGGACGTCGTCGGCCGCGATGGCGAGAGGCGGGACACCGAGAGCGGCGGCGACGGCGATCGCCACCACGGGCATTCGTCGCATTGGGGCCTCCTTCAAGTCCCGAGACCCTACGGGGCGGCTGCACGGAGGTCAAGCGAGCGACGGGGCCGTCGCCTTTGCATCCGTTCCCGTCGCATGCTACCCGCGCCGCATCCGCGATGCCCGCTCGTGCCGTGCTGCCGCTCCTCCTCTGCGTTGCCCTCGGCTGCGGCTTCCTCATCGGCACGGGCATCAGCGACATCAACGCGCGTCCCGCGAAGTACTACCAGCACAAGGTGTCCTTCCGGGGCGAGATCGTCCGCAGCCAACGGCTCGCGTCGGAGACGCTGCTCGAGGTCGAGGACGAGCGCGGATCGCGCATCCTCGTCCGCTCGGCCGCACCGGTCGAGTTCGCGAACGGCGACTGGATCCGCGTGCGCGGCATCCTCGTCCCCGACGCCCGCGTCGGCGACGTCACCGTCTACGACGTCGTGATGGCCGAAGAGATCTCGGGCGCCCGCGCGCCCCGCTTCCGGAACCTCTTCTGACGCGGCGTCAGCGCGGCGCGCCCGCCGCGATCACGTCCGCACCGACGTACGGGCGGAGCACCTCCGGCACGACGACGCTCCCGTCCGCGCGCTGATACGTCTCGAGCACGGCGATCACGACGCGCGGAAGCGCGAGACCCGAGCCGTTGAGCGTGTGGACGAGCTCGGGCTTCGCGCCCGGCGCGGGCCGGTAGCGGATGTTCGCGCGCCGCGCCTGGAAGTCGCGGAAGTTCGAGCACGAGCTCACCTCGAGCCACTCGCCGCAGCCCGGCGCCCAGACCTCCACGTCGTACTTCATCGCGGCGGTGAACGAGAGGTCGCCGGTGCACATCTGGACGACGCGATGGGCGAGCCCGAGGCGACGGCAGACGTCCTCGGCGTCGTCGAGGAGCGACAGGAGCTCCGCGTCCGACGTCTCCGGCCGGACGAACTTCACGAGCTCCACCTTGTCGAACTGATGCCCGCGCTTGATGCCGCGCACGTCACGCCCCGCGGACATCTGCTCGCGGCGAAAGCAGGGCGTGTACGCGACGTGGCGGATCGGGAGCTGCTCGCCGTCGAGGATCTCGTCGCGGTAGAGGTTCGTCACCGGGACCTCGGCGGTCGGGATCAGGTAGAAGCCGTCGGTGCGATAGAGGTTGTCGCCGAACTTCGGCAGGTTGCCGGTGCCGACCAGGCACTCCTCCTTCACCATCGCGGGCGGATAGACCTCGATGTAGCCGTGGGCGCGCGTGTGGAGGTCGAGCATCCACGCGATGAGCGCGCGCTGGAGCCGCGCCCCGGCGCCGAAGAGCACGTAGAAGCGCGTGCCCGAGATCTTCACGCCCCGCTCGAAGTCGATGATGCCGAGGCGCGGGCCGAGGTCCCAGTGCGCGAGCGGCGGAAAGTCGAAGCGGGGCACCTGCCCCTCCGTGCGCACGACGACGTTCGCCGACTCGTCCGGTCCGACCGGCACGTCGGGATGCGGGAGGTTCGGCACGCGGAGCATGCGCTCGGTGAACTCCGCCTCGGCCGCCTCGACCGCGCGCTCGGCCGCCGCGATCCGCTCCCCCATCCCCCGCTGCGCCGCGATCGCGCGCTCGCGCTCCGCCGGGTCCATCACGTCGCGGATCGCCTTCGACGCCTGCGTTCGCTCGGCCCGCAGCTGCTCCACGGCCCGAATCGCGTCACGCCGCCGCTGGTCGGCCGCGAGCAGCGCGTCCACCTCCTCGCCCGGAAACCCCACCTTCGCGAGCTCCCGCTTGACGCGCTCCGTCTCCGCGCGCACGAACCGGATGTCCAGCACGGCGCGCGACATTAGCGACCGCCCGCGCGAGCCGCAAGGCGCGCGCGGGCGGGAACCACGGAGGAGAGCGTCGCACCCTCCGCAGGACCCGCTTTGGGCGCAGCGCCTAGCTTGCTATATCCCCTGCCCCATTCGAGTGCGGCCGCGCGACGACCGACGCGGCCCGACGCCCCCGGCCCGGGGGCCGGCGCGCGGGCGCCGGGCGGCCGCGCACGCGGCAGTCGCGCGGCGCGGCTTTCGGCGCTATCCCACGTCGAACGCGGCCCGCACGTGCTCCACTGCGGGCGGGTCCGCATCGAAGCGGATGCCGACGACGTCGAAGCGGGCTTCGCGGTCGTGCCAGCCGCGGGCGGCGAGGAAGTGGCGGGCGACGCGCGCGAGCTGGGCGCGCTTGCGGGCATCGACGGACTCGAGGGGCGTGCCGGCGCGGTCGCCGCGGCGGCTGCGTACCTCGACGAAGACGAGCACCGGGCCGTCGAGCGCGACGAGGTCGATCTCGCCTGCGCGGCAGCGGAAGTTGCGTCCGACGATCGCGTAGCCGCGCGCCCGGAGGAACGCCTCCGCGAGCGCCTCGCCGCGCCGACCGAGCTCCCGCCGCCCGTCCACCGGCGCGCGACGCTAGCGGCGCCGCCGAGCCGTCACAAGCCGAGCCGCCGCGAGCGTCGTCGGCCCGTGACGCCCGTGACCCTCCGCCCGGGCGGCTCGGGGTCGGGCGCGGCGCGGTGCACCTGCCCGCCGGCGGCGCCGGCTCGACGGGGCGGGACCCGCGTGCGCGGCGAGCTACTCGAAGAGCGTATCGCGCACCGTGCGCCACGTATCGGGATCGCGCGCGAGGACGAGGGGGTGGTTGCCGTCCGTCGGGCGGTAGGGGGTGCCGTCGGGTGCGCGGGCCTCCCCGCCTGCTTCGAGGAGGACGAGCGAACCGGGGGCGTGGTCCCAGGGCAGGAGGCGGAAGAAGACCACGAAGTCCTTCTCTCCCCGCGCGAGGCTCGTGTACTCGACGGCGGCGGCGCGAGGCCCCGGGACGACGGGGAGGCGCCGCGTCCGCTCGACGATCGCCGGCCGGACGTCGGCCGGCACGTGTCCCAGGTAGACCGTGCCGCGGCGCGCGCGCGCGCCGCCGGGCGGGATGCGGAGCCGCGCGCCGTTCAGCGTCGCTCCGGCGCCGGCCTCGGCGACGAAGAGCGCATCCTCGACGGGCAGGTAGATGCAGGCGAGCCGCGTCTCGCCGCCGACCGCGAGCGCGACCATCGAGCCGAACGGGGACCGGCCGGCGGCGAAGTTCCGCGTGCCGTCGAGGGGGTCGACGACCCAGACGGGCGCCGGCGCGTGGAGCGCCGCGAGGAGGCCCGGGCGCGCGCTCGCCGCCTCCTCGCCGACGACGACGGAGCCGGGAAGCGCGGCGCGGAGCTCGGCCTCGAGCCGCCGCTCGATCGCGAGGTCGGCCGCCGTCACGACGTCGTCGGGGTCGCCCGGGGCGGGCTTCGCGAGGACGTCGCCCTCGCCCAGGCGCCCGAAGCGCGGCAGGAGCTCCTCGCGCGCGATCGCGCGCACACGGGCGGCGACCTGCTCGGGATCGACGAGACGCACCTCTCGATGATACCGGGCGCGGCGCGGTGTCACCACGACCGTCGGCGCATGGTTTGCGGCTCCCGCGGGCCTGCGGTACGTACGCCTCGATGCCGATCACCCGAGACGACGTGCGTCGCGTCGCGCAGCTCGCGCGCCTGCGGCTCACGCCCGCCGAGGAGGAGCGGCTCACCGCCGACCTCGGACACATCCTGGACCACTTCGCCCGCCTCCAGGCGCTCGACACCCGGGACGTGCCGCCGATGGCGGTCGTCGAGGACTTCGGCGCGCTGCTCCGGCCGGACGCGGTGCGGAACCCGCCGGCGTCCGACGAGCTGCTCGCGAACGCACCGGCGCGCGAGGGCCGGCGCTTCCGCGTGCCGAAGATCATCGAGTGATGGGGACGCTCCACGAGCTGTCGGTCCGCGACGCGGCCGAGCGCGTGCGCCGTCGGGACGTCTCGGCCGTCGACCTCGCGCGCGCGGCGCTCGCGCGCATCGCGGCCGTCGAGCCGCGGCTCGGCGCCTTCCTGACGCTCGACGAGACGGGCGCCGTCGCCGCCGCCGAGGCGGTCGACCGCCGCATCGCCGCGGGGGAGGACGCGGGGGTGCTGGCGGGCGTCCCGATCGCGGTGAAGGACGTCATCTGCACGAAGGGCCTCCGCACGACGGCCGGCTCGCGCATCCTCGAGCGCTTCGTCCCGCCCCACGACGCGACCGTGACCGCCCGCCTGCGCGATGCGGGCGCCGTGATCGTCGGCAAGACGAGCTGCGACGAGTTCGCCATGGGCTCGTCGAACGAGAACTCGGCCTACGGCCCCGTGCGGAACCCGTGGGACCCCGCACGCGTCCCGGGCGGCTCCTCGGGTGGGTCGGGCGCCGCCGTCGCGGCCGGCGAATGCCACGGCGCGCTCGGGACCGACACGGGCGGGTCGATCCGCCTCCCGGCGGCGTACTGCGGCGTCGTCGGGCTCAAGCCCACCTACGGGCGCGTCTCCCGCTTCGGCGTCATCGCGTATGCCTCGTCGCTCGACCAGGTGGGGCCGTTCGCGCGCGACGTCGCCGACGCGGCGGTCCTCCTCGAGGCGATCGCCGGGCCCGATCCCGCGGACTCGACGGCCGCGCCGCGCCCGGTCCCCTCGTACCTGGCGGCGCTCGACGGCAGCGTCCGCGGGCTCCGGCTCGGGCTCCCGCGCGAGTACTTCGTCGAGGGGATGCAGCGCGAGGTCGCGGACGCCGTCCGCGCCGCCGTCGGGACGCTCGCGCGCCTCGGCGCCGCCGTCGAGGAGGTGTCGCTCCCGCACACCGAGTACGCGATCGCCACCTATTACCTGATCGCGACCGCCGAGGCCTCGTCGAACCTCGCCCGCTACGACGGCGTCCGCTACGGGCTCCGAATCCCCGAGAAGTCGCTCGGCGACATGTACGAGGCGACCCGCGCCGCGGGCTTCGGCGCCGAGGTGAAGCGCCGGATCATGCTCGGCACGTACGCCCTCTCGGCCGGCTACTACGACGCGTACTATCTCAAGGCGCAGCAGGTGCGGACGCTCGTCCGCCGCGACTTCGAGGCGGCGCTCGCGCGCTGCGACGCGCTCGTCGCCCCCGTCGCCCCCACCACCGCCTTCCGCCTGGGCGAGAAGGTCGACGACCCGCTCACGATGTACCTGTCCGACATCTTCACGATCTCGGTGAACCTCGCCGGGCTCCCCGGCCTCTCCCTGCCGTGCGGCGCCGATGCGGCCGGGCTCCCGATCGGCCTCCAGGTGATCGGGCGGCCGTTCGACGAGGCGACGGTCCTCCGCGTCGGGTACGCGTACGAGCAGGCGACGGAGTGGCACCGCCGGAGGCCGCCGCTGTGACGCGCCCGCCGATGGAGGCCGTGATCGGCCTCGAGGTCCACGCCGAGCTGCTGACCGAGTCGAAGATCTTCTGCGCGTGCTCGGCCGCCTTCGGGGCCGACCCGAACACGAGCGTCTGTCCCGTCTGCCTGGGGCTCCCGGGCGTCCTTCCCGTGCTCAACGAGCGCGTGGTCGACTTCGCGATCCTCGCCGGGCTCGCGACGCACTGTACGATCGCCGAGCACTCGCGCTTCGCGCGGAAGAACTACTTCTACCCGGATCTCCCGAAGGGCTACCAGATCAGCATGTACGAGCTGCCCCTCTGCGTCGGCGGCCACTTGGACGTGCTCGTCGACGGGACGACGCGCCGGATCGGCCTCACGCGCATCCACATGGAGGAGGACACCGGGAAGAACGTCCACGACGGCGAGACGAGCCTCGTCGACTTCAACCGCTCGGGCGTGCCGCTCCTCGAGATCGTGAGCGAGCCCGACATGCGGACCGTCGCCGAGGCGGGCGCGTACCTCCGAACGCTCCGCTCGATCCTCCAGTACCTGGAGATCTGCGACGGCAACATGGAGGAAGGGAGCTTCCGCTGCGACGCGAACGTCTCCGTCCGCCCCGTCGGCGCGACCACGTTCGGGACGAAGGTCGAGATCAAGAACATGAACTCCTTCCGCGCGGTCGAGAAGGCGATCGCGTACGAAATCGCGCGGCAGACGGACGTGCTGGCCGAGGGCGGCACGCTCGCACAGGAGACGCGGCTCTGGGACGCCGACCGCGAGGAGACGCGGTCCATGCGCTCGAAGGAGTACGCGCACGACTACCGCTACTTCCCGGAGCCCGACCTCCTGCCGCTCGTCGTCGACCCCGAGCGGGTCGCGCACGTCCGCGCGCGGCTCCCCGAGCTGCCCGGGGCGCGGCGCGAGCGGTTCGTCCGGGAGTACGGGCTCTCGCCGTACGACGCCGACGTGCTGACGCAGCGGAAGGACGTCGCCGACTACTACGAGGCCGGCGTGGCCGAGGGCGCGGCGCCGAAGGAGATGGCGAACTGGGTGATGACGGAGCTCCTCCGCATCGTGCGCGAGGAGAAGCTCGACCGCGCGCTCGTCATCCGCGAGTGGCCGCTCACGCCGCTCCAGCTCGCCCGCCTCGCAAAGCTCGTCGACGCGGGCACCATCAACCGGAACACGGCGAAGGGCCTCCTCCCCCGCCTCCGCAGGACGGGACAGGACCCCGAGGCGCTCGTCGCCGCGGAGGGCCTCGCGCAGGTGAGCGACCGCGGCGCGCTCGAGGCCGCCGTCGCCGACGCCGTTGCGAAGAACCCGAAGCAGGTGGCGCAGTACCGCGGCGGGAAGACGCAGGTGCTCGGCTTCCTCGTCGGCCAGGTGATGAAGGCGACGGGCGGCAAGGCGAATCCGCAGCTCGTGCAGGAGCTGCTGCGCGCGGCGCTCGGAGGGTAGCCGTGCCCCGCCTCGCCGGCTGGCCGATCGTCGGGGTCGCGGCGGCGTTCGTGGCGGTGCTCCTCGCGGCGGACGTGGCCCTCCTCGGGACGGGCGAGGCGGCGATCCGCTTCGCGCTCCGCGCGACCGCGCGCACGGCGCTCGTCTTCTTCCTCGCCGCCTTCGTCGCGTCGGCCGCCGCGCGGACGTGGCCGGGCGCGCGGACGCGCTGGCTCCTCGCGAACCGCCGCTACCTCGGCGTCGGCTTCGCGGTGACGCACCTCGCGCACGCCGCCGCGATCCTCGCCTTCGCGGCGCTCCTCGCCGACGAGTTCCGGGCCGAGGAGCCGTTCGTCGTGCTCGTCGCCGGCGGCATCGGCTATCTCTTCGTGCTCGCGCTGCTCGCGACGTCCTTCGACCGCACCGCGGCCTGGCTCGGCCCGCGCCGCTGGGCGCGGCTCCACACGGTCGGCGTGCACTACCTCTGGGCGGTCTTCTTCGTCACCTACGTGCCGCAGGCGGCGCGCGGGCCCGTTCACGCGGCGGCCGCCGCCCTCGTCGTCGGCGCGCTCGGCCTGCGGCTCGCGGCGCGCCGGCGCGCCCTGCCCGTCAGCGTCGGCCCCACAGTAGGAGCCGCTTGAACGGGAAGAAGAAGGGCCGCGCGTCCGCGAGGCGCGGCAGCAGGCGGGCGCGGTAGCGGGCGAGGAACGCGTCGTGGAGCGCGGGCGGGAGCCGCTCGCGGTACGCGGCGAGCAGCGACCCTTTCGTCCACTCGACGACGTCCTCGCGCGCCGCGAGCCAGTGGGCGTAGACCTGGAGCCGGACGTGCTGCGTCCGGAAGCCCATGCGCGCGAGCAGCGTCGCGTACGCCTCCGGCGCGAGCACGTGCCCGCCGAGCGCCGGAACGTCGCCCAGGTGCTCGCGGAAGGGCGCCTCCGCCGCCGTCTCGGCCGCCGCCACGTGCTCGAGCCCGTCGAAGTTCGCGGGCATCTGCACCGCGAGCTGCCCGTCCTCCGCGAGCGCCGCGGCCAGGCGCGCGAAGAGCGCCGGGTGGTCGCCGATCCAGTGAAGCGCCGCGTTCGAGAAGACGAGATCCCAGGCGCCGCGGTCGGCGAAGTCCTCGATCGCGCCGTGCGCGAAGCGGAGGCCGGGCGCTTCCGCGGCGCGCGCGAGCATCGCCCGGGAGCGGTCGATCCCGAGGGTCGCCGCCGCGCCGAGCGTGTCGTGGAGCCAACGCGTCGTCTCGCCGGTCCCACAGCCGAGGTCGACGATGCGGAGACCCGGCCGCGGCTCGACGAGCGCGGCGAGGTCGACGAAGGGCGTCCAGCGCTCGGCGCGGAAGCGCTCGTACTGTCGGGGATCCCACGCGTCGGGCACGCGCGTCCCTATCATTCCCGGTGCGCGGCCGCCACCGGGCGGCGTTGGCCGGCGAATTGCTTCCGCCTGTCCGGGACGCGGCGGCCGCGGCGTCGACCGACACGGGCCGCGGCGCCGACCGGGAAGGAGAGACGGGCATGACGATCGAGGACATCCGCCACCGACTGCTCGAACGCCGGCGGTCGTTGCTCCGCCAGGTGGCGAGCATGGAGGACGACCTCAGGTTCCTCGACACGAACCAGAATCCCGAGCTGGAGGAAGAGAGCCAGGAGCAGAACATCGCGCGGCTGCTCGCGCAGCTCGACGACCGCAGCACCGCCGAGATCCAGCGCATCGACGGGACGATCGCCCGCATCGACGCGGGCGACTACGGGCGCTGCGAGGAATGCGACGAGCCGATCCCGCTCGAACGACTGGAGGCGCTGCCGACGGCGACGACGTGCGTCCTCTGCGCGGAGGTCCGCGAGCGCGCCGCCGAGCGGGTGCCGGCGTGAGCGCGCTCCGCCCCGTGCCCCGCGCTCACGCGGCGGCACGGGGCGCGCGGCCGACGAGCGCCGGGACGAGCGCCGCGGAGACCGCGACCGCGAGCCACCCGGCGGCGCCGCCGACGAGGGGCGGCCATCCCGTGCCGACGACCCACACGGGCACCGGCGCGAGCGTGAAGAACAGGCGGCCGACGCGGAAGGCCGCGACCCACGTCGCGTGGACGCCGATCGCCGTCCAGAGGCTCCCCGACCGCAGCCGCAGCACGGCGAGGAGGAGCCCGAAGAGCGCGAGCCCCACGAGGCGCGGCAGCGCGTCCGCCGTGGCGAGCGGCGCGAAGAGCCCCGCCAGGCGCGCGAAGCCCGACCCGGCGTCGACGGGCCCCGCGACGCGGCCCGTCCGCAGGGCGTGCACGGCCGCGTAGACGCCCGTCGTCACGACGACGGCGACGACCGTTCCCGCGTCGTGGGCGACGCGCCGGAGCAGGACGCCGCGGAAGAGCGTCTCCTCGCCGATCCCGACGCCGAGCGCCGCCGCGAGCCCGAGGAGCGATTTCCGGACGAGCTTCGCGGGCGGGAACCGGAGCCCGGGGGCGAGCGCGCCGGTCGCCGCTGCGAGCCCGAGGCCCGCCGCGACGCCGAGCCCCCCGAGGAGGAGCCCGCGCGCGAGGTCCCGGCCGATCCCCGGCCGGCGGAGCCCGATCGCGCGCAGGTCGCCCAGGTCGAGACGCCGCCACGCGAGCACGAGGCCGCCGACGAGCAGCACCTCGAACACGCGGTCGAAGACGCGCGCGAAGCTCCAGCTCCGCCCGGTGAGGCGCGCGACGCCGAGGGCGCACCACGGGCTCACGACGGCGGTCACGACGAGCACGCCGGCGACGAGCGCGAGGAGCCGAAGCGTGCGCACCCGGCGCCGTCCTACGTGGTGTACGCCGCGTTGAAGTGGACGTACGCGACGGTCAAGTCCGACGTCCGCAGCCGGCCCGTCGCGCCGCCCGCGTGCAGGTCGAGGACGACCTCGAGCTCGCGCCCGCGCATCGCCCGGCGCGCCGGGCCGAGCGCCCCGGGCACCGGGCGGCCGCGCCGCGCGACGGCGACGCCGCCGATCGCGACGTCGACGCGGTCCGCGTCGAGCGGCACGCCCGCGGTCCCCGCGGCGCAGACGAAGCGGCCCCAGTTCGGGTCGCCGCCCGCGAACGCCGCCTTGCAGAGGACCGACTCGCCGACGGCGCGCGCGACGCGCCGGGCCTCCGCCGCCGAGCGGGCGCCGCGGACCGTGACGGTGACGAGCTTCGAGGCGCCCTCCCCGTCGAGCACGACGAGCCGCGCCACCTCGTCCAGCACGGCGGCGACGGCGCCGGCGAAGCGCCGGTAGTCGGCGGAGCCGGCGACGATCGGCCGGTTCCCGGCCGCGCCCCCCGCGAGCGCGAGCACCGTGTCGTTCGTGCTCATGTCGCCGTCGACGGAGATCGCGTTGAAGGTCTCCTCGACGCCCGCGGCGAGCGCGCGCGCGAGCGCCGGGCGCGCGACGCGGGCGTCGGTCACGACGACGACGAGGAGCGTCGCCATGTCGGGCGCGATCATCCCGGCGCCCTTCCCCATCGCCGCGACCGTGACGGTCCGGCCGCCGGCGCGCACGCGACGGACGGCCGTCTTCGGGAAGGCGTCGGTCGTGCAGATGGCCCGGGCCGCGTCCGCAAACCCGCGCGGCGAGAGCGCGGCCGCGGCGGCCCGGACGCCGCGGAGGAGCGTCGCCCGCGGCACCTGGACGCCGATCCGCCCCGTCGCGCACGCGAGCACCCGCGCCGCCGGCACGCCGAGGAGCCGCGCCGCGAGGGCCGTCGAGACCTCCACGGTCTCGAGCCCCTCCCGCCCCGTGCACGCGTTCGCATTCCCCGCGTGGACGAGCACCGCCGACGCCAGACCGGCCCGGATCCGGCGCCGCGACACCACGACCGGCGCCGCCGGCGCCCGATTCGTCGTGAACATTCCCGCGACGACGGCCGGCGCGTCCGGCACGATGAGCGCCACGTCCGGCCCCGCCGTCTTCAACCCCGCGCGCACACCGGCAAAGCGAAACCCCGGCACGGCGACGCGGTGGGCCGCGCGCCGGAGCTTCACGCGGATCGCGCCCGAGCCGCCGGGGGGCGGGGAGTCCGCGACCCGCCGCGGCACGACGACGAGGCCGTCACGCCCGCCCGTGGCACTTCTTGTACTTCTTGCCCGACCCGCACGGGCACGGATCGTTCCGCCCCACCTTCTCGGCGTCGCGCCGGAAGGTCTCCACCTTCTCCGGCTGTCCGCCGTGCGACCGCGTGAGGCGCGCCGTCGCCTGCCGCTGGCGGCGCTCCATCGCCGCGATCTCGGCCGGCATCGGCGCCGGGGCGAGGTCGCCGCCCCCGACCGCGATCGGTGCGACGCCCGTCGCCTCCGTCCGGAGCTGGACGCTCATCAGCTTCTCGATCGCATCCGACTCCATGCGGCGGATCATGTCCTCGAACATGGCGTACCCCTCCTTCTGGTACTCCTGGAGGGGGTTCACCTGTCCGTAGCCGCGCAGCCCGATGCCCTCCTTCAGGTGATCCATGCTGAGGAGGTGGTCCTTCCAGAGCGCGTCGAGCGTCTGGAGCATGATGAGCTTCTCGAGATGCCGCATGATGGGCGCGCCGAAGAGCCGCTCGCGCTCCTCGTACGCCTGCTTTACGCGCTCGGCGAGGATGTCCTGGAGCGCCTCCACGCGGAGGTCCTCGCGCTCCGCCTCGGGCAGCTGGAGGCGGAAGTTGAACTGCGCGAAGACCGCGTCGTCGAGCGCCTTCCAGTCCCACTCCTCGGAGGGCACGTCCGGGTCGACCAGGCTCGCGACGAGGTCCTCGGCGAGGCTCGCGGCGATCTCGAGCACGTCCTCCTTGAGATCGTCGCGGCCGAGGAGGTCGCGCCGGCGCGCGTAGACGACCTCGCGCTGCTTGTTCAGCACGTCGTCGTACTCGAGGAGGTGCTTGCGGATGTCGAAGTTGTGCGCCTCGACCTTCTCCTGCGCCGTGCGGATCGCCTTCGTGATCCAGCGGTGCTCGATGACGTCGCCCTCCTGCATGGTGGAGACGGCCCACGCCATGAGCTTGTTGTTGTCGGCACCGAAGATGCGGAGCAGGTCGTCCTCGAGCGAGAGGAAGAAGCGCGACGAGCCCGGGTCGCCCTGGCGCCCGCCGCGGCCGCGCAGCTGGTTGTCGATGCGTCGCGCCTCGTGGCGCTCCGTGCCGAGGATGTGGAGCCCGCCGGCCGCGACGACCTTCTCGCGCTCGGCGGCGCAGACCTCCTTGTAGTGCGCGAGGATCTCCTGGAACCGCGCCTCGTACTCCTGGGGCGCTTTCTGGAGCTGCTCGCGGATCTCCTCGACCGCCGAGACGTACTTCGCCCGCTCCGCCTCGTACCGGCGCTCGGCCGCCCGGAGCGCCTCCTCGTACGGCGCGCGCTGCTCCTCCCAGAGCCGCTCCGCCTCGACGTAGGCGTCCTCGGCGGCGCGATACGCCTGCCGCAGCTCCGCGATCTCCCCGTTGCCGCCGATCGCACCCTTCACGAGGACGGCGAGCTCCGTCACGGAGAGCCCGCGCTCGTACTGGGCGCGGCGCTCGTCCAGCTCGCGCGCCGCCTCGTCCGTGCGCGCGCCGCCGTCCTCCCACGCGGCGAGCGCGGCCTCGTAGCGGCTCCGCAGCTCGTCGAGCGACGAGCGCTCGGCGGCGAGCTCGCTCCCGCCGCTCGCGGCGAGGAGCGGCGCCTCGATGTCCTCCTTCGCCCGTCGGTAGCGCGCGGGGATCGCCGCGTGGTCGCGCACGGCGGGAATCAGCTCGACGGAGCTCACCTCCTCGTACCGCGCGCGCGCCTCGCGGAACGGGGAGAGGTCGAGGAGCTTTCTGTGTGCCTCCGTGAGTGCGCGGAGCGACTCGGCACGCCGCTCCTCGAGCCCGCGCAGCGTCTCCTGGTACTGCGCGCTCGCGCGCTGCACCTCCTCGTCGTACCGCTCGCGGAGGTCTCGGAGCGCGTCCTCGTAGC
>Ga0070741_10015008_pt1 | contig 13247 bp, 8 predicted proteins | sample Coa_R1_4_FD_66440 | JGI IMG/M metagenome (GOLD analysis project Ga0070741, IMG submission 66440) | Surface soil microbial communities from Centralia Pennsylvania, which are recovering from an underground coalmine fire - Coalmine... | ecosystem: Environmental > Terrestrial > Soil > Unclassified ... | reverse complement strand
CGGATCAGCTGCACGTTGATGTGCACGGCGTTGCCGGACTTCTGCACGCTGCCTTCGAGGATGTTGGACACGCCGAGCTGCCTGGCGATCTCGGCCACGTTCGGCGGCGCGCTGGCGTAGCGCTGGGTCGAGGTGCGCGACACCACGCGCAGCGCGCCGATCCTGGCCAGCTTGGTCAGGATCTCGTCCTGCATGCCGTCGGCGAAGAAGGCGTTGTCGGGATCGCGGCTGAGGTTGGCGAAGGGCAACACGGCGATGGACTTGTCGCCGCCGGGCGCCGCGGCGCCGCCGGCCGTGCCCGCCGCGTGCGGCCAGAGCATCCTGCCGAGCAGCACCAGCACCGCCAGGCTCAGCGTGGCGATGATGGCGTGGTTCAGCCGCTGCCCGGTGTGGCGCGTGATCGACGCGTCCGGCGCCACTTCGTCGGTCTTGACGATGCCCTGCGGCGTCAGCTCGTAGATCCAGGACAGCACCAGCGCCAGCGGGAAGCCGGCGACGATGGCGATGACCACCACCCGCACCACCCAGTTGGGGATGTCGAAGAAGGGAAACACCTGCGTCGCCACCTGCACCAGCAGCCAGCCGGCGACGCCGTACATGGCGCCGACCTTGTAGACGTTGCGGCGCTTGAGCTCGGCGAAGAATGAAGGCTGGGGTGCGCTCATGAATGCTGTTCCTGCAGCCGTTGCGCCGCCTCGCCGTCGCCGATCAACTTCGGATAGCGTGCGTCGCCGCGCAGCGGGTCGAACAGGGGGTCGCGCTTGATGCGCTCGACCGACAGGTAATCGCCGGCCGGTATGGTCAGCAGCTTGTGCAGGTGCGCGAAGGCCTGGTCGAGATGTCCGCTGCGCGTCTCGATCTCGGCCAGCCCGGTCAGCATCTGGCCGCCGAAGTAGGCGTCCTTCTCCAGCGGCAGCAGTTCGGCGGCGTGGCGCGCCGCCTTCAACGCCTCTTCGTTCTGGCCGAGGCAGACGTCGGCCCAGGCCAGCGCGGGCAGCAGGGTCAGGTCGTCCGGGTGGCGGCTCACGGCGGCCTGCTGTTCGCCGTGCAGCTGCTGGCATTCACCGCGGACCTCGGCCTGGCGCCCGGCGAGGATCATGATCACCGCGCGCGCGGCGAGCCGCGCGCTGCGCTGCTGCGGCGTGTCCTGCGGCGCCGCGTCCCAGCGGCGCAGCGCCGCGTCGAAATCGCGCTCGAACAGGTCGGGATAGATCCAGGGGCTGACGACGACATTCACATTGCCGCCGGTATAGTTGTAGCGGACCAGGCGCGCCGCTGCGTCGGTGCGCAGCACCTCGCGCGCGCCGGCGACGTCGCCGCGGCCGAACAGCCGGGTGAGCAGCAGCTCGTTGGCCGGCTCGGCCGCATCCGGCGCCAGCGCCAGCGAGCGCAACAGGAAGCGCTCAGCTTCCGTGTAGTGGCGCATCAGCTGGTGTGTTTCGCCGACGGCGCCGACCACGGCGGCGTCCTGCGGCGCGATCAGGGCCGCGTGCTCGAAGCTTTGCAGCGCCTCCGGCCACAGCCCCTGGCGGCGCTGGATCGAGGCCAGGCCGACCAGCGCGGTGATGGTGCTGGGCGCCAGTTCCAGCGCGCGGCGGTACTCCGGCGCCGCCCGGCCGTAGTCGAGCAGGCCCCAGTACCAGTAGGTGCCGAGCGCGACATGGCCGTCCGGCAGGTCGGGCGCCAGCGCCACGGCGCGTTCGGCCCCGGCCTTGGCCTGCGCCAGTTCGCCCGCGTCGAGGCGGTGCAGGAACCAGTGGCGTCCCAGCATGGTGTAGGCCAGCCGCGCATGCGCCAGGGCGAAGCCGGGGTCCAGCGCGAGCGCCTTGCGATAGGCGTCCTCGGCGTGGCGGAAGTCGTCCTCCGCCTCGCTGTAGACGGCGCGGTGCGAGGCGTACTCCGCCTTGAGGAACCAGTCGTAGGCTTCCGCGTTCTTCGTCGGCAGCGCCGCCAGCGCACCGCTCTCGCCGGCGCTGAGCCGGGCCTGCAGCGCCTCGGCGATGTCCTGCGACACCTCGCTCTCCACCGCGAACACGTCCTTCAGTCCGCGGGTGTAAGTGCGCGCCCACAGGTGGCGGTCGGTGGCCGCATCGATCAGCTGCACGTTGATGCGCGCGCTGTCGCCGGCCTTCTGCACGCTGCCTTCGAGGATGCTGCTCACTCCCAGCTCCGCCGCCACCGTCTTGAGATTGTCCGGATGGCTCTTGTACTTCTCGGTGGAGGTGCGCGAGATCACCTTGAGCTGATTGATGCCGGCGAGCCGGGTCAGGATCTCGTCCTGCATGCCCTCGGCGAAGTAGGCGTTGGCCTTGTCGTCGGAGAGATTGTCGAAGGGCAGCACGGCGATGGACTTGTCGGCCGCCGCCGCCGTGGCGGCGCCGCCGCGCGGCACGGTGCGCTCCAATACGACGTAGCCGAGCGACAGCGCGAGCAGGCCGCCGAGCAGGTAGTTGAGCTTGCGGTCCATGCCGCGCCGTTGCTGCACCGTCGCCGGCGCCTCGCCGCCGGCCGGCGCATCCGGCGTGCGCACGATGCCCTCGGGCGTCAGGTCGAACAGCCAGGCCAGCACCAACGCGACCGGGAAGCCGGCGACGACGATCAGCACCAGGATGCGCTGGCCCAGCGTGGAGACCTCGAACACCGGCAGCACCTGGGTGACCACCTGCACCAGCAGCCAGCCCGCCACCGCGTACATGGCGCCGACCTTGTAGACGTGGCGGCGCTTGAGTTCGGCGAAGAACGAGGGCGTGGAAGCGTTCACAGCCGGTATTGCCCTTGCGCCTTGGCCTGGTCGATGGCCTGGGCCTGCGCCAGCAGCCCCGGAAAGCGCGGGTCCTTGCGCAGCTTGTCCCAGAACGGCGACAGGCGCAGGTCGGCGGAGCTGATGCCGACCGGACCGGTGATGGCGTCGTGGAGGGCGGCGAACGCCGGGTCGCGCAGATCGCACAGCGCCAGCGCCTGCGCCAGGTTCTGCAGCTCGCTGGCGCGGTTGAACCGATCCTTGCCGGTCAGCTCGATGGCCAGGCGCGCCTCGCGTTCGGCCGCCTGGGCATCGCCCAGTCCGGCCTCGATCAGCGACAGGCTGGCGGCGATGTAGCCATTGTCGCCGAAGCGCTCGCGCAGGGCGCGCAGCTTCTGCCGGCCGTCCTTGAAGGTGGCCAGCGCGGCGCTCTCGTCGCCGGCCCAGCGCTGGTTCCAGGCGAGCTGCGGGTAGTACTGCGAAGTCAGGCCCTCGAGGGTGAAGTCCGGCGCGGACAGCGCGGCCTGGAAAACGGAGGCGACGCCGCTGAAGTCGTGCCGGTACTCGCGCAGCTGGGCCTGCGCCGTCAGGCTGTAGTAGTCGGCCAGCTGCAGCGGCATGGGGTCGAGCAGCCGGCCGGCGGCATCGAGATTGCCCTCGTACATGTAGCTGAGCGCTTCAAGGATGGCCGCGGAAGGATCGCCCGGCCGCAGGGACAAGGCCTTGTCGATCCAGGGCCGCGCCGCGGCGGGCTGACCCACCGCGATGAGCGTCTCGCCCAGGCCGGTGAGGTCCCTGAGATTCCCGGGATCGAGCTGCGCCAGCTGCCGCAGGCGCTCGATGGTCTGCTCGTAATGGCCGGAGCGGCGCTCGACGTAGGCCAGCGCGGAGAGCGCTTCCGCGTTGTTGGGCTGGCGCTTCAGGGCCTCGGCCAGCGCGGCACGGGCGCCGTCGAAGTCCAGCGTGCGATACAGGAATATGCCGCGGGCCAGCCAGGCTTCGGGCGATCCGGGCGCCAGCTGCATTGCCCGCTCGGCGCCCTGGCGCGCCGCTTCCAGGCGCGCCGCGCTGTGGTCGATGGCCTGGAAATAGATCAGGCCGTCGGAGGCCGAACCGTAAGCCCAGGCCTGCATGAAATTCGGATCGCGCTTCACCGCCTCGGCAAAATCGGCGGAGGCGGCCAGCAGCGGCTGCACGCCGAAGACGCGGCGATACTCGCTCAGGCCGCGCAGGTAGAAGTCGTAGGCTTCGGCGTTCTGCGTCGGCTTGCTCGCCAGTTGCGAGCGCTCCTCGCCGCTGAGCTGGGCCTTGAGCGCGTCGGCGATGGCGCTGGCCACCTCGCCCTCGACGCCGAAGATGTTGTCCAGCTTGCGGTCGTAGGTCTCGGCCCAGAGGTGTTCGTCGCTGCCGGCACGGATCAGCTGCACGTTGATGTGCACGGCGTCGCCGGCCTTCTGCACGCTGCCTTCGAGGATGTTGGCCACGCCGAGCTTGCTGGCGATGTCGGACAGGTTGCCCGGGTGGCTGGCGTACTGCTCGGTGGAAGTGCGCGACACCACTTTGAGCGCGCCGATCTTGGCCAGCCGCGTCAGGATTTCGTCCTGGATGCCCACGGCGAAATAGCCGTTGGCCTTGTCGTCGGAGAGGTTGTCGAACGGCAGCACGGCGATGGATTTGTCGCCCGCCGGCGCGGCCGCCGGGATGGCGGCGGCAGTCGCGGCCGGCGCGGCCGCAGGCGACCACAACAGCCGCGCCAGCAGCACCAGCACGGCCAGGCTGAGCACGCCGATGATCGCCCGGTTCAGGCGCTGGCCGGTGTGCGTGGCGATGGAGGCGCCTGGCGCGACCTCGTCGGTGCGCACGATGCCCTGCGGCGTCAGCTCGTAGATCCAGGCCAGCACCAGGGCTACGGGAAAGCCGGCGACGACGATCAGCACCAGGATGCGCTGGCCCAGGGCCGAAACGTCGAAAACCGGCAACACCTGGGTGACCACCTGCACCAGCAGCCAGCCCGCCACCGCGTACATGGCGCCGACCTTGTACACATTGCGGCGTTGCAGCTCGGCGAAGAATGAAGGGCGGGGCGCGCTCATGGGCCGGCTCCCGGCGGCGCGCTCAGCAGCTTCTGCACGCGCGGGTCGCCGCGGACCGGATCGAACAGCGGTTCGTAGCGCAGCTGCCCCAGGGTCAGGCCGGCCGGGACCTGCAGCAGGTGCGGCAGCGCGGCGATGGCCGCCTCGCGGTCGCCGACCTGCGCCTGCACGATGGCCAGGTTCACCTCCGCGTCGGCGCGGGCCACCGCGTCGTCCCGGTAGAACTCCACCGCCTGCGCCGCGGTATCGAGCGCGGCGCGCTTGTCGCCCAGGCCGGCGTAAGCGAGCGCCAGGTTCTCCAGCGAACGCGCCTCGTCGATGTGAATGGTGCTGCCGGGAGACGGCTTGATGCTGCGGACGACGCGGGAGAACGCGGCCCGGGCCTCGGCGTCATGGCCGCTTCGTTGCAGCGTGTCCCCCAGGATGTAGCCGATCCAGGTGGTGTGATCCAGCGGCAGGGGTCCGTCGCCGGGCGGCAGGGCGTCGCCGGCGAGGGCCGCCGCGCGATCCCAGTGCCGCTCCCACCTCAGCTGGAGCAGCGGCCCGTCGATGAAGAAGTCGGAGGCCGCATAGCGCTGCGGCAGCCGCGCCACCCACGGCGCCGCCGCGTCGAGCCTGCCGTCGAGCTGCTCGATGGTGGCCCGCGACGAGAATACGCTGGGGCTGTCGGGCTCGATCTCCGCGGCGCGCTCCAGCAGCGCCCGCGCTTCGTCGAAGCGGCGCAGGTAGGCGAACAGCTCGATGGCGTTGGACAGCAGGGTTTGCATGTTGCGCGGATCGAGCGCCACCGCGGCCCTGGCGTGGGCGACCGCGTCGTCCCAGCGGCCGAGCCGGCGTTCCAGCGCGGCCATGGCCCCCAGAACCTCGGCGTCATTCGGCAGGCGCTGCTGCGCCGCCTGGAAATCCTGCAGTGCGGCCGGGTAATCGCGCAGCACGCGGTAGCGGTAGAAGCCCCGCGCCAGCAAGGCCTCGCCCAGGCCGGGCTGCAGCTGCAGGGCGGTGTCGGTGGCCTGCTTGAGAAGGGCCGGGGTGACGTGGGCGGCGTCGACGCCGTTGAAATAGACGAAGCTGCCGGCGATGGCCAGGTGCGCGTGGGCCAGGGCAAAGCGCGGGTCGAGCCGCACCGCTTCTTCGTAGGCGTCGAGCACGCGCAGGCGGCTGGGCATGTCGTAGCTGCCGGTCTCGATCGCGCGGCCGCGGGCGTAGGCCGCGTAGGCCGCGGCATTGTCGGTGGGCCGCGCCGCCACCGCCTGCTGCTCGGCGCCGCTGAGGCGGGCGTTGAGCGCCTCGGCCACGGTCTGCGCCACCTCGCCCTCGACGCCGAACACGTCGTCGAGCCTGCGGTTATAGCTCTCGGCCCAGAGGTGCTCGTCGGTCGCGGCGCGGATCAGCTGCACGTTGACGTGCACGGCGTCGCCGACCTTCTGCACGCTGCCTTCGAGGATGTTGGCCACGCCCAGTTCGCGCGCGATCTGCGGCAGGTTGTCGGGGCTGCTGGCGTAGTGCTGGGTGGAAGTGCGCGACACCACCTTCAGCGCGCCGACCCTGGCCAGCCGGGTCAGGATCTCGTCCTGGATGCCGGAGGCGAAGTAGGCATTGGCCTTGTCGTCGGACAAGTTCTCGAACGGCAGCACGGCGATGGACTTGTCGCCGCTCGCCGCCGCCGGCGCGGGCTTCCACGGCGCCAGCTTGTCGGCCACCAGCAGCACCACCGCCAGCACCAGCACGGCGATGATCCAGCGGTCGAGCTTGCGGCCGGTCTGGCGCGTGATGGACTCGCCGGGGGGGATGCGGCTCTCCAGCTTCAACCCCTCGGGGGTCAGCTCGTAGAGCCAGGACAGGAGCAGGACGGCGGGAAAGCCCAGGGCGATGCCGATCACCACCACCCGCACCACCCCGTTGGGGATGTCGAAAAACGGGAAGACCTGGGTGGCGACCTGCACCAGCAGCCAGCCGGCAGCCGCATAGAAGGCGGCCACCCGCAAGACGTTGCGGCGCCGCAACTCCGAAATGAAAGCCTGCATCTCCGGTCCCTTTCCCGTGAGTCCTACTGTACCGGGGATTGGCGGTGCCGGTTCGGCTGGCAGGGCCAAATTTACGACACCCCGGCCGCAGCCGGCCCGGATCGTCGGACCCCCACGCGTCCCCGGCCGGCCCGGGCCTCGGCCCGCTCCGGCGACGGGGCCTGGCAGCCCCCGCGCCACCGGCCGCGGCCGGTTCAGGCCGGGATGAGAATCTTGCGCAGCAGCGGCAGGTTGGGGCCGCCGGCCCAGATGCGCAGCGCGTCCGGGCACTTGTCCGCCGGCTCGAAGCCGCTGGCGATGCGCCAGACATCGGCCATGATCCGCTCCAGGGCGCAGCGGTATTCGCGGAAGCGGATCTCCGGGTCGGCGTGCATCCGGGCCAGCGAGTCGAGGAAGTCCGCCGGGTGGACGTAGGGCGACAGGCGTTCCAGCACCTTGCCGGCGAGGACCGCGTCCTTGTCCCTCGGGCCCTCGTCGAGCATCATCGCCACCAGCCTGGGGTTGCCGCCGTTGCGGTCGGCGTTGCGCTTGCGCAGGACCGGGTCGGCGGTGAGGTAGGCGGCCGCGGCCAGCACCACGAACAGCTCGTCGTAGGAGTCGCCGCTGTAGTTCTGGTCGTCCGGCACCAGGCCCAGCAGCACCGTCTTGAACGTGGCCAGCAGGCCCGGAAATTCCTCGTCCCGCCGCGCGATGTCGCGCAGGGGCTTGTTGCTCGAATTGGACATCGGTTTGCTCCCTTCGGAATTGAACGTCTTACGAATCCCTTACTCCGTAGGGCTCCCTGGCCCGCCGGTGCGGGGGCGGCCGCCAACTGCTACGCTTGCTGCCCTTGGGCGGCGAATTTAGCCGGCGGGTCCTCAGGAATCCTTTGGCGGTTCTTAGGACTTGTCAGGATTTCTCATTCGGTTCTACGGGGTGGAGCGGCACCATGGATGCCTCGGGCGAGGCCAGCTACCGGTTCGGCCCTTTCCATGTCGACGGCGGAGCGCGCCTGCTGCTGCGCGAGAACCAGCCCGTGGCCCTGGCCCCTAAGGCGTTCGACCTGCTGTGCTACCTGTTGGCCCATCCGCATCGCCTGATCGGCAAGGACGAGCTGCTCAAGGCGGTGTGGCCGCGCGGCTTCGTCGAGGAAGGCAATCTCAGCCACAACATCTTCCTGCTGCGCCGGGCCCTGGGCGAGTCGCCGGAGGAGCACCGCTACATCGTCACCGTGCCGGGCCGCGGCTACAAGTTCGTCGGCCAGCTGCAGCCGCAGGCCGCCGCTCCCGCCGCTGCTTCCGCCACTGCGCCGGGACCGGATGCGCTGTCCCTCGCCCTCGGCGGCGGCCAGCCGGGGCAGGTCTATTCCATCACCGCCGGCGACTTCAACGGCGACGGCAAGCTCGACCTCGCCGTGGTCAACCAGCTCGACGGCACGGTGTCGGTGCTGCTCAACGCCACCGAACCCGGCGACCGGCTCAGCTTCGCCCCCGCGGTCAAGCTCGGTAACCCGGCCGTGCCCAGGGACCCGGAAGAAGGCCCTTCCTCCAGCTGAACCGCCTCAGGGTGGCGTCACCGCATTGCGAAAAATCCGCTAGTCAATTCGGACTAAGCCGGGGCTACCGGCGCGGCGTAGCGTAGCTGCACAGCTGCGTACCACGATTAGAAATAAGGAGGGGGTGCTCATGGCTCAGGGGAGTCGTGCGGTCCCGTTTCTGGTCCGCCACCGTCTGATCCTGCTCGCCGCGCTGTTGCCCGGCAGCCCGGTGCACGCCGGCTCGATGGACCTGGGCGCCGTGCATGCCGACTACAAGCTCACCGTGAACTACGGCGTGGCGATCCGCATGCAGAAGCCCGACAACAGCCTGATCAACGGGCCGATCGACGACTTCCAGATCAACCTCGGCGGCGTCGCCAACGGCACCGGCTTCACCCATACCGGCCTGCCCACCACGGTCAACGCCGACGACGCCGACCGCAATTTCAAGCAGTACAGCCTGATCAACAACCGCGTCAGCGGCCTGCTCGAGACGCAGTTCTCCCACGACAACTACGGCGTGGTGCTGAGCGGCGACGGCTTCTACGACCAGGTCTACCACCATCCCAACGACGCCGACTCGCCCGGCACCATCAACAAGGACGCGCCTTACAGCCGCTGGAGCGAGGGAGCGCGCTATTACGACGGCCAGCGCGTGCGCCTGCTCGACGCCTACGCCTATGCCACCTGGCCGCTCGGCGAGGGCCTGTCGCTGGACGTCCGCGCCGGCCAGCAGCTGGTGGCCTGGGGCGAGAGCCTGTTCTTCTCCGGCATGGCCATCTCGCAGTCCGCCGCCGATGCCACCAAGGCTTTCACGCCGGGCGTGGAGGTGAAGGAAATCCTGCTGCCCGGCAAGCAGGTCTCGGCCAGCCTGGCGATCGGCAACGCCTGGACCCTGATGGGCTACTACAAGCTCGGCTTCAAGAGGACCGAAATCTTCCCGGTCGGCGACTACTTCTCCTCAACCGACACGGTCGGTCCCGGCGGCGCCTTCGCTTACGGCGCGGTCAACCCGCTGGCGCTGAAGACCTGCCCGGGCCTGTTCGGCCCCGGCACCGATCCCTGCACCATCGGCCTGGGCCTGGGCGGCCCGGTGCTCAACGCGCCGGACGACATCCTCATTCCGCGCGGCGCCGACCGCAAGCCCAGCGACTTCGGCCAGTACGGCGTGGGCCTCAAGGTGCAGGTCACGCCCGGCACCAGCGTGGGCTTTCATTACCTGCGCTACACCGATCCCAATCCCTCGGTCGACTTCACCAGCGGCTATCCGCAGATCGCCACCGTGCTCGGCCAGCCCGTCACCACCCTGGTGCTGGGCGAACCCACCGCCAACTCCTACTTCCAGACCTGGTACGACGGCATCCACCTCTACAGCGGCACCTTTTCCACCGTGGTGGGGCCGTTCAACGTGGCGGGCGAGATCAACTATCGCCAGGGCCTGTCGATCCCGGTGCAGTCGCTGCAGCTCGGCACCGTCGATCCGGAATTCACCCGCGGCGAACTGGGCCAGGCCCTGGCCTCGGCGATCTACGCGGCCAACCCGCACCTGTGGTTCGACAATGTCTCGCTGGTCGGCGAGGTGGGCTATGTCCACGCCTACCACGTCGACCCGGTAAAGACCCGCCCCGGCATCATCGCCGTCGGCAACGGCGACTCGCTGTTTTACGACCGCAACTCCTGGGCCTTCCAGACGCTGGCCATCCCCGGCAGGAGCAACGTCTTCAACGGCTGGGACCTGAGCACGCCGGTGAGCCTGGGCATGATCGTCAAGGGCAATCCCTCGATGCTCGGCGCTTTCGGCGCCTTCGGCGGCGCGGGCGACCTGCGCCTGTCGCTGGGCGCCTCGCTGCAATACCTGCAGAACCTGCAGTTCAGCCTCAGCTACAGCTTCTTCTTCGGCAACCCGGAGCAGTACGTCGGCCAGAGCTTCATCAAGCAGAACCCCTTCGTCGACCGCGACTACCTGGCGTTCAGCGTGAAGTACACGCTTTAGCCGCGGCTTTACTCGCGCGCATCTGTCGAGCCGGAGTAGACCGGAATGCCGCCGATCCAGGTCTGCTTCACCGTGAGTGCATCGTCCGCCACCACCAGGTCGGCACGATAGCCGGGCGCGATGCGTCCATGCGTGGCTTCCAGGCCGAGGAAGGCAGCGGGGTAGGCGGAAGCCATGCGCACCGCCTCGCCCAGGGAGAGACCGAGCATCGTCATGCTGTTGCGCACTGCGCTGGCCATGTCGAGGCAGGAGCCGGCCAGCGTGCCGTCCGGCGTCAGGCAGGCACCGTCGCGGCACACGGCGGTCTGCTCGCCGAGGCGGAACCCGGGCGAGTCGCCGCCGACCGGCGGCATCGCGTCGGTGACCAGGATCATCCTGCCGGGCGCCTTGGCGCGGATCGCGGTGCGCAGGGTGGCGGGATGCACGTGATGGCCGTCGACGATCAGGCCGCACCAGGTCGCCGCATCGTCCAGCGCGGCGCCGACCGCGCCGGGCTCGCGGCTGGTGAGCGGCGTCATTGCGTTGAACAGGTGGGTGAAGCCGCGGATGCCGGCGTCGAGGCCGGCGCGCACCTGCGCGTAGCTGGCGGCGGTGTGGCCGGCGGCGACGATCACGCCGCGCGCCACCAGCTGGCGGATCAGGGCGGCCTCGACGCACTCCGGCGCCAGGGTCAGCAGGGTGCGGCCGCGCCTGAGCGAGCCGGCCACCGCCGCCCCATCGACGTCGATGGCGCGGATCTTCGCCGCGTCGTGCACGCCGCGGCGCTGGGTCGAGAGGAAGGGGCCTTCGAGGTGGATGCCGAGTATTCCCGGCACCTGCTGCTCGATCGCGGCGTCCACCGCCGCCACCGCGCTGCGCATCACCGCGAGGTCGTCGCTGATCAGGGTCGGCAGCAGGCCGGTGGTGCCGTAGCGGGCGTGGGCGGCGGCGATGCGGCGCACGCCCTCCGGGGTCGGCGTGTCGTTGAACAGCACGTCGCCGCCGCCGTTGACCTGGATGTCGATGAAGCCGGGCAGCAGCAGGGCGCCGTTGAGCTCGTGGCGTCGTGCCTTCGCCACGTTCGGATCGTTGTCGCGCACCACATCGAGGATGCGGCCGTCCTCGACCAGCACGGCAAAACCGGTCTCGGGCTCCGTGCCGGCCAGCACTCGGCCGTTGATGAAGGCCTGGATCGTCATGTCATCGACATTCCGGCGAAAGCCGGAATCCAGTGGGTGTAGCGCGGCATCGGTAGCTCTGGACCCCGGCTTTCGCCAGGGTGACGCTTGATGGGGAGTTCCATGCGCTTCATACCGTGCTCGTCACCTTGTTGAGGTGCGGCGGCGCATCCGGATTGCGCCCGCGCCGCACCGCCAGCGCATTCACCGCCTTGTAGAAGCTCGGCATCAGTGCCAGCGGCGCGCAGGCCGGGTGGCGCACCGGCGCCGCCGGCAGCACCCCCGGCACATCGGCCGGCAGGTCGGCGCCAGCGACCCAGACCGTGGCGCCGCGCGCATGGAATTCGCGCGCGGTCTCGAGCGTGCCGGGCAGGCTGTCGTCGGGCTGGGTCAGGAACAGCAGCGGGAAGCCGGGGCCGACCAGGGTCATCGGGCCGTGCTTCACTTCCGCCGCGCTGAAGCCCTCGGCGTGCAGGCCGCAGGTTTCCTTGAATTTGAGCGCCGCTTCCTGCGCGGCGGCCAGGCCGAAGCCGCGGCCGACCACGAACATGTTGCGTGTCCCGGCCAGGCCTTCGACCAGCGCCGACCAGTCGCGGTCCCAGCCTTCGCGCATCTGCTCCGGCACCGCCGCCAGGGCGTCGATCAGCGCCGGCTCGTCCTTCCAGCGCGAGGCCAGGTGCAGGATCGCCGAGAGCGAGCAGATGTAGCTCTTGGTCGCCGCGACGCTATGCTCGCCGCCGGCCAGCAGCGGGATCACGGTGTGGGCGGCCTCGGCCAGCGGCGACTCCTTGGCGTTGACCAGAGCCACCACGCGCGCGCCGGCGCGCCGCGCGGCCTTGGCGTGGTTGACGATGTCGGGGCTGCGGCCGGACTGGGAGATGGCCAGGTACAGCGCGCCGTCCAGCTTCTGCCGCGAGGCGTAGATCGAGCTGGTGGAGGGCGAGGCCGAGGCGGTGACCAGGCCGAGCTGGGTCTCGAACACGTACTTGGCGAAAGTCGCGGCGTGGTCCGAGCTGCCGCGCGCGCAGGTGACGATGAAGCGCGGCGGGTACTTGCGCAGGGTGCCGGCGAGGCGGTTGATCGCCTCGTCGTTGCGCGCCAGCTGGTGGGCGACGGCGTCGATCGCCTCGTGGGTCTCCCGGTGCATCAGGGTGGCCTCGGGCTTCAGGGGCGGCGACAGCGCCGCGGCGGCTGCGTTCATGAGTGGTCCCCGTTCGACGGTTCGCTGTGCAGTTCGGCGACGAAGTCGTAGGCGTCGCCGCGGTAATAGGAGGTGGTGAACTCCACCACGCGCCCGTCGGCCAGGAAGGCGCGGCGCTCGATGCGCAGGCCGGGGCTGCCGGCGGCGACGCCGAGCAGGCGCGCCTGCTCCTTGTCGAAGGCCACCGCGCGCAGGTGCTGCAGCGCGCGCACCGGGCGGCAGCCGAGGCGGTCGAAGGCCTCGTAGAGCGAGTGGGTGACCAGTTCCGGATCCGGCAGCAGGCTGCGCGGGATGACGCTGCGCTCGATCGCCAGCGGCTCGTCGCCGGCGAAGCGCAGGCGGTGCAGGCGCACCACCGCCGCGCCGGGCGAGAGATTGAGCGCCATCGCCTCCTCCGGGGTGACTTCGCCGGCGCCGCGCTCGAAGAACTCCGAGCGCGGATTGAGGCCGCGCGACCGCAGGTCGTCGCTGAAGCTGGTCAGGCGCGAAGTGGACTTGACGATGCGCCCGGCGACGAAGGTGC
>Ga0070741_10015007_pt1 | contig 13249 bp, 11 predicted proteins | sample Coa_R1_4_FD_66440 | JGI IMG/M metagenome (GOLD analysis project Ga0070741, IMG submission 66440) | Surface soil microbial communities from Centralia Pennsylvania, which are recovering from an underground coalmine fire - Coalmine... | ecosystem: Environmental > Terrestrial > Soil > Unclassified ... | reverse complement strand
CATTTATTTTGCACGACCGGACAGCCTCTTATACGGGCGCAGTGTCTATGAGACCCGTAAAGAATTCGGCCGCCAACTCGCACGTATTGCGCCAGTCCCGGCTGACATAGTCATTCCCGTCCCAGACTCCGGCGTTCCGGCGGCACTGGGATATGCTGAGGAAGCGAAGCTGCCCTTCGAAATGGGGCTGATTCGTAATCACTACGTCGGTCGCACGTTCATCGAGCCGCTGGAATCGATTCGTCACTTCGGCGTGAAAGTCAAACTCAACGCCCAGCCGCAAGTGCTGCGGGGGAAACGGGTTATCGTAGTCGACGACTCGATCGTTCGTGGTACCACCAGCCGCAAGATTGTCGCCATGATCCGCAGTGCCGGGGCTACCGAAGTGCACTTGCGCATCAGCTCCCCGCCGACGATCGGGCCGTGCTTCTACGGCGTCGACACACCAACTCGCCGCGAGCTTATCGCTTCGGCGCATACGGTCGAAGAAATTTGCCGCTATGTCACGGCGGATTCGTTGGCGTACCTCAGCGAGGCAAGCATGTATGCGGCCCTGAAGCAGGAGGGGGAGGACGGCGGATTTTGTGACGCCTGTTTCACAGGTCGTTACCCCGTCCCGCTCGGCGAGCGACCGCGCGGTAGCCAGCTCCCGCTGTTTCAGGAGCTGGAGCGGTAGGGTCAGCCTACAGCCTCAAGCCTTCAGCCTTTCCCCATCTGCTCTTCTGATACGGCCGCACTAATACGATACCGATCCCGAAAAGCATCAGCGTCCCTGGTTCAGGAACCACCATCGCTGCGCCGGAGATGACGACGTTATCGACACGTACCGTGCTGTCTGCGTTCATATTGTTCTGCGCGAATAACTCAAACGTCGGGATGACGAAATTGTTGGTGTTCAGAAACCCGAAAGTGACATGCCGCCAGTTGCCGCCTTTGCTACTCGGGCCAGTCAGTAAGGGGTTGTCAAAGCCGTTGGCACTAAGGGCGAACACCACGAGGCTAGTGCCAATCCGATTGTTAACGGGATCAAAGTTGCCGGGATCACTATCGGTGAAGAAGAGGGTGGCAAAAAACGTGTCGAGGGACCCGACCGGATCAGGCACGCTCGACAAGCCGTTGAGAATATCGGCCGCGAAGGTGTAATTGCCCGGCGCCAGCGCGACGGCTTGCCACAGCGCGCTGTAGGTCACCCCGTCATCTCCCACAACAGCTTCTTCGTTGTCAACGGTGACGTCACCAAGAGTGCTCCAGGCGGTGAGGCCCGCCGCGAAGTCACCGTTGGTCGGGACTGCCTCCGCCCGCAACGCGAGGCCGCCACAAACGATGAGGGTAAACGTCAGTGACAAAATTATTCTTCTCACATGTCCTCCGGGTGTCTTGCGTTGCATACACGACCTACGTCTCTGTCTCCCACTCTTCTTGGGCGTGTTGAGAATACACCTAATCTTCTCCGGCTAACAGAGAGTATGCTCCTCTAGCAGGTCCTATTTTAGGAAGAAAAGTAGGATCAGGGACTCTCAGAGAGGTTCTTGGCCCTATTTATGAGGGTGTCTGGAAGGCTAAAACGTCGAGTCATTGCGAGCCCTTCGACTACGCTCAGGATAAACTTCGCGAAGCAATCTTTGCTCTAAAAAGAGATTGCTTCGTCACCTGCGGCTCCTCGCAATGACATCATTCCTCATCCTTCTCAGACAGGCCCTCAGAATAATAATGTCGCGGGGGCATAGAACACCTGGGCCGCTGTTCTGAAGTTTGGCCGAGGAACACTGTCCGCAGTTGTCACTGCTCTAGACGCACGATCGTATCATGCCGCCACTTGTGGTCATCAGCTTGGGGGTAATCGAGCGTGTAGTGTAGGCCACGACTTTCCTGACGAAGACTGGCACAGCGGACGATCAATTCGGCGACGGTTGCCAGATTGCGCAGCTCTAAGAGATCGCCTGTCACCAAAAAGTTCCAGTAATAGTCACGGATTTCTTCCTGAATCAGCGCAATACGATGCCGGGCGCGGGCAAGGCGGCGGTTACTACGCACGATGCCGACATAGTTCCACATCAAGCGGCGAATCTCTTCCCAGGTGTGCGTCACCACCACCATTTCGTCACTATTTGTCGCTTCCCCCGGGTTCCACGGTGGAAACGTCGGCGCATTACGCCGATCGGTGCGTAGTAATGCGTCAGCATGGAGAGATACACGATGGGCAAAAACAACAGCCTCGAGCAACGAATTCGACGCCAAGCGATTCGCGCCATGCAAACCGGTCATGGCTACTTCTCCGGCCGCATACAAGCGATGGAGAGAAGTTGCGCCATTGAGGTCCGTCACGACTCCCCCACAAAGGTAGTGAGCCGCAGGCACCACCGGGATTGGGTCTTTGGTCAGATCAATACCGAATTCTAAGCACCGTCGCGAAATCGACGGAAAGCGCTTGCGCAGGAAATCAGCCTCACGGTGGCTAATATCAAGCAAGACATTGGTAAAGCCGTGCGTTTTCATCTCCTGGTCAATCGCCCGCGCAACAATATCACGAGGCGCTAGCTCAGCGCTGGGGTGGTATTGTTTCATGAAGGGAGTTCCGTCAGGTCGCCGCAGAATTGCCCCTTCGCCTCGTAACGCCTCCGAAATCAAGAACGACTTCGCTCGTGGATGAAAGAGACAAGTAGGGTGAAACTGGAAAAATTCTAAGTTGCCGACTGGCACTCCCGCACGGTAGGCCATCGCCAGGCCATCGCCTGTCGCGACATCGGGATTACTGGTGTACAGATATACTTTCCCCGCGCCGCCAGTGCACAGCACCGTGGCCTTCGCGGTCAAGGTCTTTACTTCGTTGGTTTCGAGGTCGAGCACATAAGCGCCCCAGCACTCTTGCCCGTTTGGTCCTTCGGCCGTTAGCAGATCAATTCCAAGGTGTTTCTCGTAAAAGCGGATATTCGGCTGTTGTCGCACCGCGGCAATGAGTGCGCGGATGATTTCTTGTCCGGTGGCATCGGCCGCATGCAGAATGCGGCGGTACGAGTGGCCTCCTTCCAAACCGAGATCATATTCGGCTTCTTCGCCGCCAGGTTTTCGGGAAAAATTCGTCCCCAGCGCGATCAACTCGCGGATACGATCAGGGCCTTCTGTCACCACGGCTTCAACAACATCCGTATGACACAGCCCAGCTCCGGCCGTCAGCGTATCTTGGATGTGGTCAGCAAAGGAGTCTTCTTCACTCCAAACAGACGCGATCCCCCCCTGCGCATACGCGGAGTTGCTCTCTGGGAGCCGATCCTTGGTCACAATCGTGACCGAGCCGCGTGTCGCCGCTTTCAACGCGAGACTCAGGCCCGCAATGCCACTCCCAATGATAAGAAGATCGCTATCATTCATAACTGCGCTTCACACGAGGCCATAGCTGGCATGCCAAGGGGGGGAGAGTCAAGGACGGCGAGGGATTTGACCTCAGAGGAAAAAATCGTTTATCCTAAACTCCTTATGTGGCGGCACATCGGGAAACGGGTCCTTGGCTTGTGCGGAGTGCTGATGACGATTGGCACTCCCGTGAGTGGGACCAGTATCGCCGCGGCAGACATTCGCGTCTACCGTGATAGTAGGGGCGTTTTGTATATCACCAATAAGTCCACCCGCCCGGCAAAAACTATCGGAACATTGACAGCGCGTTCTCAAACGAAGGGGACTCAGGGACGCAACCCGCGAACGAAGGGAAGAACCGACACACCGGAACGGCTTGCCAATCTTGCACCGGGATTCGGCGGTCGTCTCATCGATGTACAACAGGACCTCGCCGAGCGCCGCGGTCCGAGGGAATATGTTCATGACCCTCGCACCACCGCCCCAATTCACGTCTATCGGGATAAACAGGGGACGCTCCTTTTTACGAACGTGCCGAATCGACCCGGTTATCGTCCTTTCCTATTTCTTCAGCCGTACATAAGCCGCATGACGAGCAAAGAAAGTGCGGACTTTGACCGGCTTATTCGGAGCGCGTGCGTACGCTATGGGGTTGAGTTTGAACTGGTGAAAGCAGTCATCAAAGCAGAATCAGCTTTTAACCCCTGGGCGATTTCTCGTGCCGGGGCACGGGGCTTAATGCAGCTCATGCCAGAAACGGCGGCAGACCACGGTGTCGCCGACATTCACTCACCCCGGCAAAACATCGAAGGCGGCGTGCGCCACTTGCGTATCCTGTTAGAACGATTCGACGGGAACCTCCCGTTGGCGCTGGCCGCCTATAATGCGGGTGCGGGAGCGGTCGATAAATACAATGGCATTCCTCCGTATCAAGAAACCCAACAATATGTTCGTAGAGTGCTCCGTTTTCGTGAATCCTACCGAGAACGTAGTGCATTCGTGCGCCCGCCGGCGTAACCGAGCATTGGACGCACCCCAGGGCTCCACCGGTGGCGACCCTGCCTAACTTACTCAGTTTGTTTCGGATCGCGGTGATTCCGATCCTCGTCTATTTTTTAACCGACCCGAGTAGAGAGTCCGGTATTCGCGCGGCAGTTACTTTCTTTGTCGCGAGTCTGACTGATGTCCTCGACGGATATGTCGCCCGACGGCTAGGGTCAACCACAACGCTGGGAAAGTTTCTCGACCCTCTGGCGGATAAACTACTTGTCGCAGCGGCACTCATCATGCTAGCGGCGATTGACCGAACTCCACGTGTCCCAGCCACACTAGTCGTTGTGCTCATAGCGCGAGAGTTCGCGGTCACCGGGCTTCGTGCCATTGCTTCGGGTGAGGGAATCATTCTCGCGGCGGAAGAGCTGGGGAAATATAAAATGATTTTCCAGACGTTTGCCCTCATCGGGTTACTCATTCACTATCAGTACGGCTTCATCAATTTTTATGTCGGCGGCATGTATTTCCTCTGGATAGCACTGATTCTCAGCTTGTGGTCTGGGGTCGACTACCACTTCAAAGTCTTTCGCTTGGTGAAAGCCAAACACTCACAACCCACTTCCCCGTTGTGTGCCTCTCCCACTCAAGCAGACGCATCGAGGTAGGCTTTCTGAGGATCGAATAAGGAGCAACATATGCATGTTCTCGTAACCGGGGCGGCAGGGTTCATCGGGTTTCACGTCGCTCAGCGCTTGCTTGCACGCGGAGACACGGTAATTGGGATCGATAATCTCAATACCTATTATGACGTGCGCCTCAAACACGACCGTCTCGCACACATACAAGAACACCCTGGTCTCCGGTTCCTCCAACTCGACCTCGCCGATCGTGCAGGAATGACCGACCTTTTCTCCAGCCATCGCCCAGAACGGGTTGTCCATCTCGCCGCCCAAGCCGGTGTGCGCTACTCACTGACCAACCCACATGCGTATGTCGAAAGTAACCTCGTTGGGTTCATGAACATTCTCGAAGGATGTCGTCACGCGCAGGTTCAACACTTGGTGTACGCCTCCAGTAGCTCGGTCTACGGCGCCAATACCAAGATGCCTTTTTCTGTGCATGACAACGTCGACCATCCGGTGTCACTGTACGCAGCCTCCAAGAAAGCCAATGAGTTGATGGCGCATACGTACAGTCATCTGTACCAACTGCCGACGACCGGTCTGCGGTTCTTCACGGTCTACGGCCCCTGGGGACGCCCGGACATGGCGCTCTTTCTTTTCACCAAAGCAATTCTTGACGGTCAACCAATCGAAGTTTTCAATCACGGAAAGATGCGGCGGGACTTTACCTATATCGATGACATCGTCGAAGGAGTGATCCGGGTGCTCGATACGGTTCCGCAACCGAACCCCGCGTGGTCCGGCACGAAGCCAGATCCCGGCACCAGCAAAGTCCCGTATCGCATCTACAACATCGGTAATAACCAGCCGGTGGAGCTGCTCGAATTCATTAGGGTGCTGGAAAACAGCTTAGGACGAAAAGCGGAAAGACGCCTGCTCCCGATGCAACCAGGTGACGTACCGGAGACGTATGCTGATGTCGACGATTTGATGCGCGACGTCGGCTTCCGACCGGCAACGCCGATCTCAGTTGGGATCGCTCGTTTTGTCGAGTGGTACCGATCCTATTACAAAGTGTGACGAACGCGCCAAGTTCGTCATTTCGGGCGAACAGCGCGAGGCCCGGAATCCAAGAGTAGCGCATTTGACTACTATCCGTACGGCAATGACGGGTTCTGTCACGAGTTGAGAAAAACCTCTGTGAATCCAGATTCCTTCCACTCTCAATATATTGTATGTGGATAGGGAAGAAGTTTGCAGCTACGGTTTCTCCGATACTTTCTACCACTTCCCAAAGGATCACTATGAGGACTATCGAAACAACGGTTACGGTTACGGACGACGGAAAGATCACCGTCCACCTTCCTTCTGATATTCCCCCAGGAGAACATCACGTCGTCATGGTGATTGACGAGCAGCCAGCACAGAAAAAGAAACGTCCGCCATTAGATTTTCCTGTAATGTCGGTCGGTCCTTGGCCTGAGAACCTCTCTTTACGGAGGGAGGACATGTACGATGAATGGGGGAGATAGGAAAATCTTTCTCGATACTAACGTACTGGTGTTTGCCAATATCGAGGAAGCGCCGTTACATACGCTTGCTCTGACCGCTCTACAAGAGCACGAACAAGCAGGAACGGAAGTGTGGATTAGCCGTCAAGTGTTGCGTGAATATCTGGCAACCCTTAGCCGGCCTCAGACGTTCACTCCGCCTATTTCTCCCGAAAAGCTTGCACTACAAATCCGTGCTTTTATCGCTCGTTTCCAAATCGCTGATGATATTGCGTCACAGTAACCGAACGGCTTCTTGACCTGATTCGGCAAGTCCCCACCGGCGGCAAGCAAGTCCATGATGCCAACATCGTTGCGACGATGCTCGTCCATAACATCTCCGCCTTGCTAACCAACAACGCCGAAGACTTCAAACGTTTCTCCCACCTCATCACCGTACTGCCGTTAGACGCAAGTATTTCCTAACCCCAATTTGCAGACTCCTCACCACAAGTGCTAAGGTGGGGGTTGGGGAAACACAAATTCCACGGAGTTGCACAGTCAGAGAACTCAGCTTCTTCTACACACACTACCTGCGGCTCTCTCTTGCGCAGCTCTGCTAACGACACTCTCACAACGAGTGGACGTATCGGACAGGAGGGCCCGCGTGCCTCGCGTCGAGATTCGACCGCGAGGCACGGATACGGCCAATCGACAGATACGGCCAATCGGCGGAGCTGTGCCCGCAGGAAAGAATGCTTACTGAAGCTGTACTACGGCAGCAAGGAACGACTATGGCGATTGCTCATTCGGCCAATACGAAGGGAGAACGACACGACCTTGTCGAGCATTTGCAGTGTGTTGCAAAACTTGCGTCCGAGTTCGCTGCCAAGTTTGACGCGGGTGATTTAGCTTATTGGGCAGGAATGTGGCACGACATCGGTAAAGTTCACCCCAGCTTTCAACAGTACCTTCATGATTGTGAAACTAACCCTGGTACGCAGCGCCGTGGACCAGATCACAAAAGAGCCGGTGCGCTTGTTGCTGCCAAGAAGCATGACTGGTTGTCGTTTTTGATTGCTGGCCATCATGGAGGATTGCCTAGTCGGGCCGACCTCAAGGCTTGGCTCAAAGAGAAAATCCAACCAGCGCAAGAAGCGATCCAACGCATCCGTAGCTACCTTCCAGAAGTTGAACCTCCAACTGTACTTCCTCTTCCTACCCATCTCATGTCAGAACTCGATGCCGAGTTCTTCGTCCGTATGCTCTTCTCGACCTTGGTCGATGCTGACTTTCTCGATACGGAACGACACTTCAACCCGGAGCAGGCCGATAGACGAGGAAGTACGACAACCCTCACTGAATTGTGGAATCGTTTCACCAACGACCAACAGCAGTTGACTGGCAAAGAGATCGATCGAGTCAATCGAGTTCGTCACGAAGTCTATGAAGCTTGTGTGAACGCGGCGGCGCTACCACAGGGATTTTTTCGTCTAACGGTACCCACAGGTGGTGGGAAGACACGCTCCGGAATGGCTTTTGCCCTGAAGCATGCCTTCACTCACAAACTTGACCGTGTGATTGTCGCCATTCCCTATACCAGCATTATTGAGCAGACTGCGGACGAGTATCGGAAGATCTTTGGGAATGAGGCTATTGTTGAGCATCACAGTGCGATTTCTGCACGCGAAGACGCTTCAGACCCGGTGTCGCTCAACGATGTCTGGTCTCGACTCGCTGCGGAAAACTGGGACGCGCCCGTCATCGTCACAACTACAGTACAGCTCTTCGAAAGCCTGTTCGAGCGAAAAACAACTGCCTGCCGTAAGCTTCACAATATTGCGCGGAGCGTTCTTATTCTCGACGAAGTACAAACGTTACCCACACATGTCCTAGAACCCATCCTCGATGCGTTGCGTCAGCTTGTCGCCCATTATGGGGTTACAGTTGTGCTTTGCACTGCGACCCAGCCCGCGTTGGATGACGGCCCCCATCTCAAGGGACTGCCAAATATCCAGGAAATTATTCCATCCCCAGAGCGTTTGTTCACCGAACTGAAACGAGTCACATACGAGTGGGCCAAGACCGGGGGAAAGTGGCCCTGGGAACAAGTAGCCGAAGAGATGCGCACGAGTTCCCAAGCCCTCGCAATAGTAAATACAAAGAGTGATGTCATTGCACTAATAGAAGCTTTACAAGATCCAGAAGTGTTCCATCTCTCGACTCTCCTGTGTGGTGCGCACCGCCGTGCCGTGTTGAGTGAGGTAAGACATCGACTCACCAAGGGGCTTCCCTGCCGAGTCGTTTCGACACAAGTTGTTGAGGCCGGAGTAGATCTCGACTTCCCCTTGGTGCTGCGGGCGCTTGGACCACTCGATCGTATCGTGCAGGCTGCCGGGCGTTGCAATCGCGAGGGAAAGTTAGCTGTTGGCCGAGTCGTGGTGTTTGAGCCAAGTGAGGGAAAACTGCCACTAGGAGAATACAAGACTGCGGCAGCCACGAGTCGTAACCTGTTGACCCGCCCAGACTTTGACTTTGATAATCCTGAAGCCTACCAAAGGTATTTCCGCTCTCTGTATCAAGTGGTTGAGACCGACAGTAAGAACATCCAGGCGGTGCGCAAAATCTTTGACTATCCTGAAGTCGCGGCGCGTTTCCAGATCATCAATGACGACACGGCAGCAGTGGTAGTCCGCTACCGAGCGCAGGACGGTACTGACGATTCGGTTGATCGTTTGCTGTCGTACATTCAGCCTCCAGAAGGAAAACTCCCGCGCTGGCTCCTGCGTCAACTGCAGCCCTACATCGTCAATGTCCGTACTCGCCTTATCGACGGCTATCAACGTGAGGGATTTCTGCAACAACTCACTCCCGGTTTGTGGGAGTGGCTTGGTAAGTACGACTTGGTCCGAGGGTTAAGCGTAGCCAATCGAGACCCAGAAGAGTTGGTCGTCTAACACGCGTCTAAATTAAGCACTTGCAGTGAGTGTATTTGGGGTAGCGTGCGCTGTGCACACGGAAAGTTTTATTCCCGCGACAGTGAAAATCGAGAAATTTGCTTTCACCTTTGCTTTTGCCTTGTTGATTTTCATACGATGGCAAGAGAGGAGAAAGGGGGAGGTATGTCTCAATATCCTTTGTTGGAAGTCAAAGTGTGGGGCGATCTTGCCTGCTTTACCCGCCCAGAGATGAAAGTAGAGCGCGTCTCGTATGAGGTGATGACACCGTCCGCAGCACGGGGAATTTTGGAAGCGATTTTCTGGAAGCCTGAGTTTTCCTGGCAAGTACGAGAGATTTGGGTGCTCAAACCCATCCGCCATTTCTCTATTCTACGGAACGAAGTCAATAGTAAAGCGGTGGTTTCGACTGCACGGAGTTGGGCCAAGGACGGCGGCGGATACTTCGCAGATGAAGATCGAGCGCAACGTCATACCTTGGCCTTACGAGACGTTGCCTATCTCATCAAAGCCGACATCGAGCTGAAGCCTCATGCAAAGGACGATATTGCCAAGTATCGAGATCAATTCCGCCGTCGAGTGAATCGAGGGCAATGCCACTCTGTCCCATATTTCGGTTGTCGTGAGTTTGCTGCGTATTTCGGCTCACCGGACGACAACGAAAAACCGATCGAATTGACTGACGACCTGGGACGGATGTTGTTCGACTTGAACTACGCCGACGACGGCTCTGGGCGTGGCACGCCACGATTCTTCGTCGCACGGTTAGAGCAGGGAGTACTGAGAATACCTGACGAATTGTATCGGAAGGAGGGGTGACAATGTTGCTGGAAAGACTGCAGCAGTACGCTGACCGTCTTGATCTTCCTCCACCTATGTATCAGAAAACGCCGATCCGGTGGTTGATTGATCTGGACCATGAAGGAAACCTACTCGGATTCGTTCCAACAACAGGTGAAGGGAAGAAAGGAAAAAACGACCGCGGCAAGGAGTACGAGGCCCCACATATTGCCCGTTCCTCCGGAGTGCGCGCGAAGTTGTTAGCCGACACGGGCAAGTACGTCCTTGGTCTCATCGGAGACAAAGACAAGCAAGAACGAGTTGACGATTGTCACTTCGCGTTCGTGGAACAGGTAAAAACGTGCGCCACTGCGACACAAGATCCCTTCGTCACAGCGGTTCAACAGTTTCTAGAGAAGTTGGACCGGACTAGTTTAGTGGTTCCTGACGATCTGAACCCAAGTCATAATCTGACCTTTCGTGTCGATGGCATATTGCCAATTCACCAGAAGGCCGTACAAAACTATTGGGCATCAGTAGCTGGAACGGACGAGGATAACGAGACGGAGTCTCCTGCAGATTCCATGCAGTGCCTTATCTGTGGAGAAATCCGACCGGCAGTAAAACGGCTCCCTTTCAAGATTAAGCGTATCCCTGGCGGTCAATCTTCCGGCATGGCACTCATTTCTGCTAATGCCCCAGCCTTTGAATCGTACGGCCTCGAAGCCTCACTGATTGCGCCAACCTGTCAGGATTGTGGCGAGCGTTTCAGCAAAGCTGCCAATAGTTTGATTGAGAGCGAGGAGACACATATTACCATCGGCCCTCTTGTCTACCTCTTCTGGACGAAAGAAGATGTGCCCTTCTCCGTCGCCTCTCTTCTTTCTCGCCCAGAATCAAGCGAAGTGCGGGCTCTTATAGCGTCTGCTTTCAGTGGTCAACGGGCGGCGACATCAATAGACGCAGCGCCCTTTTATGCGACCGCACTCTCAGCAAGCGGCGGAAGAGTCGCGGTACGAGATTGGGTAAACACGACCGTAAGGAACGTCCAGCAGGAGTTAGCTCGCTACTTCGCCTTACAACAGGTCGTTGATTTGTCGGATGGCGCGTTGGGGCGTCCTTATGGGTTGTTTCCCCTTGCTGCTTCGACCGTCCGCGAGGCAAAAGATCTCTCACCAAATGTGCCAAAGGTGTTGCTGCGTATGGCACTCAAGGGCGGAGCACTGCCACTCTGGTTACTTTCCGAAGCGGTCAAACGGAATCGCGCTGAGGCTGGACAATGGAACGATCCAAAAGGCTATCCCTATGCGAGGTCACGCCTACAGCAAAGGATAGCGCTCATCAAAATGGTTTTGCTCTCACAACAAGACACGTTGGTAAAGGAGAACTACATGACGCAACTGGAAATTGAAAGCCGCGACCCTGCATATCTTTGCGGACGGTTGCTAGCCGTGTTGGAAGCGGTACAACAAGCCGCCATTCCTGGAGTCAATGCGACCATTACGGACCGTTTCTTTGGTACTGCTTCTTCTGCTCCCGCTTCGGTATTTGGCCATCTTATCCGCGGAGCAATGGCACACCTAGGCAAGTTACGTAAAGAGAAACCGGGAACCTACCGAGCATTGAGCCAACAATTAGCTGAAGTGCAGGAGCCGCTCTTAGCTTTCCCAAAGACATTAACACTTGAGCAGCAAGGCCGTTTCGGCTTGGGTTACTTTCATCAAAAGGCAGCAGATCGGGCTGCGGCAATTGCCTACCGGCAGACCCGCGAGCAAGAAAAAGGTCAAGGAAGCACAGACTCGGTCGCCTAATCCTGGCACTGGAAGGGAGGAGAAGTCATGTCTGTTGAAAATTATGTTGATCCAAACAAACGCCACGATTTCATTTTGCTTTTCGATGTCACCGACGGAAATCCTAACGGTGACCCTGACGCTGGGAATTTGCCCCGTGTTGACCCTGAAACGATGCACGGCATGGTGACAGACGTTTGCCTCAAACGTAAGGTGAGAAACTGGGTGGACGCAACATGTGGGCAAGAGGAGCGTTACAAAATTTTTGTCGAGAATCGCGGGTATCTCGTCGATCATAAAAGGCGCGCCTACGAAGCGGTTAACGCGAAAGCAGGCGACGACAAAAAGATCGACGAAGCGCAAGCATGGATGTGTAGCAACTACTACGACGTGCGCATGTTCGGCGCTGTCTTGGTTGGGAAAAAAGGCGAAGGCTACAACTGCGGCCAAGTGCGCGGACCGGTGCAGATGACCTTTGCTCGGTCGATCGACCCAGTAACACCATTGGATCTTGCCATCACGCGCGTGGCACTTGAGAACCCCGGCGACAAACCGCGTGAAGACGAAGACGAGAAGGCTACGACCGGTACGATTGGTCGCAAGACTCTGGTGCCTTATGGGCTTTACAAAGGCTTCGGCTTCTTTACCCCGCACTTCGCGCAGAAAACAAGCGTCAGTGGCGAAGACCTGGCGTTATTTTGGTCCGCTATGCGGCAAATGTGGGATCTCGATCGCTCCGCCAGTCGCGGCATGATGGCGTGTCGTGGTCTCTACGTCTTTACGCATGAAAACGGCTTGGGTAATGCTCCCGCACACCAATTGTTTGATCGTGTTCAGGTGAGGCGGAAGAATGGTGTTGACGCGCCACGACAGTTTACGGATTACACAGTGGCCGTCGATGAAAAGGCTCTCGACGGCGTTACTCTCACGAAACTAGTGGGATAACACCATGAATAACGAAGCGTTGCCTCTTTGGGACGAGAACGATTCCATCATGCTCTCCGCCCTGGAGCACTACAGCTACTGCCCGCGGCAGTGTGCGCTGATTCATCAGGAACAAACTTTTAGTGAAAACTTGTACACACTGCGCGGGCGAGCAGTGCATGAACAGGTCGATCAACCGGAGTGGGTCGTTGAAAAAGGCGTGCGTGTCGAACGGGCCTTACCGCTATGGTCGCAACGACTCGGACTAGTCGGCAAAGCTGATGTCGTCGAGTTCCATGGCGATACTCCTTACCCGGTGGAATACAAGCATGGCCCACGCC
>Ga0070741_10015006_pt1 | contig 13249 bp, 12 predicted proteins | sample Coa_R1_4_FD_66440 | JGI IMG/M metagenome (GOLD analysis project Ga0070741, IMG submission 66440) | Surface soil microbial communities from Centralia Pennsylvania, which are recovering from an underground coalmine fire - Coalmine... | ecosystem: Environmental > Terrestrial > Soil > Unclassified ... | reverse complement strand
CCAGCAGGGGGTATTGAGAGATCATGGGCCGCTCCGCTCGGTGTGGAATTTCGTCACGTGCGCGATGGCAGAAGCACAGCCTGTGCCACTCCACGATCGGGGCCCGGCTCGGTTGACAAGGAAGAAAACCGCGTGCTGGAATAGGCGCGCATCTCGTATCTCGTGCAGCGTATCTTGCAAGCGACGAGAAACGAGCGACGCTTCACGAACCACGGAGGGTTTCGCTATGGATATGTTCGGCAAAGTGGGGTTGGTCGAGATTCCCGTCCTGATCGCGCCCGATCAGAAGGCGTGGATGGATAAGATGATCAAGGAAGGCAAGATCGCCATTCCGCCCGGCGGGACGCTGGAGAAGGGCTCACTCTATTCGATGTTCATCCGGATGCTCCTGCACAACGCGATGGAAGAGCAGAAGCGACAGGAGGCGCTGGAGGCGCAGGACGAGGACGATGAATAGCAACACGTGAAGCGTGACGCGTATCTCGTGAAGCGCGCACGGTTTACCGGGAAGAAACTCGAACTGTATCTGAAACGATCCGGACCTGTATCGTTCCAGATACATCTGGTGGATGTGTAGAGAATGATCGCGCTCTGTCATTCGGGGTGCCCTACAAGACGAGGGACGAGCGACGAGATACGAGATACAGGTAGCTAGAGTTTTTTGAAGACCGCCTGCGCCGCGGCGATCGTTTTTTTGATGTCGGCCTCGGTGTGGGCGAGTGAGAGAAACGCCGCTTCGAACTGGGAGGGCGCGAAGTACACGCCTTTCTCCAGCATCCCCCGGAAGAATGTCGCGTAGCGCTGCGTGTCCGACTGTTTCGCCGTTGTCCAGTCCACGACCGGTCCTTTCGTAAAGAAGGCCCCCAGCATCGACCCCACCCGCGTCTGCGTCAGCGGCACCCCCGCCTTCTTGGCCGCCTCTCTCAGCCCCTCGGCCAATGCCGCGGACAGCGTCTCCAGTTTCCGATAGACGCCCCGCGCCTGGAGTCGAGTCAGCGTCTCGATGCCCGCCGTGACGGCCAACGGATTGCCGGACAGCGTCCCGGCCTGATAGACGGGCCCGGCCGGCGCGATCAGGTCCATGATCTCTTTCCTGCCCCCATAGGCGCCCACCGGCAACCCTCCGCCGATAATCTTGCCGAGACAGGTCAGGTCCGGCGTCACGCCGTACAAGGTCTGCGCGCCGCCGTAGTGGACGCGGAAGCCGGTGATCACTTCATCGAAGATCAGCAGGATGCCGTGCTGCTCCGTGAGGTGCCGTAAGGTCGGAAGAAAATCCTGGCCGGGCGGCACGACGCCCATGTTGCCGGCGATCGGCTCGACGATGATGCAGGCCAGCCGCCGGTGATGCTCGTTGACCAGTTGTGTCACGGTTCGGATGTCGTTGTACGGCGCGGTGAGGGTATGGCGCGTCGAGTCGGCTGGCACCCCAGGCGAATCGGGGATGCCCAAGGTTGCGAGCCCGGAGCCGGCTTTGGCGAGCAGGTAGTCGCTGTGGCCGTGATAGCAGCCTTCGAACTTGAGGATCGCATCCCGTTTGGTGTAGGCGCGCGCGACGCGGATGGCGCTCATCACGGCCTCGGTGCCGGAACTCACGAGCCGGATTTTCTCCATTGAAGGGATCGCCTCACGGATCATGCGGGCGAGCCGTACCTCCAGTTCGGTCGGCGCGCCGTAACTCGTGCCGTTGGCGGCGGCCCGCTGAATCGCCTTGATCACAGGGGCCGGCGCGTGGCCGAGGATCATCGGCCCCCACGAGAGCACATAGTCGATGAAACTGTTCCCGTCCACGTCGTACAGGCGGCTGCCCTTCGCCCGCTTGATGAAGAGCGGCTGCCCGCCGACCGAGCGGAAGGCCCGAACCGGACTGTTCACGCCGCCGGGCATGTAGCGTTGCGCCTCGGCAAAGAGCTTCTGGGACTTGGTGGTGTTCATAGCGACGAGCTGGTAGCCAACAGCAAATAGCTTAAGAAAAAAGGCGGTGCAAGGTACCATGCCGCGCGCGAGGCGGTCAACGCGTGCTTGCGTTCGCGTCGCTTCGAGCCGCATGGCCGGAGATGGGCGAGCAGAGTGGCGGCGGTCAACCGAGCGGGCCGCCGATCGTCCGTTGCGCCGCGACGTACGCGACGTCGGGACAAGGAAAAGGCCGAAGATGGACCCGAGTCCGTGGAAGCCGGGTCTTGTGGAGGTCTTAGCGAAGTTCCGTTCCGTGCATCCGGGCGAACAGCTCCCAATCAAACTGCTTGGGCGCGACGGCGTGCAGAGGAATCGTCTCGATCGTCGCGGGGTCGCGATAGGCGACCATACAGCCGACGATCGACTCCGGCCGTTCCATCAACCGCCGCACGGTCTCGTAGGCCAGATGCTGCGCAATCGTTTTGTCCTCGGGGGTCGGCGGCGCACCCCTCAAGGTATGACCGAGAATCGTCGCCTTGGTCGCGAGCGTCAGCGGATAGCGGCCGGGTCTTGCCTGACGCTGCGGCCACTTCGCAATCGTGTTCGCGACGTAGTCGACCAGTCCGTGGACGCCTCCCTCCCGGGCATGGCGGTGAGGCGTGCGTTCGGCTACCACGAAGAGATGGCTTTTGTTCGGCACCCCCAAGGTGCGCTTCAGCGTGCCGAGGATCACGTCGTCGATGTAGGCATCGGGATCGGGATGTTCGTTGACCAGGACTCCCTCCGCCCTCGCCTGATAGGCGCAGGCCAGCGCGAGGTGCCCCGATCCCGCCCCCATCACCTCGACGAAGAACACGCTGCCCATCGCCGCGCTGGTCGCTTTCAGGGATTCGATGGACTGGTTCGCCAAGGCGACCGCGGAGTGAAAACCGAGCGAAGTGGTGCCCGCGATGTTGTTGTCGATGGTGCCGGGAATTCCCGCCACCTGCACACCGAAGGTTTCGTAGATGGCGCGAGCGCCGCGCAGGCTGCCGTCGCCTCCCAGGACGACCAAGGCGCCGTCCTCCAGATAGGGTTCGAGGTGGCGCATGGCGGCCACTTGCACCTCTTCGTCCTTGAAATCCTCGAATCGGCTGCTCCCGATCGGGCTGCTCGCATGACTGCTCATGCCGCGCGTATCTTCTTCCGTGGCCGCCTCGATCCAGTTGTTGGCCAGGCCGAGAAATCCATGACGGACGAAATACATGTCGAGTCCCAGGCGGTTTCCGGTCACGCGCAGCTCCTTCAGCGCGGCTCCGGCGCCGGCGAAGTCGCCGCCCGACACCAGCGCGATGAGGCGCTTGAGGTGTCGCGGCTTCAACGTCACCCGGTCCTTCCGGGTCTGTTCGAGGGAGACCCAGGCGTCGCGTGTGGCGCGCTCGCTTTCCGACAGCCCTACCGCGGTGCCATACCCGGATAACTGGCCGTTTTCGAACGTCAAGAGGACGACGTTGTCTTGCCCCTCCTTGTATTCGCCGAACTCGGTGAAGGCCTCGCGGAACGGCCGGGGGTCGAGGAAAATCCTGAGCGCCCGCAGTGTGGAGCTGTGCGTGTACAAACAGAGGACTGCTCCCGGCCGGGACCGGCCCAACGCATGGAGCCCGTCGATGACGTCGAGATAGAGATCGAAAAACGAGTGTCCTCCGGGATAGCTGTAGAACGGATGCTTGAGGAGTCGCTTGGCGGTGTTGCCATCCACGCCGAACGCCCTCGCCGCTTCTTCGACTTCGGTTTGCTTGTCCAGTCCGGTCGCCCAGCCGAAATCCTGGGATTCCAACGCCGGCTCGATCTCGACTGGCGGGTGCTCCGAACCTCCGGGCAGCAGCGCGGCGACAATGCGATCGCAAAGCTGTTTCGTATTGGGCGTGCTGCTGGTGAGGTGGAGAAAGGTGCGCGGATCCAGATAATTGTGCAAACGGAGATAGTCCAGTTGCTGTCCCACCACGCCGACCATGCGCGCCAGCGCCGCGCCGACCGCATCCGCCTTCTGCACGCCCCGCTCGGGGTCCAGCACGTTGGCCAGACGGCGCCCCACGCGATGCGTTTTGCTCTCGACCCGGGAGATGCCGTGACGCATGGTGAAGAACAAGGTGCGGCCGCCCAGGTCACGGGGGAGCAACCAGAATCGGTCGTCGCCTAAGTCCAGCACAATGCGACCTTCCGCCAGTTGGGACGTCAAATGCGCGCGCGGAACGATCGCGACAGGCCGGCGGTGGACGGGCTTCTGGACTGCTCCGATGGGCGCCCGGTAGAGCGGCGCGAGTTCGCCTTCCGCGAGGAGTCGGTTCCAGGCGGCGAACCAGACCAGGTCATCGCCTCCGCAACTTCGGGCAAGCAGCGCCCTCCGCTCGGCCCGGTAAATCTCGGCGCTGGGGAGGCCGGCTTGCGCCCGCCGGACGAAAGCCCGGATGCCGTCCATCGCTTCCCGGACACGCTGTGATCGAGCGGCGGAGGGAACGGGAGGCGGCGGAAGGTCGATGCCCTCGCTCGATGTTCGGCGGGCCAGTGCCTCCCCATACCTCAGTAAGCCTTCAACGGTCACGAAGTCCAAGTTGTCCGTCGGCGAATTCATACGTCTCTCTCCGGCTCGTCAGGAGCGCGCGGGTCGGGGTTCTTCCGCGCGCCCCGGGGCATTCGTCGCGCGCGAACGGATGTTCCTTTGCGGCGGAAAAGCCCGTTTGCTAGAATGGCGGCGAGTTGCGACAGGCGCGGCGACGAATGCTGACGACGCGCCCCCGAACCGCGCCCTTCCGTCTCACCACAAGATGGTCCGCACGGTCAATCTTGTCAAGCAGGAAGACCGAGGAATGCGCAAAGCGAAGATCGTCTGCACTATCGGCCCGGCCAGCGATTCCCCTGCGCTGCTCGATCAGCTCATCGAGAGCGGGATGGACGCCGCGCGGCTGAACTTCTCGCACGGTAGTCATGAATCGCACGGGCGCGCCCTTCACGCGATTCGTGCCGCTGCCGAGCGTCGCCGGGTTGCGGTGGCCGTCATCCTGGATCTTCAAGGACCGCGAATTCGCGTTGGTGAGCTGGATGGCGGCGGGGTGGATGTCGTGCCCGGTCAGCAGGTGATTCTGCAGACCATACTGTCACGCTCCGGCGGCCAAATCGGCGCCCGCACCGTCGCGCGAGCGGGAAGCCCCGGCGACGTTCCCGAGATTCCGGTGACCTACCCATACCTGGCGCGCGATGTCCAGCCCGGGGCCCGGATTTTCATCGATGATGGGCTGGTCGAGATGAAGGCGAATCGGGTCTCGGGTGGCGCCGTCGAATGCACGGTCGTCGCCGGCGGCCGGATCGCCTCCCATAAAGGCATCAACCTCCCCGGCACACGGGTCAGCGCTCCGACGCTGACCGACAAGGATCGAGAAGACCTGCGGTTCGGCATCGCCCAAGGGGTGGATTACGTGGCGCTCTCGTTCGTGCGGGGGCCGGAAGACATTCTTGACGCAAAGAACCTGATCACGGACTGCGGCGGCGATCAGCCGGTCATCGCGAAGATCGAGCGGGCGGAGGCCATCACGGCTCTGGACGCGATTCTGGAGCAAGCCGAAGGGGTCATGATCGCGCGCGGCGACCTCGGGGTCGAAATGGGGCCGGAGGCCGTGCCGGTTCTGCAAAAGCGCATCATCGCGGAGGCGAATTGTCGCCGTCGCCTCGTGATTACCGCGACCCAGATGCTGGAATCCATGACCCATCAGACCAGGCCGACCCGGGCGGAAGCCTCGGATGTCGCGAATGCCGTCTTTGACGGAACCGATGCCGTGATGCTGTCCGCGGAAACGGCCATCGGACGGTATCCGGTCGAGGCGGTGCGGGTGATGGATCGAATTATTCGCGCGGCGGAAGAAGGCGCCGGGCCGGCGTTCGCGCGTCGGGCCGACGCCGGCCGCGGCGACGTCTCCTTTCCCGAAGCCATTTGCACGTCGGCGTCAGCGGCCGCCTCCGCGGTGGGAGCCAGCGCCATCGTGGCCTTCAGCGAATTGGGCATGACGGCTCGCCTCGTCTCCAAACAGCGTCCGCTCGCGCCGATCATCGCCTTTACACCGTTCGGAGCGGTCCGGCAACGGATGGCGCTCTATTGGGGCGTGATTCCCCACACGATGCCGCAGATCACCCAGACCGACGAGCGGGTGAGCGAAGCCGAGCGACGGTTAAAAGCGGAAGGGCTCGTCAAAGCCGGGCAGCGGATCGTGATCTTGTCGGGGACCCGGATCGGCCAGCCCGGCGGGACCAACCTGATGAAATTGCACGAAGTGTCGTGAACCGCGATCGTCGGTGGCTGCGACTCACGATAGTGAGCCTCTTGGGCGTCGTGTTGGCGGCGGGCCCGGGGTTCACCCAGACCGGGTCGATCGCGAATTCGCCGGCTGAAGTGGTGAAGAAATTCCTCTCGCTGGATGCGCGGGGGGCTCGTTTGGACGGCATGTCCTTCGACGCGATCGTGCCGTACATCGGATGGAAGGACGAGCCGGCCTGGGGGCATGTCGTCGTGATCGAGAGCTACGTCGTGCCCGAGCAGTTGAAGCAATGGGAGATCGTCAACATGCTGGAGGTCGTGATTCCCGTCGAGTTCCGAGTGCTCGGCGCCGTCTATTTTGAGACGGCATCGTTCATCCCGGAGATCACGACCGAACAGGTCCGGGTCCGCGTCCGGGCGGTGAAGAACCGGTGGCGGATCGTCGAGCCGATCCTCCCTCCGCACGTCGGGCACAAACGCATGCTCAACTTCGTGAGGGAGGCCATCCTGCAGGAATCCGATGCCGGCCGTCGCGCGCGACTGACCGCGCTCCGGGACGAAATGCGAAAGGTGAAGTGAATGGCCAGAAAGACGCCGGTTGATCTCCTGATCTTCGACCTGGACGGGACGCTCATCGAGTCCAAGTGGGACATCGCCCATTCGGTCAACCTCACGCTGGAGGAACTCGGGCTTTCCCGCCGCCCGCAGGAAGAAATCTTCGGGTTCGTGGGGGACGGCGTCAAGCGCCTGCTGCGGCTGGCGGTCGGCGAGGAGAACCAGGCCAAGTACGAAGAAGCCTTGCGCGTCTTTCGCGGCCATTACCTGGCGCACTGCCTCGACCGGACCCGTTTCTATCCCGGCGTCGAGACGGTGCTCACCCATTTCGCCGACAAGCACAAGGCGGTGGCGACCAACAAGTCCATTGAATATACCAAGGTCATTCTGGACGGTCTCGGCAACCATCACTTCGCCTATATCATCGGCGGCGACGACGGGTACGGGCTGAAGCCCGAACCGGGGATGCTGCTGAAAATCATGGAGGCGTTGCGCGTCCCTCGGGAGCGGACTGTGTTGATCGGCGACAGCACCAACGACATCAATGGCGGACACAACGCTGGCATCCGCGTGTGCGCGGTCGGCTACGGGATGGGGAATCGCGAGAAGATGGTGGCCTGCCGACCCGACTGGTTCATTGAACGACCGGAAGAATTGATGGAGATCTTTCTATGAAGAAGACGTTGCTGACGTTCGTCCTGACCCTCGGCCTCTGCCTGGCGGTCAAGTTCGACCTGTCGCACGCCGACATGTCCGGGCTGGCCGAGCGGGTCATCGAGCATCAACTTTCGAACGGCATGAAGGTGCTGATGGTCGAACGGCACCAGACGCCGGTCGTCTCGATCAACCTCACGTTCGGCGTCGGCGGCATGAACGAACACACCGGCCGCACCGGCGTGGCGCACCTCTACGAACACATGGCCTTCAAAGGTACCAGGACGGTCGGGACGAAGGATTACGAGAAAGAGCGCCCGCTGCTGGAGGAGTTGCACCGGCTCGGCGCCGAAATCGAGCGGCGGCAGCGGGAGGCGGCGACCGCGGTGAAGACCTCCGGCAGGCAGTCGGCCGCCGGCGCGCCGGCGCTCGATCAGCTCCTGCAGCGCTTCAAAGAGCTGCAGGAGAAGGCCGGCGAATACGTGATCGCGAACGAGATGGCGCTGCTGTATCAGCGGCACGGCGCGGTGGGACTGAACGCCGCCACGGGCAAGGACCTCACGCGCTACATGGTCAGCCTGCCGTCGAACCGGCTGCCGCTGTGGGCGGCCCTGGAGGCGGACCGCATGGCCCACCCCGTGCTGCGCGAATTTTATAAGGAACGCAGCGTCGTGATGGAAGAGCGACGGCTGCGGACGGACGACAATCCGCACGGGCTCTTGTTCGAGGCCTTCACGGCCGCCGCGTTTCAGGCCCATCCGTATGGGCTTCCGACCGTCGGGTGGGCGTCGGACCTTGAAGCGCTCACGCCCGCGGCGACCGAGGAGTTCTTCAAGACCTATTATGGACCGGCAGGGGCTACGGTCGCCATCGTGGGCGACATCAACCCCAAGGAAGTGATCGATCTGCTCCAACGGACGTTCGGAGCCATCCCGCCGGCGCCGCCCCCGCCGCCGGTCGTGACGGTCGAGCCGCCACAGCGCGGCGAGCGGCGGGTCGAAGTCGAGTTCGACGCAGAGCCGACGCTGCTGATCGGGTATCACAAGCCGGGCATCGGGCATCCCGACGATTTCGTCTTCGATGTGATCGACGCGGTGCTGTCGGACGGGGTGACCTCCCGTCTGTACAGCCGCCTCGTGCGGGAGAAACGGCTTGCCGCCTCGGTCATGACGGACAGCAATTATCCCGGCGTACGAGCGCCCAACCTGTTCGTGATCAGCGCCACCCCGCTGGCGCCTCACACCGCCGCCGAGGTGGAAGCGGCGATTTATGAAGAGCTGGAACGGTTGAAGACCGAACCGGTGACGCCACAGGAACTGGAAAAGGTGCTCAACAACCTGGACGCCTCGCTTGTCCGATCGCTGCGGTCGAACGGCGGGCTGGCCTCGCAGTTGGCCTTTTACCAGACCGTCGCCGGGGACTGGCGCTATGTCCTCGACGCGCGCGATCGCATCGCCAAAGTGACGCCGGAAGACATTCAACGGGTGGTGACCCAGTATTTGAAAAAGTCCAACCGGACGGTCGCGACGCTCGTGAAAATGCCCGCCCATCGCAAGGTCGCGGCGAAGGCGGCCGGCGAGGTGAAGCCATGACAACAGTGAAGGGTGAGGGGCCAGGGGTGAGGCGTGGAAAGGTGCCCGCGATCGAACTGAGTCGACGAGGAAGGATGTCCAACATGACAATTGGCCTCGCGTGGCTGGCGGTTGCGGTGATGGCATCGACGGGTGTCGCCTTGGCGGCCGATGTGGCGCTGACCGATCCTCGGCTCATGCGGTTTCCACCGGTGGAGTTCAATCCGCCCGAGCCGGAACGGCTGGTCTTGGACAACGGCATGGTGGTGTACCTGCTGGAAGATCGCGAACTGCCGCTGGTCACCGTCCAGGCCATCATGCGGACCGGGAGTTGGCTCGATCCGGCCGACAAGATCGGATTGGCCGGGTTGACCGGCGTGGTCATGCGCACGGGCGGGTCCAAGCGAATGGCCGCGGCGGACGTGGACGAGGAACTCGAACGGCTGGCGGCCACGATCACGATCGGGATCGGCAAAGAGTCGGGCTCCGCCATGCTGGACGTCTTGAAAAAGGATCTCAAGCGCGGGCTGCAGATCTTCGCCGACCTGCTGCGGACGCCGGCGTTCGAGCCGGATCGGGTCGAGTTGGCCAAGCTGCAGGCGATCGAAAGCATCCGGCGCCGGCAGGACAGCCCCCAATCCATCGCCGGGCGGGAGTTCGCCAAGCTGATCTACGGCGCCGATCATCCCAGCGCGCGGGAAAGCACGATCGAGTCCGTCACGCGCGTAACCCGTGATGACCTGGTGGCGTTCCATCGGCGGACGATCCATCCCAACGGGATCATCCTCGGCGTCACCGGCGACTTCGACAAGGCGGACGTGCTGGCCGCGTTGCGGGAGCTGTTCGGGGACTGGCCCAAAGGCGACGTGCCGGAATTGAAGATTCCCGAGGTCGTCGAAGCAGGCGGCGACGGTGCCAAACCGGTCGTCCGCTATGTCAGTAAGGACACGTCGCAGACGCACCTGCGCGTGGGCCATCTCACGATCAAGGAGAGCGATCCCGACTATCCGGCCCTCTCCCTGCTGAACGACATCCTCGGCGGCAGTTCCTTTCGCAGCCGGTTGTTCCGGGACGTGCGGACCCAACGGGGGCTGGCCTACTCCGTCGGCAGCGGCCTGCGCGTGAGCACGCACGAGCAGGGGGTGTGGTATCTGCGCGCCGAGACCAAGCTCGCGACCACGCAGGAGGTCATCAACCGTTTCGTCGCCAACGTCGAGCGGTTGCGCAAGGAACCGGTGACGGACGAGGAACTGGAAGAGGCGAAGGAAGCCTTCGTCAATTCGTTCGTCTTCTCCTTCACCAGCGCCTCGAGCATCGTGGGGCGGCTCATGGAGCTGGAATATGACGGCTTGCCGAAGGATTTTCTCCAGCAGCTTCGCGACAAGGTGGTGAAATTGACCAAGGACGATCTCCTTCTGGCGGCCCGCAAACATCTTCATCCCGAGCGGTTCCGGATTCTCGCGGTCGGATCCCCCGACACGTTGCCGCGCCTGCTGTCGGCATTCGGGGAGGTGCAGGAGATTAAAGTGGTGACGGAAGGATCCTGACAAATGAGGCAGGCAGGACTGACGATCGTAGTCATTCAAGGCAGCATTCTCGATGCGGATGCGCAGGTGATTGTCAATGCTGCGAACAGCCTGGGGATCATGGGCGGCGGGGTTGCCGGCGTGATCAAGCGGGCGGCGGGGCAGGAAGTGGAGGCGGAGGCGAGGAAGCAGGCGTCGATTCCGGTGGGGAGCGCGGTGTTGACCTCAGGAGGCAAGACCAAGTTCAAGGGGATTATCCACGCCCCGACGATGCCGGCGCCGGCCATGCGGATTCCCGCGCAAAACGTCGCGGCGGCGACGAAGGCGGCGTTGACGTTGGCGGATGAGAAGAACTTCGAGTCGATCGCCATTCCGGGCATGGGCACCGGCGTCGGCGGAGTCGCGCACGAGGAGGCGGCCAGGCTTATGGTGCACGAGATCCGCGCGTTTTCGTCGCGCTCGCTGCGCTCGGTGATCCTGGTCGATATCGATGAGCATATGGTGAAAGCATGGCGCCTTGCGCTCGCGGATAGCGAATAGGCGACGGCCAACAGCCAACAGCAAGAATCAAAAGATTGCCCCTCTTTCCCCAGTGGTATTCGCTGCTCGCGATCAGCATAGAAATATGCCGCTCGAAGACGACTTTTGCGACATCATCAAAAAGGCGCGGACCGGTCAGGGGTTGACGGTGGGAGACCTGGCCCGCATGACCGGTCTGCCCGGGCACGACATCACCGCGCTGGAGCGCGGCGATCCACCGAGGGACCGCGAGGAAGTGCACGCGCTCGCCAAGGCATTGGGACTCAGGCCCGAACCCTTGGAGGCCATCGCCTTGAAAGGGTGGATGCCCGCGCCAGCACCTCCGTCGATCACCTGCGTCGAAACCATCCACGGCGACATCGGCGGCTATGCCGTGAAGGGCTATGTGCTGCACGATGCGGGCGAGGCGCTGCTGATCGATACGGGCTACAACGCCGCCGCCGCGCTCGACTTCTTGAGCCGCCGGGGGCTGCGGCTGGTCGCCGTCTGTCTCACGCACGGCCATGCGGATCATGCGGAGGGGATCGATCGGATTCTCTCGACCAGGCCTGTGCCCGTCTATGTGGGGCCGGAGGATGTCGCGCTCCTCAACTGGAGGCCCCCGAACGAGCGGCTTTCCGTTCCGGAAGACGGGCGAGCCATCGACGTCGGGGGCCTGACGGTCCGGTGCCTCGCCACACCCGGGCACACACCTGGTGGGATCTGCTACCGCGTCGAGCGCGGCGGGCAGCCGATCTGTTTCGTGGGGGATACGTTGTTCGCCGGGTCGATCGGACGGGCGAATCCGGCGACGCTCTACCCGGTTCACCTCGACTCGGTGCGCACGCGGGTCCTGACGCTTCCGCACGACACGGTCTTATTTCCGGGCCACGGGCCCTCCACGACGGTGCAGGAGGAACTGGTGTACAATCCCTTTGCAGGCGCAGGTTGAGTTGAGAGGTGTTGGGATGGATCGCGACGAACGAAGCGGCGAGCGGCCCGGCCGCTCGATTCATGATCCCTGGTCTCGTCCCGGGTTCGAGCCTGCAGAGATCAGCGATCCTCAAGGAGAGCGACTGATTCCGGTCGTCGAGGAACCGGCGAGACGCGCATCCACCCAGATCTTCCTCCCCGCAGCCCTCTTCCTCATTACCGTGTTCACCACGCTCTGGGCGGGCGCGTACCAAACGAACACGACGCCGTTTCTAGGAGCCTGGCGGTTTCTGGCGCAGGATCCCAGCGTCCTGTGGCGCGGGGTGCCTTTCGCGGCCACGTTGCTCGGCATTCTGGTCACCCATGAACTGGGCCATTACGTGCTGTCGCGGATTCACCGCGTCCCCGCTTCGCTGCCGCTGTTCATTCCGGGGCCGCCGCATTTCATCGGGACGTTCGGCGCGATCATTCGGATGCGGGGGCCCATCCTGAGCCGGAAGGCGTTGTTCGATATCGGGGTCGCCGGGCCGATCGCCGGATTCGTGGTGGCGGTCATCGCGTTGATCGTCGGGCTTCGGCTGTCCACGGTCGTGTCAGGTGAGACCGCTTACGGCCTGCACCTGGGGGAGCCGCTCCTTCTTCAATTCATGTCCTGGCTCGTGATCGGCCCGCTGCCGCCCAATGCGGATGTCGTGCTGCATCCGATCGGCTTCGCCGCGTGGTTCGGGCTGTTCGTGACCTCATTGAACTTGATCCCGATCGGACAGCTCGACGGCGGCCACGTCGCCTATGCCCTGTGGGGTTCGCGGCAGCGGACGATGGCCGTCGCGATCGTGCCGGTGCTTATCGTGCTGGGATTCGTCGGGTGGCCTGGATGGTTCTTGTGGGCCGGCATGGCGGGCCTGTGGGGGCTTGCGCACCCTCCGGTGCAGGATCCGGAGGTCGCCCTCGGCCGAACCCGTATCTGGGTCGGCTGGGGAGCCTTGGCGATTTTCGTCCTGACCTTTGCGCCGGTGCCGTTCTCCGTGCATTAGCAGGCCGTTGAAAAACTATTTGGACACCCTCGAAACGGAGGACCAGAACAGATCGCACATGCGATCAGAAGGCCCCGAAGGATGTTCAAAAAGGCCGTCCAGCGCGGCCGCAGCGAGCGAAGAGGCGAGGCGTACTCTTCGCCGTACGTCGAGCCTCTGAGCGACGCGAGAACAAAGCTGGCGGACTTTTTCAACATCCTGCTAGTGTCCTGTCTCTGAAGTTCGTGGAATAAGTTGTGCATCGCTGGTGTCCTCAGGTATCGAAGGGAGGACGCC
>Ga0070741_10015005_pt1 | contig 13251 bp, 11 predicted proteins | sample Coa_R1_4_FD_66440 | JGI IMG/M metagenome (GOLD analysis project Ga0070741, IMG submission 66440) | Surface soil microbial communities from Centralia Pennsylvania, which are recovering from an underground coalmine fire - Coalmine... | ecosystem: Environmental > Terrestrial > Soil > Unclassified ... | reverse complement strand
GCGCGCGGGCTCGACGTGGCCGCGTACGAGGAGATCTACCGCAACGCGTTCGCGCGGGGCCGGCGATGAGCACGGTGACGCAGGACTACTCGTTCGTCGTCGGCGGCGCGTGGGCCGAGTCGGAGTCGGGCGCGCGGATGGAGGCGACGAGCCCCGCGACCGGCGAGTCGCTGGGCACCGTCCCCGAGGGCACGCGGGCGGACGTCGGGCGCGCGGTCGCCGGCGCGAACGCGGCCTGGCGCGAGTGGGCGGCGCGGTCGGCCTTCGAGCGCGCTGCGGCGATGGAGCGGGTCGCCGAGCTGATCGCCGAGCGGCGCGACGACCTCGCGCTCACGCTCACCCTCGACCAGGGCAAGCCGCTGCACGCCGAGGCGCACGGCGAGGTCGACGAGCTGATCGAGTACTGGCGGATGGCGGCCGCCGACGTGAAGCGGCTCGAGGGGTCGATGCCGCCGTCCGTCGACGCGGGCAAGCGGATCCTCGCCTACCGCGTGCCGCGCGGCGTGGTCGGCGTGATCACGCCGTGGAACTGGCCGTACACGATGCCCTCCGAGCTGATCGCCCCCGCCCTGGCCTCCGGCAACGCGGTCGTCTGGGCGCCGGCGCCGTCGACCTCGGTCTGCGCGGTCAAGCTCGCCGAGTGCATCGTCGACGCCGGGCTCCCCGCGGGCGTGTTCTCGATGGTCACCGGGCAGGGCCCGGTCGTCGGCGACGAGATCGCGGGCAGCGCCGGCGTCCACGCGCTCGGCTTCATCGGCTCGGTCGAGACGGGCGGGAAGGTCGCCGCGCGGGCCGCCGGCAAGCCGCTGCTGCTCGAGCTCGGCGGCAACGGCCCGATGGTCGTCCTCGAGGACGCCGACCTCGAGCGCGCGGCCGAGGCGAGCCTCGTCGCGTCGTTCCTCTGCGCCGGCCAGTCGTGCACGGCCGGCGAGCGCTTCCTGGTGCACGAGTCCGTCCGCGACGAGTTCCGCGACCGGCTCGTCGCGGCCGCCGAACGGGAGATCCGCCTCGGCGACCCGCTCGACCGGGAGACGACGATGGGGCCGCTGAACAACGAGCCGACCGCCCGGAAGATGGACGACCACGTCGCGGACGCGGTCGGCCGCGGCGCGACCGTCGTCCTCGGCGGCGAGCGCGCCGGGGGCTTCCCGACCGGCCTCTACTGGCAGGCGACCGTGCTCGACGGCGTCACCGACGAGATGAAGGTCGCCCGCGACGAGACGTTCGGGCCGGTGATCCCGATCTCGACGATCTCGAGCGACGAGGAGGCGCTCCAGATCGTCAACGCGTCCCCCTACGGGCTGCTGACCGCGGTCTGGACGCGCGACCTCGGGCGCGGGCTGCGCTTCGCGGAGGCGGCGCACGCCGGCTGGGTGAACGTCAACGAGTCGACGAACTACTGGGAGAGCCACCTGCCGTTCGGCGGCCGCTCGGGCAAGGCGTCGGGCGTCGGGCGCGTCGGCGGGTCGCACTCGATGCGCGACACGTTCACCGAGCAGAAGACCGTCGTCGTCACGCTCGACTGAGCCCGGACGGGCTGCTAGTCGCCCAGCTCGGCGCGGCGCCGCGTCACGTACTCGGCGAGCTCCTCGCGGATCGCGTCGTCGAGCGGCGGCTGCTCGTACTCCTCGAGCGTCTTCCGCCAGATCTCGCCGGCCCGGGCGGCGGCGTCGCGCTCGCCCTTCGACTTCCAGCGCTCGAAGTTCTCCGTCGAGGAGAGGAGCGGGCGGTAGAAGCACTCGCGGAAGCGCTCGAGCGTGTGGGTCGCGCCGAGGAAGTGGCCGCCGTGGCCGACCTCCTCGTGCGCCGAGAACGCGATCGTCTCGTCGGTGACCTCGAGCGGCGCGAACTCGGCCTGGAGCATGCGCAGCACCTCGATGTCGACGATGAACTTCTCGTAGCAGGAGACGAGGCCCGACTCGAGCCAGCCGGCGGAGTGCATGACGAAGTTGGCGCCGGCGAGGAACGTCGGCAGCATCGTCATCACCGCCTCGTAGGCGGACTGCGCGTCGACCGTCTGGCTGGCGGTCAGGCCCCCGCCGCTGCGCCAGGGCAGGCCGAAGTGCCGCCCGATCTGGCCGGTGCAGAGGAGGCCGATCGCCGACTCGGGGGTGCCGAAGCTCGGCGAGCCCGACTGCATGTCGGTGTTCGAGAGGAACGACCCGAACACGACCGGGCAGCCGGGGCGCACGAGCTGGGCGAGCGCGATCCCGGCGAGCGCCTCGGCGATCTGCTGCGTGAGCGCGGCCGGGACGGAGACCGGCGACATCGCCCCCATCAGGATGAACGGCGTGATCACGACCGCCTGGTTCGCGCGGTTGTACTCGAGCATCGCGCTCAGCATCCGGTCGTCGTAGCGGAGCGGCGAGTTGACGTTGATCAGCGAGATCACCGCCGGCGTCCGCTCGATCGCCTCGCGGCCGCCGAACAGGATCTCCGTCATCCGGACCGTGTCCGCGGCGTTCGGGCCCGAGGTGACCGAGCCCATGTACGGCTTGTCCGAGAGCGTCTGGAGCGCGTAGACCATGTCCAGGTGGCGCGAGTCGAGCGGCCGGTCGTTCGGCTCGCAGATCGTCCCGCCCGGCGAGTCGAGCTCCGGGAACGCCTGCGAGAGGCGGACGAGGTTCTCGAAGTCGGCCATCGTCGCCTCGCGGCGGTCGTCGCCCTGCCGGACGAACGGGCAGCCGTAGACCGACGAGAACACCATGTGGTCGCCGCCGATGCGGACGGTGCGCTCCGGGTTGCGGGCCTGGAGGTCGAACTCGCGCGGGGCCTTGGCGACCTGCTCGAGGACGAACTCCGGGTCGAGCTTGACGACCGAGTCCTCCACCTTCTGGCCCGCCTTGCGGAACTCCTCGACCGCCTCGGGGAGGATGAACTCGATCCCGAGCTCGGTGACGATCCGCCGCCACCCGCGGTCGAGCGCCTCCATCGCCTCGCCGGACAGGATCTCGTAGCGCGGGAGCGGGTTGACGATCACGCGACCAGCTCCCCGAGCTGCCGCTCCAGCCCGTCCTCGCCGACCTCGCGCGTCTCGAGCGGCAGGCCGAGCCGCGCGGCGGCCGATTCGGCCTTCGCCCGGAGCACCGGGGTGGGCCGCTGCGCGAGCCAGACGACGCGCGTGTAGTGGCGGAAGTAGTCGTCGCGGAGCTCGGGCCGGCGGTCGAGGCCGAGGCCCCGCCACACGACCCGGTCGAAGCTCCGGACGAGGAAGTCGGTGAGGAAGTACGTCCCCGGCTCCTCCGCGAGCGCCTCCTGCACCTCCGCGCGGGCGAAGACGTCGTAGCAGGCGTCGCCGCGGAGGCGCGGCAGCCCGGTCGCGTCGAGCGCCCCGCGCGTACCGCAGTCGGCGTAGGCGAGGACGACCTGCTCGTGCCGGCCGCGGAGCGTCTCGACGAGCGGCGCGATCCGCTCCGGCCGGTTGTGCAGCTCGGGCGGCAGCGGTACGACCTCGACGTCCCAGCCCCGCCGCGCGGCGATCGCGCGGACGTGGAGGGCGAGGGCGCCGCAGGCGACGACGGTCGTCCTCATGCCGGGAACGCGAGCTGGTCGACGAACAGGTCGTTGAAGTCCGAGCGGCCGGAGAGCTCGACGTACTCGACCTCGTCCACGATCGCGGCCGCGGCCGCGCGCTCCTGCACCGAGAGCGCGGCGATCTTCGCGCCCTCGCCGGCCATGTTCCCGGCGGAGACGATCCGGGTCACCGGCAGCGGCGGGACGAGGCCGATGCGCACGGCGCTGGCGGGCGACAGGTACGAGCCGAAGCTGCCGGCGAGCAGCACCTGGGCGATGTCGGAGACGTCGACGCCGAGCTCGCGCAGCAGGATGTTCCAGCCGGTCGCGATCGAGGCCTTGGCGAACTGCAGCTCGCGCACGTCGCGCTGCGAGAGGTAGATGCCGTCGGCGAGGTGGAAGACGCGCTCCTCGCCGACCTTGCCCAGCCGGTCGGCGAGCACCGGCGGCTCGTCGGCGAAGCGGCCGGAGTGGTCGATCACGCCCGCGGCGACGAGCTCCGCGACCGCGTCGACGAGTCCGGAGCCGCAGATGCCGGCCGGGGCGGCGTCGCCGATCACCTGCAGCCTCAGCTCCGCGCCCTCGACCTTCACGCCCTCGATCGCGCCCTCGGCGGCTCGCATGCCGCAGCGGATCTGGGCGGCCTCGAACGCCGGCCCGGCGGGGGCCGCGGTCGCGAGCACGCGGTCGCGGGAGCCGAGCACGATCTCGCTGTTCGTGCCGACGTCGACGAAGAGCCGGAGACGCCGGTCGAGCGTGACGCCGGTCGCCAGCAGGCCGGCGACGATGTCGCCGCCGACGTACGCGCCGAGCGCCGGGAAGGTGACGGCGGGGGCGCGCGGGTGGACGTGCACGCCGAAGTCGGCCGCGCGCGCCGGCGGCAGCGTCCGCGCGGCGACGATGAACGGCGCCATCGAGAGCGGCTCGGGATCGATCCCCAGCGCGATCTGCAGCATCGTCACGTTGCCGGTGACGACGATCTCGTAGACCTCCGCGCGGTCGACGCCGGCGCTCTCGCAGACCTCGCCGGCCAGCTGGTCGAGCGTCTCGTGCGCGCGCGTCCGCAGCATGGCGAGGGCATCCGGGTCGAGCATCGTCGCGGAGATGCGCGAGATCACGTCGGCGCCGAAGGGCTGCTGGCGGTTGAGCAGCGTCCGCACGGCGAGGGGCTGGCCCGTCTCGAGGTCGAGGAGGTTGGCGACCACGGTGGTGGTGCCCAGGTCGAAGGCGAGCGCGTGACGGCGGCCGGTGGTGTCGCCGGGCTCGACGTCGAGCAGCTCCTCGTCGCAGACCACGGCCGTGACCTTGAAGTCGGACTCGCGCAGCGTGCGGCCGAGCGTGCGGGCGACGTCGAGCGAGACGGCCGGCTCGAGGTCGTCCATCGCCGCGAGCACGCGCTCGACGTCGGACGCCTGGTCCTCGAGCGACGGCTCGGCGAGCTCCAGGTAGCGCTTCTGGACCGCCGGGCGGAGGATCACGTGCCGCCCGACGCCGGCCAGGGCGGCCTTCGGCCTGGTCTGGAGCGGCGGGACATGGACGACGAGGTCCTCCCGCGCGGCGGCGCGGCAGGCGAGCCGCCAGCCGTCCTTCAGCTCGCCGGGCTCGAAGGCGCGCGGATCGACCGAGTCGACCGGCACCGAGCCCGAGACGACGCGCACCTTGCACTTCTTGCAGGTGCCGTGGCCGCCGCAGGTGGAGTCGATCGCGATCCCGTTCCAGCTGGCGGCGTCGAACAGCGTCGTGCCCGCGGGGACGCGCGTGTCGGTGCCGCCGTCCGCGCCGGACTCGACGAAGCGCAGGAGGACGCGGCCCGTGTCCGCGTGCTCCGCCACCGGTGCGGCCGCGGAGCTCACGACGCGGCCGCCTCCGCCGCCTGGCGGTCGCGGTAGCGCTTGATCCAGCGGGCACCCCACTCGTCTCGGCCGAGCAGGAGGTCGGCGGCGCGCACGGCCTCGACGCACTGGGGCGAGCGCGCGTCCATGATCGCGCTCGTCAGCCCGTGGCTCTGCGCGACGGCGAGGAAGGTCGCGCCGATCGCGTGCCGGCCGGGCATGGCGAACGACGTGTTCGACGCGCCGCACGTCGTGTTCACGCCGAGCTCGTCGCGGAGGAGGTGCAGCGTCTCCACGAACGCGGTCACCGCGCGCGGCTCGGCGCCGATCGGCATCGCGAGCGGGTCGATCACGACGTCCTCGGGCGGGATCCCGTGGTCGCCGGCGGCGGAGACGATCTTCTTCGCGATCGCCAGCCGGTCGGACGGCTCCATGCGGATCTCGTCGTCGTTGGCGAGGCCGATGACGGCGGCGCCGTGCCTGGCGACGGTCGGCAGGATCGCCTCCAGCCGGTCGTCCTCGCCGGTGACGGAGTTGACGAGCGCCTTGCCGTCGTAGCCGGCGAGACCGGCCTCCAGCGCCTCGATCACCGACGAGTCGATCACGAGCGGCAGGTCGGTCAGCCCCTGCACGAGGGGGATCGCGCGGCCCATCAGCCCGACCTCGTCCGCGAGCGGGTCGCCGACATTGACGTCGAGCATGTCCGCACCGCCCGCGACCTGCTCGGCGACGTCCGTCTCGAGGCGGGACAGGTCGCCGGCCTGCAGCTCCGCCTGGAACGCCTTGCGGCCGGTCGGGTTGATCCGCTCGCCGATGATGCAGAACGGGCGGCCCGGGCCGATCACGACCTCCGCGCTCGCCGACCGGAGGACGGTCTCCATGCGTCAGCCGACCAGCGCGCCCTGGCGCGCGCGCTCGATCAGGTCCTTGGCGAGCCGCACGGCGGTCGACGCGTCGGCCGCGTAGCCGTCGGCCCCGACCACGTCCGCGTACTCCTTGGTCACGGGCGCGCCGCCGACCATGACGATCACCTTGTCGCGCAGCCCGGCCTTCTCGAGCGCGTTGATGTTCGCCTTGAACATCGGCATCGTCGTGGTCAGGAACGCCGAGAAGCCGACGATGTCCGGCTGGTGCTCCTCGACCTGCTCGACGAACGTCTCGGGCGCGACGTTGACGCCGAGATCGTGGACGGTGAAGCCGGCGCCCTCGAGCATGATGTTGACCAGGTTCTTGCCGATGTCGTGCACGTCGCCCTTGACCGTGCCCATCACGAACGTGCCGATCGGCTTCGCCCCGGTCTCGGCGAGCAGCGGCCGCAGGATGTCCAGCGCGCCCTGCATCGCGCGGGCGGCGATCAGCATCTCGGGCACGAAGAAGTCGCCGCGCTCGAACCGGGCGCCGACCTCCTCGAGCGACGGGATCAGCGCGTCGTAGAGCATCCGCTCGGGTTCGAGGTCGTCCTCGAGCCCTCGCTCGGTCAGGTCGCGGACCTCGGGGGCGTTGCCGACGAGGGTGTTGTCGTAGAGGCCCTGGAGGATCTCGTCGTGGGTCATGCGGCTCCTCGCTTCGTGTCGTCGTGGTCGAGCGTCGCGGAGAGATCGGCGGCCCGGGCGACGAGCAGCGCTCCGAGCTCGCGAAGCCGCGTGGCCGTCATCCGGACGGTGGGGCCGGAGACGCTCAGCGCCGCGGCGGTCGCGCCGGCGTGGACCGGGGCGGCGACGGCGGCCAGCCCGGGCTCGAGCTCGTCGACGGCGCTCCCGTAGCCGCGCCGGCGGATCTCGTCGAGCTCGCGCTCGAGCGCGTCCCGGTCGACGACCGTGCGCGGCGCGAGGCGGTCGAGCTCGCCGTCGGGGAGCCGGGCGGCGCCGAACGCGAGCAGGACCTTCCCGTTCGCCGTGCAGTGGAACGGTACGCGCCGTCCCACCCAGTTCGTCCCGCCGAGGAAGTGCCGGCTGTCGCGCTGGGCGAGGTGCTCGACCCCGAGCGGCCCCGCGACGGCGAGGTTGACGGTCTCGCCGGTCCGGTCGGCGAGCGCCGTGAGCGCGGCGGCCGAGAGGGCGGCGAGGTCGCGCTCGGCCCGCCCGCGGCCGGCGAAGCGGACCAGCACCGGGCCGGGGCTGAGGCTCCCGCGGGCGCCGTCCCGCTGGACGAGCCCCTGCCGCTCGAGCGCGCGCACGAGGCGCGACGTGGTGCTCTTGGGCAGCCCCGTCCACTTGGAGAGCGAGCCGACGCTCGTCGGCTCGGGATTCTCGACCACGCGGACGAGCAGCTGCGCCGCGCGGTCGATCGACTGGGTGCCGGAGGTCGTCGTCGCCATCTCGCTCGCCTCACATCGTGGAACTCGAAGTTCCACGATGTGATTCTACGACGCGGCGCGGCGGGCCGTCAACCGGTTCGTCGCGCCCGGCGTCAGAGGACGCCGCGGATCGCCTGCTCGAAGCTCTGGACGTGGCGGCGCATCGCCTGCTCCGCCCGCTCGCCGTCGCGGGCGCGCATCGCCGCGAGCACCTCGCGGTGCTCGCTGACCGCCTCGTCCAGGCGCTCGACCCGCTCGAGCGCCAGGTACCAGATCCGCAGCGCGAGGACGTAGTACTCCTCGAGGGTGGCCGCCAGGAAGCGGTTGTGCGTGCAGCGGTACACGCAGCCGTGGATCCGCCGGTCGAGGTCGATCAGGCCGCGCCGGTCGAGGGCGCTCTTCCGCCCGCACTCGTCGATCAGCGCGTCGAGCTCCCGGTGGTCGTCCTCCGTCGCCCGCTCGGCGGCGAGGCGCGCGGCGTAGCCCTCCAGCACCTCGCGCACCTCGGCGAGGCTCGCCAGGGCCCCGATGTCGACGCTCGTCACGAAGACCCCGCGGCGCGGGAAGACCTCGACCAGCTTCGCCTGGGCGAGCATCCGCACGGCCTCGCGGATCGGCGTCCGCCCGATCGCCAGCTGCTCCATCAGGCGCGCCTCGTGCAGCACCGCCCCCGGCGGCAGCTCGAGGGAGACGATCATCTCCCGGATCGCGTAGAAGGCGCGGTCGGCGAGCGAGGCCCCGGCCGGCTCCACGCGGTCGAGGACGGACATCACCGGCGCAGCTCGGCGACGACCGCGGGAACGATCTCCTCGAGATCGCCGATCGCCGCGTAGTCGGCGTGCGCCACCATCGGCGCGTGCGGATCCTTGTTGATCGCGAGGATCCGCTTGGCCGCCTTGCAGCCGACCATGTGCTGGATCGCGCCGCTGATCCCGCAGGCGATGTAGAGCTCGGGCGCGATCCGGGCGCCGGTCTGGCCGATCTGGTCGGCATGCGGGCGCCAGCCGAGGTTGGTCACGACCCGGGAGCCGCCGACCGCGCCGCCGAGCAGCCGCGCGAGCTCCTCGAGCGCCGCGAAGCCCTCGGCGCTCCCGACCCCGCGCCCGCCTCCGACGACGACCTTCGCGTCGGTGAGCAGCACCGTGCCGGCCGGCGCGTCCTCGCGCTGCGTGACGCGCGCGCGGAAGTGCTCGCCGGTGAGCGCCGGGCGGACGTCGACCACCTCTGCAGGGGAGCCGTCGGCGGCCTCCTCGGCCGCGAACGCGTGCGGGACTAGGGTCGCGAGCGTGACCGGGCCGGAGAGCGTCGCCTCCTCCAGGAGGCTCCCGCCCCATCGCTGCCGGACGACCCGCACCGGATCGCCGGCGTCCACGCGCACGCAGTTCGCGGCGAGCGGCGCGTCCAGCCGCGCCGCAGCGTGCGCGAGCAGCTCCTGGCCGCGGTCGGTGCCGGCGGCGAGCACGACCGACGCGCCGCGGGCCGCCTCGACCACGCCCTCCGCCCAGGCCGCCGGCGCGTAGCCCGCGGGCCCCTCCACGGCGACGGCGTGCACCCGCGAGACGCCGTGCGCGCCCAGCCGTTCCGCCGCCGCCCGCCCGTCCTCACCGTGCAGGACCACCTCGAGCGGCACGCCGAGCTCGGCCGCGAGGCGCCGGCCGGCGCCGGCGGCCTCGAGCGACGCCTCGGCCGGCTCGCCCGCCTCGTGCTCGACCAGGACGAGGATCACGGCGCGGCCAGCCCGAGCTCGCGCAGCACCGCGACGACGCGCGGCGCGGCCGCCGCGCCCTCGCCGAGGATCTCGACCGTGCGCTCAGCCTCGACCGGCAGGGCCAGCCGGACCTTGGCCAGGCCGCCCTCGCGCCGTTCGGGCACCAGCCGCTCGACCTCGGTCTTCTTCGCCCGCAGGCGGCCCGGGAGCGACGGGTACCGCGGCAGGTTGATCCCCTCGCGGACGGCGATCACCGCCGGGAGGGGCAGCTCGAAGACCTCCCAGCCGCCGCCGGTCTCGCGGCGCGCGACCGCCGAGCCGTCGCGGATCTCGATGCCCTTGATCCCGGTCACGCACGGCAGGCCGAGGGCGTGGGCGACGCGCACCGGCACCTGGTAGTTCCCGTTGTCGGCCGACTCGTTGCCGAACAGGAGCAGGTCGAACGCGCGCCCCTGCAGCGCCGCCGCCAGCGCGCGGGCGGTCGCCTCGGGATCCCAGTCCTCGCCCTCGCCCGTCTCGAGCAGCGTCGCGGTCTCGATCCCCATCGCCAGCGCGTTCTGGAGCTGCTCGAGCGCGGCCGGCGGGCCGAGCGTCAGCACCGCGGTCGAGCCGCCCTCGGCCGCGACCAGCCGGATCGCCTCCTCGACCGCGCACTCCTCGTGCGGGCTGATCGTGAAGCCGAGGTGGGCGGTGTCGATCGACTGCTCGTCGGCGGTCAGCGAGATCCGCGCGCCCGTCTCGGGGACGCGCTTCACGCAGACGACGACGTTCAGCACCGCACCCTCGCGTTCTCCGGGTCGAACAGCGGCCTCGAGCCGGCGACCGCGACGGTGACCGGGTACCGCTCGCCCATGTACTGCACCAGGAGCCGGTCGCCCTCGCGCGCATGCTCCTGCGGCAGGTAGGCGAGCAGCAGGTGCGTCCCGAGGGAGGGCGCCGAGCCCGCGCTCGTCACGTACGAGCCCCGCCCCTTCGCGTCGACGAGCCGCTCGCCGGCGGCCGAGAGGATCGGCTCGCGCCCGATCGGGTAGCGCTTCACGCCCGACGACGAGGTCGCGTCGTCGAGCGTCAGCGTGCACAGCAGCGCCGCCGGCTCCGCCTCGCGGTGCCGGAGGTGCGCCTCCTTGCCGACGAAGTCGGCGTCCTTCAGCGTCGGCCGCTGCATGCCGGCCTCGACGACGTCGAACTCCGACTCCAGCTCGGCGCCGTACAGGCGGTAGCCCTTCTCGATCCGGCCCGTCGTCCCGTAGACGCCGATCCCGGACGGGATCAGGCCGTGCGGACGCCCGGCCTCCCAGATCACGTCCCAGAGCGCCCGGCCCTGCTCCATCGGCGCGTACAGCTCCCAGCCGAGCTCGCCGACGTAGGAGATCCGCGACGCGAGCACCTGCACCGGGCCGATCTCCAGCCACCGGCAGCGGGCGAACGGGAAGCCCTCGTGCGACACGTCGTCCGAAGTGGCCGACGAGAGGATGTCCCGCGCGCGCGGCCCCCAGAGGCCGAGCGTGCACCAGGCGGAGGTCTGGTCGACGAGCGTGGCGGAGCCGTCCCCGGGGAGCAGGTCGCCGAACCACTTCATGTCCCGCGGCCCGTCCATCCCGCCGGTGACGACCCGGAAGTGCGTCTCGCCGAGCCGCATGATCGTCAGGTCGGCCTTGAAGCAGCCGTGGACGTTCAGGATCGGCGTGTACACGACCCGGCCGACCGGCACGTCCAGCTCGGCGAGCGCAACCCGCTGGAGGCACTCGAGCGAGCCGGGCCCGACGACGTCGAAGATCGCGAATGCGGACAGGTCGATCAGCGCCGCCCGGTCCCGCATCGCCAGGTGCTCGGCGTTGATGATCGGCGACCACCACCGCGACTCCCACTCCGCCTCGCGCGGCATCACGCGGTCGCCGTACTCCTCGAGCAGGCCGGCGTTCGACTCGTACCACCAGGGCCGCTCCCACCCGGCCGTCTCGTAGAAGACGGCGCCGAGCTCCTGGGCGCGCCCGTAGAACGGGCTCAGCCGAACCTCGCGGTTCGAGAGCCACTGCTCCATCGGGTGGACGATCCCGTACGTGCGGTTGTAGCCCTCGTCCGAGCGCGCGCGCACGTGCTGCGCGGTGCGCTGGTGCGGGTAGAAGCGGGCGACGTCGGCGCCGTGGAGATCGATCTCGGAGGCTCCCTCGGTCACCCACTCCGCGACCGCCCGGGCGATCCCGGCCGCCTCCTTGATCCAGAGCGCCGCCACCGACCAGAGGCCTGTGACCTCGGTCTCCCCGAGCAGCGGCATCCCGTCCGGCGTCAGCGACAGCAGGCCGTTGATCGCGTGCCGGATGCCCGCGCCCTCGGCCGTGAGGATCTCCGGCATGAGCTCGAGCGCGTCCTCCATCTGCGGGTCGAAGTCCTCCGAGGTGAAGGGCAGCTCGGTCGGCGAGAGCGCCGACTGCTCGACCGAGGGGATGTCGTCGGGCTCCCAGAGGATCGCGCGGTGCGCGTACGACCCGACCTCCATGTCGCTCCCGTTCTGGCGCTCGTACATGTTCGTGTCGACGTCGCGGACGATCGGGAAGGCGATCTCGCCCGGGGTCTCCGCGAACAGCGGGATCGGCCCCACGCTGATCATCTGGTGCACGGCCGGCGTCAGCGGGATCGTCACCCCGGCCATGCGCGCGATCCGCGGGCTCCAGACGCCGCAGGCGACGAACAGGTACTCGGTCTCGATCTCGCCCCTGTCGGTGTGCACCCGCCTGACACGGCCGTTCTCGACGTCGACGCCGGTGACCTCGGTGCTCGCCGAGACCGCCAGCCCGGCGTGCTCCTGGGCGTACTCGCGCATGAGCGTGCCGGCGCGCAGCGAGTCGACGACGCTGACCCCGGGTGTCCACCAGCCGCCGACGATCGCGTCCTTGTTCACGAACGGCACGAGCTCGACGACCCGGTCGCGGTCGATCAGCTCCGTGTCCGGCTCGCCCCAGGCGAGCGCCGACGACTGCCGCCGGCGCAGCTCCTCCATCCGCTCCTGGGTGCGCGCGACCTCGATCCCGCCGCTGATCGTCAGCACGCCGAGCTCCTCGTACTGCTTCGCGCTGTCGCGCGTGAGCGCGGTCATCTCCTTGGAGTGGTCGATCGGGAAGATGAAGTTCGAGGCGTGCCCGGTCGAGCCGCCGGGGTTCGGCAGCGGGCCCTTGTCGACGAGGACGAGGTCCTTCCAGCCCAGCTTCGCCAGGTGGTAGACGAGGGAGTTGCCGGCGATCCCGGCCCCGATCACGACCGCCCGCGCCGCCGCCGGCAGACCGTCCGTCCGCTGCTCGCTCGCCACCGTCGCACCGTCCTTTCGTCGGAAGTCCCGTGATCGAGTATGACTACTGATATATCTGACTGCAACCTGGTTCACGCTTGTGATGGGACGGGGCCGGGGTTAGCCTCAGTCCCCTGAACGGTTCGCTCCACCGCGAGGCGGCGACGAACGGCAGCACGCCGGCGGCGAAGGCCGACCGCGTCGACCGCAGCGGGCCTCCGCTGATCCGGGCGGAGGGCGTCTGGAAGGTGTTCGGCCCGCACGGCGAGCGCATCCCGGGATCGCCGGACGCCGACCTGCCGCGCGGCGAGCTGCGCGAGAAGACCGGGTGCGTCGCCGCCGTGCGCGACGTCACGCTGTCGGTGTGGCCGGGCGAGGTGTTCGTCGTCATGGGCCTCTCGGGCTCGGGCAAGTCGACGCTCGTCCGCACCCTGATCCGGCTGATCGAGCCGACCGCCGGCCGCATCGAGATCGCCGGCCGCGACGTGACCGGCGCCGGGCGCGAGGAGCTCCGCGACCTCCGGCGGCACTCCGTCTCGATGGTGTTCCAGCACTTCGGCCTGCTCGCCCACCGCCGCGTCGTGGACAACGTCGCGTTCGGGCTCGAGGTGCAGGGCGT
>Ga0070741_10015004_pt1 | contig 13251 bp, 10 predicted proteins | sample Coa_R1_4_FD_66440 | JGI IMG/M metagenome (GOLD analysis project Ga0070741, IMG submission 66440) | Surface soil microbial communities from Centralia Pennsylvania, which are recovering from an underground coalmine fire - Coalmine... | ecosystem: Environmental > Terrestrial > Soil > Unclassified ... | reverse complement strand
CGGCAACGGCAACATCGTCACCGCCGGCGGACGCGTGCTGACCGTCTGCGCACTCGGCGACAATTTGCAACAGGCACGCGACCGTGCTTACGCCGCGGCCGAGCGCATCCGCTTCGATGGTGCGTTCCATCGACGCGATATCGGACATCGGGCGCTGATTCGCGGCTGACGCTTTCACCCGCCCCGATGCGCTAACCTTGCGCGGCATCGGGGACCCGCATGAATCAGTTCCGCCTGCTCGCCACGCGCCGCTTCGCGCCGTTCTTTGCCACGCAGGCGCTCTCCGCATTCAATGACAACGCATTCCGGCAGGCGACGATCGTGCTGGTGGCTTTCCAGCTCGGATTGCCGGACTCGCAGGTTTCTTTCTATTCGAATCTCGCGCCGGCGCTTTTCATCCTGCCGTTCTTTCTGTTCTCGGCGAGCGCAGGGCAGATCGCGGAGAAATTCGAGAAGCAGAAATTGATCCGTCTGGTGAAGTTGTTCGAGATCGGCGCCATGTGTCTGGCCGCTTACGGATTCTTCATCGCAAGTCCGCCCTTGCTCTTGACCGTGCTGTTCCTGATGGGGCTGCACTCGACCGTGTTCGGGCCGATCAAGTACGCGATCCTGCCGCAGGTGCTCAAACCGGAAGAACTGGTCGGCGGCAACGGCCTGGTGGAGATGGGCACGTCGATCGCGATCCTGGTCGGCATGATCGGTGGCGGTTACGCGATGGCGGTGCATGGCTTGGGGCAGACATTATCGGCCGCGCTGGTGATCGGCGTGGCGCTGATCGGATTCGCCACGAGTTGCGCGATTCCGCGCGTGGCCGCGACCGCGCCGGATCTGAAATTCAACTGGAACGCGTTCACCGAGAGTGCGCGCGCAATCCGTTTCGTCGCCAAGAAACGCGCGGTGTTCAATTCGGTGCTGGGCATTTCATGGTTCTGGTTTTTTGGCGGCGTGGTCACGGCGCAATTGCCCAATTACACCAAGCTGTATCTGGGCGGCGACGCCAGCGTGGAAATCCTGGTGCTGACTCTGTTCTCGGTCGGGGTGGGCGCGGGTTCGTTGCTGTGCGAGAAACTCTCCGGCCACAAGGTGGAAATCGGACTGGTGCCGCTCGGCGCGTTCGGCATGACGCTGTTCGGTCTGCTGCTGTATTTTGCGCAGCACGAACCCGCATTGCAGCGCGGATTAAACTGGCTCGCGTTCCTGGGCGCCAGCGGGCACTGGCGCATCGCGCTCGATCTCTTGTTGCTTGGCCTGTTCGCCGGCTTCTTTATCGTGCCGCTGTTCGCGCTGGTGCAATCGCGCAGCGAGCGCAGCGAACTCTCGCGCGTGATCGCCGGCAACAACATCATCAACGCGATCTTCCTGGTCGCGGCCGCGGTGTTCGGCCTCGGATTGTTGAAAGCGGGGTTGAGCATTCCGCAGCTGTTCCTGATCACCGCACTGTTGAACGCAGGCGTCACGCTGTGGATTTTCCTGCTGGTGCCGGAATTCCTGATGCGCTTCGTGGACTGGCTGCTGATCAGCCTGCTCTACCGCGTGCGCACCGGCGGACTGGAACGTATCCCCGATGAAGGCGCGGCGCTGCTGGTGTGCAACCACGTCAGCTTCATGGACGCGCTGATCATCATGGGCAGCGTGCGGCGGCCGGTGCGCTTCGTGATGTACTACAAGATCTTCCGCATTCCGCTGTTGAGTTTCGTGTTCCGCACGGCCAAGGCGATTCCGATCGCAGGCGCGAAGGAGAATCCCGCCTTGCTCGCGCGCGCCATGGAACAGATCGACCAAGCGCTGGCCGAAGGCGAACTGGCGTGCGTGTTTCCGGAAGGAGGCTTGAGCAGCGATGGCGAGATCTCGCCGTTCCGTCCGGGCGTGGAAAAAATTCTGGCGAAGCGGCCGGTGCCGGTGATCCCGCTGGCGCTGCGAGGGTTATGGGGCAGCATGTGGAGCCGGCGCGATTCCAAGCTGGGACGCGCACGCCTGCCGCGGCGTTTTCGTGCGCGCATCGAATTGCTCGCCGGCACTGCCGTGAACGGTGTAACGACCAACGCGGCCGATCTCGAACAACGCGTGCGTCAATTGCGCGGCGCGGAAGCGTGACTAGGCGATCCAGCCGGCAAGCACGATCACCGCGACCACCGCCAGCCACACCACCAGCACGCGGATCAGCAAGCGGCGCGCGTCGGCGAGTTCTTCCAGCGGATCGGTGACATCCGCCACAGTGTCGCCGTCGCCTGCTTCGATGTCGGCATCCACTCCGGAGCGCGCGACCGCCGCGAGGAAGCCCGGCTCCAGCTCCCATGGTGAGCGCCCCGGCTGCATGTGCCACGCGCGCCAGGCGCGCAACACCGCCTCGAAGTCCGATACCAGCGCCATCGCCAGCACCATGAAATGCGCCGGCAGCCAGTCCATCGCCGCGGCGAAGCGGCGCGCGGCGTCGCGCGTCCGCAGATCCAGCGCGCCGTTTTCGTTCGCCGCGATCTGCGCGAGCCGATAAAGCAGCGCGCCGGCCGCGCCCAGCACGAAGAACCAGAACAGCACGCCGAAGCGCCTGCGCAATCCCGCCAGCACCGCGGCTTCCACCAGTGCCGGCGCGGTGAACGGCAGCGGCGCCGTGGAAGGATCGTCGCGCAGATTCTGTGCGGCGGTTTCGCGCGCAGACACATCCTCCGCGGTCAGCACCGCATCGATATCGCTCTCCGGTTCGCGCGGCCCGAAGGTATAGAGCAACACAAGGACGGCGAACACCGCGCTGGCCAGTCCGAAACTCCAGCCGCGCAACGCGCCCTGCAACAACGCGCAGACGATCACCGGCAGCGCCAAGGCCATCGCGACGCGGCCGCCGCCTTCGGCGAAATGCAGTTGCGCCAGCCACGCGCGAAACCAGCCGAAATCCCGGTAACGCGACAGCTCCAGCGCGGAAAACGCCAGCAGCAGGACGATCAGCGCGGCGACGAGACGGATGGCCATGTTTGTGGACGCGACGATGCCGCCCTGATTGTAGCCGCGATCAAGCCGATGGCACGCCACGCAATACGTCGGCCAACTCGACCCGCGCACGCGTGCGCAGCCAGTGCTCGATCAAGCGATACGAAATCGAAAGCGGCGACGACGGCCGCAATGCGCCGCTGCGCAGATCATCGACGAGCTGTTGCGCGGTGAACCAGCGCGCGTCTTCCAGCTCGCCGTCGGCCAGATGGATTTTGCGCGCCGCCGCGCGCGCGCTGAAGCCGAGCATCAACGATGCGGGAAACGGCCACGGCTGCGACGAGTGGTAATCGCAATCGATCACTTCGATGCCCGCTTCCTCGCGCACTTCGCGGCGCACCGCGTCTTCCAGAGATTCGCCCGGTTCGACGAAGCCGGCCAGCGTGGAATATTGGCGCGGGCGCCACAGCGCCTGTCTTCCCAACAGGCAGGCGTCTTCATGTTCGACGATCACGATGATCGCGGGGTCGGTGCGCGGGAAATGCAGCCGCTCGCAACGCGTGCACTCGGCGCGGTGACCGGCGCTGATCAAGATCAACGTGCCGCCGCAATACGAGCAATGCCTTGTGGCGTCCTGCCAGTTCGCCAAGCCGCGCGCGTAGGCCAGCAGCCCCGCGTCGCTCGCGGGCGGCCGTGTGCCGGCTTCGCGCAGGGAAATCCACTCCGCATCCAGCGGCGCACGCGCGCTGTCGCGCAGCAGAAATAGCGGTGCGCCACCGTGTTGCAAACCGAGGAAGCTCACCGGTTCGTCGCCGGGCGCGGATTGCGCGTCCAGCAACAGCACGCGGTCGCCGCGGACCGGCGCGCGGCCTTCGGCATCGAAGACCACGAAGCGTGCGGCTGATGAAGCACGTTCTGCCGCCAGCCACTGCGCGTCGTCGCGGTGTTCGGCAGCGCGCTCAAGTTCCAGCGCGGCGAAGGTGTTGCGATGCGAACGCGCGGCAGAACTGTCGCGCGAATCGCTCATACCGTGAATGACGAACCGCAACCGCAAGTCGTCTTGGCGTTCGGATTGCGGATTACGAACTGCGCGCCCGACAGCGATTCGGAATAGTCGATCTCGGCGCCGGTGAGATATTGCAGACTCAGGGGATCGACCAGCAGCGTGACGCCGCCTTTCTCCAGCGCGAGATCGTCCTCGGCGCGATTCTCGTCGAAGCTGAATCCGTACTGGAAACCCGAGCAGCCGCCGCCCTGGATGTAAACGCGCAAGGCGAGCTTGGGATTGCCTTCATCACGGATCAGCTCGCGCACCTTGGCCGCGGCCGCATCGGTGAAGTTCAACGGCGCGTGCGAATGATCGCGATAGTCAGGCGTGGCGTACATGGTCGTATTTTAATGCGCGGGCTGCGTGCACGACATGTGGGCGTGCGCGGCGGCACGCAAGTTCACGGCGCACCGGATGCGCCGCCGGACTGCACCGTCTCATTCCAGGGCAGCGCGCGAGTGACCGCCTCTCCACCCTGCGGCTGAAGGATGACGCGCACGCGGTTGGGGGTGAAGTCGGCGGGCAGCATCAGCGTGCCCTGCACCTGCTGGAAATACTTGAAATCGAATGGCAGTCCGGCGCCGGCGTTCGGACCGGCCAACGCCGCCCAGTCGAGTGTGACCAGTTTGTCCGCACGCACGCCCTCGACGGCGAGGCTCAACGTACCCTGGATTTCCTTGGCGCCCTCGGCGCTGTGCGTCAGCGTCACGGCGAAATTCCAGGCGTGCGTTTTCGCCAGCGGTGTCAGCGTCAGACCATGCACCGTCAATCCGCCCGGCTGCGCATCGGCACCCACCAGCTTGGAATAGAACGCCTGATCGGCACGCAAACTCCGGATCTCTTCGTCGCGCTCGGCCAGGTTCTTCTGCAGCACGCGATCGGCAATCTGCGAAACCTGCCGGTCGCGCTGCAGGATCGCCAATTGGTTCTGCAGCGCATCGTTGTTTTCCGCAAGCTCTGCTTCCCGCGCCGCGGCGTCGCGGGTCGTCGTGGAGATCTGGCCGGTCAGCACGCCCGCGCCGAACAAAACGGCAGCCAGGAGCACGGCGGCGACGATGCCCAGCGACTTGCGCCGACGTGAAGGCAAGGCACGCCAGTGAGAAGGCCAGTCTCGGAAACGGGGCGCTCGCATCGGGCTCAATATACTGGCGGCTTTCGCAAGGGAATGACCCAATGCTGATCCTGTGGTTGAAGGCGTTTCATGTGTTCGCCGTGGTGACCTGGTTCGCCGGTCTGTTCTATCTGCCGCGGCTGCTGGTCTATCACGCCGAGGCGGCCGAACCGGTGGTGCGCGAGCGCTTCAAGATCATGGAGCGGCGATTGCTGGTCATGACCCATATCGGCGCGGCCTTGACCCTCCTGTTGGGACTGGCGACGCTGGGGGCCTGGCAATACGCAGTGCCGGACTATTTCCGCCAGGCGCACTGGCTGCACGTGAAGCTGGTCCTGGTCCTCCTGCTGGTCGTCTATCACGGGCTACTCACTCGTCTGGTGCGGTCGTTCGCGCGGGATATGGCGCTTTGGACACCGCGAAGCTTGCGGCTGTTCAACGAATTGCCGGCGCTGCTGCTGATCGGGATCGTGGTGCTGGCGGTGGTCAAGCCCTTCTGAGAAGGCGGTCGCGTTCGGTCGGCAGATCTCGTCTCATGCTGGCAGGCATGAGAGGTGCATGGCGTTTGTTCGTGCCGTGTGCCGCACGACCGGGGATTTGCCCGCATGCAGTTGTCCATTGCCGAACCGGCGCAGAGCGCGGAGCTGCGCGACGCGTTCCTGCACCACCTGCCCCAGCGGCTGAAGACGCTGCTGCGGCGCGCGCGCGCGCAAAGCCGCGGCGGCTGGGACATCAACGTCCTGCACTTGGTACAGGACGAAGTCGCCAATCTGGCCGGTGCCTGCGGCCGTTACGGCCAGATCGAACTGGGTGAGCGCCTGCTGGCACTGGAATCGGCGCTGGCGCCTTGGACGCAAAGCCAGCAGGTGCCTGACGCGGCAGCGAATGCGCAGATCGACTCCGTGCTGGACAGCCTGCGGCCGCACCTCGAGGCCGATGCTCCGGCTTGGCCGCGCGCCGTGCCGGCGCGGGTTTTCACACCCGAACCGGCGGTGGTGGATGAAGCAGACGGCTATCAGTTGCACGAGACCCCGCCCGTGGGTCATTGGCGCACCTTGGGCGTGCCGGATTTCGAACCGCCGGCCGCGGCGAACGAACCCACCGCTCCTGCCGCCCCGGTTGTGCGGACGAGTGCCGCGGAAGGGCACTCGGTGTATCTGCTCGGCGGCGACGATCCGCTGCTGAATGAGTTGACCATGCGGCTGGAGAGCCGAGGGTGTGCCGTCACGCCTCTCGAGGACGTGGCATCCTTGATCGAGGTATTGGGCGCATTGCCGCCGCAACTGGTGGTGGTGGGCGCGCAACACGCCGAGTCACTGGACCATGTCGGACCCGTGCTGCGCGCCGCGCGCGCCAGCGCTTCGCACAAGGTCGCAATGCTGGCGTTGCTGGTCGACGGCGATGTCTCGCTGCGGCTGCGCGCGCTGCGCGCCGGCGCCGATCGCTGCATTTCGCTGCCCGCGCAATCCGAGGAAATCGTGGAACGCGCGCTGGATCTGTTGAGCGATGAAGAGGAAGAGCCCTATCGCATCCTGATTGTCGAGGATGACGCATCGCAGGCCCTGTTCGCCGAGTCCATCCTGCGCAAGGCCGGTATGGTGACGCAGGTATTGAACGAACCGATTACCGTGCTGGAGGAGCTGGACCGCTTCCAGCCGGACCTGCTGTTGATGGATCTGAACATGCCCGGCTGCGACGGGCTGGAACTGACCGCGTTGATCCGCGAGCGCGAAGGTTACGTCAGCACGCCGATCGTGTTCCTCTCCGGCGATCCGGATGCGGATCGCCAGTTCGCCGCGCTGGATGCCGGTGGAGACGATTTTCTTTCCAAGCCCATTCGTCCGAAATATCTGGTGTCGGCGGTGACCAATCGCGTGCGGCGCGCACGCGCTTCGCTCAAGCACACGCGCGAGCGGCGCAAACGCGATCCCGCGACCGGCCTGCACGGCCGCGCGCAACTGCTGGACGCCTTGACCGAACGCTTCGCCGCCGCCGGTGGCGGCGTGTTGAGCGGTGGCGTGCTGTGCGCCGAGGTCGATGGCGCCACCGCATTGCGGACGCAGGTCGGCCTGACTGCGCTGGACGAAGTGCTGGCGGAAACGGGCGCGTTCATCGCGCGTCACATCGAACGCGACGAAATGGTGGCGCGTTTCGGCGATGCCGGTTTTCTGGTTTTGTCGCCGCAGCGCGATGAAGAAGGATTGGCCGCTCTGGCGCAAACGTTGCGCGCGCAGATCGCGCGTGAGCGTTTCGGCGGCAAGGCGCTGCCGGTGGAATTGAGTTGCGGCGTCTGCGCGTTCGGCAGCGGATTGTCCGAAGCCGGCGCCGTGCTGGCAGCCGCCGAACGTGCGCTGGATGCGGCGCGGCAAGATCGGGGCGGCATCGGCCTGTATTCGCGTCTCGGTGCGGCCGAGAGCGGCATGCGCGCGCAACTGGAAGCGGCGCTGCGCGCGGACGCCTTTCACTTGATCTTCCAGCCGATCGCACCACTCGCCGGCGCGGCCGAACCGCAATACCAGGCGTTGTTGCGTCTGCGCGACAGCAGCAGCGGTGAACTGTACTCGGCGGCGCAACTGATTCCCGAAGCCACGCGTGCCGGATTGATCGGTGCGATCGACGACTGGGTGCTGCGCCGTTGTCTGGCACTGCTGACCGAGCGCGAGCGCGGCAGCGCGCGTCTGCGCTTGTTCGTCAGCCAGTCACTGGAAGGCTGGAAAGATCCGGCGCGCCTGGCGGCGCTGCGCCAACAGCTGCCCGCGGCGGGTATTTCGCGCGGCAGCCTGGCCCTGGAATTCCGCCACGAGGATGCGCGCGCGCAGTTGCGCACGCTGATCGATCTGTCGCTGGGCCTGCGCGAACTGGGCGTCAAGCTGTCGCTGGCAGGCGTGGATCGCGCAACCGTTGCAGCGGGTCTGCTGGAACATCTGCCGCTGGATTTCATCAAGCTGGCACCGGGCGCCGAAGCCGACACCGCCGATCTCGCCGGCCTGGTGCAAGCCGCGCACGAGCACGGACGGCAAGTGATAGCGCCACGCGTGGAGGACGCCGCCGCCGCGGTGCGCCTGTGCGCGGCGGGCGTGGATTTCCTGCAAGGCAATTTCGTGCAACAGGCAGGTCAGGCTCTGGATTACGACTTTACGGCTTCGGCGCAATAGCGGGAATAGGCAACGGGTTCAATGGGTGATGTCGCGTCGCCGCTGCTCAAACTGCTCGCCAGTCTGCTGCTGGCGTGTGCGATCGCGCTCGCCTGGTGGTGGCTGCCGCTGCAATCGGCGGCGATCCTCAGCGCGCCGCTGCTGATAGCGGCGGCCATGGTGTGGCTGCAGCGCGCGGCATCGTCTGCGCCCGCGCCGCCGCCCCATGTCGAGCCGCACATTTCCCATCACGAAGGTCTCTCCAGCCGCGCGCGCGTGCACGCGCTGGAAGCCGAGCTCACCTCGTTGCGCGGCGTGCAGCGCGAATTGCTGGCGGCGAAACAGGCGGCAGAATCGGCGATGCTGGCCAAGAGCGAATTCCTGGCCACCATGAGCCACGAAATCCGCACGCCGCTGAACGGCATCCTGCCTTTGCTCGACATCGTGCTGGGCATGCCGTTGCAGCCCACTCAGCGCGATTATCTCGCCACCGCGCACAAATCCGCACAGGAATTGCTGCGCATCGTGGATGACATCCTCGATTACTCCAAGGTCGAGGCCGGCAAGCTCGATCTTGAGAAGGTCGGTTTCAACTTGCGCGAGCTGATGGACAACGTTCTGCGCCTGATGGAGAAACCCGCCGAGGCGAAAGGATTGACGCTGCGCGTGGTGGTGGATGACGACGTGCGCGCTGGCGTGCGCGGCGATCCGGTGCGCGTGCGGCAAATCCTTTCCAATCTGGTCGGCAATGCCATCAAGTTCACCGAACGCGGCGGCGTGTCCGTACGCGTCAGCCGCCGCGGCGACACGACCACGCACCATGAATTGCTGTTCGCGGTGCGCGACACCGGCATCGGGCTCGCCCCGGAACAGGCCGCGCGACTGTTCCAGCCGTTCACGCAGGCGGACGCCTCCGTGACGCGACGCTACGGCGGCACGGGGCTGGGCCTCACGATCTGCAAGAAACTGGTTGAATTGATGGGCGGCAAGATCGGTGTGCGTTCGGAAGCCGGACGTGGCTCGGTCTTCTGGTTTTCGATCCCGTTCGAGAAATTGCCCGGCGACATCGCCGGCGCGCGCCGCGATCTCACCGGCTTGCGCACCCTGCTCGCCTGCGGCGACGCATATGCGCAACGCGTGATGCCGCTGCTGGCCGGTGTCGGCCTGGAAACCACCCATGTGACCGGCACCGCCGCGGCATTGACGCGGCTGCGCCAGGTCGCGCCGCTGGGCCGCGCGTTTTCCTACGAACTGCTGGTGCTGGATGCCAGTACGCTGGGAGGCGACGCCACCGCGCTGCTGCGCAACGTGCTGCGCGATCCGAAACTCTCCAGCCTGCGCATACTGGCTCTGGGCGGCGTGGCGGAGACCGATCCGCGCATCGCCAGCATCGGCCGGGACGCGGACGACACCGGCCTGCGTTCCGTGTTGCAGACGCTCTTCGGCATGCCCGATCGCGGCCGTCCGCAACCGTTGCTGGGCGCGCGCACGCCGGAATCCGCCAATGCCGCCGAGCGGCAACTGCGCGGCCACGTGCTGCTGGTGGAAGATCATCCGGTCAACCAGCAGGTCGCGAGGCGTCTGCTCGAACGCCTGGGCCTGAAAGTGGAAACGGCCGGTCACGGTGCCGAGGCGCTGGACAGGATCAAGCAGCATCGCTACGACTTGGTGCTGATGGATTGCCAGATGCCGGTGCTGGACGGTTACAGCGCCACTCGCCGCCTGCGCGAACGCGAACAGCGCGAGACGATTCCGCGGCTGCCGGTGATTGCGATGACCGCGCACGCGATGGCGGGCGACCGCGAGCGTTGCCTCGAGGCCGGCATGGACGACTATCTGACCAAACCGCTGGACCGCGTACTGCTTTCCGAAACCCTAGCGCGCTGGTTGAACGCCGGCGCGACTCCCACGGATGAGGCGCAGATGGATGCAGCGCCTGCGCAAACAGGCGTTGACGTGGATATCGCCGTCGCGCCGCCGCGCACCATCGCTGCAACACAAGCCGCGACAATCCTGGATGAAGCCACGCTCGCCGATCTGCAGGAAATCATGGGCGATGAAGTGCGCGGACTGGTGCAGGCGTATCTGCACGACGGCGACGCGCGCCTGCTGGCATTGCGCGTGGCGGCCGACCGCAGGGACGCCGTGGAAGTGGGCAAACTGGCGCACTCGCTGAAATCCGCCAGCGCAAATGTCGGCGCGAAGGTGCTGTCGGCCGAAGCGAAAGCCGTCGAGCAGGACGCGCGCAACGGTGCGCTCGCCGATCCCGACGCGCGCGTCGCGACACTGGAAAAACTTTACGCGCAGACCGCCGCGGCGCTGCGGCAGAAATTCGGCTTGCGCGGCTGAAACTATCCGCGCCCGCGCGCGGGTGACGCACGCGGCGAAAGACCGAGCGTGACGCGACAGGCCGTTTCGACCAGCGGAGCGAAGTGGCGCAGCGCGCGTTCGTACACGCCGCGCTTGAAGGCGACCACGTGTTCGGCCGGATACCAGAAATCCACCCACCGCCAAAGGTCGAACTCCGGGGTTTCGTGCACGTCCAGCTTCAGCGCGCTGTCGTCGTCCAGCAGGCGCAACAGGAACCAGACCTGCTTCTGGCCCACGCACGGTGGACGTTCATCTCGGCGGCGGTAGCGATGCGGCAGCCGGTAGCGCAGCCAGCCGTGCGTGCAGCCGAGCAGCTCGACCTGTCCGGCACGCAACCCGGTTTCCTCGTAAAGCTCGCGGTACATCGCCTCGTCGGGCGTTTCGTCGGTGTGCATGCCGCCCTGCGGGAATTGCCAGCCGTCGCGGCGCACACGCCGCGCCCAGAAGACCTGGCCCTGCGCGTTCAGCAACACGATGCCGACATTGGGACGGTAGCCGTCGAAGTCGATCATGGCGCGATTCAAACACGGCGCGGGAAGCGCGGGCAAGACTTCAGCCGATCTGCGGCCGCGAGCGGGAAACCCGCTTGTCGCGGCCGTTCCGGCTCGCATCCCATGATGGCGACCTTGACACCTCCATACCGCCGGCTAGACTTTTCGGTTCTTTGCGCACCTTCGCGGCGATTTCGGCTTCGAAGAGCTGCAGGAATGGCTAGGTAGCTCAGCCGGTCAGAGCGCGGCACTCATAATGCTGAGGTCGGCGGTTCGATTCCGCCCCTAGCCACCACCCACGCATATCCTCCACGAAAAACACGGATCGAAGCGCCGCGACGTTCCTGCCGTGGACTTCGCGAAGCCTGCTTCGACTTCCATCTTCACGCACGAATCATCGCGCGTTGCGCTTTGACGCGCCCGCGCGAGCGCAATAGAAAATTTACGCACCGCTGACACGCCGTTCCGTACAAAGGCGTAGCGTGACGAGTTCGCGGTTCGAAGTACAAGGCGAGTAGAAGATCCATGAATGCCTGCACAGGGAATGTGCTGCTGGTCGACGACAACGATGCTTTCAGTTCGGCGGTGGTGGAGATGGCGCGTCAGGCGCGCTGCAAGATCACGGCGACGGACAAGCTGGAATCGGCGCGCCGGCTGCTGGCCGAGAAGACCTACGATCTGTTGCTGATCGACCTGGCGTTGCCCGACGGCAACGGACTGGACTTGGTGCAGGACATCGATCTGGCTTTGCAGGGGCGCATCGCCATCGTCACGGGCAATCCCAGCATCGAGACCGCGGTGCGCGCGGTGAAATCGCCCGCGTTCGAGTACCTGATCAAGCCCGTCTCGACCGAGGCGCCGACACGACTGATGGATGACGCGCAGCGGCGCGCGCACGCGCGCGATGCCACGATGGTGCACGAATTCGGCGGCATGTTCGGCCAGAGCGCATGCATGCAGGCGCTGTTCGAGAAAATCCGCCGCGTCGCCGCGCTGGACGTATGCGTGCTGGTGCATGGCGAGAGCGGCACCGGCAAGGAACTGGTGGCGCGCGCGCTGCACGAGTTGTCCGCGCGCGCCGGCAGATTCGTGGCGGTGAACTGCGGCGCGATCGCACCGGAGCTGCTCTCCAGCCAGTTGTTCGGACACGAACGCGGCTCCTTCACCGGCGCGATGCAGTCGCACGCCGGCTATTTCGAGCAGGCACAGGGCGGGACGCTGTTCCTCGACGAAATCACCGAAATGCCGCCCGCACTGCAGGTTTATCTGCTGCGCGTGATCGAGACGCGCTGTCTGACGCGCGTAGGCGGCTCGCGGGAAATCCCCGTGGACGTGCGGCTGATCGCCGCCTCGAACCGCGATCCGCAGCGCGCCGTCGCGAGCGGCAATCTGCGTTCGGATTTGTATTTCCGGTTGATGGAATTTCCGCTGGCAGTGCCTTCATTGCGCGAGCGGCGCGAAGACATCCCGCCGCTGGCCAAACATTTCCTCGACCGGTTGAACGAACGTTACGGCACCGCCAAGGTCTTCAGCGTCGATAGCCCGCGCACGCTGGGCGAACGCAACTGGCCGGGAAATGTGCGCGAGCTGCGCCACGCGGTGCAGCGCCACTACATCATGGCGGGCGAAAACGGCTGCATCGACATCAAGCCAGAACCCGAGGCGCCGCTGCGGCCCGCCGCGGGCGACGGTTCGGTGCGCTTCACCGTCGGCATGACCTTCGACGACGTCGAACGCGAGATGCTGCTGAAAACGCTGGCACACTTCAACAACAACAAACGCCAAGCCGCGCGCGCATTGGGCATCACCGCCAAGACGATCTACAACCGTTTGCTGCGTTACCGCTCGCAGGATCTGATCGGCGACGACCTGCTGGGCGATCCGCAGGAAGAAAGCGAGCACGCGGATTGAATGCGTGGTGGGCTGCGCGGGAACGATGATGTCCGCAATTCAAAACCGTTCCAGCCATTCCACCGCGAGGCCGAGTTCGCGCGCCAGCGTCTGGATGCGGCCGCGCGCCTCGTCCGCCGCGTGCGCGCTCAAGGCGTGCAATTCCAGGTCATGGAAATCGGCTCGCGCGGTATCGTCGGGCAGGCCGGCGGAACTGGAATCATCGTCCATGTGCGGCGCCTCGTCCGCCACTTCTTCGACGCGGTCGACGTCGTCGAAACCGCG
>Ga0070741_10015003_pt1 | contig 13251 bp, 15 predicted proteins | sample Coa_R1_4_FD_66440 | JGI IMG/M metagenome (GOLD analysis project Ga0070741, IMG submission 66440) | Surface soil microbial communities from Centralia Pennsylvania, which are recovering from an underground coalmine fire - Coalmine... | ecosystem: Environmental > Terrestrial > Soil > Unclassified ... | reverse complement strand
GATCGGGGAAAGATTCGCCTGGCGCTGGCTGCCCTTGCGGCATTTGCGGTGGTGAACATGGTTCTGCGCGGGTTCGAATTGGCGAACCTGAATTGCCGGTGGTACGAGAACGCGTACGGCTCGGTCGTTTGGACGCTTATTGGCCTTCACACGGGCCACCTGATCACGGAATTCATTGAAACCGTCACGATTCTAGGCATCAGCTTCACCGACAAGATGGAAGGGACGCGTTTAGCGGATGTCGCTATCAATTCCGATTACTGGTATTTCGTCGTGGTGACCGCGGTGATCGTGGATTTCGTTGTGTACGGAGCAACCAGGCTTTTGTAGGAGGCAAATGGCAGAGGGGGAACGAATCGCGCCGCAGGGACGAGCCTCGGCATTGGTGTGGTGGTCGATGTGCGCGGGACCATTAGCCTGGGGCGTGGACCTGGGTTTCAGCTACTCGTTGACTCAGCACTCCTGCTCGACCGGGCATCACTACGTTCTGCACGTGATCAGCGTCATTTGCTTCCTCATTGCTCTCACCGGATTCGCGGTAGGGCTCTCGGAATACCTCAAGTTGCCGCCTGACGCGGAAGATCATGGCCGCCGACCGATCGACCGCGCGCACTTCCAAGTGCTGTTTGGGATTGTCTTTAGCTTGTCCTTTGCGGTAGTGGTGATTGCTGGAGCGGTTCCGCGATGGATCTTTACTCCCTGTGATTAGCATGCGTGCGCTCTACAAACTCGCGTTCGGCTCGATCGCGCTCGCATCGCTGAGCCGTCCGTGTGCTGCGCTCGAAACTTCTGGCTCGCCAGCCGAAACGGGCTGGACTTGGTCGCTCTACATTGTCCTGCCGCTCATTGGTTGCGCCCTGCTCTACGCGATCGGAAGGATGAAAGCGTGGCGCCGAAGCTCGCGGCTGCCCGTGTTGACAATCGCCTGCTTCGCCGCGGGCTGGCTGTCTTTGCTGCTGGCCCTCGACTCTCCCATACACGAGATCAGCGAACAGTTGTTCTGGGTCCACATGACGCAGCACGAGATACTGATGCTGGTTTCCGCGCCTCTTTTGGTGCTGGCACGGCCGCTGGTTCCTTTCATGTGGGCGCTTCCCGAGAATTGGCGGAACGGAGTCGCACGCGTTGGCCGATGGCGTCTCTTCAAACGTGCGTGGCTCTTGCTCTCTGCGCCGCTCACTGCCTGGATTCTGCACGCGCTTGCGCTGTGGCTGTGGCACGCCCCGGCATTGTTCGTGGCCGCACTCGAAAGTGAAGCATGGCATGCGGCGCAGCACATCAGCTTCCTGGGCAGTGCTCTTCTTTTCTGGTGGGCATTGCTTGAGAACCATGGTGGACGGCTGGGCTACGGGGGCGCCGTGCTGTACGTTTTCACCACTGCCATTCACACCAGCGTGCTGGGCGCATGGCTTACGTTTTCGCCGCGGATCTGGTACGCGCCCTACGCACAAACAGCGGGCCTGTGGAACCTGACTCCGCTCGAGGATCAGCAACTCGGCGGTCTCATCATGTGGATTCCCGCCGGTACGTTGCTGACTTTCATCGGCCTAGCCCTCTTGCTGAAGTGGCTGAGTGAATCGCAGCGGCGTTGGGAATACACGCGAACCGCGGCCTTGATCCGCGCCTCGGCGGGAGTCGGGAATGAGCGTTAGATGCCGCATGACGTTGGTATTGGCATTTTGCGCTCCCCTCTTCGGTTGTGCGCATTTGCAATCGGATGACGCGCGGACCGCGTACATTCTGACCGCGGGAGGAAATGCCCGCGTGGGTCGCGACGATATTCGAAAGTACGGTTGTAATGCCTGCCATACCATCCCGGGCGTTCCGGGCGCCAACGGCCTGGTGGGTCCGCCTTTGGATGGAATAGCGAATCGCCAATACATTGCCGGCGAGATGCCAAACAATCCCGAAAACATGATGCGTTGGATTGAACACCCGCACCAGGTTGAACCGCACACGCTGATGCCGGAGATGAATGTGAGCGAGCAGGACAGCCGCGACATTGCAGCATATCTGTACACCCTGCGGCGTCAGCCCTGACGCCGATCGATACAGGAGATGATCGTGAAAGCCAAACTCGTAGTTGTCATTGGTTGCATGTTTCTCGTGTTCAGCGTGAGCGCGGTCGCGCAAAAGTCGAATGCCAATCCGAACCCACTGGATTGTTCCAAGGTGCCCGACTACGGCAAGTTGAAAGCGGCGCTGACGGCGGCTGTGAAAGAAGGCAAGGATGCAAATGGCGGACTGGGAAATCAGGAATGGGGAACGGTGGTAAACCGCGATGGCATCGTCTGCGCGGTCGTGTTCACCGGTCCGAATCGCGCGGCCGAGTGGCCCGGCAGCCGGCTGATTTCCGCCGAAAAGGCCAACACAGTAAATGCATTCAGCACTAACGATTTTGCGCTCTCCAGTGGAAACGTTTACTCCGCCGCCCAGCCTGGACAGTCTTTGTACGGCATCGTGACCCCGCCAAATCCTAACGTCGCTTTCGCGGGAAATCCGCAGGATTTCGGCCAGCAGAACGATCCCATGGTGGGCAAGCCGATCGGCGGCGTGATCGTTTTCGGCGGCGGCTTACCGCTCTACAGCAAGAAAGGGGAGCTGGTGGGTGGTTTGGGCGTGAGTGGTGATACCGCCTGCGCGGATCACGTGGTCGCCTGGAAGACGCGGCATGCGCTCGGTCTCGATGCAGTGCCCATGGGAGTCGCCCCCGGTCCAAGCGACAACCTGATCTTCGATATCCAGAATGGCGTCAGCATGAGCGGTTTTGGGCATCCTACCTGCAAGGGGGGCAAGCCAAACGAGGACATCATTCAGAAGCTGAATCAGACTTTGCCGGTCGGACCGAAGTAAACTTCGCGTGCTTTCGATGACACCCGTGCTTCGTCCAACATAGCGAGAGATCCATCCGAGGACCAGACGCTATGAAGCACTACACCGCAGTCTTTCTGCTCTTCTCCACTGGCTGCCTTGGTTGGGGTGCGCCACGGGCCGGAGGAAATTCGAACATCACAGGGTCAACGGCATCCCGTCTTCAACCATCTCCCGAAATGCAAAAGGTGCTGAAAGCGTTCGTGGGGAACTGGCGAGTAAACGAGACGTTTGAGATCAGCGAATCGCGGAAGGGCGAAACCCGGCAAGGAACGGCTGCCCTGCGCTCAGGCCCCGGTTTTTCACTGCTTGAAGATTACAACTCCAATGGATCGGCGGGCGAACTGCATTTCCTGGGCATTTTGTGGTGGGACTCGGGCTCGCAGCTCTATCGATTTTTCTCTTGTGCGAATACTAGCGGCTGCGAATCGCGGGGCGTCGCACGCTGGGAGGGCGAAAGCCTGGTCAACCGATGGGACGAGGATATCAAGGGAACGAAGACTTCGTTTCGTGATTCCTTCACTGATATCACGCCATCTTCGTTTCGACTGGTATCCGAGGGTCTCGCCGATGGGAAGGTAGTCTGGCGCGTTGTCACTCTCTATGAGAGGACTCCAGAGCAGCGGATTTCGCATTAGCTCAGAATCTCGCCCGACCGTCGTGTTCTGCAGAGTTCCTCATCAAACTTTCCTTGCTGGTTTGGCATCTCTACACTTAATTGTGCTGTATTCCGGTTATTGCTTACGGGGCACAGGCTTTGACCTGTCCGTGCCGGAGCCCAGGTGGAACATAGCCCGCACAGCAGCGCCTCTCGTCCAGGATGCCAGCTAAAACCCGCAGTGACCAGTTGTAAGGGCATTCGGGAACTCTCATGGAGAGAGATATGAAGAAAATTTTGTTATTGAAGTTTGTTTACCCTGGGGTGGGAACCGTCGCCGCGATGCTCCTTTTCTGTTTGCCTGCGCTGGCTGTGCTCGGAGGAGACCAGGTTTCGATCCGTAACGATGAAGCCAAGATGCGGGCGTCCACGCGGGTTGTCGCTGTGAAGGGTTACAACGTCCACGAGATTCAAATTCCTTCCGGCACCACGGTGCGGGAATTCGTTTCCCCGGCGGGAAAAGTTTTTGGCGTGACATGGCACGGGCCGCTTCTGCCCGACCTGCGTCAGCTACTCGGGGATAATTTCAGCAAACTTGAAGCGGCTCAAAGGAACCGGCGTGGTCATGGTCCGCTGGTGATCAACGAGCCCGGTTTCGTGTATGTCTCGAGCGGCCACATGCGCGCCTTCACCGGACGAGCGTACATCCCGCAACTCGTACCCCAAGGAGTTCTCACCGATGCGATCCAGTAAGCGCGCGTATTCAGTCATCTTTAGCGTGCCTGCGCTTCTTACAGCGTGTCTCTTTGTGACTGGTTGCGGTGGAAGCAGCTCTACGCCGCCGCAAACCGTCGCCACTTCGGGACAAAACGTCATGCCGCTGACGGTGGATGCTGGGCCCGACAACAATTATGTGAATGGAGCTTTTGCCAGTGTGACCGTGTGTGTGCCGGGCAGTTCGACTTGTCAGACAATCGATGGCGTGCTGGTCGATACGGGGTCCTACGGACTACGCATTCTGAACAGTGTACTTACCATCTCATTGCCCGGACAAAAATCCGGCGGCAGCCAGGTGGGTGAATGCGCCGGCTTCGCCGATGGCATTACTTGGGGAGGGGTGCATACCGCCGACATTCAACTCGGGGGCGAAACTGCACAGTCGGTACCCATCCAGGTGATCGGGGACAGCGCTGTGCCCGCTACCGCGCCCAGCGATTGCAGTTCGATGGGAACGCCGGAAGACACGCTGCAAACCCTGCTCGCGAACGGAATCCTGGGAGTTGGCCAGTTTCCGCAAGACTGCGGTCTCGGCTGCACCACCCAAGGCAATCCGACGCCTCCCGCGGGGACCTACTACACCTGCAGCACCTCCAGCTGCAGCAATTCATTCGAAAGCCTCAGCCAGCAAGTTCAAAATCCGGTGTCGCTATTCGCGACGGACAACAACGGCGTGATTGTCGAATTGCCATCAATCGGGCCATCCGGTGCGCCAAGCGTCAGCGGCTCGCTGGTATTCGGTATCGGCACCCAATCGAATAACGGGCTCGGCAGCGCCAGCGTTTTCACCTTGGATCCGACGACAGGTAATCTCACAACCCAATACAAGGGCCAGTCTTACAGTTCCAGTTTTATCGACAGCGGTTCCAACGGTATCTTCTTTCTCAATCATGATCTGACCCAGATTCCGGTTTGTGGAAGCAATACCAATGCTCCCGGCTTTTACTGTCCTGACTCGACCGAGGATCTCAGCGCGACTAACGTGGGAGCGAACGGCACGACTGGTAATGTCGACTTCAGCGTCGCCAATGCGAATACGCTGGTAAGTTCGGGAAATGTCGCATACAACGACTTGGCTGGGGAGAACACGCCTCCGCCATCGCAGCCTTCGAGTTCCACCGGTTTCGATTGGGGCTTGCCGTTCTTCTTTGGACGCAACGTCTACACAGCGATCGCGGGCGCCAGCACTCCGGCAGGTGCGGGACCGTATTACGCGTACTGACGGGATATTTTGTTTACTACATAACTCTCACGCCGAGTTCGTCGAGGTGGTTCAGCAAATCAAGTGGATCAAGGTAAACGCGGAATGCTCCAGCCCGTTCGAGCTCATCCTCGCCGTAGCCTCCCGACAGCAACCCTATCCCGAGCGTTCGCGCGCGCTGCGCAGCCAGCAAGTCCCAAACGCTGTCCCCTACGACGAAGGAGTTCCGGATATCGATTTTCAGCCGCGCCGCGGCGGCAACGAACAGGTCCGGGTTCGGTTTAGCGTGCTGCACATCATCGCGGGTGACGAGCGGAATATTCGGATCTATTCCCAGGAGAGCCGTTGATCGGCGCGCCATCTCGCCACGTCCGCTGGTTGCAATTGCCCACGGGATTCCAGCCGCGGTCAGAAATTTCAGCAACTCGCGCGCACCGGGAAGCGGATGCACCTGCCCGACTTGCCGCGCGTATGCTTCCGCGTGGTAGTGCTGCAATTCCTCCGCTTGTTCGGCAGTCACCGGGCGCCCAGTCTCCCGCAACAGTGCGCTCGCAAACAGACCGCCGCTCATCCCAATGCGGCGATGAATTCGCCAGACTGCCAGTTCGATGCCACAACGCTCCAAGGCTTCTCGCCATGCGAGCACATGCTGATAGACGCTGTCGACCAGGGTGCCATCAAGATCGAAGAGGAAAGCGGGAGAGTCGGTGGAATCCGCCATGCAGCATTATCCGTCGGCGGTTTGCAGCAGTTCAACTTGGCCCTGTCACAAGCCCGCTCTTGCAAATTGACGAAGCCGGTGCCGATCGAATAAGTTCACTGCTAGCGGTGGAAAATGTTTGATCTGGGCAGGATACTCATCTTTCTTGGCGTGATTCTGCTGGTGATCGGTTTGCTGTTCGTGCTTCTCGGCCGCACCAGTCTTCCTATCGGGCGTCTGCCGGGAGACATTTTCTATCGTGGTAAGCACACTACCTTCTACTTCCCCCTGACCACCTCAATCATTCTGAGCATCGTGCTTTCGGTAGTTCTGTACATCATCACTCGTATGAAACGGTAGCCAGACGGAGAAGCTTAGTGACGACCGAGGGCCACGTCTTCGGTAAAACAGGAACGCGGAAGCGCAGCAATGGCCACCTTCCGATTTCCAGCTTGCGTTGTACGGCACTTCCCACGATGGGCGGCATCTGAAGCCTGAACGGTTCGATCCATTTCAAAACGACAAAGGAGCAGTCATGGCAGTCGATGCAGGCACTCGGGACATCCATGCGACAGAACAGCGGGTCATCGCATTTTTCCACAACAGGGAAGACGCTTACCGGGCCATTACCGAATTGAGGAACGCCGGCTTCACCTCCGACGAGATCGGGCTGATGACACGTAGCGAGGAAGAAGCGAGTGGCACAGGGAGAGACTTCGAAGCTGAGCGGAACGCCGGCTTCTGGGACAAGCTCAAACAGTTTTTCACAGGAGATTCATCCGAGGACGTAGCGTATGGCGATTCTCGTGCTGCGATGGATTGGGATCAGGACCGCGCCGAGTACTATTACCGGGGCATCGGAGAAGGTGGCGCGTTGGTCAGTGTCACCGGATCGCGCAGCAATGAAGCCCGCAGCATCCTCCAGAACACTGGTGGCGATCTAAGGGAACGCGGCTTCGACGCGACCGCGGCAAGCGGGACGGGACTGAGCAACGCTGGGCAGGATTACCGAATCCAGCTCAGGGGTGAGGTGCTGCGCACCTACAGGGAACGAGTTCAACGCGGTGAAGTGCGGCTGCGCAAAGAAGTTGTTACCGAGAATCGTACCGTGGACGTTCCGGTCACCCGGGAAGAATTGGTAATCGAGCGTGTCGCCGGCAGCGGAGCGCCGGTGGAGGATACCGGCGAGATAGGAAGCGGCCAGGAAATTCGCGTGCCGCTCACCGAGGAGCGGGCGCGAGTAGAGAAGCAACCTGTGGTTAACGAAGAAGTGCGCGTGGCAAAACGTGCGGTGCAAAACACGCAGCGCGTTTCCGATGATGTAAAACACGAGGAGTTGCGAGTAGACAAGGACGGGGACGTCGAAGTTGACACCCGCACGGGCAAGAAGGGCAAAAAGCCGGCAGCGTAGGTCTCGAAGTTCGAATCTAGCTGGCACGCGCCTCGGCCCCACGGGACGCGTGTCAGCCTTACCCACATTACCGCGGTGACTTTCTAACGATTTTGAGCTCTTGAGCGCTTTCTGGTTGATCGCCGTCCCGATTGTTTGGAAAATCGCTTTGTGGGTTCATCCAACATCCCCAGCGTCCTGGTGACTGGCGCATCCGGTCACATTGGACAGGAAGTCTGTCGCCAGCTCGAAGCCTCCGGCCATCAGGTATTACCGGTCGATATTGCCGCCGAGCCCCACACGATTGCGTGCGACCTGACCCGGCAAGACCAGCTGTCCGAAGTCTTTCGCGAAAGACCGATTTCCTGCGTCATCCACCTCGCCGCAACTCTTCCGACTGCTTTTGCCGCAAATCCGCTGGCCGGAGCTGATCTCAACTTAACCGGATCCTTTCAATTGCTGCGCGAAGCCGTGGCCGCAGGAGTGAAGCGGTTCATTTTCGCCAGTTCGATCAGTGTCTACGGGCTGGGACGCGCTGGTCGGGTCACGGAGGAGGACCCGGCTATTCCGGATGAGCCTTACGGCGGATCGAAGCGCTGTGTCGAACTCGTGGCTGAGTCGCTCGCCAACACGGGAGCAATCGAATTTGTTTCTTTGCGGGTGTCCAGGGTGATTGGTGCCGGCATAAAAAAGACGTCATCGTCGCCATGGCGTTCACAGATCTTCGATTCATCGACACAGGTAAAAACGATCACTCTGCCCTTCGGCCCCGAGGCATCAATTTCTCTACTGCACGTGGAAGATGCCGCGCAGATGTTTCTGAAGCTGATGGAAGCGCCCAGCACGGAACATCGGATCTACAACACTCCCGCTGAAATATGCCAGATCGCCGGACTGAAAAAGCTTATCGAAGAAGCACGAGGGATTCCGGTGGAGCTAGGACCGACCGGCGCACATGGAGGCCCCGTTTGCGAGGGACGAAGATTCGCGCAGGAATTTCATTTTCGGCTGATTGGGGTGCGGGAGAGGATCAGCAAACTTCAGCGACGTGCTTCTGCCGATCAATAATTCGATGCTGCCTCGAATAAGTCGCTAAACAATGCCATGCTATGCTGTTGAGCGTTTTTGTCAGGCGGGAAGAACTATGTCGGTATCGCGCCGCAATTTCCTCACGACCGCTGTCCTCGGGTCTCTCTCTCTCGGTCTCAAAAGTGAAAACCAGCAACCGGCTTCTAAGTCCGCAGCCACTCCCCCGGGTTACACACGCCCGATCATCGTCTGCGCTAATAACGGATTTAATTATCTGGACGACGCGTTTGCCTTTCTAAGCCGGGGAGGAGACACGCTCGAGGCTGCTCTGCGCGTGGTGAAAGGACCGGAAGACGATCCTAACGACGACAGCGTCGGACTAGGCGGACTGCCCAATGAGGAAGGAGTAGTCGAACTGGACTCGTGCTGCATGCACGGCCCCACGCGGCGAGCGGGTTCCGTGGGCGGTGTGCGCAATATCAAGAATGTTTCTCTCGCGGCCAAAGCGGTCATGGAGCATACCGGACACGTGATGCTGGTGGGCGAAGGCGCAGAGCGCTTCGCGGTGGCTGCGGGTTTGCCGCGTGAGAATCTGCTCACCGAGCGGTCACGCAAGATCTGGTTCTTGTGGAAACAATTTCATTCAACCGACGACTGGTGGGGCCCCGGGCTCTCTGATCCGCACTGGAAGGCGCCGGAGAACCAGCCGGGGACGCGCCCACGTTCCCAGCTGTTGCAGGAGCGCTGGCGAAAGCTGGAAGAAATGGCGGCGGATATCGGGATTGAACCGGAGTTCCGCGCAGCGGCGATTCGGCGGGTTTTGTTTCCACCTACAGGAACGATTCACTGCTCGGCCGCGAACGAAAAGGGTGAGATCTCGGGCTGCACCACGACCAGCGGCTTGGCTTTCAAATTGCCGGGACGGGTGGGAGATTCGCCGATCATTGGCGCGGGCTGTTACACCGATCAGGACGTAGGCTCGGCGGGCGCTACGGGCAGCGGCGAGGAGAACATCAAGATCGCAGGGGCCCACACAATCGTCGAAAACATGCGCCATGGCATGTCTCCTCAGGAGGCCGGCATAGATGCTCTCAGACGTATTGCGCGCAATTACAACAACGAGATGAGCAAGCTGAAGTACATGGACATGACGTACTACATCTTGCGCAAAGACGGGGCGTATGCGGGCGTGTCGCTATGGGAGGGCTACACGCCGGACAACCCGCACAAAATCGCAGTGCACGACGGAATGAAGCGGTCCGAGAAGACGGTCGCATTGTTCCATGGGTCATCGCAGGATTTTCCGCCATTCCCGCAAATTCCACCGGATTTGAGCAAGGACTCCGAGTACCTGAAGTAGGGCCACACCAAGCGACTATGCGAATCGAATCTTCACGTCCGGACCTTTCTCCAGGTGAATGCTGTCAATGAAACGAACCTTGCCGGTGCGCAGGGTCATGATCACCGAAGAGGTTCGCGTGCCTTCACCAAAAAAGCGCACTCCCTTGAGCAACGCGCCCTCTGTAACCCCGGTCGCCGCAAAAATAATCTGTTTGCCCGGAGCAAGGTCCTGCGCCTCGTAAATTCGGTTCTTGTCTTTAATCCCCATGCGTGCGATGCGCTCCTCCAATTCCGGTTTGTCGACCACCAGTCGCCCGAGCATGTAGCCGTTAAGGCAGCGCATGGCGGCCGCTGTGATGACGCCTTCCGGGGCGCCGCCTGAGCCCATGACCGCGTGTACACCAGTCCCAATGACCGCGGCGGCAATGCCGGCGGAGAGATCGCCGTCCCCGATCAACCGGATACGCGCCCCGGCCGCGCGAATCGCGGAAATCAGCTTCTCGTGACGTGGCCGGTCGAGCACCATGACGACCAGGTCTTCCACATCGCGTTCCAGGCGCCGAGCGATATTTTTCAGATTGTCGGCCACGGGTGCATCCATCTCCACCGCGCCTTTACACGATGGGCCGACCACAATTTTCTCCATGTAGCAGTCGGGCGCATTGAGCAAGCCACCTTTTTCCGATGCGGCCAGAACCGTGATGGCACCCGGAGCGCCAGTGGCGCACAAGTTTGTGCCTTCCAGAGGATCGACCGCGATGTCGACCTCGGGAACTTCGCTGCCATCCGGGGAGGAAGTGCCGAGCTTTTCCCCGATATACAGCATGGGGGCTTCGTCGCGCTCGCCTTCGCCTATGACAATGGTGCCGCGCATCGGCACCGTGTCCATGACTTCGCGCATCGCCTCGGTCGCGACCTGGTCCGACAGCTTGCGGTCGCCCTGGCCCATGGTATGAGCGGAGGCAATGGCCGCCGTCTCCACCACCTTGACGAACTTATGAGAGAGATCGCTCTCAATATTTTCACCAGACTGCTTATTTTTAATTTCTGGACGAGTGTTCGTAGCCATAAAGAGTCTCCGTGGAACCGGCTAGAGACTATAGCGGAAATCGGGGTCATTGGGGAACTGCGCAGAGCCGCGGACAGAAACTTGGTCGGGCGACAGCCACCCGCGGAGGAGAACCTTGCCTGCCACTTTATCCCCCGGGCCACGCATGCCGATACTAGAGATTGTGTCACTTGTTCCTAATCGGCGGGTTGTCGCTTCATTTCTTGAGTACCTGCAGGTCGAAAAAGGACTAGCGCGTCTGACCGTCAGTGCGTACCGGACTGACATTCTCCAATTCGCGGAGTTCCTCGAAAAACGTAAGCGGGTGCTGTCAACTGCCCGGCGTGAGGACGTCCGCGACTTCATCCAGCAGCTATTCTCGAACCAGGTGGACGGCCGATCAGTAGCGCGCAAGCTGTCCGCCTTGCGCCATTTGTACCGTTACCTTTTGGTGGACAAAATCGTCAATCACGATCCAACCCTCAACATCGATTCGCCAAAGCAATGGAAGGTACTGCCTAAATCACTTGCCCAGGACGAGGTGGAACGGACCTTGGCTGCGCCGGGGCCGGCGAATAACACCAAGACGGCGGCGGCCATGGCGCAACGCGATCGCGCCATTCTCGAGATGCTATACGCGGCGGGGCTGCGGGTTTCGGAAGTTGTGAGTACGCGGCTGGAAGACGTGAAACTCGATGCCGGTTACGTGCTGGTGCGCGGCAAAGGAGATAAGGAACGGATTGCGCCACTGGGCCGCCCATCGCTCGAAGCCATTACCGAATACATCCGAAGTGCCCGCCCCGTCCTGGCGAACGGTCGCAACGTGCCGACGTTATTTCTTGGCCGGGGAGCGCGAAGACTCACTCGGCAGCGCGTCTGGCAGATGGTACGGACAGCGACAGCCGCGGGCGGGCGCAAATCTTCGCCGCATACTCTGCGCCACTCCTGCGCTACTCACATGGTGGAGAATGGCGCCGACCTGCGCACGGTGCAAATAATTCTGGGTCACGCCGACATCTCGACTACCCAGGTGTACACACATTTGGCGCTCGACCGGCTAAAAACCGTCTATCAGAAGCACCACCCACGGGCAAAAGTCAGAACATGAACAAAACGCCAGAACAAAGTTCCAAGCGCACCATCGTCGAAAAGGCCATTGACCAGTTCCTGCGATCCTTGCGCGAGCGGAATGCATCGCCGCACACGATCAAGGCATATGCGGGCGATCTCGACAACTTCGCTGCTTATGTCGGGCCTCGCGCCTGGAAACAAATTGATCACCTCTTACTCCGAGGGTTCCTGTCTTTTCTGTATGAAAAAAGTTTGAGCAAGACTTCTGTGGCGCGTTCGCTGGCGGCCGTGCGATCTCTGTATCGCTGGCTGGCGCAGGAAGGAATAGTTGAACAGAATCCAGCCGCGCTGGTATCCACCCCCCGCCTGGCCAAGAAACTGCCTCGCGTGCCCACGATTGAAGAAATGAACGGTGTGCTCGACGGCCAAATGCCGGAAGTGGCTTCTTTCGCCGAGCGCGACCGGGTGATGCTGGAACTGCTTTACGGTTGTGGAATCCGCAATTCTGAACTCGTCGGTATCAATCTCGAAGACATTCGCTGGAGCAATCAAGCCATCCTCATTCGCGGTAAGGGTAAAAAAGAACGATATGTCCCCTTCGGTGATTCGGTGACTGCAGCGCTGGCCGCCTATCTGCCGGAACGGCAAAAGCTCCTGGAGCGGGCAAGAAAGCCCAGTCCCGCGCTGCTCGTCAACCTGCGAGGCGGCAGACTGGTCACACGCAGCGTGGGCAGGATTGTAAAGCGAATCGCGGTGGCCAAGGGTCTGTCTCCCGAAGTTCATCCCCACACTCTGCGTCACGCCTTCGGAACGCATCTGCTGGAAGAGGGCGCAGACCTCCGCGCAATCCAGGAAATGCTTGGCCACGAACGGCTCTCCACTACGCAGCGATACACGCAGCTTTCTATGAAACATGTTTTGCAGGTGTACGACTCAACACACCCTCGTGCCAAGTAGCGCCCCTCAATAGAGCCCAGCTTTTACATTAAAATCAAGACATGGCCGTCCTGCACAACCTGCGGATCACGCTGGAGATGATCAAGTGGGAGCACTCGGTGTTCGCACTGCCATTTGCGTTGTGCGGTGCAATGTTGGCCGCCGGTGGTCTACCATCGTTCGGTCAACTGGCGTGGATCATCGTCGCCATGGTTTCGGCGCGCTCCGCGGCGATGGCATTCAATCGGCTCGCCGACGCGTCGATTGACGCGGCAAATCCGCGCACGCA
>Ga0070741_10015002_pt1 | contig 13252 bp, 12 predicted proteins | sample Coa_R1_4_FD_66440 | JGI IMG/M metagenome (GOLD analysis project Ga0070741, IMG submission 66440) | Surface soil microbial communities from Centralia Pennsylvania, which are recovering from an underground coalmine fire - Coalmine... | ecosystem: Environmental > Terrestrial > Soil > Unclassified ... | reverse complement strand
GCGGCGCCGCGCGCGCAGGCCACCGACGTCGCGTCGGTGCTCGCCCGCATCGGCGAGCGCGTCACCGACTATTACCGCCGCGCGCAGAACATCATCTGCACCGAGAAGGTCTTCGCGCAGCCGATGGACTTCGGTTATCGGGCCGACGGCATGGGCCGCTCGCTCGAATACGAACTGCACCTCGAAGCGGACGGCATCGACGGCGACGGTCTCGTGCAGGACGCGAAGGTCGCGCGCGAACTGCGCAAGATCAACGGCCGTGCCCCGCGCAAGTCCGATCAGGACAACCAGGGCTGCCTCGATCCGCAGACGCACGAACCTGAACCGCTCGCGTTTCTGTTGCCAGCGAACCAGAAAGACTTCACGTTCACGTCGGCCGCGCGCGGCACGGGCAAAGAGAAGGACGCGCTGATCGTCGAGTTCGTCCACAAGCAGGACGGCACGCCCGAGATCAAGACCGACAAACACAAACGTCCGGAGTGCTTCCAGATCTCGCTGCCGGTGACGATGAAAGGCCGCGTCCTGGTTGATTCGACGACGTTCGACGTGCTGCGCGTGGAAGAAGAGCTCGCGCACCGCGTCGACATCCGCGTCCCGTACGAGCAGCAGCGCTCGATCGGCCTGCCCGACTACGTGGTCGTCGAACGCCTGCAGACGATCACGAAGTACGCCGTCGTGAAATTCAAGGAACCCGAGGAGTCGCTGGTACTACCGGCGTCGATCGAGGAAGTGGCAATCATGCGCGGCGCCGGATCGCATCGGAAGCGGCAGGAGTTTTCGGACTACCGCCGCTTCCTGACGGGCGGACGCATCATCAAAGAGCCCGGCGCAGAGTAATCGAGCCGTCGCCGGTCCGAATCTTGAGCGCACCGCCGCCGGATCCGAGCTGCCCACGGACTGTGTTGCGGCGAATCTCGCCCTGCACGTTGGACACCGTCACGTCGTTCAAGCGGATGCGGCCGTCGCCGGTGTGCGCGTCGAGATCGGCGTCGAATTTGTCGGGGAGTTCGAGCGTGACCGATCCATCGCCGGTCGTGATGTTCCAATCCTTCGCCGCCGCGCTGCCACGCAGCGCCTGAATCCGCAGGCTGCCGTCGCCCGAGTGCGCACGTAGCGCTTCGAACTTGCCGTCGATCGTCACGCTGCCGTCGCCGGTCGACACGTCGACGTCGCCGCCGATGTCGCGCGCGTTGATCCGGCCGTCGCCCGAGTGCAAGACGATCGTGCCGGTGATGCCGGTGACGTCGATCGAGCCGTCGCCGCTTCGCGCGTTGACGTCCGACACCGCAGGCGCCTGCACGATCAGCTTCGCGGATCGGCTCATGTTCCACCCGAAGTGCACGCGACCGCGGTCGCGATCGTGATTGGCGGCGATCGTGATGTGATTGCCGTTCTGCTCGACGGTGACCGCGATCGACTTGATGTCCGCCTCGTCGCGGCCGCGCTTTTCGATCGTCACCTGGACTTCAGGCTTGTCCCACGGCCGCACTTCGATCGGTCCATCAAACGTCGAAAGCGTCAGATCCGGCTTCCCGTTGACGGTGAAGTGTTTGTCGTCTCGGACGACCTGCTTGAAGTCGGCGTCCACGATGACGCACCCCGAGGCGACAAGCGTCAACGCCAGCAGCGCGAAGGCTTTGGTCGAGCGGAACATGGCAACCTCCATCCGTCGATTAGACGGACGCGGGCACGGCGGTGTTTCGCGAATACACCAGTTGCCCGGCGATATAGGTCTGGACGACGGCGAAGTTCGAGTCGAGAACGACAAGGTCGGCAACCGCCTCTTCCTTCAGGATGCCGTGTCCGACCAGGCCGAGTTCCCGTGCCGCGGTCGTCGAGCACATCGTCGCCGCGTCGACGACCGGGACGCCGTTGTCCACCAGCATGCGGAACGCCCGGTCCATGGTCAGCGTGCTGCCGGCGAGCGTGCCGTCGGCCAGGAGCGCCGTCGATTCGCCGGCGGTGATGTCTTGCCCGCCAAGCCGCCCTCGCGACCCGATGGCCATCCCGGCCACCGACGTCGCATCGGTGATCGCGAACAGTCGTGACGGCGTCTTTGCGGCAATCGCCATCCGCACGAGCGCCGGATGCACGTGAAATCCGTCGCAGATGATTTCCGCCGCGACCTCTTCGGCCTGCAACACCGCGCCGGCGAGGCCCGGCGCACGATGATGCAACGGCGGCATGCGATTGAAGAGGTGCGTCGCGTGGCGAGCGCCAGCCGCAATCGCCGCCGTCGCTTCGTCGAACGTCGCCGCCGAATGACCGAGCGAGACGCGCTGTCCGCGCGACACCAGCCATGGAATCAGGTCCATGACCCCGTCGACTTCGGGCGCGACGGTGACAATCCCGACGTCCGGCGCCGCACGTTCGATTTCAGTCAGGACGTCTGCGCCGCTGAATCGCTCGCCAGAAAGGCTTGCGCTCCGCGGCGAGCGAAGGCACGTCCGCGGTTGGGCACCCGCGTACTCCGGGTTGATGAAATTGCTTTCGAGATGCGCGGCCAGCACGCGCGCGCGGCTGGCGACGCGTGTTTCGCGCGCACGGCGGACTTGATCGAGCACGCCGCGCAACGCCGCCGGTTCGCACGCCACGGTGGTCGGGCAAAACGCGGTGACGCCGAACCGCGGCAGCCGTTCGGCGATCGACGCGATCGCATCGCCGCCGTCGAGCGAGTCGAAGCCTTCGACGCCATGGACGTGCACGTCGATGAAACCCGGCACGATGTAGTGACCGTGAAAGGCGAAGAGCGAGTGGCTGTGACCGCCGGCTGGCGCGTCTGCGCGAATCTCCGCGATCCGATCGCCGTCGACGACCAGCGTCCCCGGTGACAGGATGCGGTCAGGCAGCACCAGCGAGGCGCCTGACAAAACGATCATCGGACCGCTGACGCTGCAAGACGCGCGGCGCCGATCGCCGCCGCGTCGGATCCCAATGTGGCGGGCGCGATGACCAGCGCGTCCATCATCGGTTTCGGCAACCGGCGCGCGAGCTCGGTACGCACCGGCTCGAGCAGCAGATCGGCGGCCGACGCCATGATGCCGCCGAGCACGAGCATCTCGGGATCGGCGATGACGACGAGATTCGCGGCTGCCATGCCGAGATACTTCGCCGTGTCGCGGACGACGGAGATCGAGACGCCGTCGCCGCTGCGAGCGGCATCGAGGATGTGATCGATCGTGATCGCCGCGAGATCGTCCGAGACGCGTTCCTGAATCCGCGATCGATCGCCGGCCTTGATCCGCCAGATCAGGCGACGCACGATTCCCGCAGCGGCGACTTCGGCTTCGAGGCAGCCGGTGCGCCGATAGTCTTCGCGCTCCACCGGATTCAACGCCAGCCAGGCGACCGACGCGGCGCGCCCACGGCGACCGGTGAGTGGGGCGCCGTCGCGCACGATGCCTGCAGACGTATGCTCGGCCACGGCGAAGTAGGCGATGTCCTTGATGCCGCGCGCGGCGCCGGTCCACGTCTCGGCGACCGCGGCCGCAGTACCGGACATGACGACACGATGCTGCGCACCGCCCAACCTTGGCGCCAGCGCCGCGACCGCGGCGGCGACGCTCGCGTTGTCGGGACTCGCGGCAGCGACGCCGATGACGCGCGAGTTGGTCGAACCGACTTCGTCGATTGCGCGCGCGGCGGCCGACGCCAGATCACCGGACGCGTCCAGCGTCGCGCGGGCGGCGACCGTGCCCTCGTCCGTCAACCGAACGGCCGTCGCGCGAGCGTCTTCGAGTTCGAGGCCGATCATCGCGATCACTCGCGTCCCCAGTCGGTGTTGATTTGGAGTTTTTGGCCTTCGAGTGGTTGCGCTGACGTCTGGAAGAGGAGGCGATCCACGCGGCCGAGCAGGCTCGCGAGCTCGCGTTCGTCTGGCGCCTGGATGACGATCACGCCGCCGCTTTCACTCATCGGAAAGCGGCGATCGTCCAGGTAGTCGCGGTCCATCGTCACCAGCGTGCGGCGCAGCTGCTGGGCGAGTTGGTAATGACGGACGTCGGGCGCGCGCCGCAGGTCGGGATCCTCGAGCACGAACAGGACATCCCACCCGAGATCGTTTCGCATGTGCGCCACGATGCCGGCCGGAACGTTGGCGTCCGCGTAGATGCGCGGACGCGCCGTCAGACGTTCGGCATGGGAGGCGAGTTCGGAGGACAAAGTGCCCATGAAAGTACGAAGTAGGAAGTACGAAGTACAAAGTTAGAAGGACGCTTACTTCGTACTCCCGACTTCCAACTTCCGTTTCTCCGCCGCGCTTTTGGCTTCTTTCACCAGCGCAGCCACCAGCGCATCGCGTTTGTGAATCAGTTCTTTGCGGGTTCGGCGGCCGTTCGGCGACCCAACGGCGTATTCGCAGAACAACGGAAAGGCGACGGTGGAGTCGCAATACGCGACGACGGTATCGGGGAGCACTCCGGGATTCACCTTGCCCCAGCTGACCGCTTCCGACGGCGTCGCACCCGACAACCCGCCCCACACGACCTGGTCCGTCGTGATTTGGATGAAGTAGTCGTTGCCGCCCTTCGGAATGCCGTACACCTCCCACAGCGTCGGCTGTGCCTGCAGGTAGAAGTTCTTCGGCGATCCGCCGCCGAGAATGACACAGCCGTTCTGCTTGCCGGCGAGGACGATCGCGCACACTTCGTTCACGTCTTTGTTCGGGTCGATCATGAACCGGCTGTTGTTCATCAACTCGTGATACGCGATGTTCATGCCAATCGAGCTGTCGCCGGGCGACGATGTGTACAGCGGGACGCCGCATTTCGCGGCACGCGCGACGACCGAGTGTTCCTCGCATCCCTTGAAGCGTTCCAGAAGATCGAGGCCGAGGCGGTAATGGAATTCGGACGTCGAGGTCGCGTCGTTGAGCCCCGATCGGACGAGGAAGTCTCGGATGTACTCGTCGGTCTTCAACAGCACGTCGGCCGGGAACAACACGTCGTAGATGCGAATCACGCCGTCTTCGTACAGCTCGCGATCGTCGACGAAGGGCGATCCGCGGCGCAGCGTGAAATTCATCGCGTAGTGGAGGTCGTGATAGAAGTTCGCGCCGGTCGCGATCACGAAGTCGACGAGGCCGCGATCCATCAGCTCGATCACGCAGCCGCCGAGCCCGGCCGGCGTCATCGCGCCCGCCACCGTCAGGCCGATCGTCGTGTCGTTCTCGGGGGCGAGCATTTTCTCGGCGAAAATCTCGCACGCTTCCGACAACCGTCCGGCGTTGAACGCCTGAAAGCCCTCGTCAATCAGCCGACGGATGTCCTGGCTGCCCGCGGGACGGTAGTAACGAATCGGTTTTCCGGACAGAAACTGCTGGCGGGAGTGCCCGGGCGAACCGGGTGCGCGATGCGGCAAAGTCTGCTCCTTTTTTTTGCGAATAGCTTAACATCTGCGTTTGTGACTGGCGAGCAGGATTGGCTGTCGTGGGTCGCGTTTACCGCGATCGCACTCGTCGTGATCGTCGGCGTCTGGGTGTGGCGCAAAGGGCGTCCGTTCGCGCAGGGCTACGTCTTTCGCGCGAGCCGCTGGAGCCGCGGCAATCATCTGTTCCCCACGCAGGTCCTGATCACCGAGAACAGCGTCGTCCAATACACGCCGCGGTGGTTCGGCAAGCGCGAAGAGACGATCCACATGGCGCACATTTCATCCGTCAAGATCGAGACGGGGATGCTTCTGTCGGACGTCTTCATCGAAACGAGCGGCGGATCGGACCCCATCGTCTGCCACGGCCACACCAAATCGGACGCCGCCCGGATGAAGCAGCTCATCGAATCGCACCAAACGGACTACTACCGGCCCAACCCTACGGATCCGGGCGCGACCGGCCGATAACGTAATCGCCCAATGGATGATCTGACCTTCAGCGCTCGTCGCGCGAGCGCGGCCACCACCCGTCCCGATACGGGTGAGGTCGAAGCGCGGTTCAAAGCCCTCGTCCAGTCGCCGCTGCGGGCCGGGATCCTCCGGTACTTGAGCGCCCGGCCCGACGAGAGCTTCGACGTCGAATCGCTGATGCAGACGTTCGGCCGTCTGCGGCTCGACGTCGAGAACTGCATTCGCGAGCTCGTCGATTTCGGCGTCGCGAAGTCGGTCCCCGGCACGCCGATGCGCTACATGGTCGATCGTCCGTCGAACGACGCGGTCATCGATCTGCTGGACCAATTCCTCGAACGCCGCGCGAGCGTCTCGACCGAGGACCAGTCACCGTCGGTCCAGCGCTTCCGCGAAATGATCGGCCGCGACGAGAAGATGCTGATCGTGTTCGAGTGGATCCGCACCGCGGCGAAATCGGACATCTCGGTGCTGGTCCTTGGCCCGACCGGCTCGGGCAAGGAACTCGTCGCGCGCATGATTCACGAACTCAGTCGCCGGAGCGTCGCGAAGTTTCAGGCGCTGAACTGCGCCGCGCTGCCGGACACGTTGTTCGAGTCGGAAATCTTCGGCTACGAAAAAGGGGCGTTCACCGGCGCGCACGACCGCAAACCAGGACGCCTCGAGCTGGCCAACGAAGGCACGCTCTTCCTCGACGAGATCGGCGACATGTCGCTCATGGCGCAGGCAAAACTGCTGCGCGTGCTCGAGGAACGGCGCTTCGAGCGCCTCGGCGGCCAGAAATCGATCTCGGTCGACTTCCGCCTGATCTCGGCGACGAACCGTCCGCTCGAGCAGTTCGTCCGCGACGGACGGTTCCGTGAAGATTTGTATTACCGTGTGAACGCCTTCGCGATCCGGCTGCCGTCGCTGCGTGAACGGCAGGTCGACATTCCAGTGCTGGCGCAGCGGTTTCTTGCGCGATATTGCGCGGCGCAAGGCCTGCCGCTCGACAGCAAGGTGTTCTCGCGCGAAGCGCTCGACTCGCTCGTCACGTATCAGTGGCCCGGCAACATCCGCGAGCTCGAAAGCACGGTGTCGCGGGCGGCGTTGTCCGCGCCCGGGCGCTCGATTCGCGCCTCCGACATCGAATTCCTCCACGCGAGCGTGGGGGCCGCGCAACCGGTCGGCGACCATTTGCCGACGCTCGCGCAATCCGAACGGGCGCACATCGTGCGGGTCCTCGAGGCGGTGCAGTGGAACAAGAAAGAAGCGGCGCGCGTGCTCGACATCAGCCGTGGGACGCTCTACCGGAAAATCGTCGAATATCAGCTCGAACCCGAACCGCGGGCTGGTGCCAAGCGCCCGCGCGAAACCGGGGTCTAACGGCCGTTTTCCGAGGTAAGATCTCGGGACTCGGCTCCCCCACAGCCTGAGCGTAATGAAGGATCTCCCGCTCGCCGCGCGGCTCTACGTCGGAGCCGTTTTGACGGCGGGCGCACTCACGATTGTCGCGTTCGCCCCGCGCAGCATCGAGAACCTCGTGCTGTTCGTGGCGCTCCTCGGCTGTTCCTCGCTCGCGTCCGCGCTGAAAGTCAGCCTGCCGCTCGCGACCAGCGGATCGACGATGTCGGTGTCGTACGCCGTCGACTTCGCGTCGCTGCTGCTGCTCGGCGCCGACCAGACGATGATCGTCGGCGCGGCGAGCGCGTTCAGCCAGTGCACCTTCCGCACGCAGTCGCGCTCGGCGCCGTATCGCACGCTGTTCAGCATGGCGTCGCTCGTGCTGACGGTGAAAGCGGCCGGCGCCGTGTACACGTGGCTGGGCGGCACGCCGCCGGGCGCCCATTTTTCGTTCGCGGACATCCCGAAACCGCTTGTCGGCGCCGCGACGACGTACTTCGTGTGCAACACGATGCTCGTCGCGGCGGCGATCGGGCTGTCGACGAAGCAATCAATCCTCAAGGTCTGGAACGAGAACTTCCTGTGGAGCGCGCCCGGCTATTTCGTCGGCGCACTCGCGGCCGCCGGCGCCGCAACGATCGTCTATCACGGCGGCTACTGGTTCGCCGCGCTGGCGGCGGCGCCGCCGTACCTGATCTACCGCACCTACAAGGTGTACATGGGCCGCATTCAAGATCAGCAGCGGCACGTGCAGCAGGTATCGGATCTGCATCTCGCGACGATCGAAGCGCTCGCGCTCGCGATCGACGCGAAGGATCAGACGGCGCAAAGCCACATCCGCCGCGTGCAGGTGTACGCCGCGGGGATCGCGAAGTCGCTCGGCATGAGCAACAACGAAATCCAGGGCGTGAAGACCGCGGCGCTGCTGCACGACATCGGCAAGCTGGCGGTCCCCGAGCACATCCTCTCGAAGCCAGGACCGCTGACGCAGGAAGAATTCCAGAAGATCCGCATCCATCCGCAGGTCGGCGCCGAGATCATCAGCGGCGTGCCATTTCCGTATCCGGTCGCGCCGCTGATCCTGAGTCACCACGAGCGGTGGGACGGCAAGGGTTATCCCGCAGGCTTGAAAGGCGACGAGATTCCCCTGGGCGCGCGCATCCTCGCCGTTGTCGATTACTTCGACGCGCTGATGTCGGACCGTCCGTATCACAAGCCGATGAGCCTCGAAGCGGCGCTCGGCCTCGTGAAACAGGAAGCCGGTAAGGCGCTCGACCCGCGCGTCGTGCAAACGTTCGTCGACATGTATCCGGCGTTGTCGGCCGAGGCGGAAGCGAGCGCGGAACCGGCACGCAAGCTGACGCGCGTGCCGTCGCACGCGCCGAGCGCGCGACCCGCCGTCGGCCTCGTCAACGAATCGGGCGGCCGGACGAACGTCTTCCAGGACATCGCGCTCGCGCACCGCGAGATTTACGCGCTGTACGAGATCGCGCAGGCGATGGGCAGCAGCCTCGGCGTGTCGGACACGATGGCGCTCATCTCGTCGAAGTTGAGCAACATCGTCCCCTTCTCGTGCTGCGCGCTGTTTCTCTACAACGAAGAGACCGAGATGCTGCGGTGCCGGTTCGCGACCGGCGTCGATTCAGAAATCATTCAACAGTTGACGATTCGCAACGGTCACGGGCTGACGGGTTGGGTGGCGCGGAATCGCCGTCCGCTCGTCAACGCACGGCCCAGCGCCGATCTCGAAGCGGCGGGACAGCCGTCGGATGCGACATCGCTGCACTCGGCGCTCGTCTGCCCGCTGCTCTTCAACGAACGTTTCATTGGGACGATCTCGGTGTATCACGCGGAGCCGTCGATCTACACCGACGATCATCGCCGGCTGCTCGATCGGATCTCTGAGCAGGCCGCCGCCGTCATCTACAACTCGATCGTGTTCGAGCAGACGCAGGAAGACTCGCTGACCGATCCGCTCACCGGCTTGCCGAACACGCGGTTCATGTTCATGCATCTGACGCGCGAGCTCGCGCGCGCCGAGCGATTGAAGTCCGAAGTGTCACTGCTCGTGATGGACCTCGACAGCTTCAAGGACATCAACGACACCTACGGTCACCACGTCGGCGATCGGGCGCTGCGCGACATCGCGAGCGTGCTGCGCGCCGCCATCCGGCCGTACGACATCTGCGTTCGCTACGCCGGTGACGAGTTCATCGTCGTCCTGTCAGGCTGCGGCGGCGAGGAGGCCGAGCGCAAACGGCTGGAGTTGCAGAAGGCGGTGGACAGCCTGCAGTTCGAGGCGCGCCCAGGACGGCTGCTGCCGCTCGCGATCAGCGTCGGCGCCGCGGTCTTCCCGCACGACGGCGATACGTACGAGACGCTGCTGGCGACGGCTGACAGCCGGATGTATCGCGACAAAACGCGGCGGAAGCGGCAAACGCTCGGCGCCGCCGCCGATTCCGCGTCGATTCCGATCGCGAGGCCAGCCGCGCCCACTGTGTCGGAGAACGATCTGCACAAAGCCGCGACGGGCGTGCTTTGATATGGCTGATCGCTGATGGCTCGAGGCTGATGGACGTACATCCATGAGCCGTCAGCGATGAGCCATTAGCCATCATCTTCCACCCAATCCGGACTCGTTCCGGTGATCCCCGTCCACAGCAACGCGAGCCCTGTCGCGCCGACCACGAGCGCGAGTCCGTCCATCCACCACGCGGTGGCGCGATCGCCGAATTCGATCCAGGCGGCCGGGACGACCAGCGCGAGGCCGACGATCGCCGCGAGCGCGCGACGCCGCACGAGCCGGAGCAGGAATCCACGCGCACGACGCAACGCCATCGTGCGATCATAATCGTCCGTGCTGACGCTTCCCATCATCGCGGTGGTACCGGCCACGCCCCGCGCGCGCATCGTCCGTCTCGGCCTGAACGGTCACACCTTCGAATTCGCCGCCGGTCAGGCGGTGCTGATCGGCACGCACGGCCAGGACGTGCGGAAGCCGTATTCGATCGCCAGCGCGCCGGAGGATGCGCAGCGAGACGCCCACATCGAGCTTTTGATTGGCGTCCGCGAGAACGGCGCACCCGGCGAGCACTTGACGCTCGAACCGGGAACAGCGGTCGACGTCGAGGGACCGGTCGGCGGCTTCACGTTTCCGCTCGAGCCCGTCGAACGGAACTTCGTCTTCGTGGCCGGCGGCACCGGCATCGCACCGCTGCGGGCGATGTTGCGGCACGCGATCCTCGGTCGGCGGCAGGCCCGCCACGTCGGCTTGCTCTATAGCGCGCGGACGCCGGACGAATTCGCGTTCGCGGACGAATTCCGGGCGATGGCTGCCGACGGAACGATCGATTTCGCGCAGACGATCACGCGCGAGACCGATCGAGACTGGGACGGCCATCGCGGACGGATCACTCGCGATCACCTTCGCCATCTGGTCCATGCGCCGGACACGCTCTGCTTCATCAGCGGGCCGCGGGCGCTCGTCGAGGATATGCCGCGGCTGCTCGAAGAGCTCGGCGTCACGCGCGACCGGATTCGGATCGAAGAATGGGGGTAGTCGCCGCCGGCGCGTGCGCCGTTAGCGGCGACGACGGTTGAGGTCCGCGAGCAACGTGCGCGCGATCGCCGATTCGGGATGATCGGCGGCGTACTTCTGCAAGTCCTCCGCGGCTTCGAGCAGCAACCCTTCCTGCGCTTCGAGAATCGCCATGACGAGCGGCGTCGACCCGCGGGTCTCCCGTGCGGCGCGCAGGCGTTCGAGCGTCGCCACGTCGACGATTTCAAATCGCGCCTGCGGCAGCGGCGGTGCGGGCGCGACGTCGCTGCCGTCTTTCGCGACCGCGACGACCTGCCACGCATACACGCCGCCGCGTCGCAGCGGCTCCTCCGGACGCCACATCGTCGCGAGGAGCGCGGGGCTTTCGGCGACGATCCGATGATTCGCGTCGAGGACGGTGACGCGATAGCTCGTCGCGCCGTGACGCGCGGTCCACTGGAAGATCGGACGATCGTCGGTCGTCACGATACCGGCTGGTGTGACGATCGAAAACGGCGCAGTTGTCTCTGTACCCATCAGCGTGCCCATGGATCCGCGCAAGGTCGATAGCTTCGGCGGAATTGGAAGCGTGCCGCTCGCCAGCGCCGCGTCAACGACTGGATCGTGCGGCGCGGCAGCGGCCACCGGCGCCGCGAGGGGTGGCGCGTCGACCGGCGCGCGCCGGTACATCGACGAGACGCCGATGACGATCAGCAACGCCGCGGCAACCGCAAGACTCATCCAGCGCGAGAGCCACTCGCGCGTGAACCGCTTCGGACCGGCGATCTCGTGACGCAGGTCGACCAGCTCGGCGTATTCGATCGCGCACGACGCGCACATCTCGAGATGCGCCGTGATCATGTCGCGAGCGTATTCGTCGAGATCGCCGTCGACGTGCGCCGCGAGTTCGTCGGACGGAGGATGTTCCGCCGCCGCACTGTCGAAATCGCGCCGGAACAGGTCGACGAGGATGTGGCGCGTTTCGGGGATGTCGACGTCAGGCGGGCTCATAGTGGGCCTCCAGTCCGCGCATGCGCCGCGCCAGGCGGAGCCGCGCCGACTTCCGAAGATTGATGACTTGCTGCCGCGAGAGACCGAGCCGCTGCGCGATCTCCGCGTCTTCGAGGGGGAGTGTCGGCCAAAGGGAACACAGTTCGGCGATCGGCATCTCCAACACCGATGCGATCTCCTCGCGCGTGGCGGTTCCGGTTGCCGCGATCAGCGATGTCGCACACAACCCGCAGTCGTCACGCAGGTTGAGCAGCAGCGCGATGCGCTGGCGCAGCGGAAGCACGCGGATTTCTTTCCAGACGTGGTGCAGGTAGTCCCGATCCTCGAGCCGGCGCGTCACCGACGCGCACGGATCGGCGAGGGTGTGCCACGTCGCGCTGTCCGCGTCCGCGGTGAACGTAATCTCGGCCAGACGCATCAGGCGGGCGCACGCGGACACCAGATCGTCGAGCTCGATCGGCGCGCGCGACCACTCGAAGATGGCCGTCAGCAGACGCGCGAGCGGGATGCGCTCGAGGTCGCCGCCGACGCTCAGCCACGCGCGCGTCGCAAACCCGAGCGTGTCGACTTTCGAACTGCGAACCGGCTCGAGCGCCGACGACCATTTCCGCAGTCCGGCCAGCCACTCGTGGCTCTGGTCGCATCGCAGCCGAAACGCGTCGGCGTGCGTCAAGGCGTAGCGGATGCGGTTTTTCAGGCGCGATCGCAGCGGAAAGCGCCGGCGGATCTGCGCATCACACGTCCGATGCGTCGTCGTCGCGACGTAGCCGGCGAAGTCGGCAATCGGATCGTGCTGCGGATCCTCGCGAAGCACGCGCAGACGCTCGAGCAGCTGCACCTGGATGTCATGACGGAGATCGTCGGCCTGCTGCCGGTCGGAGATGTGGCGCAGCCGGCGATCCAGAATTCGCGACGCGATCGGCATCACCTGCGTCTCGAGGAGACGCTCGAGTTCGCAGGCGGCGGCACCTTCGCTCGCGGCAGCGAGATAGCCCGTCAGCAGCGGATCGGCCATTCCGACGACAGCAGTCCAGCGGATCATCGAGACAGACCCTTACTGGGAATTGATGTCGGATCGCCGGTGGTATTACCAGCGCCCTGATTTTGCTGATCTTCTTAGAAACCGACGGTGTGGAACCCGGCGTCGACCATCAGGATTTCGCCGGTGATGCCGCGGCCGGACGAGCCGAGGAGGAACATCGCCGCGTCCGCGACTTCGCTCTGATCGACGCCGCGGCGCAACGGTGCGCGTTCGCGGTAGACGTTGAGAATGCTCGAAAACCCGGAGATGCCCGACGCGGCGAGCGTCTTGATGGCGCCGGCCGAAATCGCATTGACACGGATGTTCTGCGGGCCGAGGTCGGCCGCGAGATAGCGCACCGACGACTCGAGCGCCGCTTTCGCGACGCCCATCACGTTGTAGTTCGTGAAGACGCGCTGGCTGCCGATGTAGGTCAGCGTCAGGATGCTGCCGCCGCCGCGTTT
>Ga0070741_10015001_pt1 | contig 13252 bp, 10 predicted proteins | sample Coa_R1_4_FD_66440 | JGI IMG/M metagenome (GOLD analysis project Ga0070741, IMG submission 66440) | Surface soil microbial communities from Centralia Pennsylvania, which are recovering from an underground coalmine fire - Coalmine... | ecosystem: Environmental > Terrestrial > Soil > Unclassified ... | reverse complement strand
TGAACGTCCGTAAATCTACATTGCGGCGGCGTAATCTCTGTCCAAACTTTAACTTGATAAGGCAGGGCAGCGCGCGTCTCATTTCCCGCATCACGGTTTGCCATTGGAGGTGACCATGTTGAAAACGTTTCTCGCCGGCGCGACCGCGCTTGCGATTGCCGGTGGTGCTTTCGCCTATGCGCAGGGAGACGGCGCCGGCCGCGGCGGCGACGACCTCCAGCGCGTGCAGCGCTGGCGCCCGAGCGCCGAGGACATCACCGCGTTCGGCGAGGCGCGCATCGCCGCGCTGCGTGCGGGACTGAAGCTGACGCCCGAGCAGGAGAAGCTCTGGCCGGCGGTGGAAAGCGCGCTGCGCGATCTTGCCAAGCAGCGCTCCGAGCGCATGGCCGCGCGCGCCGGCGCCGACCGACCGAAGGATCCGATCGAGCGCATGGCATTGCGCGCCGAGATGATGGGTCAGCGGGCTGCCGGGCTCAAGAAGCTCGCCGATGCCGCAGGCCCGCTCTACAAGAGCCTCGACGAGAGCCAGAAGCACCGCTTCGCGCTGCTGGCGCGCCTCGATCGCCGGCACATGGCGATGCGCGGCCAGGACGGCTGGCGTCACCATCGCGGCATGCGCGGAGGCATGATGGACGACGGCGGCCGTCCGCCGCAGTAACACGTCGACGGAAAACGGCCGGCGGCCAACGCGGTTCTCCCCGACGCGCGCCGCCGTCCGCGAAGCCGCCGAAAGAGGCACCCGGCGGCTTTTTCTTTTTTGCGGGCCGTGTCAGTCCGGGGCGCTGCGAAGCAGCGGACCCGGAATCCGGATGCACGCCGCGGGCTTCGTTCCGGATTCCAGGTCCGGGCCTTCGGTCCGTCCCGGAATGACCATAGATGCCTACGCGGAAATGAACGGAGAATAGTGCTTGCGCGGGGAATGAGCCGAGAGGACCCGCTGCTGGACTCACCCACCCCCCATTTGCTAAGCCGTGCGCGCTGAGGCGCCTTCCCGCCGCGGCAATCCGGGCGCATAGCTCAGTTGGTAGAGCAGCTGACTCTTAATCAGCGGGTCCAAGGTTCGAGTCCTTGTGCGCCCACCAATAATCTCAACCACTTAGCCGAACCTGCCCGTCTCATTTCGACCGGTTTTGTTCTTGATGCGATCCACATTCGTACTTTCGATTCCGGCTATGTCGATGTCGCCGTGCGCGGGTGGCAGGCGTTCACCGGCAAGGCAGTCTGACGCGTTCAATGCGATCGAGCCGCAACAACCGAGCAGAGGTGACATGCGCGATTTGTTCGATGACGGTGGCGATACTGCCCTGACTTAACGGTACTTCCTAATTCTAGAGAGCCGGTTACCCTGCCGGTAATTTAAAGGTCTCACCGGCCTAGTTACGACGACAGAACGATTGTCGATCGGAAACGGCCTACAATCCTCGACTATTCAAAACCATATAGCTGCGCTGGGTTATCGACGAAGATGCACTGAGCATCTGACGGCGCGAGCCATGAACGAACTGTCTCGAATAGATCGGTCGTGTTCGGCATTGGGCGGCCCTCGAGATATATGTGCGGCCAGTCCGTGCCCCACAGGCATCGTTCGGGCGCAGCTTCGATCAATTTCTGAGCGTATATGCGTATGTCGTCGAATGTCGGCGGCTGCTTCGATACGCGATATCCAACCAACTTGATCCAAAATCGGCGATCCTTCATCAACCGCAAGATGTTCTGAAATTCACGGCCACCGATCCCCGCGTCCGCAGGAAACTGACCCATATGGTCGAGGACGATGGGCGTCCGAACTTGATCGAGGATTGAGTCCATCTGCAAAAGTCTTGCGCTATTCGTCCAAAGCTGAATGTGCCAGCCGAGCGGTTCGATCATTTTCGCTAGGGATGGCAACCAGTCGATCGGCGTTCGTCCGGTAATGGCATTGAAACGAATGCCGCGCACTCCGCGCCGATGCATCTCACTGAGTGTTTCTGGCGTGATCGTTTGGTCAACAACGGCAATCCCTCGCGCATTGCTTGAACCCAATCGTTCGATCGAATCCAGAAGACAACGATTATCCGTGCCGTAAATGCTCGCCTGAACAACGACCATGCGGTCGATGCCGATCGTTTTCGCCATCGCCAGGTAATGCGCTACGGTTGAAAGCGCAGGGTCGTACATGCGCGAGGGGCTAAGCGGGTACTTGTCGACCGACTCAAAGATATGGAAATGCGTGTCGACGGTCCCGGGGGGCGCCGGTTCTTTCGGCTTACGCGCTGGGGGAGGCGGCGGCGATGCAACAATACCGTGGTGCGTCATTTCAGGATTTCGTTGAGCGTTTCTCGTCAAGAAGTTGACTGATGTGGACCTTCAATATTTTCAAGAATAGTTCGCCAGCCAGCGTGGGCGTCCGCGTGATCGGAGCCGCGACAATGACCTCCCGCGGGATATCCGGTTCGACGATCTGCTGTGAGCGGAGCAGTTTGCGATCCACGGCCTTCTTGACTGCAACAACCGGAAGGATGGTAGCCCAATCGCTTTCGCGGACCAGTTCGAGAGTCGGCCCAAGCGAGTCCAATTCGATCTCCGGCTTCAGTTCGATGCCTTTGGACGCCAGGATCGAATCGATCAGCGTTCGCATTCCTTGCCGCTGAGACGGCAGCACCAATCGAAAGTCCTGCAAGCACCTCGATTCTATATACGGTGAAAGTCGTTTCTTTGCGTGGTATCGCGTCACGAGAACGAGATAATCGCTGAACAGTTGCGTGATGGCGGTGCGCCCAAGGTTATTGGAGCTGTTGACGATCGCCAGGTCGAGCTTTCCTGAGTGCAGCTGATCAATCAGACTACCGCTATAGGCTTCTACAATCCGAAGCCTCACATCGGGGTAGCGCGCCTTGTATTCTGCAAGCACGGCCGGCAGGACGCTGTTGGCGACCGACGGCATCAAGCCTATCGACAGAGTCCCGGACACGCTCCCGCTGGCGTCTCGCAAGTAGCGTTGCGCTTCATAGACATCGCTCAGAATCTTCTGGCAGAGCGCGTAAAACGTTCTGCCGGTATCAGTTGGCATCACCCCGCGCGACGTCCGATCGAATAGTTTAGCCTTGAACGTTCGCTCCAACCGGCTGATTTGCATGCTCAACGCCGGTTGGACGACGTTAAGGCGGGCCGCAGCTTTTGTGATACTGCGCTCGTCATACAAGGCGACAAAGTACTCGATTTGTCGAAGGTCCATGCCGACGCTCTTCCGCCGCTTGAACCCTATTCTAGCTGCGCTCGTCATACAACGTCGCTGGATTGCAGCAAGGTCACTCCGGATGTTGGTGCCTAGCGACGATACGCGTCGGCTTGCGAGGCTTGATTTCGGCGCGCCGCGGTGGCCAGAATCGCTCGTACGATCCCGCTATACCCCGTGCACCGGCACAGGTGGCCGGAAAGCATTTGCCGCACCTGATGTTCGGTCGGATTCCTGTTCTCGCTCAGAAATTGGGTAGCGGAGGCCAGAATTCCGGCCGTGCAGAAGCCGCACTGCAATGCGTGATGCCGGCGAAACTCGACCTGCAGATCATTGAGGTCCGCCTGCTCGGTTGCTAGCCCTTCCACGGTGACGACCGAAGCTCCGTCGACTTGCGGCGCGAACATCATGCAGGACCGCATCGCGCGGCCGTTGACCAGAACGGTGCATGCGCCGCAAATGCCGTGCTCGCATCCCACATGCGTGCCGTATTGCTTCAGCACATGGCGAATAAGGTCGGCAAGTTGCATGCGCGGCTCCGCCCTTGCCGTTGTGCACTTGCCGTTCAAGGTAAATTGAATCAGCGCTTTCTCGCCAGCCTTGACTTCATACATACACGGGCTCCCAGTTCAGTGATTGCGCGATCGCTCGGCGGGCCATTACACGAGCAAGCTGCCTACGGTAGGCGGCCGAGGCCAAAAGGTCGCTGCGATACTTGAGCGAGTTCGTCATTTCTTCAACGACATCGTTGACCGTCTTGGCATCGAGGTCGCTCGGCAGCTCTCGTTGAACGACCTGCGGAGTTTCGCCGCATCCGCCAAAGCCGAGACGCAGACGTCCGCTAGCCTCGTCGAACACGCATGCGACAGCAGCGATAGCAAAGTCCCCTTCGCGGACAGCGAATTCGAGAAACGCGCTGCGCGTCGACGGGCTTGCGACTGGCCACCATAAGGCCATGAGCAATTCGTCGGGCTCGCGGGCCGTGACGAGCCCGGAACGGAAGAAATCAGCGGCAACGAGCTTGCGCCGCCGCCGCTGCGATCTCAATTCGACCTCGCCACCTAAGGTCGCAAGAACGAGAGAAATTTCGGCACTTGGGTCGGCATGTGCGACCGAACCGCCGAGCGTGCCGCGATTCCGCGTCTGATAATGGCCGACGTGGGGGAGCGCCTGGACAAGCAAGGGCACACTCTTTCGCAACAAGGGAGATTCGAGTGCGTCGCGCTGACGAACAAGCGCTCCTGTCTTCTGACTCTCGATCGTCTCGAGCGCGCTGAGTCGATTAATATCGAGCAGGATCGCCGGGCTCACAATCCGCATGTTGAGCATCGCGCCGAGCGATTGTCCGCCCGCTATCACGCGAACATCGTCACCGTGCTTGGCTAGGACCGACAGCGCTTCGTCTAGCGTATCGGGCCGCATGTATTTGAACGGTGCCGGCTTCACTTCGCGCCCCGGAGGACTTGGAGCATGGCCAACCAGCCCCGGATGCGCGCCAGTAAGCCGACTGGCGATCCGCCACGCAGATGTGCGCGTAGCCGGGCGAAAAACGCCGCGAGGAGCACGCGGACGACGCCATCGAGCATCCGTTGTCCGAATGCGGCCACCCGACCGCCGACGTCAGCGGCATAGTCATACGACAGGACAGTTTTACCAGCCTCGCTTTCCGTCAGCTCGACCAGGGCTTCGCCCCGCCCGAACCCAAGCTTGCCTTCGCCCCGGCCGGACAAGCGCAGGCGTTCCGGTTCTCGCCGATCGAATATTCGAATCTCTGAATCGTACACCCCGCCGATCCCGGCGATACTAATTCGGATGCGCGCTTTGAACGTTTCCGGACCAGTTGCCTCAATGTGTTCGCAGCCTGGGATGATCGCCTTGAGGCTCGCCGGATCGAGCAGTGCATTCCAGACGTGCGTCCGCGGCGCCGGGATCGTGACCTTGTCGGCACCCCGCAGGCGCCCTTCCATCCGCCCGCTGATCTCGGCCCGTGGCAGCTCTGCGGCTCGAGCAATGCGGTCGGCGTCCTCGCCCCTCAGCATATGCCATATTCGTCCCGGCAAAAACGGCGGGGTCAATTCCTTCAGGCCTGTGGCATTCCCGATCGCATTGGCGATTGTGACAGGCGTCAACATTGAACAGCCATCACCCAGCCCCTTGGCTCCATGCGGCGTATTGGGGCTCGGCGTGATCACGTGCTCGATATCGATCTCCGGGAGGTCCGGCGCCGTCGGGCAGAGGTAGTCTTGGAAAGTGCCGGAGAGCAGCGTGCCGTCAGGAGCATAGGCGATGCGTTCGAGCATTCCGGCGCCGTAACCGTGAGCGAACCCGCCTCGTATCTGCCCGTCCACAACCGCCGGATTGAGCAGAGTACCCGCATCGTGAACGCTGACATATTTTTGGATTTCGATGCGACCGGTATCGCGATCGATTTCCAATGCTGTCAGGTCGCACTGAAAGCTGTAGGTGAGAGACGAACGCATTCGGTCGCTCTCATCGGGCGCCGAGAGACCTATAGGATTGAATTCGGCAAGTTCCGAGATCGGACCATCGATGCCGCGGGGCAGGTGATCCGAATCCCAGTGCAGCTGAGTCGCTAGTCGTTTGATCGGGATAGGTTCGTTTCTGCCTCCGGGTGCGGACGCCATTCCACCAATCAGCTGCACCGTTTCGGGATCCACACCGAAAGTCTCGCCTGCGACTGCGCGCAACTTAAACGCCGCCTTCTTCGCTGCAAGCTGCACCGCGGATGTGACGACCGTTGAAAATCGGTTCGAGTAATTTCCAGACGTGATCGACCAAGAACCGCCGAAGGTATCCAGCTCCGAGACCACCTCTACTTCGTCAGGGGATATACCGAGCTCATCGGCGACAATCTGCGCCACCACCGTGCGGTGGCCCTGTCCATTCGGCAGACTGTCGATGTGAACAATCACTGAACCCAAAGGATCCATGATCACGCGGGCGCAGCCGGCCGCACCGGACTTCGAAAGCGATTTTAGCCGCTGCGCGTGCGTCAGGGCGAGATTCACATAAGCCATGTTCGAAGCAGAGGTCTCGACAGCAAGTGCAATGCCGATGCCAAAGAGCTTTCCCTGCTCACGCGCCCGTTCACGCCGCGCCAACAGATCGGGATAGTTGGCCCGCGCGAGTGTAGCCTCAATGCATTTTCGATAGTCGCCGCTCTCGAGTCGAGAGCCGGTTGGGGTGTCGTAAGGAAACTCATCTGATCGAACAATGTTACGCAGCCGCAACTCAACAGGGTCGATGCCAAGTTCAGTGGCAGCCAAATCCATCATCCGCTCGAGCGGATAATAGTATTGCGGCCCGCCGAAACCGCGATTGAGACCACTCGGTACCTGGTTGGTGACGACGGCCTTGTTGTCGACCGAGATGTGCCGAACACGATATGGTCCGCTCAAGGTCGAATGCATGCGATAGAGCGCGGCCGGATCGGGGGGGCGCAGGTATGCGCCGACGTTTTCCAGCTGCTTCAGCCGCAAGGCGAGGAGGTGGCCCTCGGCGTCGAATGCGCCCTCGGCCGTGGTCACCCGTCCTGTGGCAGCCGACGACGCCGCAAGGTGTTCGAGCCGGTCCTCGATCCATTTGACCGGGCGGCCAGCCTTTCGGGCTGCGAGGGCCATCAGCACGATGTAAGGATAGACCCCCTGCTTGATGCCAAAACTACCACCGCTCGACGGTGCCGATATCAGTCGCAGTTGATGACCCTTGACACGCAATGCATCGCACGCAATCGGATGCAACGCGAACGGACCCTGAAAATTCGACCACACAGTGTAGCGACCGTTGCTCTCGTCGAAGCTCGCGATAACGCCGTAAGTCTCGATTGGAGTCGAATTGACGCGCGGGTAATCAACCTTGCATGAGACCACTTTCGCAGCCCGAGCAAACTGCGCGTCAGGGTCGCCATATCGGAACGTCCGTTGGTGGACGATGTTGGTTCCGAACTCCTCGTGCAGCACCGTCGCGGTCGGCGACAGGGCTTGTTCGGGCCCGGTCACTGCCGGCTTGGGATCGTATAGGACCTCGATCAAGTCCAGTGCGTCCTCTGCGATGTATCGATCATCGGCGATGACGACCGCGATCGGCTCGCCGAAGTAACGCGCGCGCTTCACGGCGCAAGGGTAATATTGAAGCTTGCGGCTGATCAGATTTCCGATCGGCTTCGAAAGTGCGGAAACATCGTCGGGCGTGAGAACATCGATCACGCCCGGATGCTTGCGTGCAGCCTCCACGTCGATCGCCACGATATCCGCGCAGCCGTGAGGACTACGCAGGATGGCCGCATGTGCGAGCCCCGCGACCGGCTCCATGTCGTCCATGAACTTAGCACGGCCTGTCAACAATTCGCGGTCCTCAAACCGCTCCAGACTCTTGCCGACCCATTTTGCCGATACCGACACGGGGCTTCCTCGCTCAATGCCCGAGATACGCCGTTCGCACCGCTTTGTCCGCACGTATCTCGTCGGGTGCGCCACTTGCGATTACCGACCCGTTCACCAGCACCGTGATTCGGTTTGCAAGTTCGAACACGACATCCATGTCGTGCTCGACGAGAACGACAGTGTGTTTGGCTGCCAACTGCCGTAATATGTTGATCAGGTCTAGCGTTTCATTGCGGCTCATGCCGGACGTAGGCTCATCCAGCAGCATGAGTGTCGGAGAAATCGCCATCAGCATACCGATCTCGAGTTGGCGCTGCTCGCCATGGCTCAGTTCTCCAGCCCGAGTGTTCTCGGAGGCAGTGAGCGAAAGCGCTGACTGAATTTCCGCGACGCGCTCGTGAACGTCGTCGTAGCGATCGGCGGACTGGAAAAAGCCGAACGACCCAGGAAATTGAGTTTGCGCAGCGAGCCGGAGATTTTCGTGAACCGAAAGGTCTTCGAACACCGACGAATGCTGGAAACTCCGCCCGATACCGGCCCTGGCACGCCGGTCTGGACTCCAGCGGGTCACGTCGTGACCTTGAAAATACAATGACCCGGTGGTCGGGTGGAGTTCACCTGAAAGAAGGTTGAGAAAAGTCGTCTTGCCTGCGCCGTTTGGACCAATGATGGCATGGATTTCGTCTCGCTCGATTCGGAGCGATACGTCGTTGACTGCTGCCAGCAGGCCGAAATACATCGTGAGGGACTGCGTCTCAAGCAGACTCATGTAATTGGTCTCTTCGCTCCGACACCCCAGGCTCGCGTACGTCCGGCAACCCCAGCGATGCCGCCTCTCCCAAACAGAGTCGCGACAACGACCACGATTCCGACGGCCAGCTTCCAGTGCTCCGTCAAAACGGACATTTGGTCGATCAATTCGACAAAAACGAACGCCCCGACCATGGGTCCGACCAGCGTACCGAGGCCGCCGAGAATGACCATCATCAGAACTTGCGCCGAATGAATCCAGTCCAAGATGGATGGGTCGGCAAGACTAGTGAGCAGCAGGTACAAGTGACCAGCCAGGCCGGCTAGTGCGCCGCCGATCACGAAACAGGCGAGCTTGTAACGCGCTATGTTGTATCCGAGCGCGCGCATTCGCCGTTCGTTGGACTTGATGCCTTGCAGAGTGCGACCGAATGGCGATCGGACCAGGAATGCGAGCCCAACAAGCACCGCGACGGTCACCGTAACAACTACGCAATAGCGAATGACCGGATCGCTGACGTCGATGCTGGTCGACCCAAGATAGAAGCGTGAAAGGACCAAAATTCCATCCGAGCCGCCAAAGAAATCGTTATCATGCACCAAGAAGTACAGCATTTCCGCCAATGCAAGCGTCGCCATGATGAAGTAGATTCCGGCCGTCCGCAGTGTCAGCAGCCCGATAACCAGCGCCGTGCCGGTGGCGCAGAGAATGCTGAACGGAAGTGAAATCAATACATTTGTCACGCCGACTTTGTCAGCGAGAAGTGCAGTTGCATATGCGGCGATACCAAAAAACGCGGCGTGGCCGAGGCTCACGAGCCCGCAGAACCCGACCAGCAAATCGAGGCTCACCGCAAAAATCGCGTAAACCAGAATGCGCGTAACGTGGGTCGTTAAGTATTGACTCCCCGCGAGCGGGACTAGCAACACAAGGCAGGCCGCTACGACGATGCCAATGACGAGGAAGCGGCTCATGTGGCTTTCCCGAACAAGCCGCTAGGCCGCCATACGAGAATGAATGCCATGAGTGCGTAGATGAGCAAGGAGCTCACGCTGGGAAACAGCACCTTTCCAAAAGAGTCGAGAAGACCGACAAGGAGCGCGCCCACGAATGCACCTTTGATCGAGCCGATGCCTCCGATTACTACGACCACGAAGGCGATGATGATAATTTTGTCACCCATTCCAGGCGATACCGACAGGATCGGTGCCGCGAGGATGCCGGCCAAAGCGGCCAATGCGGCGCCGAGGCCGAACACTAGCGCAAAGACCGGGTCGACATTGATCCCGAGCGCGCTGACCATTCCGCGATCGTATGATCCGGCCCGCACGATCATGCCGAGACGGGTCTTTGCGACGAGCAAATACAGACCAAGCGCGCACAACAGGCCGGCGACCGTCAATGCGAGCCGATAGACCGGGTAAACAAAAATATCGCCGAACTGCAGGCTGCCGCGCAAAAGCGAAGGAATGGCCGCCGGTTGCACATCTTTCCCCCAGAAGACGACAGCAAGCTCGTCGAAAATCAGGATGAGGCCATACGTCACGAGCACCTGATCTAGATGATCCCGCCCCACAAGCGGCGCGAGCACGGAGCGTTCGACCACCGAACCGATCACGACCACCGCGGCTACTGCCGAGGAGAAGGCTAACGGTAACGGCCATCCCCAATGCCGTGTGAACTGGAAAACCAGATACGCGCCGATCATGAAAAAGGCGCCGTGGGCAAGATTTATGATACCCATCACACCGAAGGTCAGCGTCAAGCCGCTGGCAATGAGGAAGAGCAGCATCCCAAACTGAATGCCGTTGAGGACCTGAATCAGGAACGTGCTGATTTCCATCACGGCGACGGCTCTATAACTGATAGCGTGTGAGCGCGCCGACAGCAGGTCGACGCGCTCACTTCCGACGTTCTCCAATCAGGCCTTACACGCTTCGGTCGGATCCTCGACATCTCTCTGGATCGTCTCGATGACATTGAGCTTACCGTCCTTCGCTTCGATCGCGTAGATATTCTGGATCGGATTTCGAGCGCGGGAAAACCGGAATGGGCCGCGCGGGCTCTCGAAGCGCACGCTCTGGACTGCCTTGCTCAACGCAGCTTTGTCGGAGAGGTCACCCTTGGTCTTTTCCAGGCCGAGTGCGACAACTTCCAAAGAATCGTGGCCGTGCATCGCATTCATGTCGGCATCCCGACCCGTTGCCGCCTTGTATTCTGCGACGAACTTCTTGTTGGCGGGGTTGCCCAAAGTCGGCGCGTAATGACCGCTAGTGATTACCCCATCGGCAGCCGGGCCCTGTGCGGGCAGTAGCGTTGAATCGATCAGATAGGCTGATCCATAAAGAGGGACTCGGCTCTTAAGGCCGGCCTGCGCATATTGTTTGACGAACTCCACCGCGTTCGACCCGGCAAAGAAAACAAACATGGCGTCGGGCTTCTGGGCAAGCACGTCAGCGAAATAGGCCTGATAATCGAGTTCCTTTAGACCGGGCCATTTCTGATCGACGATGGTTCCGCCGCCTCGTTTGAATTCTTCGGCGAATGCGTTCACCTCTTCTTTGCCGGTGGCATAATTCATGCCCATGGTCATGACCCGCTTGGGACCGCGCTTGAGCAGCCAGGGTCCCGCGGGCGCGGTCATTTGCCAGTTCGAATGCGACACTCGGAAGACCAACGGATGACAGTGCTCGCGTGTAGTGGCATTGCCCGCCGCTGTCGGCACGATGAGAAGCTTGTTATTATCCGTTGCGATCTTTTGCAGGACCGGCAGAACGTTCGAGCCCACGGTACCGATGACCAAGTCGACATTGTCGCGCGTTACGATCTTCTGTGCAACTTCACTTCCGACCTTGGGGTCGAGTTGGTCATCACCCTTGACAATCTGGACCGGGCGGCCGGCGATCTGCCCTCCGCGCTTTTTCAGCGCGAATTCGAGGCCGGCGGTGATTCCTTCTCCAAAATTCGCATACACGCCCGAATAGGGCAAAATGAGCCCGATCTTAAGTGCTTCGGCCCCGAGTGAAAATCGCAATGGCGTTGCGGCCGTCACTGAGCCGGCAGACAGCGCGAGTGCCGCCTTGTTGAACGCGCGGCGGGAAATCATGGTCTCCTTGGTCATTGTGTCCTCCTCTATCTTCTGTTCGTTTCAGGTTCTTCAGGTCGACATTTCTAGCTTGCGGCAGCCAACATTCTCGAATTGTGGTCCTCTCCCACTGCCTTTAAGACGAGCCGTTCCTGATCGGCGTTGTGTTCATCGTTGATTCCGATCGCGGTCGAAGCATTCGCCGGTCGGCTGATGCAATGTGGCCATTCGCAGCCGTTCCCGACGCTCTTAAGAATCCGTTCGAGCTTGCGGTCGATGTAACTCCACGCACCCATGTTTTCCGGCTCTTCCTGACACCAAATAACTGAAGCGTTTCGGTACCGCGTAAGCTCTGCGCGCAATGTCTTCTCCGGGAAAGGGTAGAGCTGCTCAAGACGCATAACGATGACGTCTTTGCGGCCGCTGGCCTGCAACCGCGCATCAAGATCGTAAGCAAATTTGCCGGTGCACAGGATCACGCGGCTGACGGCCGCCGGATGATCGAGAACGGGAGCAATGACCGGCTTGAAGCTGCTATCCGGCCCAAAGGACTTGAGATCCGAAACGGCCGACCGGTGCCGCAACAGGGACTTTGTGGTGAACAAAATCAGCGGCTTCCTTGGCCTTCGGTACGCTTGCAATCGCAGAAGATGAAACAGATTTGCTGGCGTCGAACAGTTCGCAACGATCATGTTGCCGTCAGCGCACATTTGCAGGAACCGTTCGATTCGTCCCGACGAATGGTCGGGGCCTTGCCCTTCCAATCCGTGCGGCAACATCACCGTTATCCCTGAGGTATCGAGCCACTTGTCTTCCGCGCTTGAAATGAACTGGTCGAAAATTACTTGCGCGACATTGGCGAAGTCACCAAATTGCGCCTCCCACATCGTAAAGCCGTCGACGCTGTCCATCGAATACCCGTATTCGAAGGCCAGCACCGAATATTCCGATAACGGACTTCCGATGATCTCGCAGCGCCCCTGAGGCTTTTGAATCTCCGCGAGCGGCTTCCACAATTTGCCGTTGTTTTGATCAATCAGGACGAAATGGCGCTGGGAGAACGCGCCCCGCGGCGTATCCTGCCCGCTGAAGCGGACGTTTACGCCCTCAAGTGCGAGAGATGCCAGCGCCAGCGCCTCCCCCGTCGCCCAATTAATTCCGTGCCCGCTGCGGATCGCGGCCCCGCGCTCAGCAAGCTGCTTTGCGATCTTGTCATTTATTGCCGCGCCCTTCGGTGCCGCCGACAGCGCATCTCCCAGTTTGTATAGAATCTCGAGGTCGAGCCCCGTCACCAGTTGATCGTCGCTGCCTGTTCGAGAAACCAGTGCGGACGCTCTTTTTGGCCGGTCCAAGACAGGCACCTGGTTCGGCCGGTACCCTTCTAAAGCGGCATATGCGGCCTCGAGTTCATTGATATAGTCGCGAACGGCCGCCTCGGCCTCATCTTGCGATAGAATCCCATCGGACACGAGCCGAGGAATATATTGAGTGGCAACTGCCGGATGTGTTGCGATCCTGCGGTACATCAAAGGTTGCGTGAACAGCGGCTCATCAAGTTCGTTATGCCCATGCCGTCTGTAGCAGACGAAATCGATAACGATATCGCTTGCAAATTTGTCTCTGTAATCGGCAGCCAATATCGCTGTGCGGATGACCGCATCGACGTCGTCAGCATTGACATGCAGAACAGGCGCGCCGATCGCACGCGCAACATCCGTACAGTAAATCGACGTTCGCCCTCGCGTCGGATCGGTGGTGAATCCGACCTGGTTGTTGATGACGAAATGGATTGTTCCGCC
>Ga0070741_10015000_pt1 | contig 13252 bp, 10 predicted proteins | sample Coa_R1_4_FD_66440 | JGI IMG/M metagenome (GOLD analysis project Ga0070741, IMG submission 66440) | Surface soil microbial communities from Centralia Pennsylvania, which are recovering from an underground coalmine fire - Coalmine... | ecosystem: Environmental > Terrestrial > Soil > Unclassified ... | reverse complement strand
AACACGCATGCCTTTCCAGCCGTCGCTATTTCACTGTGGACGCTGGCGACCTTTTCCATCGCAACCTGGGCACTCATCCTCATCAAGACGGTCCAACACGTGCGTAACGGATTGGCGAACCGCAGTTTTGCCAAGCGATTCTGGGGAGCGCCGAATCTGCAGGCCGCCGCCGACCTCACCGCGGCCAAGGACGGCGGCAACCTGAGCGCGTTTGGGCGCATCGCTTCCGCGGGCTTCAGCGGGCTGTCCTCCAACCCTCATCATCAGGAAGAGCACGATCTCGAGCATAGTTGGGATCGACACGAGCAACTGCAGCGCAATCTCGCGCAGCAGTTGAAACGCGAGCGGCGCACCCTGGATGCGGGGCTGGCCGTTCTCGCCAGTGTGGGTAGCACCGCTCCCTTTGTCGGTCTGTTCGGGACCGTCTGGGGAATCATGACCGCAATGCACGATATCGGGAAGAACGGTAGCGCTTCGATCGACGTCGTCGCCGGTCCCATCGGTGAGGCGCTCATTGCGACCGGTATCGGCATCGCTGTCGCGATCCCCGCCGTGTTGGCCTACAACTATTTCTTGCGCCGCCTGAAAGCCACGGTGGCCGACTACGACGACTTCGCGCATGACTTCCTGAATCTCGCGCAGCGCGCCAGCTATCGCGTGGAACGAAGCATTCGACCCGTAGAGGACGCGCGTGCGCGTGGCGAGCGCTCACGCGAGGAGCGTGCCCGGGATCGAGATCCGGTGGCTTCCATTGCCATCGCCGGCAAATAACGCGCACGCCCCCCGGAGAAACAGTCATGGCGATTGTCACCCAGGACGACGACAGCGAGTTGAGTGACATCAACATTACGCCGCTGGTGGATGTGATGCTGGTGCTGCTGGTCGCGTTTGTCGTCACCATTCCGGTGCTGACGAACGCGATTCACGTGAACCTGCCGAAGACGATCACCACGACCCCTCCGGACGAACAAAAGGCGGTCACTGTGACGGTGGATGGTGGCGGGAAGGTCTTTCTGAATGACTCTGAAGTCTCACGCGCTGATCTCGAACGGCAGCTTCAGGCATTGAAAAACGCCAATCCCAATGTGTCGCTGCACCTGCGCGCGGATGAACGGGTGCCATACGGCCCCGTAGCGAAGGTGATGGCGGCCATCGAGCACGCCGGCATCGCGCGCGTGGCCGTGCTGACTGACTCCGAATGATAAGCCGACGGGAGACGCTGAATGAGTTCCTTTTCCGACACCACGCACAGACGCCGATTCTTTTCGCGGCCCTTTCGGCCCGCGGCGCCCTGTGGTGTCGTCTTGCTGCTCGGTATCGTGCACGCGGCCAATGCAGTCGCGGACGATGCGTCGTCAGCGAACAAAGCAGCCCCCGCGGCTGCGGAGGCTGAGACAACCGATCTCGGAAAAATCACCGTGCATACCCGCAACAGACTCGAGCCGCTGCAGGACGTACCGGTTTCCGTCTCCGTGGTGACCGGCTCCGAGCTGGAGCGCCTCGACGCCCTCGACATTACTGCGATCGTCAAAAGGGTAGGCGACCTGCAGTGGAATTTCGGTAACCAGCGCACCAGCAGTCTGGCCCTGCGCGGCTTCGGTAAACAGGGACAGACTGAGGCCCAGGACCCGAGCGTGGGTGTCATCGTCGACGGCGTCAACTACGCCTATAACGCGCTGATTTCAAGCTATGACTTCACGGACGTGGACACCATCGAGCTTGCCCGCGGTCCCCAGGGGACCCTGCAGGGAAAGAATGCGACGTTGGGCATACTCAACATCACGACACGCAAGCCGTCCTTCACGCCGGATGCCGAATATTCGGTCACCGTCGGCCAGCTCGGGACAGTCATAGGGCGCGCCGCCGGCGGCGGTCCGCTCATCGACGATCTGCTGGCCTGGCGGGCCACCCTATCCGCCGAGCGAGGCAAGGGTGACGTACGCAATCTCTACAACCCGGACGATACCTACCAGAACAAGGATCGGGTCACCGGCCGGTTGCAGTTTCTGCTCACGCCCACGGAAAACCTGAGCGTGCGGCTCGCCTATAACTTGACACCTATCGGCGGGGAAACGACGAACTCGCGGACCATCAACACTCCGACACCGACGTTCTGGGCAAACGGCACCCCCAACGCCCTCACGACCGATGCCGTAACACGCTTGTCGCGAGCCTGGTTCACACAGAATCCGAGTTATTCCTACCAGAACGTCTACTTGTACGGCGCTGGGATGAACGCGGTGGACCTCGACTATCAGCATCCTTTGTACACGGGCAGCGATGGCACGTTGGCAGAAGTGAACTGGACGATCGGCAACCACACCCTGACCGCCATCAGCGGCTATGAGGAATACCACTTCAACGCCATCAATGACGAGGGCACACCGTTCGACATCTACAAGAACGCCGGCGGCTTCTTGAACCACTATAAGCAGCTCAGCCAGGAGTTACGCCTCGCCAATCAGTCCGGCGGGTTCGTCGATTACCAGGGCGGCTTGTTCTTTTTCAAGGCGACGAACGAGGCCGAGTATCGGCGGGCGTGGGGGAGCGATGCGGGCGCGTGGTTCGCCACGCCGGGGCAGTACAGCGCTCTGGATGTCCCGGTCAACACGGACGGGAGTGTCAGTGGCGGCCGCTACTTGCTGACAAACTCTCTCAATGGCTTAGGCATGGACTACAACAGCCCGGCCGGCTATCAGTACATCCGCAACAAAAGCTACGCGGCCTTTGCTCAGGCCGACTGGCACCTGACGCATGCGCTGACGATTACCACGGGGGCCCGGGCTACGCGCGAAGACCGCGAGACCACGGCCGACTCTTTGATCACCACCAACGGCGACGGCGGAGCACTCAATCCTGTTGTCATCAACGGGGTCGGGCTTGGCGGCTTTGCCACTACAACGACCGGCGCCTTGACCCCGGGCGCCAACTCCGCCGCGCAACTCAGCGTCGCGGACCAGGTGGCCAATCGATACTTCGGTGTCGCGCTCACTTCCGTTCCCGGCGCCGCGTACGCCAAGCTGACCGGCGCGCAGCAAGGACAAGTCGCGGCCGCCAAGGCGATCCGGCTCGCGCAGCTTGGTGTGATCTACGGCCCGACGCAGGCGCAGCCGTTCAAGAAGACCCAGCCCGCGTTTGTCATCAGCCCGAGCTACAAGTTCAGCGACACGCAGACCGGCTACATCTCCTGGCAATACGGCGAGAAAGCGGGCATCGCGCAGGTCGTCAACGGTTTCTCCGATCTGGTGCTTCCTGAGAAGAACAACTCTTACGAGATCGGGTTGAAGTCATCTCTGCTGCATCACACGTTGATCCTGGACGCTGACGTTTACTTGACCAACATCAAGAACTATCAGCAGTCCGTACGCGTCGTGGATCAGTACACGACCAACCTCAACATTCAGAACGGTGTCACCCCTGTCACCGCGTATACCTCCACAACAGGAAACGTTCCAAAGGTCCAGTCGAAAGGGATCGAGGTGGACGCCATCTATAGCCCCACACCCACGCTGTCGCTGCGACTGTCCGCCGCGTACATCGACGCGTTCTACAAATCCTTCCCGAACTCGGCGCAGCCGGTGGAGAATGGCTATACGGGCGCGCCGCCATACCGGGACGTCACGGGCCAGGCGCTCGCGGGAGCCTCGCGAGTCTACGCCAATCTGGGGATCGACTATCGCTTGCCAGTCTCGCAGGCGTGGGCGGTCCGGTGGAGCTCCAACACGGCCTTCAACAGCCGGTTCAACTCTGACATCTCGCTCTCGTCATACGCCTGGGTGCCTTCGTCCACTATCACGGATCTGTCTGTCGGCATCAGCCGACGGGACAACAAGTTCGACATCGGTGTGCTGGCAAAGAATCTTTTCAACGACGGAACGGTACTGGCCAGAACCTGGAATTCCTACAACCCGCCCGTTCAACGTTGGATCGGCGTCGTAGCGAGCGGCAGGCTATGAGCAGGCAAGTGAGCGTGACCGTGTGTGCAGGGGTTGCCCTGAGTGTGCTCGCAACATTCCTCACAGCTGCCGCGCAGAGCAGCGGCGAAACTCACGTCGCTGCAGGGCAGGGTGCGAACGCCGCTGAGGTGGTCAATGCCCGGCAGCAAGGGTTCAAGAAGATTGGAGCCGCTTTCAAGGTCATCCACAAGGAGTTGTCCGGCCCAGCTCCGGACGCCGCGAAGGTCGCCGCGGCGGCTGCGGACATCAAAGCCTCGACAAACGCGATCGACGGATGGTTTCCCGTGGGGAGTGGCCCGGAGTCAGGCGTCAAAACGCAGGCGAAAACTGAGATCTGGACGGATGCGAAGGGCTTCGCCGCGACGCGCGCGGCATTTGTCCGGCAGGTCGAGAAGACCACCCGACAACTGGGGGATCCGCGCGAGCGCGCGGCCTGGAAGGACTCCAGCGCGGCGCTCGGGCAGGCGTGCAAGGACTGCCACGATTCATATCGGGTCAAGGGGTAATGGCGATGCGTGTCTGGGGAAAAGTTCTGGGAGGTTCTATGAAACTCGGTGTCTCCTCGGTTGGGCGGGCGTTTGCGACCCTCGTCGCAGCCGCGACGCTCTCGAGCGCATCCGTCGCGGTCGCGATTGATGCGCAAGCGCCCAGCGCTGCAACGACCCCAGTCGCGGTTGCGGCTGCGGGCTCGCCAGGCGCGGCAGGGGCACAGTGGTGGTCTTACCAACCCGTCAAGAGCCAGCCGGTGCCGCAAGTCCACGACAAGAGGTGGGTTCGCACACCCATAGACGCCTTCGTGCTCGCGCGACTCGAGGCCAACAACATCCAACCGTCGGCGGAGGCAGATCGCGCGACGTTCATCCGGCGCGCCACACTCGATGCCTGGGGCCTGATCCCCACACCGGAGGACGTGAAGTCCTTCGTTTCTGACCGCTCCTCCAAGGCATACGAGAAACTCGTCGACCGGCTCCTTGCCTCGCCACATTACGGCGAGCGCTGGGGGCGTCGCTGGCTCGACCTGGCCCGCTATGCCGACAGCGACGGCTACAACGCGGATGGCACCCGTCCCAACATGTGGCGTTATCGCGATTACGTGATCCGCGCATTCAACGAGGACAAACCCTACGATCGCTTCATCAAGGAGCAACTCGCCGGCGATGAGCTGTGGCCGGATGACAAGGAGGCCCTGACCGCGACGGGGTTTCTCCGCAGCTACCCGGACGAAATCAACGCACGCGACCTGAACCTCAAGAAGCAGGAGATTGCCGTCGATCTCACGAATACCACCGGATCGGTGTTCCTCGCCGCCACTGTCGGCTGCGCCAATTGCCACAACCACAAATTCGACAAGATCTCCCAGAAAGAGTACTTCCAGATGCAGGCGTTCTTTGTCAACGCCAGCGCGCGTGATGACGTGTCCCCCTTGACGGGCAAGGCGCTTGCCGATTACCAGCAGGCCCATGCCCGCTATGAGGAGGCGACCAAGCCCATCCGCGACCAGATGGCCGCGATCCTGAAGCCCGTGATCGACAAGCTGGAGGCGGACCGTCTGCAGGGCTTCGTCCCGCAGACGCGAGCCTCGATCGAGAAGCCCGAGAGCGAGCGCAACGCCTACGACCGTTGGATCTACCACCGCAATCTCTGGACCCTGTCCGGCCGCGATCGCTACGCCGAGAACGAGCTGAAGACCAAGGACAAGGAAGCCTATGCCAGGTACCAGGAGTTGAAACAGCAGCTCAGGGCGTTCGACTCTCTCAAGCCGAAGGACCCCGGCTTCATTTCGACGATGTTTGAGCTGGGTCCGCAGTCCCCGCCGACCAACGTGCTCGCCGCGGGCATCTACGACAGGCTGCTCGACGAAGTGCAACCGGGCTTCCCCGCAGCGCTCGCCAACGGCGCGCAGCCGCGGATCACCCCGACTGCAACTTCATCCGGACGCCGCACGGCGCTCGCGAACTGGATTGCGAGCGCCGATAATCCGCTCACGGCGCGCGTGATCGTCAATCGCATCTGGGCCCAGTATTTCGGGCGCGGCATCGTGGAGTCGGTCAGCGATTTCGGCAAGATGGGCGACAAGCCCGTCAATCCGGAGTTGCTCGACTATCTGGCCGATACCTTCGTCAAGGAGGATCACTGGAGCATCAAGACGCTGCAGCGGCGGATCCTGCTGTCGAGCGTCTATCGGCAGTCATCGGCCGCGCGCACCGAGGTGCCCGCCGCAGACCCCAACAATCGGCTGTTGTGGGCCTTCCCGCGCCAGCGCCTGGATGCGGAGGAGATCCGGGACTCGCTGCTGCTGGCCTCAGGACTTCTGGAGGATAAGCTCGGCGGGCCTGCGGTCTTCCCGCCGGTGCCCGCGAACTTCGGTGTCAATGCAGCCAATCCAAATGCCTGGACCGTCTCGACAAATCCGCACGATCAGAACCGGCGCAGCGTGTATGTGTTCGTTCGGCGCAACACCGCGTATCCGCTACTGGAGGCTTTCGACTCTGCGAATCCCAACACGGTGCACAGTAAACGCGAGGTGACGACGACAGCTCCCCAGGCGCTGGCCCTCATCAACAGCGACATGGTTTATCAGTGGTCGGAGGCCCTCGCCGCGCGAGTGCTCCAGGAGGCTGGCAACGATGAGTCGGCGCAGGTCGACCGGCTCTACCAGATCCTGTTCGCGCGCTCACCCGATGCATTCGAGAAGCAGACCCTGCACGCGTTCCTCGATAACCAGGAAAAGATCACGCAGGCGCAGCTCGCGCAAGGCAAGAAGATTGCAGCACCCGAAGGCTATGGCGTGGCTCCGAAAGTCAACGCTCAGCTCGACAAGCTCTTCCAGGCGCTCTATGGCCGGCCGGCCGACCGGTACGAGCGCGTGGCGCTCGTCGAGTATCTGGACCGGCAGCAGCAGAAGCTCGCCAAGTCAGCGGCAGGCGATGAAGACAGCACCGCCAGTGATGCGACTGTGAAGGAGAGTCGCGAGACCGGGAAGCTCAACCCCGCCCGCGCGGCCGCCTTTGTCGACCTGGTTCACGCGGTCGCGAACTCCAACGAATTCGCGTACCGATTCTGATTGCAACCGATTTGGGAAGTCACCATGAGCCATTCATTCAAAACACGCAGGCAATTCCTGGCGCACTCCGCTTACGGGTTGGGTGCACTTTCGCTGACGGGCGCCTTGTCCACGAGCCCGGTCGCGCGAGCCGCGGCGACGGCCGCCATTGACGATCCGTTGGCTCCGAAGCCGCCACACTTCGCGCCGAAGGCGAAGTCGGTGATCTGGCTGCACATGGCTGGCGCGCCCAGCTCGCTCGATCTGTTCGACTACAAGCCCGAGTTGGTGCGACTCCACGGCCAACCCTTGCCCGACTCGTTTCGCAAGAACCTGAAGACGGCAACCGACGGTGGAGTGGGTGCCTTGTACGCCACCCAGCGCACCTGGAAGCAATATGGCCAGACGGGCGCGTGGGTTTCGGACTGGCTGCCGAATCTCGCCACCCAGGTCGACAGCATCGCCTTCCTCAAGGGATGCAAAACCGACGGCAGTACTCACGTCATCTCCTCTTTGAAACTACACACCAGCGGGCTCGTCCCCGGCCGTCCGGCGCTCGGCTCCTGGGTCACCTACGGACTGGGTACCGCGAATCCTGATCTGCCCGCCTTCGTCGTGCTGCCCACGGGAACCGGCAGTGCAGGCGGCGGCCGGGGCACTACGATCTGGAGCTCGGGGTTCCTGCCGGCGACGTACGCGGGCACCGCGCTTCGACCCGGCGATTCCCCGATGCTTTATATCGATCGACCGGCGGTCGAGTCCGCAGCCGAGCAACGTGGCACGTTGGATCTGTTGAAACGGCTCAACGAGCACGAGAGCGAGGTGCTCCACCCGGGTGACAGCGAGCTCGAAGCACGCGCCCGCTCCTACGAGCTCGCGTACCGCATGCAGAAGACTGCGCCCGAAGCGGTCGACCTTGCCAAGGAGACTGCTGCGACGAAGGAACTCTATGGGATCGTGGACACTGCAACGTATGCGACTCGTGAGTACGCGACCGCTCTATTGCGCGCGCGTCGTCTTGTCGAGCGCAACGTGCGCTTCGTTCACGTGATCTCGGGCGCACCTGACAACAGCATCGATAGTTGGGATGCCCACCACGAGATCGAAAAGAATCACTCCGTCATGTGCCGGCAGGTGGATAAACCCATTGCGGGGTTGCTCGCGGATCTGAAGTCGCGCGGGCTGTTGGATACCACCCTGGTGGTGTGGACCGCCGAGTTTGGCCGCACGCCCTATGGCCAGACCGGAGACGGCCGCGATCACAACCCCTGGGGTTACACCAGCTGGATTGCCGGTGGAGGGATCAAGCCAGGAACCTACGGCGCGACCGATGAGATCGGTTTGCGCGCGGTGAGCGGTATCGTCGACACCTATGACCTCCAGGCCACGATTCTGCACCAGCTCGGCCTCGATCACCGAAAACTGACTTTCCTCTATCAAGGTCGCTCGGAGCGCGCCACGACGGTATATGGAGAGGTTGTCAAGGAAATCATCACCTGAGGCCATGCGCATAAGAGCCATCATTGCGCGCGGTGGGCTCGCGGCCGCGCTCGTCTTGCTGTGTGCCCTGGCGGTGGCGGCCACCAACATAGACCTGACGGATTTCGATGACGAAGTCATGAAGAACATGGACGAGACCGTCAAGAGCCTCGACTCCGACCTGGCGACGCGTGATGCCAAAGCGGCGCAGGCCGATGCCGGCACGATCCGGGAAGGTCTGCATTGGGCGGAAGGATATTTCACGCGCAAAGGCAACGTGGAGGATGCCGTGCACCTCGCCAAAGACGGTGAGGAAATCGCCGTAAACATTGCCAAGTCGGTGGCGTCGAGCGATTTCGACGCTGCGCTCAACAACTATGAAGCACTCGTGAAAACCTGTCGCCGTTGTCACGATGTCTACAAACCACCTGAGCTATGAGTGCTGGGTGTCGGCATAACGTGTTGACCTGGGTTGCCGTTTCAGCCTGTGTGATCACTGGAGCGGGGCGCCCCGCAGCATCGCAGAGTGTTCTGGAGTTCGATGCCTGGATGCAGAAGATCGATCGTCGCAGTCAGAGCGTTCAGCGCAACCTTGCATCACGGAACCCGGCGGCCGCTCTCGCGGATGCACGCGAGCTCGGCGAGCTTTACAAGCTGATGGAAGGCTATTTCACTCGACGTGGCGACGCGGCGGATGCAGCGCGGTTTGCGGCCGAAGGGGGGGCGCTCATTGACGCCGCCGTGGTATCCCTTCAGTCGAACGACTTCGATGCCGCTGCCCGCTCGGCCAGCTCTGTGGCGAGGGCTTGTCGCGAGTGCCACATCGAGTACAAGCCGTTGGAGCCGTAGCCGGTTCCCGGCGCTGCGTCTGGCGTATTACACACCACAAGGTTCATACAACAAGGTTGGTCGTTATGAAGACACTGAAATTGACATTATTCCTTGCTGGAGCACTACTGGCTGCGGTGCCTCTGGCTTATTCCGCCAACTCGCCGCAAGCCGATGGTGCCGCGGCTGCCTCCAAAACTCATGTGCTTTCCCGGGAAGAGTTCGACAAGCTGCTCGCACAGCCTGGCAAAGTACTCGTCGTGGATGTGCGTCGTCCGGACGAGGTGAGCGACATAGGCGGCGTGCCGGTGTACTTGAGCGTCCAGGTCGGCGAGTTGGAGAAGAACCTGGCGTGGATACCCCGCGATCGAGTCATTGTGACACTGTCGAACCATGCGAAGAGAGCCATCAAGGCGGCTGATCTCTTGACGGCGCAAGGTTTCAAGGTGGCCGGAGCCGCAGGGGCGCAGACTTATGAGCAGCAGGGGGGCAAATTGACCCGGGTCGCCAAGCCTGCGACGCCGGCCAGCGGCGCAGCGGCGGCGCATTGAGGTCGAGCTGAGGCGCGCGCCAGGAGGATGGCGCCGACCAGGTGGAGCCATCCGGGCTAGGCCCTTGCGCAGCTGAGCGAGCACGCGCCGCAGTACAGTGCGACTGGAGTGCGGCGCCCCGAAGTAGGGCGGCGGTCCCGCAGGCGCGAGTCCGCTGCCTCTCAATGCTCAACCGCTTCGGTCGAAATCAGACAGTGCGCCGCGTGGATCGGGCGTAAGTCGTAGATAGGGCTTCAGGGTGCGCCAGCCCGCGGGGAACCGACTCTGAGCCTCGGCATCGCTCACGGATGGAACGATGATGACATCATCGCCCGCATGTTGTCCTCCACGTGCTGAAGCGCGTCCACGTGCTGAAGCGCGTTTGTCGCGCCCCTCGCAGTCTATCCAGTCACCAAGCGCAGGACAAATTTCCGGAAAGGGCCCTGGAACGCACTGGATAACGGTAGTCGCGGTAGTGAAGTATGTGCGCCGATGTCCCATACACCACCAAACCTAGCGCATCGCCAGTCCACAATCCGCTCCCATTCTCCTCATCCTCCTCGTTTTCGGATGCCGATAACCTCGGGGCTTCAATGGGGAAGTCCGTCTCTGAATCGAAGGCGTACACGACGGGCACATGAGCGGTGCCCTCGGTACTGAAGATGAGGTCCATCAGCTTCGTTCCGACCTTCACGTCGACTGCCGAAGTCGAAATGAAGTATTGCAGCTGCCCGCTGTTTGCGTACGAAGCGATGGCGTCGCAGTCACCGAGTTTCCGGTCCCTGACGGTCGCACCTCGAAGGAACGAGTCGATTTCAGACGTACGCTTGCCTCCCAAGGAGAGATATTTGTTGTACAGCGCTTCCACTTCGAGGATGGATGCCTGTTTCTCGCTTGGTACTGTCACGGTGGATAACCGCGCACGCAACAGGTCGGCCAGGTTCAGCACCGCGAGCATCCGTTGAGGATCGAGCTCGAGCGCGCGGCGTAGCGCCGCTTCCGCGGTATTCCATTGCCGGTCGATCGTGAGCTTGCCTTCCAAGAAGCCGTAGTCGTTGAAGATGGCTGCTGCGCGTTGTGGAGAAATATCCGTGACGGGCACATTGAGTGCGCGAGATACGCCTGCCTCCTGAAGCTTTGTGAGCGCTGGAACAAACGCAGAATATTCGTGCCGCTTCACGGCCGCAGCGTACTGCTCCATGACCGCGCTGTAGGCGGCGTCGAGCGCTTTCCAATCCACCGTTACGGGAATCGGTTGATCGAGACGATAAATCTGTAGGTCACGGTTGTGATCGCCACCTGAAGCGAAGAGCACTTGGCCTGCGACTGCAAAGGGATAGACACTTGGTGGGAGCTCCCAGCTCGAACCGAACGTGGGCTCGGTGGGTCTACTCATGTCGACTTGCTGAATGCCGCGCCCGTCGTCGAATGCCAGCGTGCTATCATCGCTGACAACATCGAGGCGGTGACAGTAGCCGGCAGGCCCATGCTTCAACTTCGCGACTCGCGGCAATTGAGCTTGTGGGGCGTACACGCCGAGTCGCGGTGCGCGGTTATCGTCGACCAGAATGTGCCCGCTCCGCAGGACCGCTGCGATGCAGCGGTGACGATCCGTAAAGAATGCGTCTTCTTGCTCATACGACACAGGCACTTTGTTGCTCAACCTGTAGAGCGCAAGTCCGCTGCCCCACGTTGGGTATGCCAGAAACTCCGCGTGCTGAGAGAACACCCCAGTTGAATCGAGTAGGTTAGCCGTCCCAGTCGGTAACACGAGATCAGGTCGCTGCTGGGTCAACCATCGAACCTTGATACGGTACTGCTCCGAATGGTCTTCCGACGGCTCAGAGGCGGCGTAGGCGCTTGCATCGCCGGCGAGCGTCAGGTTGCGCGCATTGATCACGCGACGCCACAGCTCTTTTGGCTGGTCAGCATTAGAAAGATCAACTGCAATCAGCGCCTGGCTGTCTCTTGTTTTGAGCCGCGCGCTGACCAGTGCCTGCCTTCCTTCCGGGGTGAGCGCGAGATCGCCACCTTGGATATCCAAGGCGATGAGACCCTTCGCCACGACGTTGTTCTTGCTGTCTACGTCGAGGACGGCGAGCTGCGTCTTGAAATCAGGCGGTAGCCACTCCATCAGCACGACGACACGCATGCCGTCAGATGTAACACGGAGCTGACTGATGGAACCGGGCAGCTCGGTCTCACTTACGAGTCGGGGCGCCAGCGCGGCCGCGATATCTGGTACCGCGAGTGCCATAAATGTGATTGCACAACCCACCAATGCCAATCTCATCGAGGCTGTCCTCCTTGGTTAGCTTCAACGCTCGTCAGAGTTTGTCAAAGTGGAGCGGTCGGAAATGAGCGCAAGCCGACAGTTTCGATCTCTTGCGAAAGGCAGGCCGCACGGACGGCGGCTGATCTTCTTGAAGCAGAGTTGCGGTTAGCATGAAAGTACCCAGTTTCCAGCAAGCCCTAGAGATCGGCGACTTAAAGGCGATCCGCGCGTTTCCGAAGGCGGACCTCCACAACCACGGATTCGCGGCGGCGGATCGGGAGTACGTGCGTGAGAGGACGGGCCGTGGCATCGTGCCTATCCAGGCGCCGTTGGCTTCGATTGATGACATGCATGTCTGGGCGAAGGAGAACATCGGGGATATCTTCGATGGGACGCAGGGGCGACAGCTCGCGGCGGAAGCCAGTTTCGCAAGGGCAGTAAAGGATGGGTTGACGCGCCTCGAGCTGGGTGAGGATGTCTGGATGGTGACCCAGAACCTGGGGTCACCGCAGGAGTTGGTGGAGTCGATCGCCGAAGTTCATCGTCGCATCGCGCCTGCCTGTGAGTGGATTCCCTGGCTGGGGCTGTCGCGGCACGTTCCCGCATCCGACTCAACGTCTGCCCCACATCGAATATTCTGCTCGGCCGCGTGAAGCGTCTGGAGGATCATCCCGATCCGCAAACTGTTCGACGCGGGCGTCCGTGTGACCATCAACACGGACGACGCGATTGTCTTCGGTGTCGGTGTATCGGAGGAGTTCTTGCGTCTCCACCAGTCACGCGTGTTTTCTGCCGCTGAATTGGACATTATCCGTCAGTGGGGGTTGCAGGACTGAGCCCATGCACAAGAGTTTCGATGATCGGCCGAATGTTGCGCCTCAAGCAAAGGCCGCCGTATGGAACCGGCGCGTTATTGTCGCGAATGACCGCGGGTGACGAACCGCACACTTGCTACGATGTGCTACGGGTGCTACGATCACTGTATGAATCGTCGGGTGATTACACAACGGGAGCTCCGTAACCAGTCTGCGGAGGTCCTCCGTGAAGTCGAGGCCGGTCGCACCTTCGTGTTGACCCGCAATGGCACGCCTGTGGCCGAGTTACGGCCGATCCGGCCGCGCCGGTTTGTACCGCGAGCGAT